>JFJP01001149.1_pt1 | contig 67852 bp, 65 predicted proteins | sample 431651 | NCBI WGS metagenome assembly JFJP01 (sample SAMN02602958, study PRJNA72255) | Microbial mat metagenome, whole genome shotgun sequencing project. | biome: fresh water; feature: sink hole; material: water; isolation source: purple microbial (photo- and chemosynthetic) mats found in... | reverse complement strand
GGGCGTCATCCAATGTTGGTGTGTTCACTCGTCCCATAGTGCCGCAAAGATAATATTATAAATTAAATCCAATCGCTTACTTACTGATTTTCAACAAATTGACTACGAAAAGCATTCGCGGTTTGTCATTGAACGTGTGCTGACAAGAGGAAATTGGAATGATTGGCAAGAACTGAAAAAATATTACGGATTGGATAAGATAAAAGAGGAAGCACTGCAAATAAGATATTTGGACAAAATAACATTGAATTTTTGTCATACATTGTTTAATGTAGAAAAAGAACAGTTCAGATGCTACAATACAGAACCGTCTATCCAAAAACTTTGGAATTATTAAAAGAGCTAATGAAAATGCAGGAGCTTCAAGATTTTTTTCTTGTAGGCGGAACCGCATTGGCACTACAATTGGGACACCGATTCTCGGTGGATATAGGCTTGTTCACTCAAAAAGATTTTGACACAAAGAGACTTTCGGAAAGGCTTGGCAATGTTTTTGAAATCAAAGATTTGACAGAAGCAAACAATACCCTCAATTTCAACATCATATTTCCCGAAAAGTCTGATAATATCGTCAAAATCGATTTGATCAAATATTCGTATCCCTTGATAAATCCCATCCTTGAAGAAGATTCTATCCGATTGCTTTCGATAGAAGATATTATTCCAATGAAACTATCAGCAGTTGCAGGAAGAGGTTCAAAAAAGGATTTTTACGACATTCACTATCTTCTAAATATTTTCAGCTTTGAACAAATGTTTGACTTTTTCGAAAGAAAATTTCCAAACACAAATAAATTCCATATTCTCAAAAGTCTGACCTATTTCGATGATGCTGAATTAGAACCTGATCCACAAACGATTGAGAAGTCGAACTGGGGCAAAATAAAAAAGCAAATCACTTCGAAAGCCAATGAATACATAAAAAAATAGCCTCAACAATGTTTTCATCACCAATGGCTTGTTGTGCTTGAAAGTGGCCTGGGCCCAGCCCTGACCGCACTATTGTTGTTGCAAAAATGCCCCACCGCGGCAAGCCGCCGCGCCTTTCGGGCGCGGGCTCTTGTTTTTCTGGCGAAGATGGTTGAAATTCGCACCCAGGGAGCCCGCTTGGCTCCCTTGTCCCAAAACCCACAAAGCCCCCCCGCGACATGCCCCACTTCGTAGCGCCCTCCTTGCTTTCGGCGGATTTCGCCAACCTTGAGAAAGACGTGCAGATGCTCAACCGCAGCACCGCGGACTGGATCCACCTTGACGTGATGGACGGCCTGTTCGTGCCCAACATCTCGTTCGGCTTCCCAATCCTGGAGGCCGTCCGGGCGCGCACGCAGAAGCCGCTGGACGTCCACCTGATGATCGAGGATCCGGCGCGCTACGTGTCGGCCTTCTCGCGGGCGGGGGCCGACATCCTGACGGTCCACGTGGAGGCCTGCCGGCACCTGCACCGCACCATCGAGCTGATCCGCGAGAACAAGATGAAGGTGGGCGTGGCCCTGAACCCGCACACTCCGGTCTCGGCCCTCGAGGAGGTCCTGCCGCTGCTCGACCTGGTGCTCATCATGTCCGTCAACCCGGGCTTCGGCGGGCAGAAGTTCATCGGCAGCACCCTGCTCAAGCTGGCCAAGCTCAAGGAGATGATGGCCCGGACGGGCAGTGAGCCGCTGGTGGAGGTGGACGGCGGCATCAACGCCGAGAACGCCCTTTCGCTGGTCCGCGCCGGGGCCACCGTGCTGGTGGCGGGTAGCTACGTGTTCAAGGCCAAGGAGCCCATCGAGGCCATCGCCAACCTGAAAAGGGGCTGAGGCCCTGCCCCAACACGCCGACAACATGCTGCTTTACAAGATCATCCCTGAAAGAAAGCTGACCCTGCAATATTTCGAGGGAGCCATATCCATCGAGGATGTCTTCGGCTACATGCGGCTCGTGCTGTCCGACCCGGACTACTCGCCCGACTACGACTCCATCTCGGACCTTCGGAAGGCGGAGTTCCTGTTCAACGTGGACGAGCTGAACCACTACATCGACCAGCGGTTCGAGCGCGAGAGCCAGGAGCGCAAGGGCCGGACGGCCGTGCTCACCAGCGGGCCCTACCAAGTGGTGGTCAGCAACCTGTTCAACGAGCGGGCCGAGCGGCACAACTACTTCGTCAAGACCTTCACCTACTTCAGCTACGCCGCCCGCTGGCTGCTCCTGGACAGCCTCGACGAGCGCGAGTTCCTGCGCCTGGCCACCGATCCCCATTCGGAAGGCAAGCTCATCCGCTACGCCCGCCCCCAATAGCAGCCGCCCGGCCTTCACTCCGCCGGCTTTGACACTGCCTCCATCCTCTCCCACCCCATCCCCCAAAACGAAAACATGGACCTGACGACCGGCCCTCTGCCGAAGACCTTGGCGCGCATGGCCCTGCCCGCCAGCCTGGGCTTCCTGTTCAACACGCTGCTCAACGTGGTGGACACCTACTTCGCCGGCGAGATCTCGACGGAGGCCCTCGCAGGGCTTTCGCTCTCGTTTCCGGTCTTCTTCATGATCCTCTCGCTGGGCATGGGCTACGGGACGGCCACCACCGCGCTGGTGGCCAACGCGTTGGGAAGGGGCGATATGGCCGAGGCGCAGCGGGTCTCGGCCCAGGCCTTCGTGCTCTCGCTCTGGCTGGGCGTCGGCCTGGCGCTCGTGGGGCAGGAGGTGGCCGAGCCGCTGTTCCGGCTCATGGGGGCCGAGGGCGAGTACCTCGACACGGCCATGGCCTACATGGAAGTGGTGCTGCTGGGCGGCTTGTTCTTCGTGCCGAACGGCGTTATCAACGGGGCGCTGACGGCCCGGGGCGACAGCCGCAGCTACCGCGACTTCCTGGTGCTGGGCTTCTTCCTGAACATCGTGCTCGACCCCTGGTTCCTCTACGGCGGGCTCGGGGTCCCGGCCATGGGCATCGCCGGCATCGCGTGGGCTACGGTGGCCATCCAGGCCTTCGGGTCGGTGTTCCTGCTCTACAAGCTGCTGGCCTCGGGCCTCTGGAAAGGCTACGGCTGGCGCGACTTCATGCCCTCGGCCCGGTATTACGCCGAGATCAGCCGCCAGGGCATCCCCTCGAGCCTGAACATGATGACGGTGGCCATCGGCGTGTTCGTCATCACCTACTTCATCAGCCACTACGGCAAGGAGGCCGTGGCCGCCTACGGCATCGCCACGCGCATCGAGCAACTGGCGCTGCTGCCCACGATCGGCCTGAACATCGCACTGCTCTCGGTCGCGGGGCAGAGCTTGGGGGCGGGCCTGGTCGCGCGGGCCCGCGAAGCCTACGGCCTGACCCTGCGCTACGGCATCATCATCATGAGCGTGGGCATGGCGCTGGTCTTCCTGGCCGACGGCTGGCTCATCCGGCTTTTCACGGACGAGGCCTCGGTCGTGGCCATTGGCGAGGACTACCTGGCCGTGGCCGTGCTGGTGTTCAACTCCTACGTGCTGCTGAACCTGTCGGTCTCGGTCACGCAAGCCCTCAAGCGCCCGATGTTCGGGCTTTGGATCGGGCTTTTTCGCCAGATCGCCATGCCGGCCCTGTTGTTCGGGGCCATGGTCTTCTGGCTGCGCACGGGCATCTGGGGCATCTGGTGGTCCATCCTGGGCATCAACTGGTCGGCGGCGCTCTTCGCCTGGTGGCACACCCGGCGCCGGCTTCGGCTGCTCGCGCCCAAAGCCTGACGAGAACTTGCCTGCTTGGTGGTTTTTGCTTAGCTTTCCCCACAGACCAAACAACAATCCTTCCCCACGAAATGAAAAAGACCCGAACAATCTTCCTGGCCCTGCTGGCCCTGCTGGCGACAGGCTGCCCCGCCCCCGCCCCGCGCAACCAGAGCTTCTACGACGCCAAGGCCGAGCAGGAGGTGCTCGTGGGCCACTGCGACCGCAACGGCCTGCAATCGGGCGAGCACGCCCAATGGTTCAACGCCAGCTACAACGAATACGAGCCCGACGCGACCGCCCTCGCGCGCATCCCCTCGGACAGCCTGGCCCTGCACGAGGTCATGATCGTCCTGGGCACCTGGTGCTCCGACAGCCGCCGCGAGGTGCCCCGCTTCTACAAGATCCTGGACCAGCTCGCCTTCCCGCCCGACCAGGTCGCGGTGGTGGGCCTCGACGCCGAGAAGTCCTCGCACGGGGTTGACCTCTCGGGGCTGGACATCCAGAAGGTGCCCACCTTCATCGTCCTGCGCGACGGCCGCGAGCTGGGCCGCATCATCGAGACCCCGCAGGCCAGCCTCGAACTGGACCTGCTGGCCATCTTGGGCCGATAAGGCGGCGCGGCCCGCCTTCCGCATGGACGGACGGCGGGCAGCCCCTCTGGCCGTGGGGCCGCCCGCCGTTTCTCTGCCACTGGTTTCAGTAGGTGAAGACCGTCGGGGCCTGGCGAATCTTGCCGAGCAGCACGCTGTCTTGCGCCAATTCCACACCCGGCCTCAAGTCGGCTTCCGAAAGGCCATGCACGTGCAGGCAGTGGGGACAGGCCAGGATCTTGCCTCCTTCGCCCGAGACGGAGCCGAGCAGCTCGGAGATGTTCTCGCCATGGAACACCAGGGTATCCGCCCCGGCCTGGAGCAGCTTGACGCCATCGACGTTCAGGAAGACCGTGACGGACATGCCGTCGGCCAGGGCCTTCTGGGCCAGGTGCAGGCCCATCATCGCGCCGTGGGCGCTTTCCATGGGGTCGCTGGTCAGGTTGATGATGAGGCTTTCGTGCGTCGCGGCGGCAGGGGCTGGCTCGGCCTGCGGCGGCGTCTGCGGTGGGGCCGAGCAGCCGGCCATCAAGGACATGGCTCCGAGGAGCGCGAAGAACATTTTCTTTTTCATGAGATTTTATTTAAACATACAAATTTAACGCTTGTTGAAAGACAGCCGTGCCCCGAAGAGGATGTTCCGGCCCATCATGTTCAATTCCAGTTGCTTGGTGATGGACAGGTGGTCGATGTAGGCCCGGTCGAAGAGGTTGTTGGCCTGGAGGAAGAACGTCCACTCGTTGCCGGACACCTTGATGTTGGTCTCGAGCCGGGCATTGAAAAGGGTGTAGCCGGGGGTCGCCGCCTCGTTCTGGCCTACCTGGTCCTGGTCGAAAAGGCGCGCCATGCCGAAGCTGGCAAAAGGCTTGTGCAGGAAGGCCAGCTCCTGGCACGAGAACTTGAGCTCGGCGGTGAGGCGGTCAGGAGGGATGAAGGTGGGATGCTCCACGCCCGGGCCGCCGCCCTCGATGGAGGCCCGCACCATGCTGTAGCTGGCGTGCAGGCCGAGCCACGGGCTGGGATGGATGTCCATCGCCAGCTCGCCGCCGGCGAAGACGGCGTCGTCCTGCACATGCTGGAAGACCATGCCCTGGCCGATGGGGGCCGGCAGGTCTGTCATGACCACGTAGATGTAGTTGTCGATGCGGTTGTAGAATGGGCTGAGGTCAATGACCAGCCAAGGCGTGTGCCAGTGGTAGTTCAGGTCGAGCTGGACGTTGGCCTGCGCCCGCAGGCCGGGATCGCCGCGCTCGTAGCGCGAGCCGTGGATGCCGTTCTGGGTCAGCTCTGGCATCGTGGGCGAGCGGAAGCCCCTGGCCACGTTCAGCTTGAGGAACTGCTGGGGCGAGAAGTTGAAGGAGAAGCCCAGCGAGCCGCTGAAGCTGTCGTAGCCGCGATCGACCAGGAACTGCTCGGTGGTGGGCGTGGCCACCGGGTAGGAGCGCATGCCCCGATGGTCGAAGCGGAGGCCGCCGCTGAGCTGGAGCCGTTCGGAAAGGGACAGGTCCGCGAGCGCGTAGGCTCCCAGGTCGTCGATGTCGGAATCGAGCAAGGGGTTGCCGGGCTTGGTCTCATCGGCCTGGTTCCGGATGTTGGCGCCGTTGAGCCCGACGATGATCTTTTTCTGGTCTAGCGGAAGGTTCAGCCTGGCGTTGTAAGAGACCGTGGCCAGGCGCATCGAGGCGGTGGTAGGCCTTACCAGGGCCTGCCCCTGCGTGTCGAGCCCCCCGGCCACCAGCTCGCGCGAGTTGGACTGGTAGGCCAGGTCAAGGTCAAGGGTCGCTCCCCCCACGAAGATGGTATTCTTCGAACCCACCACCTGGTTTTCAAGGTCTTGGAACCAGAGCTGGTTCTCGCGCCCCTCGGCCAGGAGCTCCGGGCGCGCCGCGAGCAGGGCCAGCAGGCTGGCGTTTTGGAGCCCGTACCGGGCAGTGGTGTAGTGGTAGTTGAGCGAAAAGTTGCCCAGGCGTTGTCGGGTCCCGACCGTGGCGGAAAGGTTGTCCTCGTTGAAGCGGGTGTTGAAGACCCGCCCACCCTGGCCGTCGGTGAAGTCCCCATGCGACTTGGTGCTTCCGCGGAGGCTGAAGAAAAGCGCTTCCGAGGCGCCTTTCAGCGCCAGGCTGCCCTGGTAGCCCCCGGTGTTCGAGCTGTAAACCGCCAGCAGCTCGCCCGACAAGGCCCCGGGCTGCTCCGGGCGCTCGCCCAGGACGTTGACGACCCCCGCCACGGCGTCCGAGCCGTATTGCAGCGAGGCCGGCCCCTTGATGATTTCCACGCGGCCGGCAGAAAGCTCGTCCAGCAAGAAGGGGTGGCTGGCCGAAAAGTTGAAGTTCTCCAGCTTCGCGCCGTCGTTGAGCATCACCAGGTTCGCGTTGCTCAGGCCGCGCAAGACCGGCTTGCCGACCCCGTTGCCCAACGAGATGGCATAGACGCCAGGCGTCCGGGCCAGCACCTCCGTGAAATTGGCAGAGCCCGCCAAGGCGACCTCGCGCTTGAGCATCGTGCTGATCGGGTATGGAACCGCCTCGCGGCTTTGCAGGAATCCTGCCGTAACGGTGATCTCCTCCAGCTCCAGCGGTGTGGCCACCAGCACGACATCCATCCGGACCGTGGACGAGGCCCCATCCAGGCACAGGCTCGCCAAATGCGGCTTGTAGCCGACGAAGCTGAACAGCACGTCAACCCGCCTGAGCTCCGGGGCGACTCGCAGCCGGTAGCCGCCCTCCGTGTCCGTCATGGTTCCCAGGCCGTTCTGGTGCAGCACGATGTTGACTCCCGGCAGGGCCTCCCCCTGCTCATCAACGACCCTTCCCTCGAGCTGGGTCTGCCCCGAAACCCAACCGCCCGCCAACAGCAGCACGAGCAGCGGCACGATCCTGGCCTTCATTCTTGTTTTCATCAACTGGCACATGGCGTCTTTTTTTGGGTTGATCTGATATATTTGCAACAATGATGCAAAAACACCAAAGCCAATGCGCCCATTCTATGACTAAAATCATTTGCCAACTTGGGGAAATTCATATGCAGGAAGTTGCTTTCAAACGTATAAGTAAGTTCCTAAAATTATTTTTATTATCCTTATGGCGCCTTTAATCACATAGGCACAGTAGTGAAAACACATAGGCCCATAGTTTTTTATATGTAACTATTTGATTTCAAAATATTTGCCCATGTGTTTTAATTCAATGTGATGAAGAATAAGTAGATATTCATTTGAACATTAATTTGAAATTTAATGCTAGTTAATTTTGAAGTCTTACTTATTCCACCATTGAACGCAACTGGATAACAGGTTGAGGAAAAACTCGCCGAACAGTTCCCGTTCGGCAATCCCCACAAATGATGAAAAAAGCCGCCCCCTGGCGAGCAAGGGGCGGCTGGGGCGGAAGGTCGGGAAGGAAGCTCAGCGGGCGTATTTGAACGCCTTGCCGATGTAGCGGGCGTTCTCGCCGAGGATTTCCTCGATGCGGAGCAGTTGGTTGTACTTGGCGATCCTGTCGGAGCGGGAGGCCGAGCCGGTCTTGATCTGGCCAGTGTTCAGGGCCACGGCCAAGTCGGCGATGGTCGTGTCCTCGGTCTCGCCCGAGCGGTGGCTCATGACGGAGGTCATGGAGTGGCGGGTGGCCAGGTTGACGGCGTCGATGGTCTCGGTCAGGCTGCCGATCTGGTTGACCTTCACCAGGATGGAGTTGGCCACGCCCTTGTCGATGCCCATCTGGAGGCGCTTGACGTTGGTGACGAAGAGGTCGTCGCCCACGAGCTGCACGTTGGAGCCCAGGGCCCTGGTCAGGGCCTGCCAGCCGTCCCAGTCGTCCTCGTGGAGGCCGTCCTCGATGGAGATGATGGGGTACTTGGAGGTCCATTCTTTCCAGTAGGAGACCATCTCGGAAGAGGTGCGGCGGTCGCCGGTGGATTCGAAGATGTAGAGTTTCTTCTCCTCGTCGTAGAACTCGGAAGCGGCGGCGTCGAGGGCCATGTAGATGTCCACGCCGGGCTTGTAGCCGGCCTTCTCGATGGCCTGGAGCACCACTTCGATGGCTTCTTCGTTGGACTGGAGGTTGGGTGCGAAACCGCCCTCGTCGCCCACGTTGGTGGAATGCTTCTTGGACTTGAGGACGGCCTTGAGGTGGTGGAAGACCTCGGTCCCCATGCGGAGGGCCTGGCTGAAGGACTCGGCACCGACGGGCATGATCATGAACTCCTGGACGTCGATCTTGTTGTCGGCGTGCGAACCTCCGTTGAGGATGTTCATCATGGGGATGGGCAGGGTGTTGGCGTTCACGCCGCCGACGTAGCGGAAGAGGTCCTGGTTGGTGGAGATGGCCGCGGCCTTGGCCACGGCGAGGGATACGCCGAGGATGGCGTTTGCCCCGAGGTTGGACTTGTTGTCCGAACCGTCGAGCTGGATCATGGTGCTGTCGATCAGGTTCTGCTCGGTAACGTGGAAACCGACCAAAGCCTCATTGATCTTGGAGTTGACGTTCTCGACAGCCTTGAGGACTCCTTTGCCCATGTACTGGTCCTTGATGTCGTCGCGGAGCTCGACGGCCTCGTGGACCCCGGTGGAGGCCCCGGAGGGAACGGCCGCGCGGCCCATGATGCCGTGGTCGGTGAAGACATCAACTTCGATGGTGGGGTTACCTCGCGAGTCGAGGATTTGTCGGGCTTGGACTTTGGTGATGTGTCCCATAAGGTGAAGGTTTGAAATTAGAAGGTTAGGCAAAAAAAGAGAGGAACAAGCGCTCGGCTAGTCCCTCTCAAAAATAACATTTTTTGGAAAAAGGTCGTCATCAAAAAGACGGTGATCAATCCTGCTGCTCTGGGGCATCGGTCCCATCGGCCTTTTTGCGTCCGCGGCGGGTGCGCTTTTTCTTGGGATCGGCAGCGCCGGAGGCGGCGGCCTTGCTGGCGAGCATCAGCTCGTTGTAGTCCACCAGCTCGATGTAGCACATCTCGGCGTTGTCTCCCAGCCGGTTCTCGAGCTTGATGATGCGGGTGTATCCACCAGGACGGTCGCCCACCTTGACCGAGATTTCGCGGAAGAGCTCGGTCACGGCGTACTTGTTGTTCAACTTCTGGAAGACCAGGCGGCGGAAGTGCGTGCTGTCGGTCTTGGCCTTGGTGATCAGAGGCTCCACGTAGGTGCGCAGGGCCTTTGCCTTGGCCACCGTGGTGCGGATTCGTTTGTGCTCAATCAGCGAAATGGCCATGTTCGCCAGCATTGCTTTCCGGTGAGCGCTATTGCGGCCAAGGTGATTGAAGTTCTTTCTGTGTCTCATTTGAACTTATGGATTTTTGTTTGCGAAAAGCAAAAGCTGGCGGCTTTAGTCCTTTTCGACCTTGTACTTGCTGATGTCCATTCCGAAAGTCAGGCTCAGGCTCGTGAGCAGGTCTTCCAGCTCGGTGAGGGACTTCTTGCCGAAGTTGCGGAATTTCAACAGGTCGTTTTTATTGTAAACGACCAGGTCCGACAAGGTTTCGACATCGGCGGCCTTGAGGCAGTTGAGCGCCCTGACCGAGAGGTCCATGTCCACGAGCTTCGACTTGAGCAGTTGCCGCATGTGCAGGGACTCCTCGTCGAACTCCTCGCTGTGGAAGCTCTCCTCCGTGTCGATCTTGATTTTCTCGTCGGAGAAAAGCATGAAGTGGTGGATGAGGATCTTCGCGGCGTCCTCGAGGGCGCTCTTGGGATGGATGGAGCCATCGGTCTGGATTTCGACGACCAGTTTCTCATAGTCGGTCTTCTGCTCGACGCGGAAGTTCTCGACCGAGTACTTGACGTTCTTGATCGGGGTGAAAATCGAGTCGATGGCAATCATCCCGAAGGGAGGGTCAGGCAGCTTGTTCTCCTCGGCGGGAACGTATCCGCGTCCTTTGCCAATGTGGATCTCGACGCTGATCTCGGTCTTGGGCTCCATGTGGCAAATGACCAGGTCCGGGTTGAGGACGCTGAATACGGACGAGAACTTGTTGAAATCGCCCGCACGCAAGGTATCCTTGCCCGAGATGGTTACAGTGAACCGCTCCTGGTCTTCGGCCACCACCCTCCTGAAACGCACCTGCTTGAGGTTCAGGATGATCTCCGTCACATCCTCCACCACGCCCTTGATGGTCGAGAACTCGTGATCGACCCCCTCGATACGAATGTTCGTTATCGCGAAGCCTTCCAACGAAGAAAGCAGAATCCTCCTGAGCGCGTTGCCAACCGTGATGCCGTAACCAGGCTCCAAAGGCCGAAACTCGAACTTGCCGTAGGTGAGGCTGTCTTCGAGCATGATGACCTTGTCTGGTTTTTGAAAAGCTAGGATTGCCATAGATGATTTTGTTGTTTGAAAAAGGAAAAGCAAGCATCTCCCACCCCACGAAGGCCAGGAGATGCGCCAAGTTGCTGTTACTTGGAGAAAAGCTCGACGATGGCCTGCTCGTTGAAGTTCTCAGGGATCTCCTCGCGGCTTGGCGGGTTCAGGAACTTGCCCACCTTGCTCAGCTTGTCCCACTCGAGCCAGGCGTAGCGCGAAGCGCGCCCGGAGGCCACGGCGCTCTCGATGACCTCCAAGGCCTTGGAACGCTCGCGGACGGCCACCACGTCGCCACTCTTGACCAGGAACGAGGGGATGCCGACGACCTTGCCGTTCACGGTGATGTGCCGGTGGGTGACCAACTGCCGGGCCCCGTCGCGGCTCGGAGAGATGCCCAGGCGGAAGACCACGTTGTCCAGGCGGGACTCGAGGAGTTGGAGCAACACCTCGCCCGTCACGCCCTTGCTGCGGCTGGCCTTCTCGAAGATTATGGAGAACTGGCGCTCCAATACGCCGTAGGTATATTTTACCTTCTGCTTCTCCTTGAGCTGGAGGGCATAGACGGACTGTTTCTTGCGCTTGCGGTTGGCGCCGTGCATTCCAGGAGGGTACTTCTTCTTCTCGTAGTACTTGTCAGGGCCGTAGATCGGTTCGTCGAACTTCCGGGCGATTTTGGTTTTGGGGCCGATGTATCTTGCCATTGGGAGATGATCAGTTTAAAGGTAAGAACTCAAACTCTTCTTTTCTTAGGTGGTCTGCAACCATTATGGGGTAATGGTGTCACGTCGATGATTTCGGAAACCTCGATGCCGCTGTTGTAGAGCGCGCGTATCGCGGACTCGCGTCCGTTTCCGGGTCCCTTGACATAGACCTTCACCTTCCGAAGGCCAGCGTCATGGGCTGATTTGGCGCAGTCGCCTGCTGCGGTCTGCGCCGCGTAAGGAGTGTTCTTCTTCGAACCTTTGAAACCCATCTTGCCCGCGGAAGACCATGAGATCACCTCGCCGTTGAGGTTGGTCAGCGAGATGATGATGTTGTTGAAGGAAGCATGGATGTGGGCCTGGCCTACAGACTCCACCTTCACGATGCGCTTCTTCGCCGCGGCGACTTTCTTCTTTTTAGCCATTTTTAACGTGCTTTCTTTTTGTTAGCGACAGTTTTCTTCTTGCCCTTGCGCGTGCGGGCATTGTTCTTCGTGCTCTGGCCGCGCACAGGAAGACCCAGGCGGTGGCGGATCCCACGGTAGCATCCGATGTCCATGAGGCGCTTGATGTTCATCTGCACCTCGGAGCGGAGCTCGCCCTCGACGGTGTGGTTCGCCATCTCCTCGCGGATGCTGGCGATGTGGGCGTCCGTCCAGTCCTTGACCTTGATGTTCTCGTCGATACCCAAGGTGTCGAGGATTTTCTTGGCCTTGCTCCTGCCTACGCCGAAGATGTAAGTGAGACCGATGACGCCCCGCTTGTTTTTAGGTAAATCAACACCAACGATTCGTGCCATTGTTCGTTCTTTTGGTTGAGGGTCAAAGAGTTAACCCTGACGTTGTTTGAATTTGGGGTTCTTCTTGTTGATCACGTAGAGGCGGCCCTTCCGCTTGACGATCTTGCAATCGGCGCTACGCTTCTTGATGGATGTTTTTACTTTCATCTTGTTAAGAGTTTTTGTAACGGAAAACGATACGCCCCTTCGTCAGGTCATAGGGGGACATCTCCACCTTGACCTTGTCGCCAGGCAAAATCTTGATGTAGTGCATACGCATCTTCCCAGAGATATGCCCTGTGATGACGTGGCCGTTCTCCAACTCGATGCGGAACATCGCATTGGACAAGGCCTCCGTGATGGTGCCATCTTGCTCGATCGCTTGCTGCTTTGACATTTGGGTGGGACGGTTTAGATTGAAGCGCCTGCGCCTACGCGGCCCTTGATTCGACCTGATTTCATCAGGCCATCGTAATGCCGCATCAGCAGGTGGCTCTCGATTTGTTGCAGGGTGTCAAGCACTACACCGACCAGGATCAGCAGCGAGGTGCCGCCAAAGAACTGGGCGAACTGCATGTTCACGCCCACCGCCATCGCGAAGGCCGGCAGGATGGCCACCAGCGCCAGGAAGATGGAACCGGGAAGCGTGATGCGGGACATGACCGCGTCCAGGAACTCGACCGTCTTCTTGCCCGGCTTGACGCCAGGGATGAAGCCGCTGTTGCGCTTCATGTCCTCGGCCATCTGCGTGGGGTTGATCGTGATGGCCGTGTAGAAGTAGGTGAAGACGATGACCAGCACCGCGAACACGAAGTTGTACCAGAAGCCCATGATGTCCGAGAAGGCGCTGCCTACCGAGCTCATGGCGTCCGAGTCGAAGCCGGTGAACATCATCGGGATGAACATCAGCGCCTGGGCGAAGATGATGGGCATGACGCCCGCGGCGTTGATCTTCAAGGGGATGTACTGGCGCGCGCCGCCATACTGGCGGCTGCCAACGATGCGCTTGGCATACTGCACCGGGATGCGGCGCACACCCTGCACCAGCAGGATGACCGCCATGAAGACCACGAACATGATCGCCATCTCGACGATGAACATCACCAGCCCACCACCGCTCTGGTCCTCGAGGCGGAAGGCGAACTCCTGGAAGAGGGCCGACGGAAGGCTGGCGATGATGCCAATCATGATCAGAAGCGATATGCCGTTGCCGATGCCCTTTTCTGTTATCCGCTCGCCCAGCCACATGACGAAGATGGTGCCCGCCACAAGGATCAGGATGGAGGACAGCCAGAAAAAAGTGCCGCTCACCACGAAGGCCGAGGTCGGCAACTGCATCTGCAAGTTCGCGATGTAGCCCGGGGCCTGGCCGGCCGTGATGAGCACCGTCAGGTATCGGGTGATCTGGCTGATCTTCTTGCGCCCGCTCTCCCCTTCGGTCTGCAACCGCCGGAAGTAGGGCACGGCCATGCCCAGAAGCTGGATCACGATGGCCGCCGAGATGTACGGCATGATGCCCAGCGCGAAGATGGAGGCGTTGGAGAACGCCCCGCCCGAGAACATGTTGATCATGCTCAGGAGGCCGTCGGAGGTCTGCACCTTCAACTGGTCGAGCTGCTGCGGGTCTATGCCGGGGAGCACCACGTATGAGCCCAAGCGGTAGATGAGCAAGAATCCAAGGGTGGTCAGGATTCTTGCCCGCAGGTCTTCGATTTTGAAGATGTTACGAATCGTCTCAATGAATTTCATCAGCTCAGAGTTTTGTTGCGGTGCCGCCCTTGGCCTCGATGGCCTCGATGGCGGCCTTCGAGAACCCGTGGGCGGTTACGTCCAGTTTAGCGCTCAGCTCGCCGTTGCAAAGCACCTTGGCCCGGCCGCGCTTGGAGATGATCCGCTCGTCGATCAGGTTCTCGATGGTGATGGTCGTCACCCCGAGCTTGTCGGAAAGCTTCTGGAGGAGCTCAAGGCTGACGGGCACGTACTCGACGCGGTTGATGTTCTTGAAGCCGAACTTGGGGACGCGGCGCTGGAGGGGCATCTGGCCGCCTTCGAAGCCGACCTTCTTGGAGTATCCCGAACGCGACTTGGCGCCCTTGTGCCCGCGGGTGGAGGTGCCACCCTTGCCAGAGCCTTGTCCGCGGCCGATGCGCTTGCTGCTGTGGGTTGAGCCTTTGGCAGGCCGTAGGTTTGAAAGTTCCATTTCTTGTTGTTTTGCGGGTTAGGCGATTTCTTCAACTTGCACCAGATGCGATACCTTGGCCACCATCCCGAGAATCTCGGGACTGGCAAGCTTCACCACGCTGGCGTTCATCTTCCTCAACCCCAGGGAGTCGAGCGTGCTCTTTTGGCGCTTGGTGCTGCCAATGCGGCTCTTGACCTGCTTGATTTTGATTGATTGGGTCATGGTTTCCTTGGCTTTGTAGGATTATCCTTTGAAGACTTTCTGTACGGAGATGCCCCGATGCTGGGCCACGGTGGCCGGGTCGCGGAGCTCCAACAAGGCCGCCATGGTGGCCTTGACCAGGTTGTGCGGGTTGGACGATCCTTTCGACTTGGCCAGAAGGTCATGGATGCCGACGCCCTCGAGAACCTGGCGCATCGCGCCTCCCGCCTTCACGCCGGTGCCCGGCGTGGCCGGCTTGATCCACACCTTTGCGCCGCCGTACTTGGCGTCCTGCTCGTGGGGGATGGTCTTGTTGTGCACCGGGATCTTGTAGAGGTTCTTCTTGGCCTCCTCGACACCCTTGGTGATGGCTGCGGTCACCTCGCTGGCCTTGCCGAGGCCGTATCCGACGACCCCGTTCTCATCGCCGACGACGACGATGGCCGAGAAGGTGAAGGTGCGTCCACCCTTGGTAACCTTGGTTACGCGGTTGATGGCCACCAGGCGGTCTTTCAAGTCAAGACCTGTGGGATTCACTTTTCTGATTGTTCCAGACATGTTTGCTTAGAATTTAAGTCCCGCTTCCCTGGCAGCGTCCGCCAGGGCCTTCACGCGACCATGATACAAGTAGCCGTTTCGGTCGAAGACGATGGCCTCATGGCCCGCGGCGATCGCCTTCTGGGCGATGCGCTTGCCAACCTCGGAGGCCACCTGGGTCTTGGTTCCCTTCGCTTCAAAGTCCTTTTCCAAAGAGGACGCGAATGTAAGCGTTTTTCCTTGTGTGTCGTCAATGAGCTGAACCGAAATTTGCTTGTTGCTCCGGAAGACCGACAACCGAGGACGACTGGTGGTTCCGGTGATGCGCTTGCGGATGCGCTGCTTGATTTTTTGTCTCCTGAGAGTTTTTGAGAAAGCCATGGTGGTCTTTTTTGAGGTTCATCCAGATTATTTGGAGGAAGTCTTGCCCGCTTTCCGGCGAAGCTCCTCACCCACGAACTTGATACCCTTGCCCTTGTAAGGCTCTGGCTTGCGGAGCGAGCGGATCTTTGCGGCCACCATGCCGATGAGCTGCTTGTCGTGGCTCCTCAGGGTGATGATCGGGTTAGAGCGGCGCTCGGAGACGGCCTCCACCTTGATCTCCCTGGGAAGCTCGAAGTGGATCTCGTGCGAGTAGCCCAAGGAGAGCTCCAGGAGCTGCTTGTTCGAGGCGCTCACGGCCGCGCGGTAGCCCACGCCCACGAGCTCCTGCTTGATCTCGAAGCCCTGCGACACCCCCACGACCATGTTGTTGACCAGGGAGCGGTAAAGCCCGTGCAGGGCCTTGTGCCGCTTGCTGTCCGAGGGGCGCGACAAATGCGCCACGTTGCCATTGAGCTCGACTCCGATCTCCGGGTTCACGGCCTGCTTGAGCTCGCCCAGCTTGCCCTTGACCGTCACCACGTTCGACTTGTCAACGCTGAGGCTGACACCCGCGGGCAGTACGATGGGCATTTTTCCAATTCTTGACATGTCTTTTCAGTTTTAGCGGTTGCGCTGAAGGTTAATGAACGTAGCAAAGCACCTCGCCGCCCACGTTCAGCTCGCGGGCCTGCTTGTCGGTCACGACGCCCCTCGAGGTGGAGAGGATGGCAACGCCCAGGCCATTGATGACGCGGGGGATGTTGTCATGTCCTACGTACTTCCTCAAGCCCGGTTTGCTCACACGAACAAGTTTCTTTATTGCGGACACCTTGGATTGGGGATGGTACTTGAGCGCGATCTTGATCATGCCCTGCTTGTCGTCCTCCAGGAAGCGGTAGCTGAGGATGTAGCCCTGCTCATGGAGAATCTTCGTGATCGACTTCTTCAGGTTTGACGCTGGAATCTCGACGACTTTGTGCTTGGCCATGATGGCGTTGCGAACTCGGGTCAGATAATCTGCGATTGGATCAGTAAGCATTTGTTTGTCTTGTCTTTACGTTTTACCAACTTGCCTTTTTAACCCCAGGGATGAGACCCTTGGAGGCCATCTCGCGGAACGTGATACGGCTGATTCCGAATTGCCGCATGTATCCCTTGGGCCGACCGGTGAGCTTGCAACGGTTGTGGAGCCGGACTTTCGAAGAGTTGCGGGGCAGTTTCTGCAAACCGACGTAATCGCCCGCCTCCTTGAGCTGCTTGCGCTTTTCCGCGTACTTGTCAACCAACTTCTGGCGCTTGACCTCGCGGGCTTTCATTGACTCTTTTGCCATGGTTCAGTTCTTGTTTTTGTTTTTGAAAGGCAGTCCGAACTCCTTGAGCAGCGCGAAGGCCTCCTCGTCGTTGTCAGTGGTGGTCACGAAGGTGATGTTCATGCCCTTGACCTTGCCCACCTGCTCGATGTTCATCTCCGGGAAGATGATCTGCTCGGTGATTCCCAGGTTGTAGTTGCCCTTGCCGTCGAGCTTCTCGGGTATCCCGTGGAAGTCGCGGATGCGGGGAAGCGCCACGGAGACCAGGCGCTGCAGGAACTCGTACATGCGCTCCTTCCGGAGGGTGACCATCACGCCGATGGGCATCTTCTTGCGCAGCTTGAAGTTCGAGATGTCCTTGCGGGATATCGTCTTGACGGCCTTCTGGCCCGCGATCAGGGTCAGCTCCTTCTCGGCGACCTCCACGAGCTTCTTGTCCGAGACGGCCTCGCCGACACCCTGGTTGATGACGATCTTCTCGATTCGGGGCACCTGCATGACGCTCGTGTAATTGAACTGCTTCATGAGGGCGGGAACGATTTCCTCGGTGTACTTCTTCTTGTAGTGGGGTACGTAACTCATCACTTGATCTCCTCTCCTGATTTTTTGGCGTAGCGAACCAGCTTCCCTTTGTCATTCCTCCTGCGGCCGATGCGCGTGGGCTGTCCGGTCGAAGGGTCAACCAACATCAAATTGGAGATGTGGACGGGGGCTTCCTGCTCGATGATTCCGCCTTGTGGGCTTTTCGCGTTGGGTTTGGTATGCTTGTGCATGAGGTTCACGCCTTCGACTATGGCGCGGTACTTCTTGCGGTCAACCGACAAGACCTTGCCAGTCTGGCCCGCATACTCGCCCTTGTTCACGAAGACCAGGTCGCCGCTGCGGATGTGGAATTTTTTGTGCATTGCGTCTGCGTGTTTTTGGGATTACAAAACTTCGGGGGCCAGGGAGACGATCTTCATGTTGTGGTCCCTGAGCTCGCGGGCGACTGGGCCGAAGATGCGGGTCCCGCGCATCTCGCCATCGTTCTTCAACAACACCGCGGCGTTGTCGTCGAAGCGGATGTACGAACCGTCCGCCCGGCGGACCTCCTTCCGGGTGCGGACCACGATGGCCTTCGACACCGTGCCCTTCTTCATGTCGCTGGAGGGGATGGCGCTCTTGACCGTCACCACGATGGTGTCGCCCAGGCTCGCGTAACGCTTGCCCGTGCCGCCCAGCACCCGGATGCAAAGCACCTCCTTGGCCCCGCTGTTGTCGGCCACAGTCAGTCTGGATTCTTGCTGTATCATTGTTACTTAGCCTTTTCGATGATTTCGACGAGTCTCCAACATTTCCGTTTGCTCAACGGGCGGGTTTCCATGATGCGGACCGTATCGCCGATCGAGCACTCGTCTTTCTCGTCGTGGGCGATGAACTTGCTTGTCATCTTGACAAACTTTCCGTACTTGGGGTGCTTCACCTTGCGCTCAACGGCGACGGTGATCGACTTCTGCATCTTGTCGCTCACCACCACCCCTACGCGCTCCTTGCGCATGTTGCGCTCAAGTGGATTTTTCTCTTCTTCCATCTGGAGGAATTATTTGTTGTTGATTTCTCTTTGGCGGAGCTCGGTCAGCAAGCGGGCGATGTGCTTGCGCATCTCCCTGAGCTTGTTAGGGTTTTCCATGGGCGAGACCGCGTGGTTGATCTTCATGCGGGACAGCTCCGCCTTGCTCTCGACCACGCCAGCGTTCAGCTCGCCGATGGTCATCTGCTGGATTTGTGAGTAGGGTACCATTGTTCGGACTGGTTTTAAGCGTAATCTCTCCTGACCACGAACCTGGTCAGGACAGGAAGTTTCTGGGCGGCCAGGCGAAGGGCCTCTTGTGCCACCTCGATGGGCACACCTTCCACCTCGAAGAGGACGGTCCCTGGCTTGACGATGGCCACGAAGTGGTCAGGCGCGCCCTTGCCCTTGCCCATCCGCACCTCGGCCGGCTTGCGGGTCACGGGCTTGTCCGGGAATATCCGGATCCAGGTCTGGCCTTCACGTTTCATGTGCCGAGTCATGGCCTGGCGGGCGGCCTCGATCTGCCGGCCGGTGAGCATGTGCGAGTCGAGCGACTTGATGGCGAAGGAGCCGAAGGCAATCTGGTGACCTTTCTGGGCGATGCCCTTCATCCGGCCCTTCTGCGTCTTCCTGTACTTGGTTCTCTTAGGTTGTAGCATGGTTCGCTATGGAGTTTCAAAGGGTTACTTCTTCCTTTTCTTGCCCGTGGGGCCACCACCGGCGCTCGGGCGAGGCTTGGTAGGCTTGGCGACTGGGGCCGGGGACAAGTCCCGCTTGCCATACACCTCACCCTTGCAGATCCAGACCTTGATGCCGATCAGCCCTACCTTCGTCAAGGCCTCCGCCAGGTGGTAGTCGATGTCGGCCCGGAAGGTGTGCAAGGGGATGCGTCCCTCCTTGAAGGTCTCGGAACGGGCCATCTCGGCGCCATTCAGGCGGCCGGAAACCTGCACCTTGATGCCTTGGGCGCCCGTGCGCATGGTCGATACGATGGCCGACTTGCAGGCGCGGCGGTAGGCGATGCGACCCTCGAGCTGCTTGGCGATGTTCGTGGCCACGATGGTCGCGTCCAGCTCGGGCTTGCGGATCTCGTTGATGTTGATCTGGACCTCCTTGCCCGTGAGCTTCTTGAGCTCTTCCTTGAGCTGGTCCACCGCCTTGCCCCCGGGGCCGATGATGACGCCAGGACGGGACGAGTTGACGGTGACCGTCACCAGCTTCAGCGTCCGCTCGATGATGATGTTCGAGATGCTGGCTCCCGACAGGCGGGTGTTCAGGTACTTGCGGATCTTGTCGTCCTCAACAAGCTTGTCCGCGTATTTCTTGCCACCGTACCAGTTGGAGTCCCAACCCTTGATGATGCCAAGCCTGTTGCTGATCGGATTGCACTTCTGTCCCATTTATTCTTGGTCGATTAGTTTTTCGGTTGGTACTTCGTAAATCCGGGCGCTTACCTCCAGCGTCACGTGGTTGGAGCGCTTGCGGATGCGGTGCGCCCGGCCCTGCGGGGCGGGGCGAAGACGCTTCAGGGTCTTGCCGGCGTCCACGAAAACCTCCTTGACGTAGAGGTCCGCGTCCTCGATCTTAAGGCCCGAGTCCGCGTTCTTGACTTCCCAGTTGGCGATGGCCGAGTACAGGAGCTTCTCCATTTTCCCAGAGGCCTCCTTGGGGCTGAACTTGAGGATGTCCAAGGCCCTGTTCACGTCCAAGCCGCGGATCTGGTCCGCCACCAGGCGCATCTTCCGAGGCGAGCTGGGGCAGTCGTTGAGCTTGGCGAACGACTTTTCGCGCTTTTCTTCTTTCAGGCGTTCTGCCATTAAACGTTTGCGTGCACCCATGACGAGTTTATTTATCGTGCGTTACTTCTTTTTCTTGCCACCGTGCCCGCGGAAGGTGCGGGTGGGAGCGAACTCACCCAACTTGTGGCCCACCATGTTCTCGGTGATGTAAACCGGGATGAACTTGTTGCCGTTGTGCACGGCCACGGTATGGCCCACAAAGTCCGGAGAAATCATGGACGCCCTGGCCCATGTCTTGATCACGGTCTTCTTGCCAGCTTCGTTCATGCCAAGGACCTTCTTCTCCAGCTTGAAGTTGATGTAGGGTCCTTTTTTGAGGGATCGACTCATTTTGAATTTGGATTAGGGGTTATTTCTTCCTCCGCTCGACGATGTACTTGCTCGACGGCTTCTTCTTGTGGCGGGTCTTGTAACCCTTGGCCAACAAGCCTTTGCGCGAGCGCGGATGTCCACCCGAGGCGCGTCCCTCGCCGCCGCCCATGGGGTGGTCAACGGGGTTCATCGCCACGGCGCGCACGCGGGGCCTGCGGCCCAGCCACCTGCGGCGGCCGGCCTTGCCATGCACCTCGAGCGCGTGGTCCGAGTTGGACACCGACCCGACGGTGGCCTTGCAGGTCACCAGGACCTTGCGGGACTCGCCGGATGGGAGTTTCAAAATCGCGAAATTGCCCTCGCGGGAGGTCAACTGGGCGTAAGACCCCGCGCTCCTGGCCATTTTCGCACCCTGTCCAGGGTTGAGTTCGACGTTGTGGACGATCGTGCCCAAGGGAATGTCCGAAAGGAACAAGGTGTTGCCGACCTCAGGGGCGACACCTTTCCCGGAGGCGATCTCCTGGCCTACCTGAAGGCCGTTGGGGGCGATGATGTAACGCTTCTCGCCATCCGCGTATGCGACCAGCGCGATGCGGGCCGTGCGGTTCGGATCGTACTCGATCGTCTGCACCGTGGCCACGACGTTGTCCTTGTCGCGCTTGAAGTCGATGACGCGGTAACGGCGCTTGTGGCCTCCGCCGATGTTGCGGACCGTCATCTTGCCCGTGTTGTTGCGGCCGCCCGATTTCTTCAGCGGCTCGAGCAACGACTTGGTCGGCTTGCTGGTGGTCAGCTCCGAAAAGGTGCTGGCTACCTTCTGCCGTTGTCCGGGCGTGGTGGGTTTGATTTTCCTTACTGGCATTGTTTATCGGTTGGAATTTGGACCAGGCGCCCCTTCAGGACGCAAAAGGCCAAATCAAATGTTGCTGAAAAAATCGATTTCGTCACCTTCGACCAGCTTGACGATGGCCTTCTTGCGCAGCACGGTCTTTCCGCTGACCACGCCTTTCTTGGTGTAGCGCGACTTGTGCTTGCCCGCGACGCGGATGGTGTTCACGGAAAGCACGGACACGTTGTACGACTTCTCAACCGCCTCGGCGATCTGTGCCTTGTTCGCGTCGGGGTGGACGTAGAAGCCGTAGCGGTTCTGCTTGGGACCGATCTTGGTCATCTTTTCCGTGATCAGGGGCTTGAGGAGGATTTCCATTTTGCTCTTCTTTTTGGCTGTCTGCCGCTTTGTTTCCAGGTTCAGGACTTGAACAGCTCCTCGAGCTTGCCCAACGACTGCTCGGTGAGCACGACCGTCTTCGCGTTCATAATCCGGTAAGTGTTTAGTTCTGAAACACTTACAACGTCAAAACCCTTCAAATTGCGGGACGACAAATATAGGACTTTATTTGGTTCTGGTAAGATGACCAAGGTCTTTTTGTTGGCCAGGGACAGCTTCTCGCGCAAGGAGACCATGCTCTTGGTCTTGGGCGCCTCGAACTGGAAGTCCTGGACCACCTTCAGCTCATCGTTCTTGACCTTGTAGCTCAGGGCCGACTTCCGGGCCAGCCGCTTGAGCTTCTGGTTCAGCTTGAAGCGGTAGCTGTGCGGACGGGGGCCGAACACGCGTCCGCCGCCGCGGAACAGCGGCGACTTGATGCTGCCCGCGCGCGCGCCGCCTGTGCCCTTCTGCTTCTTGATTTTCTTGGTGCTGCCCTTGATCTCGCCCCGCTCCTTGGCCTTGTGCGTCCCTTGACGGTTGTTGGCCAAGTACTGCTTCACGTCCAAGTAGATGGCGTGGTCGTTGGGCTCGATGCCGAAGACCGACTCGTCCAGTTGGACGGTGCGCCCCGTTTCTTTTCCGTTGATGTCGAATACTGCTACTTCCATCACTTGTTGATGATTACGAATGAACCTTTGGCACCGGGTACGGCACCTTTTACTACCAGGAGGTTGGTCTCGGGAATCACTTTCAGGACTTCCAAGTTCTGGACCGTAACCCGGTCTCCACCTGTGCGGCCCGCCATGCGCGTGCCCTTGAACACGCGGGAGGGGAATGAGGATGCCCCGACCGAGCCAGGGGCGCGCTCCCGGTTGTGCTGGCCGTGCGTCTGGCCACCCACGCCGCCGAAGCCGTGCCGCTTGACGACGCCTTGGAAGCCCTTGCCCTTGCTCGTGCCCGTGACGTCAACCCACGTGGTCTCCGTGAAGACGTCCTCCACGCGGTAAACCTTGCCCAGCTCGGCGCCCTCAAGGCCGTCGAACTCCACGATCTTCCGCTTGGGCGTGGTGTTCGCCTTCTTGAAGTGGCCCAGCAGCGGCTTGGTCGTGTTCTTCTCCTTCTTGTCGGCGAAGGCCAACTGGACAGCCTCGTATCCGTCTTTCTCGACCGTCCGCATCTGCGTCACAACGCAGGGGCCGACCTCAAGAACCGTGCAGGCCACGTTCTTGCCGTTCTCCATGAAGACGGACGTCATTCCGATTTTTCTTCCAATCAATCCAGACATGTTGATTTTGTTTTCAATGTTTAAGTCCAACAGCGGGTTAACAGAACCTTATTGGACGACTCATCACACTTTGATTTCGACCTCGACCCCGCTGGGCAGTTCCAGCTTCATCAGGGCGTCGATGGTCTTGGCGTTGGAGCTGTAGATGTCGATCAATCGTTTGAACGACGCCAGCTCGAACTGCTCCCGCGACTTCTTGTTGACGAAGGTCGAGCGCAAGACCGTGTAGATCTTCTTGTTGGTGGGGAGCGGTATGGGACCGCTCACCACCGCGCCTGTGGCCTTGACTGTCTTGACGATCTTGCTGGCGGAGTTGTCCACCAGGTTGTAGTCGTAGGATTTGAGTTTGATTCTGATTTTTTGGCTCATCTCAAATTGACGTTAAACTGTTTCTTATCCTTTGGCTTTCTCGATGACCGCCTTGGCGATGTTCCCCGGCACTTCGGCGAAGTGCGAGAACTCCATGGTGGAGCTGGCCCGGCCCGAGGAAATCGTGCGCAGGTCCGTCACATAGCCGAACTGCTCGGAAAGGGGCACCTTCGCGCGGACCACCTTGGCCCCGTACTTGTCTTCCATGCCCTCGATCTGGCCCCGGCGCTTGTTCAGGTCCGAGATCACGTCGCCCATGTAGTCCTCGGGCGTGATGACCTCCAGCTTCATGATGGGCTCCAGGATGATGGGCGAGCACTTGGGCAGGACCGCGCGGAAGGCGTGCTTGGCGCACAGCTCGAACGAGAGCTGGTCGGAGTCCACCGCGTGGTACGAGCCGTCGATCAGGGTGACCTTCAGGCTGTCCATCTCGTAGCCGGCCAGCACGCCGTTCTTCATGGCCTCCTTGAAGCCCTTCTCGACAGAAGGGATGAACTCCTTGGGGATGTTGCCGCCTTTGACAGCGCTCTCGAAGAGCAGGCCTTCGGTGCCCTCGGGGGCGGGCTCGACCGTCACGATGATGTCGGCGAACTTGCCGCGTCCTCCCGTCTGCTTCTTGAAGACCTCGCGGTGGTTGGTCACCTTGCCGGCGATGGCCTCCTTGTAGGTCACCTGGGGGGCGCCCTGGTTGCATTCCACCTTGAACTCGCGCTTGAGGCGGTCCAGGAGGATCTCCAGGTGCAGCTCGCCCATGCCGCTGATGACGGTCTGGCCGGTCTGGTCGTCGGTGCGGACCGTGAAGGTGGGATCCTCTTCGGCCAGCTTGGCCAGGGCCATGCCGAGCTTGTCGAGGTCCTTCTGGCTCTTGGGCTCGACGGCCACGCCGATGACGGGGGTGGGGAAGTCCATCGACTCGAGGATGATGGGCTTGTCCTCGTTGCAGAGGGTGTCGCCGGTGCGGATGTCCTTGAAGCCGACGGCGGCGCAGATGTCGCCCGCGGCGATCAGGTCGCGGGGGTTCTGCTTGTTGGCGTGCATCTGGAACAGGCGGGAGATGCGCTCGCGCTTGCCCGTGCGCATGTTCAGCACGTAGGCGCCCGAGTTGAGGATGCCCGAGTAAACCCGGATGAAGGCCAGGCGGCCGACGAAGGGGTCGGTGGCGATCTTGAAGGCCAGGCTGGCCAGGGGCTCCTTCTCGCTGGGCAGGCGGGTCTCCACCTCCTCGGTGTCGGGGTTGATGCCCTCGATGGCGCCGACGTCCATCGGGCTGGGCAGGAAGGCCGCCACGTAGTCGAGCATGAGCTGGATGCCCTTGTTCTTGAAGGCCGTGCCGCAGAACATCGGGACGACCGTCATGCTGATGGTCGCCTTGCGCAGCGCCGCGATGATTTCCTCCTCCGTGATGGAGGCGGGATCCTCGAAGAACTTCTCCATCAGGCTGTCGTCCGACTCGGCCACGCTCTCGATGAGCTTCTCGCGCCACTCGGCGACGGTCTCGAGCATGTCGGCGGGGACGTCCATGACGTCGTAGGCGGCGCCCATGGTCTCGTCGTGCCACAGGATGGCCTTGTTCTTGATCAGGTCAACCACACCTTTGAAGTTCTCCTCGTAGCCAATCGGAACTTGGATCGGCACGGCGTTGGCCTTGAGCTTGTCCTTGACCTGGGCCACCACGGTGAAGAAGTCGGCTCCGGCGCGGTCCATCTTGTTCACGAATCCCATGCGGGGGACGTGGTACTTGGTGGCCTGCTTCCAGACGGTCTCGGACTGGGGCTCCACGCCGCCGACGGCGCAGAACACCGCGACGGCTCCATCGAGGACCCGCAGCGAGCGCTCCACCTCGACGGTGAAGTCAACGTGGCCGGGGGTGTCGATGATGTTGATCTTGTACTGGTTGCCCAGGTAGTTCCAGAAGGTGGTCGTGGCGGCGGAGGTGATGGTGATGCCCCTCTCCTGCTCCTGGACCATCCAGTCCATGGTGGCGGCTCCGTCGTGGACCTCGCCAATCTTGTGCGTGAGGCCGGTGTAAAAGAGGACGCGCTCCGTGGTGGTCGTCTTGCCCGCGTCGATGTGGGCCATGATACCGATGTTGCGCGTGAACTTGAGGTCTGTTGACATGACGATGATCTCCCGTTGTTATTGGTTGCCAATTAGAATCTGAAGTGGGCGAATGCCTTGTTCGCCTCCGCCATGCGGTGGGTGTCCTCCTTCTTCTTGAAGGCTCCCCCCTCCTCGTTGAAGGCGGCCAGGATCTCGGCGGCCAGCTTCTCGCTCATGGACTTGCCGTTGCGCTTGCGGGCGAAAAGGATCAGGTTCTTGATGCTGATGGAGTTGCGGCGTTCGGGGCGGATCTCGCGGGGAACCTGGAAGGTGGCCCCTCCCACCCGGCGGCTCTTGACCTCCACGGCGGGCATGACGTTCTGCAGGGCCTTCTTCCAGATTTCCAAGGCGGGCTTGTCAATCTTGCCTTGGGAGCGCTGCTCGACCAGGTCCATCGCGTCGTAGAACACCTTGAAGGCGACGCTCTTCTTGCCGTCGTACATCATGTCGTTGACGAACCGCGTGACCTGGGGATCCTGGTAGCGGGGATCGGGCAGAAGGATTCTTTTCTTTGGTTTCGACTTTCTCATGGTTCGGCCTTATTTCTTCTTGGCGGGTGTTTTTGTGGCAGCGGCGGCGGCGCCTCCTTTGGCTTTGGGTCGTTTGGCGCCATACTTCGACCTACTTTGCATGCGCTTGTCAACACCGCCCGCGTCCAAAGTGCCGCGGACGAGGTGGTAACGGACGCCGGGCAAGTCTTTTACCCTTCCGCCGCGCACGAGCACGATGGAGTGCTCTTGCAAGTTGTGGCCTTCTCCGGGGATGTAGGCGTTGACCTCCTTACCGTTGGTCAGGCGTACCCGGGCCACTTTGCGCATGGCTGAGTTGGGCTTTTTGGGAGTAGTGGTGTAAACCCTTACACATACTCCCCTTCTTTGGGGGCAAGCATCCAATGCAGGCGACTTGCTCTTGTCCTGCATTTGTTTCCTCCCTTTTCTTACGAGTTGCTGAATAGTAGGCATAAACGCTTTGATATTACTTGTTTCTCGGGCAAAACGGCGGGCAAAGGTAGAACTATTTCGCTCATTCCAACATCTTTTTTTCGCAAAGACAGACAAAATGCCCTTCACAAGCGGAATAACCACTTGAAAAAGAGCGAATTAAACCCAGATGAAACCACTCGACCTTGTCCAGGCCCGTTGAAACACCGGCTGCCCCCTCGAAAAAAAGACATCGACCCTTCGCGGGACGCCGTCATTTAAGCGGCTGCAAAAATAGTCTTTTTTATCTAAATCCCACATTTTCAAATCCTTTTTGCGAAAAAAAGGAGGCCCGCTCGCGCGGGCCTCCCTGAAGGGCGCCTTTCGGCCTGGTCGGATGGCTCAGAAGGTGGGGCGTCCGGCCGACCAGGGGCGCGGGATCCGCGAGCCGTACTTGGCGTTGATTTCGTCGATGAAGAGGCTGGCCAGCAAGGCGTAGCCCATGGAAGTCGGATGCACGCCGTCGAGCGAGAAGGCGCTGCCCGTGATGTAGGCCGCCGTGTAGGAAACGCCCGAATGGCTGAAGCCCGTGGTGAAAAGTTGCGTCATGAAGGCGTTCATGTCCACGTAGGCCAGGTCGTTGGCCTGGGCCAGGGCCGCCAGCTTCGCGTTGAAGTTGTCGGTGGCCGTCTTGATGCGCTGGGCCTCGTCGGGCGTCAGCACGTAGCGGTCGGGGATGCCGTAGGGCACGGAGTTGGCCGCGTCGAAGCTGCCCATGCCGGCGGTGGCCACCAGGCTGGTGGGCAGCGTCAGGGTGATCTTGTCACCGGCCGTCGCGGGGCGCACGTTGTAGGGGGCCGGCAGGGGCTTGCCGTCGTCGGAGAGCAGGCCCTCGACCTGGATCATGAAGGCGTTGGCGCCCACATGGAACTTGTCGTCGTAGTCGTGCACGATGCCCATCTGGGCCAGGCCGGCCTCGGTCAGGTCATAGGCGTAGTCGAGCGCTGCTGCCTTTGCCGTGTCGAGCGGCAGGGCGTTGTAGGGCACGGTCGTGAAGTAGGGGATCGTGGTCACGTCGGGGATGTTGGCGATGGCCCCGCGCACCTTGTCGGTGGCCGAGGAGCTCATCAGCGCGGCGACGGTGGCCTCCAGCGAGGCGTCGAAGATGGCCTGCGGGGTGATGCTGTCCAGGGCGTCGTCGGCCCCGGAGGTGGCGTAGCCCAGCACGTCGTTGTTGCCGATCCAGAGCGTGAAGAAGGTGTGGTCGCCCGGGAGCTCGCTCAGGATGCTGGAGTTGTTGGGGTCGGTGGCCCAGCGGCTGTAGTAGGGGTTGCCCAGGGTGGCGTGCCCGTAGCCGGCGAAGGGCAGGTGGAACGAGCGCGCGCCGGGCACGCCCAGGTTGTTGAACGGGCCGCTGATCCGGGCCATGTTCGCCCCGATGGACTGCATGTCGGCCACGTCGTGCTGCGTGATGTAGGTGGTCGTCGCGCCGTTGACCGTGCGGATGGAGTCCAGGTAGCGCCGCTGGCCGAAGCCCACGTCGTTGGCCATCAGCGGCTGCTTGAAGGCGCCGCCGCCCACCAGGGCGAACTGCTCGGCGATGATGGCCGGGTAGGAATGCCCCTGGGCGCTCAGATAGACCTCGCCGTTGGTGTAGCCCGCGGTCAGGGAGTTGCCCACGGAGATGTACTTGCCCAGCTCGAGCGGCCCGGCGAAGGGGGCCTCTTCGACCTCCTCGCAGCCGACGGCCAGGAAGGAGGCGGCCGCCAGCGCGTAAACGAAATGCTTTTTCATTGAACTGCGATTTTTTAAGGGTTTGTTGTGAATCGGGAGAGGACAGGATAACGGAAAAGGCCCAGGCCAGGCCCATGGCGGGACGGGACAGGCCGGAAAGCCGTGCGAAATGTAGCGATTTTCATCGAAAAATGGCAAGACGCGGCACTCGTGCCCATCAAAAGCGGCCCCGGGTGCGCACCCTGGCCCCCAACTGGTTCAATATCGAGTAGATGCCGAAGTAGGTGCGGTTGACGTAGATGGCGTGCCGCGAGCCCCGCGCGGCGTTGGCCTTGCGCAGTTCCTTGTTCCGCGAGTGGCGGTCGCCCGCCTCGTAGAGGCGCTGGAAGTACGACGGGTCGCTGAAGTCGAACTCGTCCACGAAGAACGGCTCGCCCACCAGGCCGATCATCTCCGTGAGCAGGCCCATGAACAGCTCCCGCTCCTGGGCCGTGTCGGTCTCCAGCAGGAGCCCCAGGTCCGCGTACATGGCCTCCAGCTCGCCCTGGGGCAGGCCGGCCAGCGGCTGCTTCATCAGCCGGAAGTAGTGCTCGTAGAAGTCCGCCGGTATCTGCTTGACCGCCCCGAAGTCGATGACCGCCAGCCGCCCGTCGTCCTGCACGATGAAGTTGCCCGGGTGCGGGTCCGCGTGCAACTGGCGCAGCACGTGTACCTGGTACTCGTAGAAGTCCCACAGCGTCTGGCCCACCTTGTCGCGACTGGCCTGGTCGGGGCCCGACTCGATGAACTCCTTGAGCAGCCTGCCTTCCAGCCAGCTCATCGTCAGGATGCGGCCAGAGGAGAGCTCCGGGAAGTAGCGCGCGAAGGCGATGTTCGGCAGGTGCGCGCAGGCCCCCGAGATCTCGACCGACCGGCGCAGCTCCAGCTCGTAGTCCGTCTCCTGGAGCAGCATCACCTCCACCTCCTCCATGTAGTGGTCCAGCTCCTTGCCCGTCATGTTCAGCAGTTGCAGCGCGAAGGGGCGCACCATCCGCAGGTCGGCCTTCACGCTGTCGGCCACCCCGGGATACTGCACCTTGACGGCCAGCTTCTGCCCGTCCTTCACCGCCTGGTGGACCTGGCCCATCGAGGCCGCGTTCACGGCCTTCTGCCCGAACTCGTCGAACACCTCGTGCGGGGCCTTGCCCAACTGCTGCCGGAACGTCTTGACCACCAGCGGGTACGACAAGGGCGGGGCGTTGAACTGCGCCATCGCGAACTTCTCGGCGTAGGCCGAGGGCAGGACGTTCTTCTCCATGCTGATCATCTGGGCCACCTTCAGCGCGCTGCCCTTGAGCTCGCTCAGCGAGTCGTAGATCTGCTGGGCGTTGGCCTCGTGCAGCTCTTCCTTGCCCAGGTCTCGGTTGAAGACCTTCTTGGTGTAGTGCCTGATGTAGTTGCCTCCCACCTTGGCCCCGGTGCTGATGAACTTTCCGGCGCGCTTGACCTTGCTCGTGGGGATTTTCGACTGCTCTTCCATGGGCTTGCTTGTGTTTTTGGTTCGGAAAAATGCGAAGGCCAAGCCCGCCGATCAGCGGCCCCCGCGGCTCTGCCAGAGGAATTTGCCCAGGTCGAAGGCCGTGTCGAGCGGCGTGCGGCCCAGCAGGTCGAAGGCCAGGTGGACGGCCTTCTCGACGGCGGCGTCGGTGCGCTCGCGGCTGGGGCTCTCGTCCTTGCACCAGAAGCGCAGCACGAAGACCAGCTTCAGCCACAGCGTCTTGGCCAGTTGGTCGGTCAGGATGGGGCGCCGCAGCACCTCGCCCGTCTGCTCGCCCTCGTCCAAAAGGCTCGCCACATACTGGTCGAACTTCCCGCGAAGGGCCTCGAGGCCCGCGGGCAGGAGCGAAGGCCGCGCCCAGTCGCGGGCCAGCGACAGCTTCGCGAAGGGGCGGTGCTCCTCCAGGGCCTCCAGCCAGGTGAAGTAGAAGGCCAGCATCTTCTCGCGCACCGAGTAGTCCAGGTAAACCGGGTCCTCCTCCAGCTTGCCGAGCGTCTGCTTGAACAGCCAGACCCAGGTGGCCTGGTGCATCTGCTCGAAGTCGTCGAAATGCTCGCGCAGGCCGTGCGGCTCCTGGCCAAGGCTCTTGGCGAAGGCCGACCAGTCGGTGGGGAAGGCCCCCAGGCGGCCCGAGACCTCGGCGAAACGCCGCAGGATCGGTTCCCGTTCCGGGTAGATCACGTCGGTAGGGTTGCTCATGTTCTCGCGTCCCGGATTTGGCCGCGGACGCCCCGCGAACTTACGCTTTTTTTCGCCTGCCCCACCCTCGCGGCGCCGAGCCTCACACCCAGTCGAACATCTTCTTGAAGAAGCTCCGGTCCGGCCGGAGCTCGCCCGGATGCACCTCCTCGGGCGGCGGGAGCGGCCCGGCCGACGGGCTGATGCGCGCGAAGACCTCCGTCTGCCCCTGCGAGCTGTGCGTCTCGATGTGCAGGCTCACCCGCTTGAGGAAGTTCAGCAGCCGCTGGTTCGAGGCCAGCACCAGAGCGTAGAAGTGCTCGATGCCGTCCGCCACCGCCAGCTCGCGGGCCAGCTCCATCAGTTGCGAGCCGATGCCCATGTTCTGGTAGTCGTCCCGGACCACCACGGCCATCTCGGCCACGTTGTAGCGCGACTTCTCGCGGGCGAAGCGCGCCACGCCCACCAGCGCGCCCTGGTGCGAGGCCACCACCGCGACGTGCTGGTGCGGAACCAGCTCGCACAGCGACCGGGCGTGCTCCTGGACCCGCTCGGGCGAGACACGGCTCGTGTCCACCTGGAAGCGCTTCATCCGCGTCTCGCGCGATAGGTGCTCGTAGAAATCGACCAGCGCCGCGCTGTCCGAGGGCGACAGCAGCCGGAAGCCGATGGCCATGCCGCCGAATGTTTTCTCAAAGGGTAGTGTCATTTTCTTTTTTTGGGGGGATGGCCCTGGTGTCAGAATTTCTCGAACACACCCAGGCCGAAGAGGGCGTAGTCGTACTTGCACGGATCCGAGGGGTCGAAGCCGCGCAAGACGGCGTCAAGCTCCTCCACGGCCCGCCAGTCGTCCTGCCGGCGCGACAAGATGCCCAAAGCCCGTGCCACCCTGCCCACATGCACGTCCAGCGGGATCGAAAGCTCCGCCATCGGCACCCGGCTCCACAGCCCGAAGTCCACCCCGCGGTCGTCGCGGCGGACCATCCAGCGCAAGAACATGTTCAGCCGCTTGGCCGCCGAGCCCGCCCGCACGTCGGCCACGTGCTTGCGCGAGCGCGGCGGATGGTCAACCTCCAGGAACACCTCCCTGAAATGCGCCAAGGCCCCGAACGAGCCCCGCCCCAGCGCGAAACCCCGGCTGAAGACCTCCTCGAGGCCCCCGTGCCGCTGGTAGATCCACCGCAGCGAGCGCAGGAAGAAGACGCAGTCCTGGCCGTTGAAGGTCCGGTGCTTGAAGTCGGCGAAGCTGGCCAGCTCGGCGTCGCTGGCCTCGCGGACGAACTGCCCCGGGCGCATGTCCATCCGCCGGGCCAGCTCCAGCGCGTTGGCCACCACTGTCTTGCGCTGGCCCCACGCGATGGCCGCCGCCAAGAAGGCCGCCACCTCGATGTCCTCGCGGCCGCCGAACAGGTGCGGCACCTGTATCGGGTCGCTGGGCACGTAGAAGTCGTGGCGGTTGAAGGCGTCTAGCTTCTCGTCCAGGAGCTCCTTGACCTGCTCCAGGTCCAGCATCGGGCTGTCGGTCGTCGTCATGGGGCGCCGCTGGGTTTGGGTTCGGACTTCAAAGGCCAGAAGGCCAAGGGCTTGCCTGGCCGCGCGGCTTCAGGCTCTCTCGCGGTCTTCCCATCCTGCCCCCTGGGCTTGGGCTCCGGCCAGGGCAGGACGCCTCCTCAGTGCTTGACCATCACCTTGTGGCTGGCCACGAGCGCGTTGGCCTCCACCCGCAGGAAGTAGAGCCCCTCGGCCAGGCCGGCGGTGGGCACCTCCCACGAGAGCTCGCCCGCCGGGCGCCCGCCCAGGTGGCTGGCCCAGACCATCTGGCCCGTGGCGTCAAACAAGGCCAGGCCGACCTCGGAGCCCCGGTCGAGCCAGAGGTGGCAGCCCAGCCGCTCGTCGGCCGGCAGCGCGTCGAAGCGCAGGCTGGCCTGGGCCGGGCTGGAAACGCCCGTGGCCACGTCCACCTCCAAGGTGAAGGGCTGGCTCACGTTGCCCGAGATGCCGTCCGTGACGGTCAGGGTCAGGGACACGGGGCCGGAGACCGTCGCGGGGGGCGTGCCGAACAGGCGGGCCTGGCCACTGCCGTAGTCCTCGAGCTGCAGCCAGGTGGGCAGGGCGGTGCCGAAGGGGAAGATGAAGTCGAGCGGGTCGGACTCGGGGTCCTGGGCCTGCACCTGGTAGGTGTAGGGCTGCCCCTGCTCGGCCTGGGTCACCGGCTCGGAGACGAAGTAGGGCTGCTGGTTGGGCGCGCCCCAGATCTGCTGGGCGTACTCCGGGTGGTCGATGAAGGGGTTGCGGTTGCCCTGGATGTCGTGGACGGCGTCGTTGCGCTCGAGCTCCTTCTCCGAGACCGGGTCGGCCAGGTGCCACTCCATGAGCATGCTGGCCGCCCCCTCGCGGAGGGTGGAGCGATCGACCATCTCGTTGGAGCCCCAGCCGCTGTCCTCGGTGTAGTAGCGGGTGGACATGTAGAAGTAGGTGCGGGCGAAGTCGCCCTTGTAGGCGTCGATGGGCTCGAAGACCGTGCCGGTGAAGCCCGGGTGCGTGTTCTGGCCCAGCTTGCTGCCGTTCTGCGAGGTCCACGAGGGGTTCGAGACCTCGCCGAAGGGGTAGTTGCTGCGCTTGGAGTTCACGTAGCCGTCGGTGGGGTAAAGGTGGAACAGGTCCGAGTAGGCCGGATACTGGTCGTTGAACCAGCTCTTGGGCCAGGAGTGCTCGCGGTTGTAGCAGTCGCCCTCGCCGGTGTAGTTGCCGCACTGGTCGGAGCTGAAGGTGTACTGGTACGGCGGAGTGCCTCCGGGCACGTCGGAGTACATGTCCCAGACCTTCCCGTTGTCCTTCTTGTCGGTCTGCTGGAAATGCGTCCAGAGCGAGGTGTAGGACTGCTGGCTGTGGCCGTCGATGATGTTGTGCAGGGCCTGGCGCAACGGCTGGCCCGTCAGCCCTTGGGCCGAAGCGTAGTAGCCCGAAGGGATCTGCGCGAGAAGCGCCCCCGAGCACAGGAAGGAAACCAAGAAAGCGAGATGCCTTTTCATGGGAGGGTTGGTTTTAGGTTCGTGCCTTGACGTCCGCGCAAGTTACGCGACTTCGGGCAATTTCGGAAAGCGAACCAGGTCCAAACGCGGCATTCGCTTGGCGCGCGCGGCAAAGCGGCGGATGGGGTCACGGCCGCGCCGCCGCCGGGCCTCCTTGCGCCAGGGCCTTCTCGACGCTGCGCCAGAGGGCGCGGGCGGTCTTGTCCCAGGAAAAGTCCTGCGCCCGGCGGAGCCCCCTGGCGACCAGCCGGGCCGCCAGGGCCTTGTCGTGCCAGAGCGCGGCCATGCCGCGGGCGATGGCCCCGATGTCGTCGGGCGGGACCAGCAGGGCCGCGCCTCCGGCCACCTCGGGCAAAGAGGTGCGGTCGGAGCTGAGCACCGGCACGCCCGCCTGCATGGCCTCCAGCAGCGGGATGCCGAAGCCCTCGAAGAAGGGCACGAACACCAGCGCCTCGGCCCCGCCCAGGGCCAGCCGGAGCCTGTCGGGCTCCAGCCGCCCGGTGAACAGCACGTCCGCCCGGTGGCGCATCCGCCCCAGCAGCCGCCCGATGCCGCCCGTCTTGAACATCTCGCGGCCCACCACCACCAGCTTGGCCGGCGTGGGCGACTCGCTCTTGAAGCGCTCGAAAGCCTCCAGCATCCCCTCGACGTTCTTGCGCGGGTGCAGGCTCCCCACGAACACGAAGTAGCCCTGCCCCTGGGCGAACTCCGCCCGGGCCTGCTCCCGCTCGGCCGGGCCGAGCGGCGCGAAGCTGGCGCTGGCCCCGTTCAGGACCACGTCCACCCGCCCGGCCTCCAGCCCGAAGGTCCGCACCAGGTCCTGCCGCGAGTAGTCCGACACCGTGGCCACCCGGGCCGCCGCCGCCGCGAACCGCGGGAAGAAGAAGCGGTAGTACGAGCGCACCAGCCACGGCAGGTCCTGCGGGCGGTGCATGAAGTTCAGGTCGTGGATGACCGCCAGGCTCGGCACCCGCGTCCGCAGCGAGAGGAAGCCGTCGGGCGAAAGGAACAGGTCCGGCTTCTCGCGGTCCAGGAAGCGGGCCACCGACAGCTCGAACCAGGCCACGAACAAGACCGGATGCCGGGCCTGCGGGCCCAGCACCACCGCCCGGACGTTGGGCCCGAAGACGAATTGCTGCGAAAACGGCCTGTCGAACAGGAAGACGAACTCCACCTCGGGATGCCAGCGGGCCAGCCGCGAGAGCGTCTCGTAGGCGAACCAGCCGATGCCCTCCAGCCGGTTTTCGAGCAGCAGGCGGGTGTTGACGGCTATCTTCAACGCTCGTGCTGCCACTCGTTCGACAGGGGATACTCCATGTAGGCGGCCACCATCTGGGCCACGGAGGTGCCCAGCAGGCGGCCCACCAGGAAGAGCGAGGCGTCGATGCCCGCGCTGACCCCGGCCGCCGTGAGCACCTTGCCGTTCAGGCGGAAGCGCGAGTGGACGTCCACGCGGCAGGTCGGCTCCAGGGCCCGGAGCTTCTGGTAGTAGTTGTGGAAAGTGCAGACCTCCATGTCGCGGAGCAGGCCGGCGTCGGCCAGCAGGCCCGCGCCGGTGCAGATCGAGAAGAGGATCTCCACGCCCTGGCTCCGGTCGGCCAGCCAGCGGCGCAGCGCGGCATGGCCCATGAGCGCGTCCACCTCGCCTCCGGGCACCACCAGGATGTCCATCGGCGGGCAGGACTCCAGGTCGTGGTCGGGCAGCAGGGCCAGGAAGCCTTGGCTGCGCACGGGCCCGAGGTCCAGGCCCACGGTCCAGGCCTCGAAGTGCTCCTTCAGGAAGCCGAAGACCTCGGCCGGGGCGGCCAGGTCCATGGCCTCGACCCCCTCGTAAACCAGAATGGCGACCTTGCGCCGCCGGTGGGTCATCTTGCTCATCGGAAAACGTTTTTGCTGGGCAACTTGGCCACGTAGGCCTTGAGGTACAAAGGCTCGAAGTAGGCCAGGTCGGCCAGTTGGCCAGCCTCGAGCGCGCGCTGGGCCAGGGGGCCCAGGTGGCTGGCCGAAGGCAGGACCTCGGGGCGGAAGCTGGCGTTGGGGTGGCGGATGGCCTGCTCGCACTTGGGGGCGCCCGAGCCGAGCACCACCAGCGGCCCCTGCCCGAGCTGGGGCATCCAGGGCTCCTGCTCCACGAACTCGGGCCCCGCCGCGCGCAGGGCCCTGCCCTGGCCGTCGTAGATGCCCGCGAAGAGCTCCGTGCGGCCGGCATCGACCGTCGGGTAGAACAGCGCGCCGGGCGGATTGCCGGCCGCCTGGCCCGCGTGGTGGGCCAGGCTGGCCAGGGTGTCCACGGCCAGCAGCGGGACGCCGGCCCCGAAGGCGATGCCCTTGGCCAGCGAGACGCCGATGCGCAGGCCCGTGTAGGAGCCCGGCCCGGCGCTGGCAGCCACGGCGTCGAGCTCCCTCGGCGAGATGCCCGCCTGGGCCAGCAGCCTCTCGACGAAGACCGAGAGCAGGCTGGCGTGGGCCCGGGGAGTGTCCTCCTCGATCAGGCCCGCGACGCGGCCCTGGTGCCACAGGGCCACCGAGCAGTTCTGGGATGAGCTTTCGATGCAGAGGATCATGTTGTCAGCGGGTGAAGTTGCGGGCGGCGGGATTGGCGGCCCAAAAAAACAAAAAAAACGGCTGCTCCGCTTTCCTTTGTGGAAACTTGGGGGCCGGTGACGGACGGAGGGCGCCAATTCCAAGGGCTCGCCGGTGCCCATCTGCCCGATCCGCGCCCCCGGCGCGCCATTCCAGAAGGCAGCCCCGGGGGGGGGGGACGCGAAAGACCAGGCGGAAGCCTAGGGCAAGGCCGGCAGGCTCACTTCTTGCCGCTGGGCTGCTGCACCTCGAACATGTAGCGGATGATCTCGGTCTCGTCCACCAGCAGGTTGAAGTACGAGAAGCGGTTGCCCGCCAGCAGGGTCGTGTTGCGCTCCGAGAAGATCTCGCGGGCGTTGAGCTCCACGTTGAGCCCGCGGACCACGATGTCGCGGTTGGTGAACTTCGAGACCACCTTGTCGTGCTTCTTGTAGAACATCTTCCCCCGGAGGATGATGTAGATGTTCTCCGAGCCGTCCTGGTTGACCAGCATGACCACGCCCTCCTTGCCGATGGTCTGGCTCTTGAAGAGCTTGGCCAGCTTGACCAGGGTGTTCTCGGGCAGGCGGAAGAACAGGGGGATGCGCTTGAGCAGCTTGACCCGCTCGAGCAGCAGGTCGGACATGGAGTTCTCGAGGATCTCGATCATCTCCTGCTTGACCGGCGAGAGCTTCTTGAGGTGGTTGACGCAGGTCACGGGGTGCTCGTCGTAGATGATCTTGGCGGCGGTGCTGTACACCAGCTCGTCGGCGTGGTGCAGGCAGAGGAAGATCTCGTCGGGGATCTCGCTCCGGCGGATCTTGGAGAGCACGTCGGCGGCCTCCTCCTTGGTCCAGATCGGGACGTCTCGGTAGGTGTCCTCCTCCTTGGCCTTGATTTCCTGGGACTTCTTGCCCTTGAAGAGCTTGGCCAGCAGCTCGATGGCCTTGTTCTTGGACCACATGTCCACCCGGGAGTAGTCCTCGAGGATGATGTCCTTGAGGCGCTCGGCCAGCCGCATCCGCTCGAAGTTGAAGTAGGCCTTGAGCTTCTTGGCGCGCTGGTTGACCGAGACCTTGTCGATGATGGGGATGATGAGCTGCTTGACGTCCTGGGCGATGAAGTTGTCGATGATCTCCAGGGCGAAGATGATGTTCTCGCCGATGATGTTGGTCTTGATGAGCTCGATGGTGGCGGGCTGATAGACGAAGCTGAGCAGGGTGAAGAGCAGCTCGAACTCGTTCTCGCGCTCGAGGTCGATGGCCTGGACGAGCTTGAGGGTGTTCTTCTCGGCCTCGATGTCGCTGATGGTGACGTAGGCCCAGAGGATGTTGCCGACGACCTCCTGTATCTTCTTCTTGACCACGGGGGCCTGCTCCTCGGTGACCTGGAAATGGCAGAAGTACAGGCCCTGGATGACGGCGCGCTGGACCTCCTTGTCGGGGTAGTTGACCAGGGCCAGGAGCATCTCCTTGGCGGCCAGGGTGCCGATGCGGGCGCCTATCTCGATGACCTTCTTGATGACGATGGCGTCCTGCGCGGGCCTGACCAGGCCGTTGAGCTCGGGCAGCACCTCCTCGCCGAGCTCGACCAGGGTGCTCCCGGTGATGTGGTGGAACTCGGGGGTCTCGATCAGGTGGACCAGGTGCCGGGTCAGGGCCGGGGTGCGGGCCTTGCCGGCCAGGCGGATGGCCGCCTGCCGGATGGTCTTGTCGGGGTCCTCGAGCAGGCGGAAGATGACGCGCTCGTCGTCGGGCAGCTCCTTGTAGAAGAGGTACTTGACCACGGTGATGCGGTCGCGGATGGAGTTGGAATCGACCATGGCCAGGATCTGCTCGGGCTGGTGGGCCTCGATGTCGGCGTAGTCGAAGCTGCACAGGGCGAGCTGGGCCAGCTCGAGGGTCTCCTCGTCGGCCTGGTCGGGCCTGGCGAGGATCTCCTGGATGGGCGCCTTGACGTCGAGGGTCCAGGAGGGGTTGATGTTGCTCAGGATGGCCTTGCGGATGGTGGAGTCGTTCAGGCGCAGCAGGTGGGCGGCGTGGGGCTCGATGTTGCGGGGGTTGGTCTCGGAGAGGATGGTGACGGCCAGCCGGAGCGACTCGATGTCGCGCTCGGTCTTGAGCTCGTTGCTGAGCACGTCGCTGCCGTAGATGTCCCGGTGTACCTGCTTGGCCTTCTTGCGGTTGCGCTCCTCGAGGATGTCGCGGAGCTTGAGCTTGTAGCGCTTGTAGAGCTTGAAGGCGATGAAGCTCCAGGCCAGGAGGATGGGCAGGAAGATGAAGGGGAAGTAGTAGAGGTCGAAGCCCTGGTCGGGGGTCTTGAAGATCTCGGTGAAGAGCCAGAGCACCCCTCCGGCGATGCTGATGGAGAGCTGCATGATGACGCCCACGCGGGTCTGCACCGAGAGCTTCTCGTCGTCGGGCAGGAGCTGGTAGAGGATGTTGAAGGCGGGGTCGTCCAGGGCCCGGCGGATGATGCGCTCGAGGGACTTGCCCAGCACCATGAAGGCGAAGAAGCCGACGCTGGCCACCGACGAGACCAGCTCGGAGGCCAGGGCCCCCACCAGCAGCAGGCTCAGGGTGACGGGCAGGATGGTCAGGCCCAGCTTCACCCCGCGGTTGCTCAGGATGCGGCCCGAGAAGTACGAGAGGATCAGCTCGCCGATCTTCAGGGCCGCGAAGACGATGGACAGGAAGTAGGAGAGCTTGGCCGGGTCGCTGATCTGCGACTTGGTGGTGGCCAGGAAGCCGAAGTCCATGATGTAGATGACCGTCATGGAGAAGCAGGCCGACAAGAAGATCAGCGCGTAGTAGCGGTCGTGCGAGAGCTTGAGGAAGCCCTTCTTCTCGCTGTCCTTGGGCTTCTGGAGGGAGGTCATCTGGGTGGTCTCGGTCGAGAAGTTCTTGTAGATGAGCAGCAGCATCACCACGCTGACCAGCACGCTGACGGCCCCGAAGTAGAGCAGGTCGTAGGCGTGGCCCAGGTGGCGCAGCAGCACGGGGATGACCAGGTAGCCGATGATGGAGGCGATGACCCCGCCCATGTTCACCAGGCCGAACAGGCGCTTGACCTGCCGGAGGTTGAAGAAGCGCAGGGCCAGGCCGCCCGACTCGATGCCCACCAGCGAGATGAAGGGCCAGCCCCAGATGAACACGAAGAAGCTCAGGCGCTGCTCGTCGAAGAAGTTCAGGCCCAGCCGGCCGGCCAGCGGGATGACCAGCATGAACGAGAGGGCCGTCAGGAAGAGCACCAGGCTGTTGACCCGCTTCTGCATGTAGGAGTAGATCGAGGTCATCAGGTAGCCCGAGATGCCCGCCACCAGGTAGGCCACGGGGACCATCTTGCTGTCGTAGTGGTCGATGAAGACCGCGTTGGCCGTCACGAAATAGAACGCGATGAACAGGCCCAGGAAGAAGGAGTGGAAGAACAACAGCGTGAACTTCAAGCCTTCCTCAGGTTTGAGATTAAAGGTTTTCAGCAAAAACGGTTTCATCTCGAGCGTTGCCATTGGGCGCGTCTGCTTATGTTGTTGAGGTGCCGCGCTTCCGCGCAAGCCTTCAAATTAACGAAAAAAAAGCTCTCCATTTTCCAGCGGGGCCAATTTTGCGCGTTGGTGCGGTTCATTTCAGGTTCTTGAGCTTCCGGCTGCGCACCACGTAGATGCGCGTCAGGATGGCCAGGCTGATCAGCAGGGCCGTCATGGCGATCATCTCCAGGCTCATCCAGCCCTTCTCGATCACGATTTCCCAGACCTCCGCCACGGCGTCGCGCACCTTGATCAGCCCCATGATGAGGCTCACGCAGACCACCACCGCCATCAGGATGTTCGAGGACCAGCCGTTGATGCCCTCCTTGCCCATGATGGATATGTCGTTGATCACGAAGATCAGGAAGATGCTGATGAACGGGAGTATCAGCCCGTTGAGCGCCTGCGCGAAGATGATCGCAGGGACGGGCTGGACCCCCGCGAAGCCGAAGGCCAGCCCGAAGGAAAGCACCCCTCCCCAGATGAGCTTGTAGTTGCGCGACCGGGTGTCCCAGCGGTCGCGGTTGCGGTTCTCGAACAGGCTCTTGGCCGTCAGGGCCGAGGCCAGCGGCGCCGTGATGGCCGACGAGAAGCCCGCCGCGAACATCCCGAAGCCCAGCACCGCCACCCCGGCGATGCCCAGCCTGTCGTTCAGGGTCAGCGTCAGCGATTCGTACAGGTGCTCCGAGAGCACCGCCTCGGTCACCTGCTCCTGGCCGGACACCTTCCGGACCACCTCGGCGTCCACCAGCGTGCCCACCACCAGCACCGCCATCGAGATGATCCCGCCCAGCACGATGGCGATGCTCAGGCCGAAGCGCATCTCCTTGATGGTCTGCTTCTTCTCTAGCACCCCAGAGCCCAGGAAGATGTCGTAGGGGACCACCGTGGTGCCGATCAGCGCCAGGATCAGCAGGCCCGCGCCCGGGTCGCCCGTCAGGGGCGAAAACTCGGGTATCCGGGGCACCACCATGCCCTCCAGCAGCCTGGGCCAGTCCAGGTCCACGCTGAAGATGGCGAAGAAGAAGGCAATCCCCATCAGCATCACGAGCAGGCCCATGAACTTCGAGATCGCCGCCAGCGAGCGGAGGCTCAGGGCCAGGAAGGCCAGCAGGCCCGTGGCGCTCACCAGCAGCCATGACGGCACCGAAGGGAAGAGCATCTTCAGGCCCTCCACCGAGCCCAGGACGTTGCCCGCCTCGTAGGCCGCCGAGCCCAGGATGATGGCCCCGATCACCAGCACCAGCACCACCACGCCCGAGGGCTTGCCCTCGAACTGCTTGGCGATGGCCTGGCCCAGGTCGCGGCCCGAGTAGATCGTGATGCGCGCGCTGGCCTCCTGCAGCAGCAGGCACGCGAAGGTCGAGAAGGCTATCGCCCACAGCAGGTCGAAACCATAGGCGGCGCCTGCCTTCGTGGCCGTGGTGATGGTGCCCGGCCCGATGAAGGCGGCCGACACCACGGACCAGAAGACGATGTTCAGTAGCCGGGATTGGAAAACGCGCAGTTTGTCTTTGAATGCCATGCCGAAGGGTGCTTTGTTCGGGTGTTCTTGAGGCCAGCCGCGCGCAGGGCCGCCCGCGCTCGCTTTCGAGGCCACAAGATCCCTTCTAATTTCGACCTTGCCAAACCCGGAAATGTTTTTCCGCATTCCCTTGTCGCCGTTTTGGCGCTTAAATATAGGCAAATAATCGCAGCCCGGAGCGGGGCCCCTCCTACCCTGAAACTACGCGCGAGGCCCCGGCGGCCTCGACCGGAAAGTCTTTCGGCATGGCCCCGGAGGGCCTCCAGCCTTGCCCTGGCCAGGATGGGGAGCCCGCCAGCGCTCCCCGCCTTTTGGGGGCGGCCACCGGAGCCGGGAGCCCGGCATTCGCCTTGGCCACCCGGCAAGCCGCGCGGGGGCTTTCCCCTGATGGAAAGAATTGGGCATTCGCTTGTTTTCCAACGCGATGGACACCACGCCCGGGCGCGGGCCCGTCGGCCGACGACTTTCCCGGTCTCCGCCGCGCCCGGCCCGGCACCGCGGGGCCTGCCCTGTCGCCTGCCCGTCGCTGGGCAAAATCGCGCGGCACCCAGGCAATGGCTGGCACGGGCGCGCGCGGACCGCCAGGCCAATCGCCCATGCCGAAAAACTTTTGCCAGGGCCTCCCCTGCGGCCCCGGCGGCGCCAGGCCCGCGCAATGGCGCCCGAGCCTTTTTCCGGTCGATGCTTTAGAACATCTTTGGCATATGGCACGAATTGATTTAATTCGCGACCGTTTGAATTCAAACTTAATCGGACGGAGCCTGGAGATGGAAATGGACCTGAGCAAAGTCGGACGCGTCATCGGCCGGACGGCCCGCGTGCTGGGCAACGCCTTAGACCGGGGGTTCGCCGAGAAGGGCTACCCCACCACCAAGGAGCAGCTCCTGGTGCTCTTCGCCCTGACCCACTCCGACGGCATGAACCAGCAGGAGCTCGCCCACAAGATCTTCCTGAACAAGGCCAGCATCACCAACCTGCTCGACAAGCTCGAGCGGGACGCCCTGGTGCGGCGCGAGGGAGACCCCAGGGACCGGCGCAACAAGCGCGTGGTGCTCACCCCCGCCGGCCGCGACCGCCAGGCCGAGCTGGCCCTGGTCATCGAGCAGACCCTCAGCGGCGCCACCCGCGGCATCCCGCCCGACGAGCTGGCCCTGGCCCTGCGCGTGCTCGACAAGATCGCCGCCAACACCAGCCCCGACTTCGAAGGCACGGGATGCCTCTGAGGCCCGCCCGCCCCCCCCCGCGACAGAACGACCCGAACGACAAAAGGACCCATAAGACCGACAACGAAAATGAAACGCAAGATCGCCATCCTGACCTCCATGTTCGCCATCATGGCCCTGGGCTTCCTGGGCATGCGCATGCTCGCCGCGCAGGCCGAGGCCCCGGCCGCGCCCAACCGGCAGCAGGAGGCCCGCTTCGTGCGGACCCAGAGCGTCCGCTACGCCGACATCCGGGCCGGGATAACCGCCTCCGGGCGCCTCAACTCGCAGCGCGACCTGGACCTCATGGCCGAGGTCCAGGGCAAGATCCTGGCCGGCAGCGTGCCCCTGAAGAAGGGACAGAGCTTCCGCGAGGGACAACTGCTCCTGCGCATCCTCAACGACGAGGCCGTCCTGGCCCTCAAGGGCCTCAAGAGCCGCTTCCTCAACTCGATCGCCAACCTGCTGCCCGACTTCAAGATCGACCATCCGGCCAGCTACCCGGCCTGGCTCGCGTTCTTCAACGCCATCGACCTCGACAAGCCCATGCCCGACATGCCCCAGCCCCGCTCCGACCAGGAGAAGATCTACCTGGCCAGCCGCAACATCCTGGCCGATTTCTACGCCATCAAGAGCGAGGAGCTCCGGCAGCTCAAGTACTTCCTCCACGCCCCCTTCAACGGCACCTACGCCGATGTGGTCATGGAGGTGGGCTCCGTGGCCAACCCGGGCGCCCGCCTGGCCCGCATCATCAGCACCGACCGCCTCGAGCTGGAGGTGCCCGTGGACGCCACCAACGCCACCTGGATACGCCTGGGCGACGCCGTCACCGTCACGGACAAGGCCGGCTCGCACCAGTGGGGCGGCACCGTGTCCCGCAAGTCGGACTTCATCGACCCCAACACCCAGTCGGTGGCCGTGTTCGTGGGCGTCAACCAGGACCCCGGGCACCCGCTCTACAACGGCCAGTTCCTCACGGCCACCTTCCCCGGCGGAAGCTGGGAGCAGGCCATGGAGATGCCCCGCAACGCCGTCTTCAACCAGAACCAGGTCTTCATCGTGCAGGACGGAAGGCTCGCCAAGCGCGAGATACGCGTCCTGAAGTACAACGACGAGACCCTCATCTTCGACGGGCTGCCCCAGGGAGCCGAGCTGGTGGTGGAGCCCCTGGCCAACGCCCGCGAGAACGACCCCGTCCAGACCCTCGAGCCCGAGGCCTAAGCCCGCCCGCCCCCACCTCCCCACACAACACCGGTTCCCAGCATGGAAAATCTGATCAAAGCCTTCGTCAAGTATCCCTTCTACGCCAACATCATCGTGGTGGTGCTCATGGTCTTCGGGTCGATCAGCTACCTGAACATGAAGAAGTCCTTCTTCCCCGAGACCGAGGCCAAGATCATCAGCATCCAGGTGGCCTACCCCGGGGCATCGCCCAAGGAGATGGAGGAGGGCGTGACCACCCGCATCGAGGAGTCCGTGCGGGGCATCGTCGGCATCAAGGAAATCACTTCCACCTCGTCCGAGAACTTCGCCTCCGTGACCATCGAGTCCACCGGGCAGTACGACCTCGACGAGATGCTCACCGAGGTCAAGAACGCCGTGGACGGCATCTCGGGCTTCCCCGTGGACGCCGAGCCGCCGGTCATCTTCAAGCAGCGCCCCTTCTCGCCGGCCATGCAGATGGCCCTCTACGGCGAGGCCGACCTGCTGACGCTCAAGGCCATGGCCGAGGACATCGAGGACGAGTTCCTGCGCTCGGGCGTCATGTCGCAGATAGCCCTCTCGGGCTACCCGGCCCTGGAGCTCTCGGTCGAGGTCAGCGAGGAGGACCTGCGCCGCTACGGCCTGACCATCGACCAGGTCTCCGCGGCCATCGCCCTGAACAACAGCGACGTTTCCGGAGGGCAGATCAAGTCCGACGAGCAGGAGGTCCTCATCCGCTCGCGGGCGCGCAGCGTGGATCCCAACAAGATAGCGGAAATCGTCTTGCGGGCCAACCCCGACGGCAGCTTCCTGCGCGTGCGCGACGTGGCCCAGGTGCGGCTGGCCTTCGCCGACGTGGCCTCCGAGTCGCTGATCAACGGCAAGCAGGCCGTCTATTTCCGCATCGACCGCCTGACCGAGGAGGACCTGGAGGCCATATCCGACTACTGCAACCAGTACGCGGCCAACTTCAACGCCCAGCACCAGGACGTCAGCCTGGTAGTAACCTTCGACCGGCTGGAGCTGCTCAACTCGCGGTTCGACCTGCTGATAACCAACGGCATCCAAGGGCTGGTGCTCGTGGTCCTGGCCTTGTCGCTGTTCCTGAGCATCCGGCTCTCGTTCTGGGTGGCCTGGGGCATCCCCTCGGCCTTCCTGGCCATGTTCATCGTGGCCGCGCTCTCGGGCGTCACCATCAACATGATCTCGCTCTTCGGGATGATCCTGGTGGTCGGCATCCTGGTGGACGACGGCATCGTGATCGGGGAGAACGTCTTCACGCACTTCAAGATGGGCAAGAGCCCGGCGCGGGCCGCCGTGGACGGCACCATGGAGGTTCTGCCGTCGGTGATCACGTCCGTGACCACGACCATCGTGGCCTTCCTGCCTCTCTTCCTGATTGAGGGCTCACTCGAGTTCATGTACGAGATGGCCTTCGTGGTGGTCTTCAGCCTGGCCTTCTCGCTGCTGGAGGCCTTCTTCGTGCTGCCGGCGCACCTGGCCAACTCGAATGTGCTCAAGGAGAGCGAGAAGGGCCAGACCAAGACGCTGCGCGACCGCCTGGACGACGCCATCGACTACCTGCGCGACAAGCTCTACGGGCGGCTGCTGCTCGTGATCATCCGGCACAAGTGGGTCATGGCGACCCTACCCGTGGCCCTGATCCTGCTGACGGTGGGCCTGGTGCGCGGCGGCTTCATCCAGGCGACCTTCTTCCCCTTCGTCCAGTTCGACACCTTCAGCATCAACCTGGCCTTCACGCCCGGGGCGGGCGAGGCCCGCACCAAGGAGTTCCTGGTCCGCTTCGAGAAGGCCGTCTGGGAGGCCAACGACGAGCTCATGGCCGAGCACGGCGACACGGTCCCCTACGTGAAGTACACCTTCGCGACCATGGGCTCCGCCTTCAGCGGGCAGGAGGCAGGCGGGCACGCCGGCAGCATCGAGGTCATCCTCCGCAACATGGAGGGAGCCGCCATCGCCGCCACGGACGTCTCTACCCGCGTGCGAGAGAAGATCGGCCCGGTGCCCGAGGCCGACAAGTTCACCGTCGGCGGCGGAAACCGCTGGGGAAGCCCCGTCTCGTACAGCCTGCTGGGCAAGGACGGCCACGAGCTGGAGCTGGCCAAGGCCTTCTTCAAGGAGGAGCTGGCCAAGCTCGCCGAGCTCGACAACATCAACGACAACAACGCCGAGGGCAAGCTCGAGGTGCAGCTCGAGCTGAAGCCCCAGGCCTACTTCCTGGGCCTCAACCACGCCGCCATCAGCAACCAGGTGCGCCAGGGCTTCTTCGGAGGCCAGGCGCAGCGCCTCCAGATGGGCCGCGACGAGCTCCGCGTCTGGGTCCGCTACCCTGAGATGGACCGCCTCAACCTCGGGCAGCTCGAGCAGATGAAGATCAAGACCGCACTGGGCGAGTACCCCCTCTCGGAGCTGGCCGACTACCAGATCGCCCGCGGCTACGTCAACATCAAGCGCTTCAACGGCCAGAAGGAGGTGCGCGTGGAGGCCGACCTGAAGAACCCCGCCGACCCCGTCCCGCCCATCCTGGCGCGCATCGACCAGGAAATCATCCCCCAGCTCAACGCCCGTTTCCCCGGGGTCCTGGTCGAGGCGCAGGGGCAGGCCAAGCGCAACGCCGAGAACACCGCCGAGATGAAGAAGTACTTCGGCCTGGCCCTGGCCGTCATCGCCCTGATCCTGATGATCCACTTCAAGTCGGGCCTTCAGGCCGTGCTGGTGCTCTTCATGATCCCCCTGGGCTGGCTGGGCGCCCTGTGGGGGCACGGCATCGAGGGATTCCCCGTCTCCACCCTCAGCGCCTGGGGCATGATAGCCCTCTCGGGGGTCGTCATCAACGACGCCGTGGTCTTCCTCTCGAAGTACAACTCGCTGCTCGAGGAGGGCAAGCGCGTGCAGGAGGCCGCGCACGAGGCCGGGACATCCCGCCTGCGGGCCATCCTGCTGACCACCATCACCACCACCCTGGGGCTCTACCCGCTGATCCTCGAGAAGAGCGTGCAGGCGCAGTTCCTGATCCCCATGGCCATTTCCCTGGCCTACGGGGTGCTCGTGGGAACCGTCTTCATCCTGCTCTTCTTCCCGGCCCTCATCCTGGTGGCCAACGACCTGAAGATGTACGCCATCTGGTTCTGGACCGGAAAACGGCTCGACCGAGAGCATGTCGAGGTGGCCGTGGAGAACCAGCAGCGCAACATCGACTAAAGGCCCCGCCAACGCACCCTGAACCCCATACCCAACGCCCTACCCGCATGAGATTTTGGAAATTCGCCCCCCTGCTCGCCGCCTTGGCCCTGGCAGCGCCCGCGCGGGCCCAGGAAAAGCCCATCAGCCTGGCCGACGCCGTCCAGATCGGCCTGGAAAACAACCACCAGATCCAAATCGTGACGCGCGAGCGGCAGGTGGCCCAGAACAACAACACCCTGGCCAACGCCGGCGCCCTGCCCACCCTGACGGCCAGCGTCAACTTCAACAACCGCTACGACGACCGCCCCAACCAGGCCTTCCCCGACCAGCGGTTCCGGGCCACCACCAACAGCGTCTCGCCCAACCTCAACCTCAACTGGGTGCTCTTCAACGGGTTCGCCGTCAGCGCCAGCCGCGAGAGCCTCAGCCTCCAGGAGGAGGCCGCGCAGGTGGCCTACGCCGCCACCATCGAGCAGACCCTCCAGCAGGTCATCCTGGCCTACCACGACGCCTCGCTCCAGAAGGAGCGCCTCGAGGTCACCGCCGAGGTCATGGCCCTCAGCCGAGACCGCTACCAGTACGTCCTCAGCCGCAAGGAGCTCGGCAGCGCCGTCACCTTCGAGGTCTTGCAGGAGCAGAACGCCTTCTTGAGCGACTCCTCGAACTACCTGCTCCAGAAGATCAACTTCGAGAACTCGCTGCGCGCCCTCAACCTGGCCATGGGCGAGCAGCCCGACGCGCCCTACCTGCCCTCCGAGCGGCTCAGCCCCATGACCCAGGCCTACGACCTCCAGCAGATGGTCGCCAAGGCCGAGGCCGAGAACAAGAACCTCCAGAGCCTCCGCCTCAGCCGGAGCCTCAACGAGACCGCCATCGACCAGGCCCGCACGGCCCTCTACCCCCGCGTCACCCTCAACCTGGGCACCGACTTCCAAGGCTCGCGCTTCGCCCTGACCGTCGAGGAGCAGAAGCGCAGCATCACCACCACCGGCTACGACTTCTACGGCAACCTCGGCGTGGCCTACACCATCTTCGACGGCCAGAACCGCCACCGGCAGATCGAGAACGCGCAGCTCCAGCACGAGATCGCCCAGGTCCGCGTCGAGCAGGCGCAGTTGCAACTGGCCAGCCAGGTCGTCTCGGCCAACGCCATCTACGAGGCCCGCAAGCAGGTAGAGCGGGTGGCCGAGCAGAACCTCGAGGCCGCGCGGCTCAACCTCCAGATCGCCGAGGACAAGTACAAGTCCGGAGCCATCAACTCCTTCGACTACCGCGCCATACAGATGCTCTACCTGCAGTCGGCCCTGGCCGCCGCCCAGGCCAAGTTCGACCTGGTGGACAGCCACACCCAACTGGTGGTCCTGACCGGCGGGCTGGTGTCCGAAGGGCAGTGAGGCCCCGCTGTCAGGGGCGTTTCCAGAGCAGTTGCTCGAAGATGTGGGAGATGATGTCGGTCTCCTCGAGCAGGAGGTTGAAGTAGTTGTACCGGTTTCCGTGCAGGACGATGGTCTGCTTGTCGGCGATGATGCTGTCGGTCTCGGGGGCGAAGTTGAGGCCTCGGACCAGGATGTCGTTCTTGTTGAAGAGGATCTCGGAGTCGTCGTCCTGGTGCTGCACCTTGAGCCCTCCGCGGACGACCACGAAGATGTCGTCGCGGTAGGTCTCGGAGTTGAGGTCGATGACCTGTCCTTTCTTGAGCTGCCAGACGTTCATGATCTTGGCCATTTTGACCAGGACGTTCTCGGGCACGGAGAAGAAGAGGGTCAGGCGCTTGAGCATCTTGACCTTTTCGACCAGGAGCTTCTTGTCGGTGTTGCCGGAAGAGAGCATCTCCATCATCTCCTGCTTCTCGGGCGAGAGCTTCTTGAGGTAGTCGAAGCAGCGTGCGGGGTTCTCGTCGTAGATGATCTTGGCGGCGGTGGAGTAGATGAGCTCGTCGGCGTGGTAGAGGCAGGCGAAGATCTCGTCGGGCATCTCGGACCGGCGGATCTGGAGCAGGAGCTTGTCCACCTCCTCGCGGACCCAGACCCTGATGTTGCTTTCGACCTGCTCCTCGGCCACGGCCTTGCTTCCGGGCTCGACGCCTTCCTTCTTGCGGCGGTGTATCTTGCCGAGCAGCTCGATGGCCTTGGTCTTGGACCAGAGGTCGATGCTGTCGAAGTCCTTGACGATGATGTCGCGGAGCCTGTCGGTGAATCGGAGCTTCTCCTGGGGGAAAAAGTGCTGGAGCTTCTTGACCTTCTGGCTCAGGGAGATGTCGTCGAAGAGGGGGACGAGCATCTCCTTGAGGTCTTGCCGGATGAAGTTCTCGATGATCTCGAGGGCGAAGATGGTGTTCTCGCCGATGATGTTCTTCTTGATGAGGTCGATGGTGGCGGGCTGGTAGAGGAAGCTCAGGAGCATGAAGAGGCGCTCGAAGCTGGCCTCTCGCTCGAGGTCGAGCGACTGGATGAGCTTGAGGGTGTTGCGCTCGCTGACCACGTCGTTGATGGAGGCGAACAGCCAGACGATGGTGCGGATGGTATCGACGATCTTGTCCTTGACGCGCTGGCTCTGGTTCTCGCGGGCCTGGAACTCGCTGAAGTAGAGGGCCCGGATGATGGCGGCCTGGACCTCGCGGTCCTGGTAGTCGATGTTCTTGAGCAGGAGGTCCTGCGCGGCCTCGGAGCCGACGCGGGCGCAGACCTCGACGACCTTGAGCAGGACCTCCAGCCGGGCCTGCTCAGGGTCGAAGAACATGGCCAGTTGCGGCAGGACGCGGTCGCCCAGGAAGACCAGCGCGTTGGCCACGACGTGGTGGTTCTTCGGCGAGTTGAGCATGTCCACCAGGCGGGCCTTGAGCTGGGCCGAGTCGCGCTGGCTGGCCAGGGCGATGGCCGAGTGCCGGACGCGGTTGTCGGGGCTTTCCAGGAGCTGGGCTATCCAGAGGTCGTCGCCCAGCAGCTTGGCGCGGAACATCTGCTTGATGGCCCGGATCTGCTTGTCGGGCTCGCCCGAGAGGCAGAGGGCCTCGAGCTCCCGGGCCTTGAGGGGCGGCTCGGCGTCGGCGGCGATGCTGACGGCGGCCTTCTCGGCCAGGCTGCGGATGGTCTGCTGCGGCGACTCGAGCAGGGACCTGATCGGGCCGAGCAGCTCGGGCGGGTAGGTGCTGTCCACGTTGCGCAGGATGGCCTTCTGGACCGTGGCGCTGGGAATGGCCAGCAGGCGCTCGGCCACCGGGCGCAGCACCAGCGGGTTGGTCTCCGAGAGGATGGTGGCGCTCATCTTGACCTCGTCGATGTTGTCGTTGTCGAGCTGGCTGAAGAGCAGCTCGCTGCCGTACATCAGCTCGAGCTCGTGGCGGCTGGGCTCCTGCTTCTTCTGGCTGAGGATCTCGCGGAGCTTGACCTTGTAGCTCTCGTAGAGCCGGCGCGAGAAGAAGGCCCAGAGCAGCAGGATGGGCAGGAAGAAGAAGTTGTAGAACCGGAGCTGGAAGCCGTGCTCTCCCGTGAGCAGCCACGAGAGCAGGAGCAGCAGCAGGCCCGCGAGGCCGGTGGACATCTGCGTTACCACGCCCACGAGCGACTGCGCCTCCAGCTTCTGGTGGTCGGGCAGGGGCTGGTAGAGGATGTTGATGGAGGGCGTGTCGAGCCCGTGGCGCAGGACGCGGTCGAAGATCTTGTTGGTGGCCATGAACACCAGGAAGAAGACGCTCTCCACGCCGAAGACCAGCACCACGGCCGTGGCCAGGCCGATGAAGGCCAGCGAGGTGAACGGCAGCATCGACAGGCCCAGCCGGACGCCGTAGCGGCTGAGCAGCCGGCTCGAGAAGTACGAGATCAGCAGCTCGCCGAACTTGAAGGTGCCCCCGACAAGGGCCAGGAAGACCGCCACCTGGTCGGCCGACATGCCCCGCGACCGCACCGCCGCGAGGTAGCCGAAGTCGGTGAAGTAGTTCAGCACGCTCGACATCATGGCCACGACCATCACCCAGCGCAGGTACTTGTCCTGGAACAGGTCGGCGAAGCCGAGCGAGTGCTTGGGCGCGTCCTGCTCTTCCTTGAGCTTGGCCTTGGACTTTATGTAAACGCTCTCCTGGTCCTTCTTCGAGGGGTCGTAGCGGCGGTAGATGACCATCAGCAGCCCGGTGCTCACCAGGGTGCCGCTGGCCGCGATGATGAAGAAGTCGAGCGGCTGGCCCAGGTGGTTGACCAGCACCGGTATCAGGAAGTAGCTCATCACAGCGGCCAGGACCCCGCCCATGCCTATCGAGCCGAACAGCCGCTTGGCCTGCCGCAGGTTGAGCTGGTCCAGCACCAGGCCGCCGGAGACGATGCCCACCAGCGTGGTCAGGGGCCAGGCCCCCACGAAGGCCAGGAAGCTCACCGTCTTGCCGGGCAGGATGCCCTGGCCCAGGAAGCGGATGGTCAGCGTGGCCAGCGAGGTGAACAGCAGCGCCCCGACGAACAGCCGCTTGCTGTTGGCGTTCTTCTGCAACTGCGAGTAGCCCGTGCTCACGGCCCAGCCCACCACGCCCGAGACGATGTAGGCCAGCGGCAGCGTCTCGCTCCCGTAGTCCTTCACGAAGACGGCGTTGGCCGGCACGAAGTACATCGCGATGAAAATGCCCAAGAAGAAGGAGTGCCAGAACAGCAGGTAGAACTTGGGCGCTTCCTCCTCCTTGATGTTGAAAAAGCTCAACAGATAAGGACGTAACTTTTCTAACAAATTGGACCACATGGGCTTGGGGTGCTGGTTCGAGGGCTTGGGGTGGCGTCGTTCAGGAGGCTCTAAAAATAGCGCAAACCCGCGAACTTCCAAAAAAAGACTCCTCAAAAGAAGCTCGAGGAACCCTGCCGGCCCAAGGCTGCCCAGACTTGCTCAAGAACATGCCCCGGCTTGCCCTTAAACATGGCTTAACATTTGCTCCTATATTATCTTATTGTTAAATTTGCATTAAGCAAACAAGAAGGACAAACCAAACGAAAGGGCACACCATGAAACGAATCCTCACTCTCCTGGCACTGGTGCTCGCCGCGGGCACCCTCATCGCGCAGACCGACGCGCACGAGTTCCTCTACCAGTCCGGCCTCAGCACCGACTTCGAAGGCGAATACACCAGCTTCTACGAAAACGGAAACAGGCAAGTCGAAGCACAGATCAGCAACGGAACCCTCAACGGGCAGTACCTCTGGTATTACCAGAACGGAAACCAGCGCGAGGTCCGAGCCTACAAGAACGGCCTCTTCGACGGCACCTGGCTCACTTTCAACGATGCCGGACAGCAGACAGGGCTTGCCAGCTACCGCGAAGGCAAGAAGCACGGAATCTGGCTCATCTGGGACGACCAAGGCAACAAACGTTACGAGATGCACTACGAAAACGGAGAAAAAAGCGGCACATGGATCATGTGGGACGCCAACGGGCAGATCGTCATGGAGCAGATCTTCTAGCCCTTGCCCTGTTTCCCCGCCAGAAGGCCAGAAACCCAGCACAAGAAAGCCGCCCTCCCAAAAGGAGAGGCGGCCTTTTTTTGGGCGCCCCCGCCAGGCGCCCTGGCCGCGGCAAGACTGGAGGTACCTTCAGAAAAAATCCCATTTATGAATATGGAATAAACAAAAAATCCTCCCTGCGACGGAGGCGATGAATCTGAAACAAAACGCAAGGCCATGTATTCCAAGCACAAAAAACAGGACGATAAGCATGCCCATCGGGCGGAAAGCAAACCGATGGAATCGAAAAAATATAGATTTGTATATCTTTCGCCCGAAAACCATCACCCCGAAAACCCAATGCCATGACCACAACACAACGCACGACGGCCATCCTGGCCGTGGCCGCGCTTTTGGCGGCCTCGCCAAGGCTACAGGCCCAAGACCTTGAAGACATCTGGGACATGAGCCTCGAAGAGCTGATGGGCCTGGAGGTCAACGTCTCCTCCACGCGCAGCGAGAACGTCTTCAACACCCCCTCCACCGTTACCGTCATCGACCAGGGAACAATCCAGCGCTACAACTTCCAGTCGGTGGCCGAGGCCCTGGCCTCCCTGGCCGGCATCGAGGTCCGCCAGACCATCATCGACCGCAACGTCGTGACGGCCCGCGGCATCCTCCAGAACTTCTACGACAACAAGATCCTGTTCATGATCAACGGCGTGCCCACCTGGCAGCCCATCTACGGCGACGGCGACATCGCCCGGGTCGATATCCGCGACGTCGAGCGCGTCGAGGTGCTCAAGGGGCCGGCCTCCGTGCTCTACGGCAGCAACGCCTACTCCGGCGTGGTCAACATCGTCCTGCGCGACTTCGAGGCCAACACGGTGGTCGCCCACGGCGAGGCCGGCCTGCCCAACCTCGGCGGAAGCGGCTTCAACGCCACCCTCAACCCGGGCAACTGGCACCTGTTCCTCTCGGCCCACAGCCTTTCCGACCACAACCGCCCCTACGCCTTCGAGGGAGCCCGCGGCTCGCTCTACAACGCCGACTCCGTCTTCCAGTACCGCGAGAAGCACGAGTCCAACAACGTCAACCTCCTGCTCCGCAACGGCCCCAACGAGCTGATGGTGAACCACTACCACTACAACCACAGCTTCCCCGGCGCCAACCCCTCCTACGCCAGCGGAGGCGGCAACTGGGTCGAGAACACCGGCCTGCTGGCCAACTACCGCTTCGACAAGGCCTGGGAGAAGCTCCGCCTGGTGGCCAACGCCAACTACGACGACTTCCGCCGCCGCTTCGCCATCTCGCCCGACCGCATGAACACCATCCAGCTCGGCGGGTACCGGCTGGCCGCCGAGGCCAAGGCCAACTACCCCCTGGCCGGCTGGCTCTCCGCCGAGCTCGGCGCCCTGGCCGAGCGCCGCGTCAGCCAAGGGCAGGACGCCCTCCAGGGCATGCGCGACACCGTGGTGGCCTCCCTGCTCACCAACGACGTGCCCATCACCGAGGCCGCCTTCTTCGCCCAGCTCCAGGCCAAGGCCGGAGGGCTCACCGTCCTGGGCGGCACCCGCCTGACCCAGAACTCCCTCTTCGGCAGCAACATCTCCTCCCGCGTCTCGGCCGTTTACGCCTTCAACCCCAGCAACAGCCTCAAGCTCATCTTCGGGCAGGCCTTCCGCGTGCCCACCCTCTTCGAGCTCTACATCAACCACCCCACCGTCAGCGGCAACCAGGAGCTCACCCCCGAGCTCAGCACCTCCTACGAGCTGGCCTACCTCTTCGGCAAGGGCGACTTCTTCTTCCAGGCCCTGGGCTTCTACAGCCGCTACGAGAACCTCATCCAGCGCATCGCCATCGCCCCAGGCCAGCCCAACCAGTACCAGAACGTCTCCGCCTTCGAAGGCTACGGCGCCGAGCTCGAGCTACGCTACCAGAACCAGGACCTGGCCAACTTCTTCCTCAACTACAGCCACGTCCGCGGCCTCGACGAGCAGACCGACAACAACTACCGCTTCGTGCCCGACCACTACTTCAACTTCGGCGTCAGCAAGCCCCTGGGCGACTGGGCCCTGGCCGCCTCCGGCACCTACCACACCAGCGTCGAGGGCCACCTGGCCACCATCGACCCCCAGCTCATGCTCAACGCCAACATCACCTGGCGCCAGAAGCTCGACCGGTTCGAGCTGCTCCACGGCCTGCGCGTCCAGAACCTCACCGGAAGCCAGATGCTCACGGCCGAGTACATCCGCCAGACCCCCAACATCAACGCCATCCCCACCACGGGCTTCGGCACGAAAGTCCTCTACACCCTGGTCCTGAAGATCTGATAACCAGTCGCTTTCGATCGGTGAAACATCCCAAGCCCCCGTGCCCGACAAGATCAGGCTGCTATTCCCAATCCCGAAGCGATCGCATTGGAATAGCCCCGGATGAAATTCGGAAATCTACCAACCCGCTCGAACCAGAACCCTACGGAGTTCTGGTTCGAGCGGTCAATAACGTTTATGAAACAGGTTGATTTCCAGTGCCTTGTCCGCAACCGTCCACCCAATTCGTGCCACCAATCCACAAAAAATTTCCGTGAACCATATTTTTCTATTCGTCCGATTGGGTGATATAGGGTTCTTTACCTGAAAATACTATCGGAACTTTGATTATTCGCTCCAGCGGTATTTTATTGGCAAGCAATTCTTTATAATATTTATTCCGCTCTATTTGATTCAAAGCACTTTCTATTTCTTTGTCTATTCGTTGGATAAATTTTTCTCTGTCTTCGGTTTCTTTTTGCTTTTCAATGCTTTTTATTTCAATTACTATTCCGTTCTTTGTTTTGTCATGGGGTATCAATGTAATATCATATCTACCACTTCCACTTTCTCTGTTTGACTTGATTATATAATCATGGCTCAAAACGGCTAATAGACCAAGTGTGTAAACATGATAAAACTGTTCTTCTGGTATTGCTATGTTTTTTTGTTTGTCTTTTGTCGGTGCAATGTCAAAATAACTTAAAGTATCTCCGATTATTTGTTTAAACCCTTTTTCAAATTCTTTTATTTTATTGTTTATCAGATGTTTTGATGTGATCAGCAATAGGTCTTGATTGAAATTGTAAGTCTGCTTAATCCAGTCTAAAATTATATCAGTAAATACATATTTGAGTTCATCATTGGGGATTTTTAATTCATATTGATTGATGTCTGTTTTTTTTACATAAGTTAAAAAACCATTATGGAAAAGCAAGGTCCATAACAATTCTGTATTGTATTCAAAATCTGAAAAAACAAAATTTTCCTTTATAGTTTTATAAATTGTTCCTCCGGCGATTAGTTCCTGGATTTTTTCTTTGATGTTTGGTTCTGCTATTCGTTCTTTTATTAAACTGTCATCACTCGTATTTACCCAGTATGCTTTAAATCCGTCTTTGGGGTTCGCAATAAAGTTTACAATTGACCAAGGGTTGTATATACTTTCTGTTTCTCCGAATTTATATCCGTCATACCACTTTTCAATATCCTTTTTATGGGTTGACAATTGAAAGTAGTTGAGCATTTCATCTGTCTCGGTTTGGGTGAAGCCGAATTTATCGGAAAAATAGTTAGAGGTTATTCCATAAACGGTAAAATTATTCCAATCAGAAAAAATACTTTCTCTTGCCACGCGCATTACTCCGGTAATTAATCCTTTTCTTAGGTTTGCTTCATTTCCTTTGAAGGCTCTTCCAAGAAAAGTTTGCATAAAATTTATTACATTTTCATAGTAAGATGTTTCTCCTTTGGGGCTTTTTAATGGTTTTTGAGTATTTTTGAAGGCACTAATTATTGGTGTATCATATTCATCTACAAGTATGATTACTTTTTGCTGGAAATGTTTTTGCAGATATTCACTCAAATCGACCAATGATGATTTTAACTCCGTTAGAGTAGCTGTTTTTGAGATAATATTTTGAAATGTTTCTTTGTCATCATTTTGTAATTTGTCAGATGTTAATAAAAACCGATATTGTTTGTACAATTTTGATATTGTATATTTAAAATTGTCTATGCAATCATTCCAGTTTGCGTCTTTAATATCTTTTAATGTGATATTTATCACCGGATATTTGTTCTGGTGTTCTTTGCAAAACTGATTTTGTTTTGATATATCAAATCCTGAAAATAATTTTGCGCTTTCGGGTTTCTGAATATCAAAAAAATGTTCTATCATCGAAAGGTTCAGCGTTTTCCCAAAACGTTTTGGGCGTGGCATTAGTGAAATATATGCTCCATGCGTAAAAAATTCGTAAATCAATGCTGTTTTATCAACAAAATAGCAATTGTTTTCTATTGTATTTTGAAAGTCTGATATTCCAGTTTCTAATATTTTCTTATTTTCCATTGCTAAATATGTTCGTTTGTTTTTACAAATTTACGACTTTTCTGCTTAATGTGTTGATTTTTTGCCGTTATCTCAAGTTGCGCACAACGTCATTGCTTCCACCATCTACAATTCTTACCCAAAAGCACCACTGTGCATGTTCACCAGCCGGCTTTGGCCTTGGATTTCAGCGATTTTGAAAGGTAGCTTGTTCATCGGGGGGGGGTAAATTGATGGTAGCCGAAGATACAGACTATGCTTTCGAAAAGCAAGCGCCTGTGCGGATTTTTTTGAACTCGCGGGCGCGTTGTGCTTGGGTGGCCGCGAAGGGTTGGTTGTCAAGAAGATAGACTGTGCGTTGGGTCGCCCGAGTGGGATTTCGCGGGGCTGCAATGGCGCGGATTGTCGCCCTTTGGCGCGCATCCTATTCCGGCCCCGCGGGCGGGCCCAGCCGCCAGCCCACGCCCAGGCCCACCCAGGGCATGAACTTCGGCAGCCAGCCCACCGGGTCGGGGAGGCTCAGCACGTAGCCCGTGAAGCGCCCGAACACGCGCCTGCCCGACAACTGGTAGCCCACGCCCGCGTTCCACTCGAGCTGGCTGTCCGTCCCCAGCGTCCGCTCCGAGCCATAGCGCCGGAAGGCCAGCTCCAGGTAGTGCGTCAGCCCGGCCGTCAGCAGCAGCCGGTGCCGGCCCTGGCCCGCGAGGTAGTTCGCGTACAGCAACTGCGAGCTGCCCAGGTCCAGGTAGCGCCCCTCCTGCGTGACGCCCCCGGCCTCCCGGGTGATCACGCCCGAGCTGGCATAGGCCAGCCCCAGCCCGAGGCCCGCCGAGAGCCGCGGCCCCAAGGCCCGCTCGTAGCTGGCCGAGCCGAATACGAAAGGACGCCCACCGAGCTCCAGCAGAAAAGCGCCCTGCCCGGCCTGCTCCGGGAAGCCCGGAACCTGCGCCGAGGCCCCGGCGCCCAACGAAGAAAACAGAATCCAGGCCGCCAGAAGGCGCCCGGCCATGCCCAAGGAAAACGCTTTGTCGCGCATGGGTCGTGAAGATGAAGTTTCTGCCAATGCCACGGCCCTCCGCGAAAGGCCATCGGCCCCAAGGCCCCCGAACTAGGAAGCCCCGAGGCCGATGCCCTGCCCGGGGAAGGTGGCGCCCGGAAGCCCGCGGACGCGGCTCAGGGTTTCCAGTTGTAGCCCAGCACCACTTGGTGCGAGCCGTTGTTGTAGGTCATGATGTCGCTGAACGAATACTCGTAGCAGTAGCCCACGTAGATGCTCTCGAGCAGGAAGTTGACCCCGGAGACCAGTCCCTCATCGACCCGGTACGAGAACAGCAGTTGGATCTCCTCCTGCTCGAAGGTGCGCAGCGTGTGCATCAGCGAGGCCCGGAGGTTGAGGTGGATGACGTTCTCCAGCCCGTCGGTGGCCAGGCGCGCGCCATAGAGGAAGCCCGGCTCGATCTTGAAGTAGGCCCTGTCGAAAAGCTCGTATCCGGCGTTGATGGCCACCACGCGGGCCATGCGGTCGTCGCCGTAGCTGGTCTCGTCGAAGGTTACGCTGGGCCGCATGAGCTGGTTGCCCGAGAGGCCCAGGTAGAAGTCGTTGTCGCGCTCGGCGTGTGTCGAGTACAGATAGACCCCGAAATCGGCGTCGAAAATCGTGCGCCGGAAGTTTTCCCCGCCCAGGACGGGGTCGCCGCCGGTGGCGAAGAAGAGCGACGCCTGGTCGATGTTGAACTGCGAGAAGGTCGCCGAGGCGCCGATGCCCAGTTGCACGTTCTCGAACAGCGGGGTGTGGAAGGCGTAGGCCGCCTGCGCGCCAGCGTTGCGCATGGCGCCCTTGTTGTCGGAAAACAGCGTGGCGCCGATGCCGTGGCCGGACATGTTGTAGATGTTGCGGCGGAGGGTGGCCTTCGAAAGGCGGTAGTGCCCGCTCACCGCGTAGGTGGCCGGCGCGTCGGTGAAGCCCCGCCACTGCTGCCGAAGCGAGAAGCGGAAGGGCACGTAGTCAGCCGAGCCGGCGACCGCCGGGTTCAGGTAGAGGCCGTTGAGGTGGTACTGGTTCAGCAACGGGGCTTCTTGCGCCCGCGCGCCCGCGAATGCGAACACCAAGGCGGCCAGGGTCAGGAACTTCTTGCTCATGTTTGTCGGTGTTTACGGATTTGCCCGCTTTTCAGTCGCGTGAGGCTCAGCGCAGCAGGGTGATGCTGCCGGTAAGCGGCGCCTCGCGCTCGTTGCGGTAGATGGTGTAGTAGTAGATGGCATGGCTGGGCATGTCGCGGCCCAGCATGTCCTGCCCGTTCCAGCCTTGGATGCGGCCCTCCTCCTCATAGACGAGCACCCCGGTGTGGTCGAAGACCTTGAACACGGCGTTCGGGTACTTCTGGATGTTGCGGATCGTCCAGATGTCGTTGATGCCGTCCCCGTTGGGCGAGAAGGCGTTCGGGATGTCCGCGATGTTGGTGTTCTCGGTGTCCACCTTGTAAACCCCGGTCAGGTAGCAGAAGTTCGCGTCCGTCACGATGACCGAGTAGTCCCCGGCCTCGATGTCGAACAGGTCCTCATCGGCAGAGCCGTCGGACCACTGGAACAGGTAAGGCAGGGTGCCCCCGCGGACCGTCAGGTCGATGCTGCCATCCGACTGGCCGTAGAACGCGACGTCTTCCACCCGGTGCGAGAGCGCCAGGGCCTCCGGCTCCGTGATGATGACCTGCGCGAAAGTCTCGCAGTTGGACTCGTCCACCACCCGGACGTTGTAGGCGCCCTTCTGCATGTTCACCAGGTCCTCGGCCCCCGAGCCGTTCGACCAGCGGAAGCGGTAGGGCTGCGTGCCGCCCTGCACCATCAGGTTGGCCTGGCCATCCACCGCGCCGTAGCAACTGATGTCGCGCTTGACGATCTCGGCGTCCAACTGGATCGGCTCGTCGATCGTCACGCTGGCCTCCTTCACGCAGGAGTTCTGGTCCCTCACCTCAAGGTTGTAGGTGCCGGGGCCGAGGTTGAACAGGTCCTGGGTCTGCTGGCCGTTGTCCCACAGGAAGGCGTAGGGAGGCGCCCCGCCCTGCACCACGATGTCCGTCTTGCCATCCTGCATCCCGAAGCAGGTGATGTCGAAGTGGTCGGCCTGGATGGTGATGGGCATGGGCTCCATGACGCTGACCGTCTGGCTGGCCAGGCACTCGTTGGCGTCCTTCACCGTCAGGGTGTAGCTGGCCGCCCCCAGCCCCGTGAACAGGCCGCTGCCCTGGTAGCTCGTCCCGTCGATGGTGAAGCGCAGCGGCGCGACCCCGCCCGCGGCCGAGGCCGTGAAAGAGCCGTTGGCGTTGCCCGCGCACACGCTCACGTTCGTGATGTTCTGCACGCCGATGGTTATCGGCAGCGGCTCGTTGATGTAGGCGAACTGCTGCTTCTGGCAGTTGTTCGCGTCGCGGGCGATGACGATGTAGTTGTCGGGCGGCAGGTTGGTCCACTGGCCCGTGGAGTAGAAGTCCACCCCGTTGATGGAGTACTGGATGGGCTGCTGGCCCCCGCTGGCCGCGATGTTGATCGTGCCGTTGTTGTTGCCGTGGCAGTCGATGGTCGTGTAGGTGAAGTCATCGACCACGATGGGCGCGTCCTGCTCCAGCGCCACGTCCACCCGCAACGTGCAGAAGTGCGCGTCGCGGATATCGACGAAATAGGCGCCCGGATACAGGTTGCTGAAAGAGCCGTTGCTCTGGTAGGCGCCGCCGTTGAAGGCGTACTGGAGCGGCGGGGTGCCGCCGCTGCCGATCACCGTTACCGAGCCGTCGTTGTTGTTGCAGTCGGTGCTGCTGTTCAGGATGACGTCCAGCACCTCGATGGCGCTGGGCTCCGAGATGCTCACCTCCAGCGAGTCGCGGCACTGGTTGATGTCGCGGACATAGACGCGGTAGCTGCCCGCGCCCAGGCTGGGGAAGCTGCCCTCGACCTGCTCGCCCGGGACGCCTTGCAGCGAGAACAGCCGCACGCCCGTGCCTCCGGTGCCTTGCACCGTGAGGGAGCCCGTCGTGGCTCCGTTGCAGAGCACGTCCGTCTGGGCCGTCAGGCTGACGTCCAGGATCGGAGGCTCGCTGATCGCGATGGGCACCTCCAGCACGCAGGTGTTCTGGTCCGTTACCGAGACCACGCGGGTGCCCGCGGCCACGTTCGCGAAAACGCCCGTCGATTGCGGCGATCCGCCGTCCAGGCCGTAGCTCAGCATGCCCGTGCCGCCCGTGGCGAAGACGGTTATGGCCCCGTCCTGCCCACCGAAGCACGAGACGTTCGACGACTGCTGGTAGCTCACCACGATGGCCGGGGGCTCCGTCAGGGTGAAAAAGCGGCTCTTGAAGCATTCGTTCTGGTCCGTTACCCGGGCCTCGTAGCTGCCCCCGGCCAGACCCGTGAAGTTGCCGTCCGACCGAGGAGTGCCCTCGTTGAGCGAGTAGGCCAGGGTGCCCGTCCCGCCGCTGGCCACCAGCGTGATGGTGCCGTTGTCGTTGCCCGCGCACTGCGTTACGTTGGTCGAGCCCTCGAAGCCGATGACGATGTCGGCGGGCTGGGTCAGCACGAACTCCTGCGTGACCACGCAGGCCCGCGCGTCGCGGACGTGTACCTCGTAGGTGCCCGCGTTCAGGCCCGTGAAGTTGCCATCCACGCGGTAGTTGCTCCCATCGACCGAGTAGTTGAGCGCCCCGGTGCCGCCGGAGGCCGTTACGGTGATGGTGCCGTTCGAGGCGCCGAAGCATTGCAGGTTGGTCGAGCTTTGCGAGGTGAAGACGATCTCGGCCGGCTGGGTGATCGTGAAGTCGCTGGTCAGGAAGCAGTTGTTGGCGTCCTTGATGGTGATGGTGTAGTCGTCCGCCGTCAGGTTGTTGAAGATGCCCGAGCCCGAGAAGCTGGTCCCGTCGATGGAGTAGCTCAGGGGGCTGGTACCGCCCGTGGCGGCGATGATGATGGAGCCGCTGTTGTCGCCAAAGCAGGTGGAGACGTGGTTGAAGGTCTGCGACGCGATGGTGACGGCCGTGGGCTCGAAGATGCTGACGGCCTTCTCTTTCAGGCAGTTGTTCTGGTCGAGCACCACCAGCGTGTAGCTGCCCCCCGAAAGCCCGTTGAAGGCGCCGCTGGCCTGGGTGTTGAGGCCCGCGTCGAGGCTGTAGCGCAGCGCGCCCGTGCCGCCCGTGGCCGTGGCCGAGATGGAGCCGTTGTCGTCGCCGTTGCAGGGGAAGACGTCCTGGTGGGTCTCGAAGACCTGGATGGGCATGGGCGCGCCCAGCACCACGGTCTGGCTCGTCTGGCAGTTGTTGGCGTCGCGGACGGTGGCCGTGTAGCTGCCCGCCAGCAGGTCCTCGAACTCGCCCGAGCCTTGGAAGCCCGAGCCGATGGAGTACTCGTAGGAAGAGCTGTTGCCGCCCGAGCCGGCCAGGCTGATGCTGCCGTTGGCGTTGTCGGAGCAGACCGTCACGTCCACCTTGTCAACGGCCAGGAGCAGCTCCCCGGGCTCATCCACCGTTACCGGCAGGTTCTTCTGGCAGCCGTTGTTGTCGCGCAGGTAGAGGGTGTAGCCGCCCGCCTCCAGGTTGGTCTTGGTGGCGAACCCGTCGTAGGTTATCCCGTCGAGCGAGTAGCCCAGCGGCGGGGCGTAGGCGTTGGCCGAGACGGAGATGATGCCGTTGTCGCCGCCGAAGCAGGTAACGTCCGTCACAGAGACCGAGTTGACCACGATGGGCGAGAGGTCCCCGGCCGAGGAGGCCGCCGGCAGGATCTGGCCTGTGGCGTCGGCCCCACCCAGCGTGACCAGGAACCCCAGTCCGTTGGAGGCGGTCCAGGCGTCGTTGGCCAGCTCGAAGGTCCCGCCGCACCCGCCGCCGTAGTTGAAGGAGAAGGCCAGGGCCACGTACTCCTGGCCGGCCAGCCACTGCACGCTCTCCCCGGAAGTCCCCCGGAAAGTCCGGTAGGTGTATCCTCCCGAAACCGCCATGCCATACTGCGACAGGCCGTAGTTGGCCTGGGTTACCGTGGGCGTCGGGATGACGTTGATGGGCCAGCGGAAGGTGAAGCGCAGCTCCGCCAGCTCGGCCGGGCCCATGTCCGTCTGGGGGACCAGGTAAACTTCCAGGTTGGTGTTGGAGGTGGTCCGTATGCCCACGTCCACGGTCTGGGCCATGAGCAGGCCCACCTGGCCCAGCAGGGCCAGCAGCACAAGCATCGCCTTGGCGGAAAAGGGCAAGCCTTTGGGGGTCGAATTTCGATTTTCCATAGAACGCTGTCGTTTATTGTGGTCTTGACCGAAAGTTTTTCTGGCAAAAAGCCCTGCCTTGGGCCGTCGCGACGGATCGCCGCCAGGCGTGCCCGCCGCGGTGCCCGCCCTGGGAAAAAGCGACTGCAAATAACCTGCCTTTTTCCACCTGTCCAGGCATTTAGTTGTCGAAGGCCCCGAGATGGGCCTCCAGGTGCTCCAGGATGGCCTGGGTTCCGCCCGTGTTCTTTTCGACGAAGCGGCGGGCGTTCTCGGCAAGGGTCTGCCGCAGGCCCGGCTCCGCGAGCAGCCGCTCCAGCTTCGCGGACAGCTCCTCGGGGCTGTCGGCGGTCTGCCCGCCCTCAGCCAGCAGCAGCCCCTTGGCCTCGGCGAACTTCTCGTGCCGAGGCCCGAACAGCACCGGAACCCCATGCGCCGCCGGCTCCAGCACGTTGTGGACCGCCTTGCCGAAGCCTCCGCCCACGTAGGCCACCCGCGCGTAGCCGTAGGCCCAGGCCAACTGCCCCATCGTGTCCAGAAGCAGCACCCGCGCCTCGGCCAGCTCCTCGTGCCCCGCCCGGGTGTAGCGCGCCACGCCCTGGCCCGCGAAAAGCTCCATCAGCGCCTCCAGGCGGCCCTCGCCCAGCTCGTGCGGGGCAACGACCAGCTTCCGCCCTTGCCCGTGCCGGTGGAAATGCCGGGCCAGCATCGCCTCGTCCTCCGGCCACGTGCTGCCCGCCACCACGATCGGCTGGCCCGTGTCGAAGGCCGACAGCTTCCCGGACGACGACGACGGCGCCTGGGCCGAGCCCGCCACCTGCCACACCCGGTCGAACCGCGTGTCGGGGGCGTAGGAGCAGCGGTCCACGTAGGCCGACTTTAGCCGCGCCAGCGAGGCCCGGTCCTGCACGAACACCCGGTCCAGGCCGCGCAGCAGCTCAAGCCCCCGCCGGCCCCAGGGCCTGAAAACCCAGTGCCCCTCGCGGAAAAGCCCCGCCACCAGCACCGTCGGCACGCCCTGCCGGGCCAGCTCCGCCAGGTGGTTGGGCCAAAGCTCGTACTTGACGAACACCGCCAGCGAGGGGCTGGCCCACCGCAGGAAATAGCGCGCGTTGGCCGCCGTGTCCAGCGGAAGGTAGCCCACCCAGTCGGCCTGCGCGTAGTCCTTGCGCACCCGGTAGCCCGAAGGCGAGTAGAAGGTCAGCAGGATGCGGACCCCCGGATGGCGGGCGCGGATGGCCTCCAGCAGCGGCCGCCCCTGCTCGAACTCGCCCAGCGAGGCGCAGTGGAACCAGACCCGTGGCCCCGCGGGGGGAGACTGCCCCAGCAGCCGCGCGCGCCAGCCCCGGCGCCCTTCCACCCAGGCCGCGGCCTTCTCGTCGAACCGCGAGGCCAGCCGCAGGCCCGCGCCATAGAGCCCTATGCCCAAATCGTACAGCATGTCGCTTCGTTTTCTCGCGAAAATACCCTTTTTTGCTAAAAGCCCGCCCCAACCGGGCTTTCGGCGCAAGCCCCGCCTCAGCGCTTGAGCGTCCGGACCATCTCCAGCAGCGAGGGGACCCGGTCTGCCGCCACCGGCACCCACGAGCCGTCCGTCAGCAGAAGCGTGCCCCCGTCGGAGCGCTGGTAGCTCTGCACGTGCGCCAGGTTGACGATGTACGACTTGTGTACCCGGACGAAAGAGGGCAGGTCCGCCAGCAGCAGCTCGAAGCTCTTCAGGTTGCGGCTCACCAGCACCTTCGCGCCGCCTTGCAGCAGCACCTGCGCGTAAGAGCCCTCGGCCTTGATGGACAGGATGCGCTCGCTCTGCACGAACTCGAAGCCGCTGGCCACCGGGAGCGCTATCGTCGGGCTGCCGGGGGCCGACAGGTTCGCCCGAAGGGCCTCCACCTGCGGGCGCCCCGCGCCCCGCAGGCGGGCCTTGCGCACCGCCTCGGCCAGCTCGTCGGGGTCGATCGGCTTGAGCAGGTAGTCCGTGGCCGAGAGCTTGAAGGCCCGCACGGCGTACTGGTCGTAGGCCGTCGTGAAGACGATGGCGAAGTCCAGGCCGCCGCTGCCGAAGAAGTCCAGGATTTCCAGGCCGCTGTGCCCGGGCATCTCGATGTCCAGGAACACCAGCTCCGGCTTGTGCCGGTGGATGGCCTTCACGCCCTCCACCAGGTTGGCCGCCTGCTCCAGCAGGGCGACTTCGGGGCAGTATTCCTCCAGCAGCAGCGAGAGCGCCTGCCGCGCGTGGGGTTCGTCATCGATCAGTATCGCTTTCATTTTCATCATCCTTTTGATTTTCCTTTGGGGTCATGGTGTATTCGATCTGGACCGTGGTGCCCAAGGCCTGGCCCTGGGGGCCCGTCTTGTCGATCACGCGCAGCTCGAAGTCGCTCCCGTACAAGGCCCGGAGCAGCTCCAGCCGGCTGAGGCTCGCCTGGGTGGCGAACGACCGGTGGCCGCCGCGCTTGTGCCCCTTGATCTCGGCGCTCCGGTGCCTGCCCACGCCGTTGTCGTCCACGCAGACCCCGACGCGCTGGCCTTCGTGGCGGAAGCGCACCAGCAGCCGCTTTTCGCCCTCGAGGTGCATCAGCCCGTGCTTGAGGGCGTTCTCCACGAAAGGCTGCACCAGCAGCGAAGGCAGGCGGGCGGACTCGGGGTCGTCCACCTGGCGGGTGTCGATGGTGTAGCGCAACTGGCCGCCGAAGCGGACGTTCTCGATGTCGAGGTAGAGCCGCAGCAGTTGCGCCTCCTCGGACAGGCTGACGGTCTCCTGGTCCGAGAGCTCCAAGATCTTGCGCACGTGCGTCGAGAACAGGCTCAGGAAGCGCAGGGCGCCCTTCTTGTCGCTGGAAAGGATCAGCGACTGCAAGGTGTTCAGGACGTTGAAGAAGAAGTGCGGGTTCATCTGCGACTTCAGGGCCGTGAGCTTGGCCAGCAGCAGCCTCTTCTCGAGGCCCACGCGCTCGAGCTCGCGGCGCCCCTTGCGCCGCATGGCCCTGGCCCACAGGCGAAGCCCGGCCAGGACGGCCCCCGCCACCACCAGCGCGACCAGCGCCACGAACCAGCCCCGCCGCCAGAACGGCGGCTCGACCTCCAGCAGCAGGACGCGCTCCTGCGAGTACGTCTTGCCCACCCAGGCCTGGAGGCGCACCTGGTAGCGCCCTGGCGGAAGCAGGCTGATGTCCAGCTCGCGCGCGTCCTCGGGCAGGGCCACCCAGCCCATGCCGCCGATCCGGTAGCGCGTCTGGGTATGCGTCCCCGGAACGAAGCTCAGCACGTCGAACACGACCCGGAAAGGCCCGTGCCCATGCCGCAGGCGGATGGGCTCGCTGGCCGGATGCAGCCCTTCGTCGGACAGCACCCCGCGCACGAGCACCTCCGGCACCGGCAGGCGCGGCGGGGCGCTGCCCGGGAAGAACAGCAGGCCGTCCGAGAAGCACAGGTAGAGGCTGTCGCCTTGCGCCCAGAGGTCCCGCAGCTCCGAGCCCGGGTCTAGCGACAAGATGCGCTGGAGGTCGCGCGTGGGGTTGTGGTAGCGCAGCACCGCGTCGCGGGTAACGATGTAGAGCGAGCTCCCCAACTGCTTTACCCACTGGGTGTTGGAAAGCAGGCCGCTGCTCATGTCCATCGTCTGGCTGGACGTGCCGTCCTCGCTGACGCGCAGGATCTGCTCGCCCGTCCATGCCAGCACCTGGTCGGGGAAGCGGTACAGGCCCCGGGCCTGGATGGCCTGGCCGTCGAACAGGACCTCCCGCGCCGCCCCCGAATCCACCGGCATGGCCACCAGGCCCATGTTGCTGGCCAGGAAGAGGCTTTGGCCCGAAGCCGACAGCGCCACGGCCCGGCCCCGGTAGTGGGCCAGGTAAACCCGCATCTGGAACTCCTGGCCGGCCTCCAGCCCCAAGGTGCCCATGATGCCCGAGGCCGCGAAGGCGAGCTCGCCCGGGCGAAGCCAGGCCACGTCCTTGACCGCCAACAGACGATTCCAGACGACCCGTCCCGTAGGCTCTAGCAGGTGCATGCGCGACGAGACCAGCGCCAGGAGGCCCTCCTCCGGCAAGGCCCGGAGCAAGTGTACCCCGTGCCGGCTGCCCCCGTCGAACAGCGGCCGGAACTCGCCCGAGAGCGAATCGGCCGCCATCAGCCGGTCGTCGCAGGTGCCCACCAGAAGCCTGCCACCCCACATGGCCAGCCGCGTCGGGCAGAAATCCAAGGCCCGGAAGCGCAGGTTGAAGTCGGGCACGAACAGGACGCCCTCGCCCTGGGTCGCGAACCAGTGCTTGCCATCGCGGTCCACGGCCACCTTCGAGATGTTCGAGCCCTCGAAATAGAGCACCGAGCGCCTCCCCGTGGCCGGGTCGAAGCTGAAGGCCCCCGAAGTGGTGCAAAACCAAAGCCTGTCGCCTGCCCAAGAAAGGTTCTGCACGAAATGGCCCTCCGCCAAACCCTGCCAGAAGGCCAAGTGCCCATCGTCCCCAAAGTAAAGCAGCCTGGGGTCCGCCTTCGAGAGCACGTAGCAGCCGGCCGGAGCCGGGGCCAGCATCACGCCTTCCGCGTTGAAGTCGGGGGGCATGTCCCAGTCGCGCCGCTGGTCCGGGCCGCCCCCGAGCTTGAGCATCTCTGTCCCGAAAAGCGCGTAAACGCCCTTGCTGCTCGAGGCCATGCTGAAGCCCTTGCCCGGCCTTGTCGCGACGGTCTCCAGCGTGTCCAGGCTCCAGGCGTCCAGGCTGTAGATGCTGTCGCCGTCCAAGAAGTACAGCCGGTTGCCATCCAGCCCGAACTGCGGGAAGCCCGAAAGGTTCTTGGCCAGCAGCGGGCGCAGGCTGTCCCCGCCGAGGTAGCGCGGGTCGCCCGCGAAGGTCTGGTACCAGATCCGGCCCAGGACGTCCTGGCCCAGCAGCGAGCCTTCCGGCTCGCTGCCCACGGGGTTGCCCGGCGACCAGAACCGCGCCCCGTCGTAGCGGCAGATGCCCTGGCCGGTGGCCAGCCAGATGAAGCCGTCGCGGTCTTGGAGCACATCGTACACCACGTTCGACGGCAGGCCGGAGGACTTGTCCACCCGAAGCACGTAGGGATCCTGGCCCAGGGCCGCGGCCGAGCAGCAGAGCAAGGCCGCGCAAGCCGCGAAAAGCCGCGACCACGCCACCCGACACGCCTCCAGAATCCTTGCCCCTTTCGCTCCCATCCCCTGCTTGTCCTTGTTTTTCGCTCCGCGCTAAGATAAGACCTGGCGCCGGCTTTCGATCTCCAAGCCCGCAAGATTTGCGCCCCGCATCCGCGCTCGGGCCAGTTGGGATTTCGAACGCCAGCCACACCCCGGCCCCCGAAGCGTGTCGATGCGGACAAAACCGCTGGTCATGGGAGAATCTTTTTTGGGCGCGGTCTAAAAAGGTCATTTCTAAAATTCCCTTTCAAAAATTATCATTGATTATCAATTGGTTAGAAATAGAAAAATGCAAATAATGGTTTT
>JFJP01037037.1_pt1 | contig 69014 bp, 60 predicted proteins | sample 431651 | NCBI WGS metagenome assembly JFJP01 (sample SAMN02602958, study PRJNA72255) | Microbial mat metagenome, whole genome shotgun sequencing project. | biome: fresh water; feature: sink hole; material: water; isolation source: purple microbial (photo- and chemosynthetic) mats found in... | reverse complement strand
CAAAACTGTGTATCAAAAAAGATAATGTTATTAGTATGGGTCCTCAACACACTTTTATTCCGGCCAATTCACCTTTAATTAAAAATCATCACAAGAACTGGAGGCTATACAGTATTCAGAGGCTTGATAATTTTGATGTTGATAATGAGTTAATGTACACAGCTCCTATGTCTATCTCGGTAAAAGATTTTGCAAAGCTAAGAGATAATTTATTGAAAGTAATAGAAGACACCTTAAAATTAGTAGAGCCGTCTAAAGAAGAAATGGTGGCCTGTCTCAATATGGATCTTTTATATTTGAAATAAAAAAAGGCCCTCTTTCGAGGGCCTTCCATTTTTAGATTTTTAAATTCTAAAATTAAGCAGCAAATTTCTGAAGGATAAGGAATGCAATACCAAATCCGAAAAGAACTAGAGACTCGATTAGAGCAAGAGCTAGAATCATTGGAGTCTGAAGTTTATCAGCAGCAGCTGGGTTACGAGCGATACCTTCAAGAGCTACAGAAGCAGCTTTACCTTGAGCGTATGTTCCACCAATAACTGCAGCAGCAAAAGCGATAGCAGCTGAAAGAACTACCCATGAATTAACTGCCATTACACCTGTGTTTTCCATTTTATTTTCCTTTGTAGAAAAGTTAGATCTTAGTGGTGCGCCTCGTGCTCATCATGATCGTGATGAGCAGTCGCCATACCAATATAGATCATTGTTAAAAGAGTAAATACGAACGCTTGAAGGAAGCCTACAAAGATTCCCATTCCATAAAAAGGAATCGGAACTATGTAAGGCACTAGTTCAGAGAAGATTCCCAAGATCAAATGATCTCCATCCATGTTTCCACGTAAACGTAGAGCAAGTGAGAGAGGTCTTACTGAGATAGAAATTATTTCGATAGGGAAAATAAGTAGAGCAAGTGCTGGCATAGGCCCTGCAAAGTGCTTCATATAACTTACGAATCCAACTGCTCTGATCCCCTGGAAGTTAAAATAGAGAAATGTGAAAATACCAAGTGCGAGAGTTGTGTTCAAATTTTGGTTCGGAGACATTGAACCTGGAAGCACACCCATAACGTTAGTTACAAGGATGAAGCAGAAGCAAAAAATGACATATGGAAAATAACGTTTAGCACTTTCTTCACCCATAACTGATTTGGATGTAGTGTACATGGCCTGTCCAAGTGACTCAACGATATTTCTTAGTGAGATACCTTTGTCAGGAATGGTTGGGTTGCTTAGGCTTGAAACTTTTAAACGATATAAAAGACCAACCACTAAAAAAACAAGTGATCCAAAGATCAGAGCTAGGGTGTGCGCCGGTAACATTGGATTATGAAGAGCATGTTCAGCGTTGGTAAAGAAGTTATACCCACCGCTTGCCCAAACAGAACTTGTGAAAAGAAATGCAATTAACGCAAAGTATTTCATTGGAATCCTAGCAAAATTTAATAGTTGTTTTTAATACTAACGACCTGAATTATCAATTGGAAAATCATCAAAACCATGACTTTTGGAACCATCGCCTGATTATAAAAATAGGCCAATACCAGAATAGTTCCGAGGAGCATCATTTTAGCAAACATTAACCCTAAAACACGCTTTAATGAATGCTTTGCGTTAGCGTTTTCACTAGTCAATGAGGCGGCCAATTCAGAGATGATTTTAACCAGAATGGTGTGATTCATGACCAGCGCAATAAGGATCGCGACTAAAACTAAAGTGTCCATCACCACACCCCAGCCGAGGGCCAATGCTGTAATGAGGTTTAGGGCCGATAGGCTGTAAAACTTTTTTGTTACTTTTTTTTCCATGATACCTGAATCATTTTTATGAGTATGACTACCACCGATAGGATCAGAATAAATTGAGCCCAACCCTGAGATATAAGACCTGCCTTAACCACTTCCTGGAATCCTAAAAATATTCCAAGAATCGTTGAAGGAAGTCCAAGGGCCAATGCCAGGGCTTTTTGCCAACTATTCATAAGATGATGTCCGCTTAATATTAGCTATAAGATAGAGAAACTAGCGCTTTCTGGCAACACGACGGGCGAATAATGACTTGAGACGTGCTCTCAGGACCTCAGGGTTAGGATAACTTGGCAGGAGAGAATAATAGATATTGTACGCCTCTTTAAGCTTTTCATTAGATTCGTAGGCATTTGCGATAAGGAATTTTACTTTAACAATTTGGTCTTTTCTCTTTTCTCGTTTTAAGTATTCCATCCAATATTCGACCGCTTGATCCCAGTTCTTATTATAAAACTCAATCAAACCCATCTGATTGTACGCTTCCACATAATAGGGATTCGTAGGCTGGCTAATAATCTGGTTAAATATTTCTCGAGCTTTATTATATTTCCCCATTTCAAAGTACGATTCACCAACTCTAAGAAAATAATAATCAAAATTTTTCAGCCTCGGTTTGATATTCATCAAAATCTGATAGGCCCTGATAGCTTCTGGAAAGTTTTTCGAAAAACTAAAATTAATATCGGCCATTTTCTCAAGCGATTTTACCTGCCAAAGGGGATCATCAACGTTATCCACGATGAATTGATAATACTTTAGCGCCTTAACTTGTTCATCCAGATAGAGATAATAGATTTCAGCTAGCTGGTAGTTAATTTTGGTTTTGATGATTTTCGAAGGATTTTTCTTAAGGACACGCTCGTAGAGTTCAACTGCTTTCGCAAAGTTCTGCTTATCTACATATTCTTGGGCCGAGAGAATGTCTTGATTGAGCCCTGAGGTAAAGTCACATGAACCTAACCCCAGGAGCATCAAAACAATAAATAGTTTACTGAACAGGTGGTGTTTCAGAAGGTTCCCCCTCAGGAGTTTCTTCATCTGGATCAACAATTTTTTCAATTGCGATCACTTTCTCATCAGGTTTAACGTTGATGAGACGCACACCCTGAGTGTTACGGCCAAGGAGAGAGATTCCAGAAATTTTCGTTCTAATTACCTGGCCTTTATCCGTAATAATCATGAGATCGTCTTTATCAGTAACAGGTAGAATACACATGATATCACCGGTTTTTTCAGTGAGTTTCATTGCAAGAATACCTTTACCACCACGAGATTGTTTACGGTACTCTTCAGCTGCTGAACGCTTACCATAACCACGTGAAGTAACAGTTAGAATCTCAGATTTGTCATCGATAACTTCCATGCCGATAACGACTTCGTCATCTTCAAGGCTCATACCTTTCACACCCTGAGAAACACGCCCTTGAGGACGACAATCATCTTCAAAGAATCTGATCGATTTGCCGCCAGAAGAAGCAAGAAGAATGTCTTTCTTACCGTCCGTAATACGAACAGAAAGAACCGCATCTCCGTCCACAACCTTAATGGCCTTCAAACCATTTTGGCGCATATTTTTATATTCTGAAAGTTCAGATTTTTTCACAATACCGTGCTTAGTAGCAAAAATCAGGTAATGACCTTCGGCTTCTTTCGGCACTGTAATAATCTCTTGGACTTTTTCATCAGTAGGAACGTTGATGATATTTACAACGTTTCTACCCTTAGCTGTTCTTAGACCTTCAGGAATCTGGTAAACTTTAATCGAGAACACAGTTCCTTTGTCCGTGAAAATCATCAACGTATCGTGAGTGTCAGCAGTAAAAATTGATGTGTAGAAATCATCATCTAACTCTGCACCCTTAACGCCTTTACCACCACGTTTCTGTGAACGGAAAGTGTCCATCGCCATACGCTTCAAGTAACCTTTCTGCGTAATGGTCACGATAACTTCTTCGTTTTTAATCAAATCTTCCATCTGAATCTCATCGGCTTGAGCAATGATTTCAGTTCTACGAACGTCGCCGTAGTTTTCTCTAATTTCAGAAAATTCCCCGCGGATGATGCCTTTGATTTCTTCCTCCGAGCCCAAAATACTTTCTAAGCGGAAGATTTCTTTCATAATCGCTTCATAATCAGCGATGATTTTATCTCGCTCAAGACCAGTCAATCTTTGGAGACGCATATCCAATATAGCTTGGGCCTGGATCGGAGACAGAGTAAATCTCTGCATCAACTGATCTTTGGCCTGAGCAGGACCTTCAGCTTTTTTAACGAGTTCAACTATTTCGTCGATATTCTCAACGGCAATTTTTAAACCTTCTAAAATATGGGCACGCTCTTTAGCTTTTTTAAGTTCGAATGTAGTACGACGAATAACAATTTCGCGGCGGTGTTCAATGAAGCACTGAAGCTGCTCTTTCAGATCCATAACTTTCGGCTGACCGTTATAAATGGAAAGGAAAATGATACCGAAAGAGACCTGCATCTGAGTCTGTTTATACAAACGGTTTAAAAGAACAGAAGCAGATTCACCACGCTTAACATCGATAACAACACGGATACCTTCACGAGAAGATTCATCGCGAATATCTGAAATCCCTTCAATCGCTTTCTCACGGACGAGATCCGCAATTTTTTCAATCAAACGTGCCTTGTTCACTTGGTAAGGGATTTCAGTAATGACGATTTTTTCACGGTCATTTTTTCCAACTTCAATATCCGCTTTAGCGCGAATTTGAATTACACCACGGCCAGTATGGTAGGCCTGTTGAATTCCTGCAGTACCGTGAATCGCCCCATAAGTAGGAAAATCCGGGCCAGGAATGTGTTTAATTAAATCATGAACTGTAATTGATTCATCATCGATGAGTGCTAATAGACCATTCATCACTTCGTTTAAGTTGTGAGGAGGGATGTTGGTTGCCATACCTACGGCAATACCAGACGAACCGTTGATTAATAAATTTGGAATTTTTGTTGGAAGAACTGTTGGCTCTTGAAGTGACCCATCATAGTTATCCTGCCAATCGACCGTTTCTTTATCAATGTCACCCATCATATCATTGGTGAGTTTCATCATACGAACTTCAGTATATCGCATGGCCGCGGCACTATCTCCGTCAATCGAACCGAAGTTTCCTTGACCATCGATAATCGGGTATCTCATCGAGAATTCTTGGGCGAGACGAACCATCGCTCCGTACACAGCAGAGTCACCATGCGGGTGATACTTACCGATAACATCACCAACAACACGCGCCGACTTTAAATAAGGACGGTTGTGGTAGTTATTAAGCATATGCATGGCATATAAAACTCGTCTATGAACTGGCTTGAAACCATCACGAACGTCCGGAAGAGCACGACCAACGATTACTGACATAGCGTAATCGAGGTAACAGCTCTTCATCTCATCTTGAATGAGAAGTGGAGTTATATTTCCGTGATTGTGATTAGCATTATTGTTTTCTTCACTCATAAATCTGATCCTTCAAATTAAATATCGAGGTTTCTCACATTCAAGGCATTGGTTTCCACAAATTCTCTTCGTGGTTCAACCTGATCCCCCATTAGCACCGAGAACACCTGGTCAGCATCAATCGTATCTTCGATTTTTACCTGTAGAAGTGTGCGGTTTTTAGGATCCATCGTGGTTTCCCAAAGTTGCTCTGGGTTCATCTCTCCTAATCCTTTATAACGCTGGATATAGGCTCCCTGACGTCCATCTTCTGATACGAATTTTGCAAAAGCATGCAAACCTTCGTGAGAAGTGGAATTATTTTGATCTTTTAGTTTGAACGTAGATTTCTGATACTTCTGAATTCCTTCAAATTGATTCATCAGACTGGCAAATTCAGCTGAATCTGCGAACTGCATTCCAATTCGGAAGTTTTTCGTCTTAAGTGATGAAACAACCTGGGCACGAATCTGATAACCAAGATTTTTCAGATCTTCTTCTACTTTTAAATCATATTTTTTAAGTGAGACCTGACCGTTAAGATTCAGTTTTGCGCTGATCATCTTGATGTAAGTCTCAAGCTTAACTTTGTCTTTCATCATATCGGCTTTAAGGGTTCCATCTTCCACAAGAGTCTTCAAGAAAAGAGCGTCATAGTGACGATCATAAGAATCCAAAGACTCATTGTAATTTCTGAACTTATTCACAAGCGTCTTAACAGTTTCCACCTCAACGGCTGCTCCATCAATTTCTATAATGGTATCGTTAAGAGCTGAAGAAACGAGGTAGGCTTCTAGCTCACCACCGTCTTTGAGATATCTCTCGTTTTTACCTTTTTTATAACGGTAAAGTGGCGGCTGAGCGATGTACAAGTGCCCACGCTCAACAATCTCTGGCAAGTGGCGATAGAAAAGAGTCAGAAGCAGGGTACGAATGTGTGAACCATCCACATCTGCATCGGTCATGATTACGATTTTATAATAACGAAGTTTTGAAACATCGAAAGAATCTTTTCCTATGCTTGTTCCTAGGGCCTGAACCAGCATCTTGATCTCATCGTTAGATAACATTTTATCATAACGAGCTTTTTCAACGTTTAGAATTTTACCTTTCAAGGGTAGTACGGCTTGTGTGCGACGATCTCGTCCTTGCTTGGCTGATCCACCTGCTGAGTCACCCTCAACGATGTAGATTTCGCAAAACTCAGGATCTTTTTCCTGACAGTCGGCCATCTTTCCTGGCAAACCAGAAAAATCTAAGACTGACTTACGTCGAGTAAGTTCGCGTGCTTTACGTGCAGCTTCGCGAGCAGCAGCAGCATCGATTGATTTTTTAAGAATGGTTTTACCCACATTCGGATTTTCCTCTAAGAAAATCTTAAAGCGGTCACCAACAAGTGAATTCACGATACCTTCAACTTCCGAGTTACCAAGTTTTGACTTGGTTTGCCCTTCGAATTGAGGATTTGTGAGTTTAACTGAAATTATCGCAGTTAAACCTTCACGCATATCATCTCCAGTGAGGGAGATTTTGATATTTTTGAGGATGTTATTATCTTTCGCGTAGTTGTTTAGAACTCGCGTAAGGGCAGTTTTAAAACCAGAAACATGCACACCGCCTTCTGGGGTGTTGATGTTATTGGCATAAGAAGTAAGAGTTTCCGTATAACCATCAGTCCACTGAAGAGCAACTTCCACTTCGTAATTATCACGAGATTGGAAAAAATAAATTGGCTCTTTATGGATTGGAGTTTTAGCGCGGTTCAAGTATTGAACGAATTCGGCCAGACCACCCTCATAGTGGAAAGTCTCACCTTTTTCAGTTCGCTCATCAGTCAAAGAGATTTTAAGTCCCTTATTTAGAAAAGCCATTTCTCTGAAGCGGTTGGCAAGTGTATCGTAGTTATATTCGTGAACTTCAAAAATTTCGTTATCAGATTTGAATGTTACAGTTGTTCCAGATTCTTTTGGATCACAGTCACCAATTACTTTTAAAGGTTCTTTGGCGGCACCGTAAGCGAAATCCAGACGATGTAATTTTCCGTGTTTTTTAATATCAATGCGCACCCATTTAGAAAGGGCGTTAACCACCGATGCACCAACTCCGTGTAGACCGCCGGAAACTTTATAAGCTCCGCCATCTTCATTGAATTTTCCGCCTGCGTGAAGTTTAGTATAAACAATCTCAGCCGCTGATACTCCTTCACCTGGAACCATATCTACTGGAATTCCTCGACCGTTATCTACAACAGTCAGGGAGTTATCCACGTGAATAATTACATTGATGTCGGTACAATAGCCTGCAAGGGCCTCATCTACAGCGTTATCAACAATTTCATACACGCAGTGGTGAAAACCGCGAAAGCCGGTATCCCCAATGTACATACCAGGACGCTTTCTTACGGCCTCTAGGCCTTCAAGAATTCTGATCTTGTCTGCAGTGTATTCTGTGTTAACTTTCGAAATAGAATCAGGAGTTTGATTCATTCAGATGCTCCAATCCATGGTTTAAATGAGTTTTCCATGTTTAATAAAAAACTTCTTAGATTCCGGTATACGTTCAAGTTCTTCCCTAAAGCTTTCATTAGCGGTGGTGATCAAAACTTGGAATTTTTTGGTTTCCAAATATTGGATCAAATTTTTCCATCTCTGGCTATCCAATTCCCCAGAAACGTCGTCAATAAGTACGATAGGATAAGAGGTAAATTTATACCTAAAAAGCTCAATATAGGCAAATATAAGGCTTAGAAAGGCCATTTTTTGCTGACCTAAAGAACAGAATTCAAACGCGTTGAGTCCATCGAAGCTAAATATGAAGTCATCACGATGAATTCCCACCTGCGTAATTTGTGCTTTTATGTCGTTCATTTCCTGGTGACGATAAAAGTCAAATACCTTCTTCGCATCCCAGTGAACAAACATGCTATCCAAATCAAGCTGAAGGCGATGTTCTTCAGCAAATATGGCCCTAAAAGTTGGGGTGATATGCTGATTTAGTTCCTGCAAGAATTCAAATCGTTTTTGAGTCAATAAACTGGAGTATTCTGCAATTTGTTCATCAATCGCGCGTAACTGGGATGAGGTATTTTTTCCGCCCATTCCAAGCACTGAATTTCGAAACCTAATCGCTTTTTGAAACCTACCCAGTACTTGTTTAAATTCTTTATCGATCAGAGACAAATGAGAATCAAACCACTGCCTGCGAAAAGTTGAACTAGTATGAAATGAGTACGAATCAAATGGATTAATAAATACAGAAGTAGAAGGTGTTTTAGATTTTTCAAAGACATTATTAAAATAACGCTCTTCCAGTCCCTCTGACATTCTTATGGAATAAGAACTTTGATCATCGTCATTCTCAAACACTGACTGGATGATTAACTCTGGACTAGCGCCCTCAATGTTAATCATTTGTGAATAACCGGTATTTTTACGGAATGATTTTTTATTTGTGAGAAGATGAACGGCTTCTAATAGATTGGTTTTGCCATTTCCGTTCTGTCCAAAGATGCAATTGATTCCAGGTGAAAATTCAAAAACGTCTTTTCCAAGATTTCTGAAGTTTTGGGCCTGTAATTTTTTAACTTTCCAACAATTCATCCACTATTAGAGTTTTAAAAGCATAATTATCCCCAGGAAGTCTGGAAGATCATCTGCTTTTATCACTACAGGACTCAATTCATTGTTAAATTCAAAAGTCACATCACTCTCATTTAGAACTGAAAGGCTTTCAATGAGATATTTTGCGTTAAAACCAATTTCAGTTGCTTTCCCTTCATAAGCAATAGGAAGCGTTTCATTCGCTTGTCCTAGAGCTGGATGTTGAGTAGAAATTGTAAGTAAGCCAGGTGCAACGTTTAGCTTGATCCCGTTAGTTTTTTCATTAGATAGAATTTTAATGCGTTTAACAGCATTTAAAATGGCATTTCGGTCAATGTGAAAGCGATTTGTTGTTTTTGACGGAATCACTGTCTGGTACTTAGGGTATTCACGAGCAATAAGACGAATTGAGAGATAGTACTCATTTCGTGCATTAACAAACATGAAAGAATCATCAAGTGATATAGAAACATCATCTTCTGGGTATGTATCTGCGATTTTCTTAAGTTCGTTTATTCCTTTACGAGGAATGATCACTCCATCTACGAGAAATTTATTTTCGCCAATGAATTCGTGAGTATCAAGAAGTGCCAAACGGTGTCCATCAATGGCGACTGATCTAAGTTTTGAATCAGTTAACTGAAGATAGATACCATTAAGGTACAATCTCGTTTCATCAGTTGAAATTGCATGTTGAGTTTTATTAATGATGTGTGAGATCTGCTTAGTTTTGAGACGAAATTCTGAGCTTTGATTTTGGAAATTTAATTGAGGAAACTCATCTGCACTTGTAACGAGCAAAGAATAATTAATACTTTTACAATTCAAATTTAAAAGGTTGTTGGTATCAACATTTAAAAGTAATTCCTCATTGGGTAGCTCTCTCAAAATATCAGAAATGTTTTTGCTATTAATGCAAAAGCTTCCTTCTTTTTCAATTTTAGCATTCAAAATTATTTTAGCTGATACTTCTAGGTCCGTTGCAATCAATTCTAATTTTTGACCCTGAGATCTGATCAAGCAGTTAGTTAATATTGGGCGTGAGTTTTTTTTATCTACAACTGATAGAACTTTATTAATTGCATCTCGTAGCACGTTTGACTGTATCGACAGTTTCATTTTTAATCCTTAGAAGCGGTTTTATGGTTTTAACTTCTACAGGTCGTTTTATCAAGTGCCCCCATAGGACCATTTCCTTTCTCTTCTTCTTATAGTTTTTATATATATTCTTATAATATTAAGCGCGGACAATGTTTACAGATTTCGGGTCATTTAATAATTCAGAGGCTTTAGGTAGGTTTTTCTGCCAATTCATCCACGCCTGCCTCAATTAACTATTTTTTATCGTGCGTATATCTAGGTTTGGTCAGTGTGTAATTCGCCTTTCATCCACACATTTATTTAAATATATTTTAGTAGCGCCTTGAGTCAGTGTTTTTTGCGATCTTTTTATTTAAGCACTTAACGTTAACTCTCTTTTTACCCACATTTTGTTCAACAATGTGGATGGTTTTAGTGTTGGTTCAATTTTCCAAACATTTAATTGTTAATAGGGACTTTTTTGGGGCTAAAAATGCTGACTAGTCACCACCACCAGACTAATCCGGTGGTGATAAACGTATGTTGATGTTGTTTAAAATGTTGAAACTGAAAACTAGAGCTGTTTTTCTATATCCAGTACTTGCTGGGCCAGTTGTGAATCAAGCTTAATTCTATCACGGATGGTATTTATGGCATGAAGAACAGTAGAGTGGTCTCGACCACCGAAATACTGCCCATTGTCCTTTAAAGTAGGCTTTATGAGCTTATTAATGAGGTACATAGATACTTGGCGAGGCAAGGCCACTTCTTTGGTTTTAGACTTACCGCGAAGGTCACCAAGAGGAATTTTGAAGTAGTTACAAACGGTCTTAGTGATCGTCTCAATTGTTATGTGCTTTTGGTTCTCAAGCTCTTCATTTAGGTTCAAATGCTCTTTGGCCACCTCTAGATCGATATCAACCTTAAGGATTGAAGTCACTGCACCGAGCTTGATCAAGCAGCCTTCTAGTTCACGAATATTGCTCTTTACGCATTTAGCAATAAGATTAACTACGTCATCGCTTAGATAGATATCTTTTTCGATAGCTTTCTTTTTCAAAATAGCGATTCTTGTTTCAAGATCTGGCTGCTGAACTTCAACTGGAAGCGCAGAAGAAAGTCTGGTTCTGATTCTGTCTTCAATCCCATCAATTTCTTTAGGCGGTTTATCAGAGGTAAAAACAAGTTGTTTTCCTCTTTCCATGAGTTCGTTGAAAATATGGAAAAACTGATCTTGTGTTCCCGTTCTATTCTTCAATTCGTGGATATCATCAATAATTAAAACATCGGTTTTCTCGACGTACTTTTGTCTGAATTCAGTGAACTTTTGGCCTTGCATCGCCTGGATCATTTCATTCATGAATTTATTGGCAGACGTTATTGAAATACGTGAACTTGGTTTATTGTTTTGAATGCAGTTAGCAATTGCATGCACTAAATGAGTCTTTCCTAAGCCTGAGTTTCCGTAGACATACAGCGCGGGATAAGTTTTTCCCGGGTCTTTTGCCACTGCCATGGCCAAAGCATGGGCAATATTATTTGAAGGCCCAATGATGAAATTCTCAAAAGTTTTTTGGGTATCAATTTGCGAAGGAGCAGGGGACGACATGTGCTCAATTACTTGGGAGTCTACAGCTTTATAAAGATCATCTTTGGTATGAGTTAGATCCTGAATAAAAAATGAATTTACCTTGGGAGCATCAGTTTTCTTTTCCGGCTTAATAGAATTTAGGATGTTACCTTCGTTAGAGCTCATCGAAGCATTTGAACCCAATACCTGAATAACCAGCTGGTACTCTTTCCCTAGGATCTCCACCAGCGCTTGCTTGATAGTATCCTGGTAATGAGTCTCCACCATTTTTTTGATAAAGCTGGTGGTCACTACGAACTCAACAGCGTCCGGGCTAATCGCCGAAACTGTCAGGGTATTTGAAAAATAAGCATGAAACTTATTGGGATTAATCAGGCTTTTAATATGCTCAAGAACGGCTTCAGTAATAGTCTTTAATTCTTCTGAGGAAAATTCAGGGGCCAGTTTTGGCTGAGAAGTCGATATCGACTTCAGGGTTTGCTCTATTATAACGGGTGAAACAGGCATTTCAGTCTTTTGGAGAGCTGGCTGCACGTCGTTAAGGTTATCGAGCTTAAGAAAATGATCAAATGGAAACTTTTGTGTCATTGATCCTACAAATTTGATTGAGTTATATTTAAAAAGTTCGAATGAAGTAACACTCCCAAAAATGAATTTCAATCACTGGCCTCTTACAAGACCTTACTCTAACGCTTTGTTTTATAAATATTATTGACTCCATTACACTTTTACCGTAGATAATTGTTTCCCAAATCAAGCAAAGTACCTTTTCGAGGAAGAATATATGAGTATGCAAAAAAGAACGTGGCAACCTAAGAAAACTAAGAGACTTCGTGATCACGGGTTCCTTAAGAGAATGTCTTCGGTTGGCGGGAAGAAAGTAATTGGCCGTCGTCGTGCTAAAGGGCGTAAGAGCCTTACTGTTTCTACCGGCGTTAAGTAAGTAGTGATGGATGTCAGTTCCTGTAGAATTCGGCTTACCTAAATCTCTCAAACTGACCCAGAAAAAAGATTTCGAATACCTACGTGAGCAGAGCCAACGAGGCTTTGCTCATCCGTTGGTTTGTTTCTATAAACCGTCTAACATCCAAAGTCTGACGGCTCGTTTCGCCCTAAGTGTTTCCCGCAAAATTGGCAAATCTCATGAACGTAATCGCTATAAGCGGCTTTTGAAAGAGGCGTTCCGCCTCCATCCCCAAATCCGGCATAAGCCTTTGGACATGATGTTTGTGATTATTAAGACGCCGGATAGTGAAGAGCAGCTTCTTCATGCTTTTAATAAGGTTACGAACTATATCTGCAGTGCGAAATGAATTGGCTAGCGGTTCTCTTCATTCGCTTTTATAAGTATTTCATCTCCCCACTTCTTGGACCTCGTTGCCGCTTCTATCCTTCTTGCTCTCAATATTCACACGAATGCTTTAGAAAGTTTTCTTTCCCTAAAGCTTTGTGGTATTCATGCAAGCGAATTTGTAAGTGTCATCCGTATCATCCGGGAGGGGTAGATCCTGTGCCCTAATCCCTTGTCTTTATTGGAGTAAAAATGGGTTCTGATCAAAAAAACGCCTTTCTAGCAATCTCTTTATCTGCCCTCATTCTATTTGGGTGGCAGTACTTTTTTGCTCCACCAAAACCAACAACTGCCCCTATAGAGGCACCGATATCGACTCAGGCCGAGCGGGGCGGGAAAGTTGATACGACTCCGGCTTCTGGTCCTATAGAACCAGTGGTGGTGGCGGCTTCTAATTTCACCCTAAATCGTGGGGAAGTATCAGTCACTTTTGATAATTCTCTCAATATTAATGATTTTACTAATCCCCAGGCAGCTTTTGCGTTTAAAGAAACTGTTGGTTCAGAAAAACCTCTAAAAGTTGATTTCGATTTTGGTAAAGGTTTTGAAAGCGTGAACCTGGTTCAGTCAGCCGATAATACATTCTTCGATGCTGCCCATGAATTGACTGTTACAACGGTCCTGAATGAGAAAGGGGTAGCAACATTTAATGTCACTTCTCCAAAGCCATTTCGTTATCGTTTACAATTCGCTAGTGAAGCTAAAAAGCTAGAGAACGGTCAACAGCGTTTCTTTGACATCTATACTGATTCATTAGCTCATTTGGATATCAATGATGAGGATTCAAAAGATCAGGCGATCAAATGGGCGGGTATTGATTTTAATTATCACCTTTTCGGACTTTATTTCGAAAAAGAGACTAACCTCATTTACAAAAACACACTCAATTCGATTCTTTCAATTCATTCAAACAAGTCTGAAAATGCTGTGAGTTTTAACGTTGTTTACGTTAAAAAAGATTATGATTACCTGGCGAGCCTTGGGCATAAACTTCAAAACTCAGTAGATTTTGGTGTCTGGGGATTTTTTGCTGTCTGGATTTTGAAAGGTCTTCAGTACTTTTTCACATGGTTTCCGAACTACGGTATTTCAATTATCCTTCTCACGTTTCTCATCCGAATGATTACTTTTCCTCTTCAGTACAAGTCTATTAAATCGATGAAGAAGCTTCAGGAAGTTCAGCCGGAACTCACTAAGATCCGCGAGAAATTTAAAGACGATCCTCAGAGAATGCAAAAAGAAAGCATGGAACTTTTCAAGAAATCTGGGGCAAATCCAATCGGTGGATGTCTTCCGCTCATTCTTCAGATGCCAGTCTTTTTTGCCTTCTATAAAGTGCTGAATCACTCGGTTGAATTAGTAGGTGCTCCATTCATGCTTTGGATTGGAGATCTTTCTAATAAAGATCCTTACTATGTGCTTCCGGTTCTAATGACTGGAGCGATGTTTCTCCAGCAGAAACTCACACCAAATACAATTTCGGACCCTGTTCAGAAAAAAGTAATGATGTTTATGCCGCTAATATTCGGTTTCATCATGAAAGATCTCCCATCTGGACTCAGCTTATATATTTTTGTCTCAACTGTTCTTGGAATTCTTCAACAGGTTCTTGTTTTCAACGCTAAGAAAAGCTCAGACCCTGTTGTGGTATGAAGTTTCTTTATTCGGAAGAGCCGATCATTGCTTGCAGTACATGTAATCATGCTAACGCAGCTTTGGCGGTTCTCCGAATATCTGGTTTCAGGGACTTAGGGTCGTTTTCACCCTTTTTTAGTCATTCTGGTCCTATAGAACCACGTCGAGTTTATTACACCCAATTGAAGTCTTCTGATGAAGTCTTGGATGATGTTTGCCTCACATTTTTTGAGGGTCCAAAAAGTTATAATGGCGAAAATATTCTTGAACTTTCCATCCATGGAAACACTCTCAACACAGAACGAATCCTTAAATTTTTTATTGAGAATGCCAATTGTCGTCTGGCCTCACCTGGTGAGTTCACATACAGGGCCTTAAAAAATAAAAAACTCACTCTCTCACAAGTGGAAGGCCTCGACTTATTTCTTAACGCTAATTCAGGTTATGCTCTTGATCAGGGTCTCTCCCTTCTTAGTGGAAATTTGCAGGAAATTTATTCTGAACTTTATGACCTTTTTCTCAAACATAAATCAGCACTCGAGTTATCCATCGATTTTGGTGACGACGTAGGGGAAGAGACCGCTAAGAGTTATTTCGAATCTTCCCTTTTAGATTTTAAGAAAAAGTTTGATTCACTTCACCGACGTGTAATTCCTATGGATCATAACCTCCTTCAACCTGAGATTGTATTGGCCGGGCTTCCTAACTCTGGTAAAAGCTCCCTCTTTAACCACTTGCTTAGAGAGGAGCGTGCTATTGTTTCTGCAATTGCTGGAACTACCCGCGATTATCTTTCAGAGAGTGTTGTCATTGAGGGTGTTAAATATAAATTGATTGATACTGCGGGAATCCGTGAAGCGACTGACTTGATTGAAGCTGAGGGAATTAAGCGTACTAAGAAAAAGATGCAACATAGTTTTTTCTCTATTCTCTTAATTAATCCGTTCGAGATGCGTGAGGAGTTTTCGGAATTAGCGAAACTCCATTTTGATGCCGTTTTTTTTACTCATAAGGATCTTCCAGGATTTACTGAAGCCCACTCCCAGGTTTTGGAGCGCTACCCGCAATTTGGTCCTACAGGGGCAGTTGATTTATTGCATGAAGAAGCCGTCTTTGAAGAGGTTCTCAATCAGTCTATAAATATAAAATACTTAGACCTAACCAAAGATAAACCTATTTTGTTGGATCGACATAAATTATTGATATCTCAGATAAGTAAAGAACTCGATAATTACGTAAAATTAAGCACTTGCGAGACTGATGTTGCCATCATCTCCCATGAATTAAATACCTTAGCCGCTTTACTATCAGAACTCCTAGGTATAGTTTCCCCTGATCAAATCTTAAATTCTATTTTTTCAAACTTCTGTATTGGAAAATAGAATGTTCCACGTGGAACATTTTGATGAGGATCAAATGCAAACTTTTGACATTATCATTGTCGGTGGCGGACACGCTGGAATAGAGGCGGCCCATATCGCAGCCCAGTTTGGGTTGAATGTTTCAATCATTACCATGCCAGGCATCGGTCTCGGTTCAGCTCCCTGCAACCCCTCCGTTGGCGGAGTAGGGAAAGGACAAGTTGTTCGTGAGCTTGATGCTCTTGGCGGTTTAATGGGGATTCTCGCAGACAAGGCGGGTATTCAATTCCGTACACTGAACGACTCTAAAGGCTTCGCTGTCCAATCCAGTCGAGTCCAGATCGATAAAGATCTTTACTCTCAAAAAGCTGAAGAACTCATCGCCACGGTTGCTAATATTTCAGTCATTCGAGAGAAGGTCTTAGAGATCAAGCCGGGTGAAAGTTTCTTCGAGGTCATTACCACCGAGCGGTCCTATAGAACCAAAAAAATCATTATGACGGTAGGAACATTCCTTAATGGAAAGCTCCATACCGGATCTCATCAGGCCAGCGGCGGAAGAGTCGATTGTGAACCTTCTAACGGTTTAACCACACTCTTTAGCGACATTAAGACTAGACCTTATCGTTTTAAGACAGGAACTCCCCCGAGATTAGATAAAGCGACCATCGATTATTCTAAGCTCGAAGAGCAACCTTCAGATTCGACGGTGAGAAACTTTCACTGCTTGCATAGCCCTTACGAAAGATACTCAAGACAGGTTTCTTGTTTTCTAGCTAAAACCAACCCTGAAACCATGGAAATTATCCGCGCGAACAAAGAAAAAAGCCCGATGTTTAATGGGCAGATTAAAGGGGTGGGTGCTCGCTATTGTCCTTCCATTGAAGATAAGGCCTATCGCTATCCGGACAAAAATATTCACCACGTGTTTATTGAGCCGGAAGGTTTAGAGCTTGATACCATGTATCCTTCGGGAATTTCCTCTTCTTTGCCTAGAGAAGTGCAGGAAATGTATGTCCGCTCCATCGAGGGCTTAGAAAAAGCCGAGATTAAAGTCTTTGGCTACGCAGTTGAATACGATGTTATAGACACTACTGATTTAAAACTCACGCTAGAGCATATTCAGATCCCAAATCTATACTTTGCAGGCCAGGTCAATGGTACTTCCGGCTACGAAGAGGCGGCTGGACAGGGCTTTATTGCTGGCGCCAATGCCGCTTTAAACCTTTTAGGCCTTGATCCTCTGATAATGAGTAGGCACGAAAGTTATATCGGGGTCATGATAGAGGATTTAACCTCCAATACTCGAGACGAGCCATACCGTTTATTTACTGCACGCTCGGAGAATAGACTTTTCATTCGTGAGGATAACTCCCTTTTGCGGATGTTTCCTTATCGCGCCCAGTTTCTACTAAATACTCCACTGGATTCTTATCAGAGAAAGTTCTTGGAAAGTTATCAGGTGCTGACTGATTTCTGTGATGAAACTATGATTCCAGAATATTGTCCCTTGATGAGTGAATTTGCTGGAGTCGGAGAGCTTCAACAATTGAATCGCAGAATGAGTGTTACTGAAATTTTGAAGCAAGCCTGGTTAAATCCTATTTCTACGCTTGAGAGAGTGGTAGGTTACCATGGGTTGACTATCCAAAGCGACCTCGTGCGAACTGTGGCCATTTCCAAGAAATATGACGGATATATCAAGAGATCAGAGTCTCAGTATGAAAAATTAAAGAAAATGGATGGAATGCACATAGATTGGGAAAGTATTTACGCTTCCACCAATATTTCTTTTGAATGTCGTCAGCGAATCGCTCGCATCCGACCTGAAACGTTTGGACAACTAAAACTCATTGATGGGATTCGCCCTGCTACTTTAGCAGTCGTTGCGGCCAAGGCGCTTTAATATGTTAGATTTCTCGATTCGTTATTTAAATATACTCAAAACTGAACTGGCCGGACTTAATCTCACTAATATTCTGGATCAGGATGAGTTTTATCATAAACAGATCCTGGATTCGATTCTTCCCTATCAGGAATCTAAACTGTTTCAAGACCAAGTTAAGAAAACAGGAGTAGTAGTTGACGTAGGTTTTGGGGGAGGTTTTCCGATCTTGCCACTGGCGAAACTTCTTCCCGGCGTAAAGTTCGTAGGTGTTGAATCAAGAAGAAAAAAAGCAGAAGCCGTTACTCTTATTGCTAAAGAGCTCGGTTTAGATAATGTGACGCTTGTTCATTCAAGGCTCGAAGATTTCCTTTTTGATGAACCGGCTACGATAACATTTAAAGCGGTGGGCACGATTGGTGATTTTCTACCGATGATAAATGCGACTCAAAAAATGCATGTCTTTTTTTATAAAGGACCAAGCTTTCTTGAGCTTGAAGCTGCTCAGGTGAAAAAACTAGAAAAAACTTGGAAGTTGCTAGAAAATCAGGAAATTAAAGTGCCCGGAACTCAACAACGCTTCTTGGTTTCATTTTTATCGCAGAATGTTCCACGTGGAACAGCTAAATCGCTTGTCAAACTCTCGGAGTTTCTCTAAAACTAACACATCAAAATACTCGATAGTGAGGGGATAAATGGCTAAAATCATTGCGATTACAAACCAAAAAGGTGGCGTTGGAAAGACGACAACTTCGGTCAACTTAAGCGCATGCCTCGCCGCGGCAGAGAAAAGAACGCTTCTAATCGATCTTGATCCTCAGGGCAATGCCAGTTCTTGTTTAGGTATGGATAAAGAGTCCTTCACTAAGGCCAATATTTATCATGCCCTCATCAATGAAGAGAATTTTGAAAGCTGCATATATAAGACTGAGCTTCCGTCGCTTGATGTGTGCCCATCTAATAATGACTTGGTTGGTGCAGAGCTCGAGCTTGTCCATATGTTTGCTCGTGAGTCTAAACTTAAAGTGGCTTTAGAGGCGATCCAGCACAAATATGACTATATCATCATAGATTGCGCTCCTTCTTTGAATCTACTGACTGTGAATGCGTTCACTGCGGCTCACACTTACCTGGTTCCAATGCAGACTGAATACCTGGCAATGGAAGGTCTATCTCAGCTTTTAAATACAGTAAGACTTATTAGAGCTTCGCTAAATCCAAAACTGAGTTTGGAAGGCATTTTGCTCACGATGTATGATTCAAGAAATAATCTTTGTAAGTTGGTTGCCAACGATCTTATGGCCCATTTCAAAGACGATATTTTCAAATCAATTATTCCAAGGAATGTGAAACTTTCTGAGTGCACCAGCTTCGGCAAGCCAATAATTCTTTATGATATTACTTCAAAGGGAAGTGAAGCGTATCTATCACTGGCGAGAGAAATTATTCTCAAGTCAGAGAAAAAGCCTGAAACGATGCAGGCAAAGTTACCTATTACTAACCAAATTCCAAAATTTGAAGATTATCAAGTAAACCCTTAGGAGTAATTGTTATGCAAAAGAAACCAATCCAACTTGGCAAAGGTATGGCGGCTCTATTGGGGAATAACCCTGGTGGATACTCTGATCGTGAAACAGTTACTGCCCCTATAGAACCAAAGAAAATGAATATTGAAACTCAGCCAATGTTGGTTGATGTCGATAAAATAGTCGCTAATAAAGGCCAGCCAAGAAAGATCTTCAAAGAGAAAGACCTCCTTGAGCTGTCTGAATCAATCAAAGAAAATGGTGTTATCCAACCACTACTTGTTCATGAAAAAGATGGCGTCTTTGAGATTATTGCCGGTGAGAGACGCTACCGCGCTTCAAAACTCGCTGGTCTAACAAAAGTTCCAGTCATTGTTAAGCGAACGACTAAAAAAGAAGTATTGGTGATGTCTATCATCGAGAACGTTCAGCGGGCAGACCTTAACTGCGTTGAAGAGGCATTGGCCTACTTTCAGCTAATGAATGAATTTGAATTAACTCAGGAAGAAGTGGCCAAGAAAATTGGTAAAGAGCGCTCTACTATCGCTAACTTTCTTCGTGTTCTAAAACTTCCTAAGGACGTCATTGTTTCCCTCCAGAAAGAGCTTCTTTCTTTCGGTCACGCCAAAGTGTTAGTGAGCTTAAATGATGATGAACTCACTAAGCGCCTGGCCAATGAAGTGATTGCGAAAGGTCTTTCAGTGAGAGAACTTGAAGAACTTGCCAAGAATTCAAAGAAAAAGATTAAGCCGGCGACTGCTAATAAGTTTATAGCTGACCAGTACACACAACTTCGCAACAAACTTGAACAGAAGACGGGCTACCATTTTGCTGTGAAGGGCAAAAAGAACGGCGCTGGTGAACTGGTTATTAAATTTAACAACGAAGCCGAATTCAATGATATATTCAGTTATCTGATGAAATAGTACTGATGGAGTAGACTTGGCAAAAAAGAACGATATTTGCGCCATTATTGAAGAAGGCTGCAAATTTGAAGGTAACCTTTCATTTAGCGGAACTGTTCGTATTGCTGGATACGTGAACGGTAGTATTTTTTCTAATGATACCCTGGTCATCTCTGAGGGTGCCGTCATTAACGCAGATATCAACGCCAATATTGTGATCATTTCTGGTTCTGTGAAGGGAACTATCAAAGCATCGTCTCGAGTCGAAATACGACGCCCCGCAAGATTTGAGGGAACCGTTACATCCCCAAGTTTGATTGTTGAAGAAGGGGTCATTTTCCACGGCATTACAAAGATGAAAGATAAAAAATAAGTCCCCAATTTCCTTGACTGTATACCCCCCTGAGCTTAAAAAATTACTGCTTAAAATAAATTCAATCTTAAGGCCTGATCATGGAAATTTTCACTCAGCTGGGTGTCGACGATTCTTTACCTTATCAATTCGCCATCATTCTAATTGTGTTCATCATTGCTAATTTTCTATTCCTTGGAAAACTTCAAAACGTTTTAGAAGTAAGAGAAGAAAAAACAGTAAAACTTGAAAACTCTGCAGATGAAACACTTGAAAAAGTTACCTCTATGCAGAACGAATACAAGTCAAAGATGGATAATGCGAACAGAGCAGCCCTAAAAAACTCAACTGATAAAAAACAAGAGCTGAATCAGAAATATACTGCACAATACAAGCAGTCTGAAAAAGAAGTTAATACTTTCGTAGATCAATCACGAAATGATTTCGGTAAAGAAGTTGCTAGTAATAAAGACAAATATCTTGCTGAGTCAGATGCCCTTGCTCAGTCACTTGTTCAAAAGATTATTCAATAAGGATAAATATGCGTTTTTGGACCGCTTACGCTTTTATTGCTCTCGGAATTGCTACTAAGGCATGGAGTTCTTCAGAAGGAGGGCACCACGCATCTCTATCAGATCTCATCGCACCAGCATTCAACGTTGCTGTTCTTTTCGGTGTATTAATTTACGCTACCAAAGATAAACTTAAGAGCCACTTTGTTTCTTTCTCTGAAACAGTTTCAAATACTCTTGAGCGCGCAAATAATAAGTCTAAAGAAGCGGAACAAATGCTCGGAACCCAAAAGAGCAAAATGGCCAATTTAGATTCAGAAATTAAAAATCTGAATTTGGAAACTGAGGCTGAAGTAATGGCTTATGAGAAGAAGCTGGCCAAAGAAACTGAAGAAAAAATGGCAAAACTGAAAGTGGATGCAAATTCCAAAGTAGCTGCAGATAAAAAGCAAATGACTGATGCACTAAATGCTGAGCTTTTAGAGCAGGTTATTAAAAAAACGAAGTCAACAATCAAAGGTAACGAAAGTTACCAAAACAAAGTTTCTTCGAAGATGTTGGAAGGATTAAAATAATGAAAGAGCAGTCTGTTGCGAGAATTTACGCAAAATCTTTTCTAGAACTTGGTGACGATAAAAAAATCCAGATAGCTGATGAAATGATCAAGCTAACTGAAGTGATTAATAAGTCCAATGACCTTGAGAATGTACTTTTTCTTGATGTGTTCACACTAGAAGAAAAGAAAGGCATTTTTCTTGAAGTCGCAAAAAAACTAAACCTCTCTCAGCTCTCTACTGAAGGGATTAAATACCTTATTGATGAAAAGCGTATCGGGATTCTCCCCCTTATTATCAAAGAAATCGTAGTCATTGATGATGAGAGAAGAGGCTTCATCAAAGGAACAATTGAAGGCAATACAGAGCATGTTGATGAAGCTCTTAAAGCAAAAATTGTGTCATTTCTTAAAGCAAAAATTGGACGCGAGCCAACTTTGAATTACGTACAGAACAATAACATTAGTGCCGGTTATAAAGTGACAGTTGAAGATCTACAGTTAGATGCTTCACTAGATAATCAGCTTGAACAATTTAAACAATCAATTCTAAGTAAATAAATTACCCAAAAAGGGAAGGGACTTTAGATGAGTACATCAATTAGACCTGAGGAAATTACAGGAATCATCAAAGAGAGAATTGCAAATTTTGAATCTCGTCTTCAGATGAATGAAATCGGAACAGTTCTCACTATCGGTGATGGTGTGGCACGTGTTTTTGGACTTAAAAACGTTCTCGCAGGAGAGCTTGTTGAGTTCGAAGGTGGCGTTAAAGGTATGGTACTTAACCTTGAAACCAACAACGTTGGAATCGTGGTTTTGGGATCAGATGAAGCCATTAAAGAAGGTTCAACAGTTAAACGTACTGAAAAAATCGTTTCTGTTCCAGTTGGTAACGCTCTTCTTGGTCGCGTAGTTAACGCAATCGGCGAGCCTATTGATGGTGCCGGAGAAATCAACACTAAAGAATTCCGTAACGTTGAAATTAAAGCTCCAGGAATTATTGCTCGTAAATCAGTTCACGAGCCAATGCAGACTGGTATTAAAGCAATCGATGCCATGATTCCAATTGGCCGTGGTCAGCGTGAGCTTATCATTGGTGACCGTAAGACTGGTAAAACAGCTGTGGCCATCGACACCATCATCAACCAAAAAGGTAAAGATGTTGTGTGTGTTTACGTAGCTATTGGTCAGAAACAATCAACAGTACGTCAGGTTTACCAGAAACTTATGGAAGCCGGTGCTCTTGAGTACACAATCATCGTTTCAGCAACTGCTTCTCACTCGGCTCCACTTCAGTACCTTGCTCCGTACACTGGTTGTACAATGGGTGAGTACTACCGTGACCAAGGTAAGCATGCTCTTATCGTTTACGATGATTTAACAAAACAATCTCAAGCTTACCGTCAGCTCTCTCTCCTTCTTCGCCGTCCACCAGGACGTGAAGCATTCCCTGGAGACGTATTCTACATTCACTCACGTCTATTAGAGCGTGCTTGTAAAGTTAACGATTCATTGGGTGCGGGTTCATTAACTGCCCTTCCAATCATCGAAACTCAAGAGGGTGACGTTGCGGCTTATATTCCTACAAACGTTATTTCTATTACTGATGGTCAGATTTACCTTGAATCAGATCTATTCAACTCTGGTATCCGTCCTGCGGTTAACGTAGGTCTTTCGGTATCTCGAGTTGGTGGTGCAGCCCAAGTTAAAGCAATGAAAAAAGTTGCTGGTACTCTTCGTCTAGATCTAGCTCAGTACCGTGAACTTGCAGCTTTTGCACAGTTTGGTTCTGACCTTGATGAAGCGACTCAACGTCAGCTTAACCGTGGTGCTCGTCTAGTTGAACTTTTAAAACAAGCTCAATACTCACCAATGGATGTTATTGATCAGTCAGTTAGTATCTTTGCAGCTACTAAGGGTTACTTCGATTCAATTCCGGTTAACAAAATCCGTAATATTGAAGCCGATCTATTGGCTTCATTACACTCAAGAAATGCTGACCTTATGAAGACTATGAAAGCTGAGAATCAAATTTCTGCTGAAAGTGAGTCTAAGTTAATTGAAGCGATTAAAGCTTTTGTTAGCGGCTATAAGGTTTAATTTTTAAGGATTAAAAGACTATGGCAAATATTAAAGACCTCAAGAAAAAGATCAAAAGTACCAAAGGTACTTTTAAGATCACAAGGGCGATGAAGCTTGTTTCAGCTGCAAAGTTGAATAAAGCTCAAATCCGTATCTTGGGTCTTCGTCCATATTCAACAGAACTAGAGGGAACTGTTCGCACGGTTTCTGCTCTTGCTCAGGACTACACGAATGAGTATTTCTTACCCAAGAATAACAATAAAGCTGTAGTACTGGTGATTTCATCTGATAAAGGTCTTTGCGGTGGATACAATTCTACCTTGGCAAAGACTGTCAGGAAATTTTCTACTGAACATGTTGATGAAGAACTTAAGTATTTATGGATTGGTAAAAAAGTTAGAGATCTGATTTCAAAAGAAGTTAATTCTGGCAAAACATTTACTTTTGCAAAAGCTGACCCTACATACGAAGAAGTCAGAAAGATTGCAGAAGAAATTGGAAGCCTTTTTATGAATGGTGAAGTTGGAAAAGTGTACGTTGCGTATAACTCTTTCATCTCTGCGATTGCGTTTGAATCAACGATCAGACAATTACTTCCTATGCAGGTTTCAGAAAAAGTTAAGGAAGAAATTAAAACAACTTATCCATACGACTTTAAGTATGACCCTAGTGCAGAAGAAATTTTGGATACTTTAGTACCAGAAGTTTATCTTACTACGGTTTATACCTGTATTCTCGATGCTATTGCAGCGGAACACGGAAGCCGAATGAATGCGATGGAAAATGCTTCAAAAAACAGTAAAGAAGTTATTAAAAAGTTATCACTTAAAATGAATAAATTGAGACAGGCCCGTATTACAACTGAATTGATTGAAGTTGTATCTGGTGCTGAGTCTTTGAACAGTTAAGGAGCCTTTAAATGGAAAACACAGGTGTTATTCGTCAAGTGCTAGGACCTGTAATTGATGTCGAGTTTGCTCATGGTAAACTACCGGCACTTTACAACGCTCTTAAAATTACGAACAAGACATTATCTGGCGGAGAGGGGAACCTCACTGTTGAAGTAGCATCACACCTTGGTAACAACATGGTTAGATGTATCGCTATGGATGCAACTGAAGGTCTAGCTCGCGGTCAAATAGTGAAAGATACAGGCGCACAAATTCAGGCCCCAGTTGGTCGTGAATGTTTGGGTCGTATTATTAACGTTATTGGTGAGCCAGTTGATGAAGCAGGTCCTCTTAATAATAAGAAGAGTTACCCGATTCACAGAGCTGCTCCTAAGTTTGCTGATCAATCTACTAAAAAAGAGCCGTTCTTTACCGGTATTAAAGTAATCGATCTTCTTGCTCCTTATCTTAAGGGTGGAAAGATTGGTCTCTTCGGTGGAGCTGGAGTTGGTAAGACAGTTCTTATTATGGAACTTATTAACAACATCGCTACTCAACACGGTGGTTTCTCAGTATTCGCTGGTGTAGGAGAGCGTACTCGTGAGGGTAACGATCTTTGGCACGAAATGAAGGAATCTGGAGTTCTTGAAAAAACAGCTCTGTGCTACGGCCAGATGAATGAGCCGCCTGGTGCACGTGCGCGTGTTGCTTTGACTGGTCTTTCTCTTGCTGAATATTTCCGTGATGAAGAGAAACAAGACGTTCTTTTCTTCGTAGATAACATCTTCCGTTTTACACAAGCGGGATCTGAAGTTTCTGCTCTTCTTGGACGTATTCCATCAGCAGTGGGTTACCAGCCGACTCTAACTACTGAAATGGGTGCAATGCAAGAGCGTATTACTTCTACGAAAGATGGATCAATTACATCTATTCAAGCCGTATACGTACCTGCGGATGACTATACCGATCCAGCTCCAGCAACTACATTTGCTCACTTGGATGCAACAACTGAATTGTCTCGTCAAATTGCAGAGCTTGGAATTTACCCAGCGGTAGATCCTCTTTCTTCTTCTTCGACGATTCTTTCGCCAGATATTATGGGTGAAGAGCACTATGCAGTTGCTCGTCAAGTTCAGTCTGTTCTTCAAAAATATAAAGAACTTCAAGATATCATCGCCATTCTTGGTATGGATGAATTGTCTGAAGATGATAAAAAACTCGTTGGCCGTGCTCGTAAGATTCAAAAATTCTTATCTCAGCCGTTCTTCGTTGCTGAGCAGTTCACTGGTATCCCAGGTCAATTCGTTAAAATCGAAGATACCATCAAAGGATTCAAAGCAGTTCTTGCCGGTGAAGTTGATCATCTTCCTGAACAAGCTTTCTACCTTGTTGGTGGAATTGAAATGGTTTATGAAAAAGCTAAGAAGTTGTCTGAAGGGAAATAATTATGGCATCAGCCTTTAAACTCAACTTATTCACACCTAAAGGTGTTGTAATTAAAGATCTTGAGTGTAATGACATTGTTGTACCAACTGTTAGGGGAGAGATTAACATCCTCCCTGACCACACTCACATCTTAACGGAGTTGAGCACAGGTCTTATGACGGTTAAAACTCCCATGGGCCTTCGTCACTTTTCAGTGACTGCTGGTTTGTGCCGAGTTTTAAAAGATACTGTAACCATTCTTTCTTTCACTTCTGAAAAAGCTGAAGATATCGATATGGAGAGAGCTAAGTCAGCCAAGACTAAGGCTTCAGATCGTTTATCTGGCAAAGATTCACTTAGTGATGTGGACGTCATCAAGTTCCGCAGAAAGCTCGAACGAGCTGAGCTTCGCCTTAGACTGGCAAATTTGAAATAATCTGAGGGCCCGCCAAAAGCGGGCCTTTTTTTTGGTCCTATAGAACCAAAAATGTCCTGACTACTCATGAGTATCCACAAAAACCTCCTAAATTATTAAAATGATTAAGCAGAAAATGCACGCAACATGTAATCAAAGTGCGAGATAAAACATCTTTAGCGTAGAATAAACCTAATTATGTCGCTTACGCTTACACGGATGTTTGCTTATTTCACGCTAGTTTGTTACCTCATCGTAGGTAGTGTTGCCGTGCGATTTTGCCTGCCAGAATCCGTTTCAGTGAGCTTTTCCACCACATATTTAAGCCTTCTTTCTGATGCTCCTATGAGAGCTACTGAAGCAGTGGCAATTGCCGCTCCAGAAATGCATTTCGCTGAAATCAAAATTCCAGTTGAGAAGAAAGTGGCGCACAAACCTAAGCTGGTTAAAGCGGTAGTTGCCAAGACCCTAGCTGTACTTCCTGAAATTAAGATTCTTGCCAAGAATGAGCTTCCGTTCCAGGAAACAATTAAATTAGAAAAAATTGAAATGAATACTGAGCTATCCACAAACTTGGTGTCTCTGTATAAGGACTTCACTTTTGTTGAAACAATAGTGGCCGAAAAAGAAGCAGTAGTAGACGAGGTTTCAACTTCAATGGCGGCTGTTGAAGAAAGTGAGCCAGAGTTTTTTGAAATCGCTCCTGAGGACAAAAAAATAGAAGAAGTTAAAACAGTAGAAGTTAAAAATGAAAATGAAGCAGCTGTTAGTCCTGAAGTTGAAACTCAGGATGTAGCAGATATGATGGATGTGAAAACCGAGGAGCCGGCAGTTGCTGAGGCAGCGCAAGCCGAACCAGAGTTTTTTGACTATCCAGAACAAGTGAATAAGCCGGCCTCAGCGGAAGCTATGGTTGCTAAGAAGACAGAAGTTGTGAATTCCGGCACCGTGGCTTTTGACTACTCACCAGCTCCTCAAGGACCTATTACTAAGGTTGCTCCCACGGTTTCAAAAGTGACTACTCAGAAACCGCAAGGTATTCAGACTCAAGAAGCACTAAGAAAACCTGAGCCAACACCCGCTCCAGAAACTGAGCGAGAGCACGGTTTTATGGGACCAAGCTCATATCAGGCCAGTCTTTCTATCCATGCCATTAGTGTGGATTTGAAGAAAGGTCAAAATATTGAAGGTTTTGAAGTGAGATATCAGGACGATCTTTCGGAGATGTCAGAAGACTACGGTTCAGGTGAAGTAAAACTTGAAGTAGAAATGGCCCAACCTAAAATGACTCGCGCTGTGACCCTATTAAAGAGAGGGTACATACCGACAACAACAGAGCTAATACTTGAAGAAAGAAATAGTGAAGATGAAAGTGCCAGCGTTTCAATTCCACTTATAGAAGAAGAGGTTTTCAATAACCTTATGTCACCCCATGAAAGAAAAGGCATGGTTGGGGCCTTGTTGGTTGAGCTAGATGACGAAACTGATGTGGCAAAGTTGGATGTGCGGTTTGGTGAAGTCATCAAGCTAAACGGGGATTTCAAACGTACCGAAAATGAAGATTTCAGGTACCAGTTATTTGTAGGTGTTCAGGCCGGCAATGCGATGGTCTCTTACCACCGCAACAATGGCGAGATTGTATCTAAAATTATTCATATTCATGAAAATGAAATAACTTTTGATGCTAACTTTTATGAAGATGTAGTTAACGAGAAAGTAAGAGTTTATGAAGAAGAACTACTGTCAAAAGAAAGCTCGCCACTGATAGTTTCAGGAGAGCAAGTAAAAGTATTTGCTACGAACTCTACGGCTAAAAAAATCAATAATCATACGTACAAAATGCCATTTGGATCTTCTCATCTCGGTGGGCGCCGCTACCTTGAACTTAATCATCAGTCAGAGCCGGTATTTGTCGGGCTCAGAGATAATAACAGTGTCACTGTTCCGTCTGAAAATTTTATGAGATTTATACTCTCAAAAGTAGAAGGCGAAAAACTGGGAAGCCGCTGTCTCATTCAGGTAAACCTGAACAAGAAAATAGAAAAATTCGAAGTGGCTTCTGAATCAGTTGCCCAATCATTGATGACGACAACCCAGGTTCTTGACACTGACGGGAAATTCTATGACTCGGCTAGCGATAAAACTCGCAAGATTATTATTATTGGTGAGGGGCAAGGCACTGCTGAACTATCACCTGACGCTAAAATCAACATCAAAATTCAGTTTGAAGATGGCACTGTGCAATTCCTTAATTCTTATTGTTCTCCAAATACTTATTTGGTTGAGCAACTCTGATTTTCAAGAAATTTGATCCAGTCTTTTGGTTTCTTTTCCACCATCTGTTTAATGTTTAATTTATAGAACTTGGAACCGGGTAAAGATTCTTTACTCGTAACTATTGTGCCGCGAGGATAGGTCTTGGTGGGTTGAGTAATGTGATGGTTGTAGTAAAGGACATCATCGAGCTGGGTCTTATTAAGCGTCTTATCAGGCTTCAAAGAACATTTAAAAAGATAAAAAATTAGGTCATCATTAACATTGTAACGGTCATTTTTATGAATGTTTGAGAACAACTCTTCTTCATAGGCCAGAGCGTGGACCAAGGCGAGAAACTCACTGTAAAAATTCTTGGAAGCAAAGCCGAAATGCTGGGAGTCACTGTGTTTAATGACTGCTTCTAGGTTTACCTTTTTATCAGCCGAGGCAAGCTCACGTTTAGTCTTTAAAAGATGTTTAGTGCCAGAGTTATACGCGGTAACTGCCATGTCCCATGATTTCATTAACTGAAAATTTTCTTTCATTAATAGAGCTGCAGCAACTGAGATCACTCCTACGTTAGATCGATAGTCGAATTGTGGTGAGAGTGATTTTTTAGGAACATAGTAGCTCGCAATAAGAGGCATGAACTGCCAGGTACCTAAAGCTCCAACTTTGGATTCCGCCTTAGGGTTAAAGCTGGACTCCAGGAAGGGAACAGCGAGCAATTCTGAGGGTAGATTATGCTCTGAAAAATATTTACCAAGAAAGTTTTTGTAGGGAAGGGACCTGATGATCCCATCTTTGATAAAATTTCTTTGGCCTGTTTGGGTCCTGATGTTGTCCCTAAGTTTATTGAAAAAGGCCTGGCGTTCAAGTTTTTTTATAGGAAGATTAATCCCGGAATCTTTTAAATTACGATAAATGTTTTTGGAGTCCTGATCCAGACTGAATGGGTTCATAGAAAGAAATTTTAAATCTTTTTTAATTTTACTGATTCTTTCATCAGAAATTTTCTGCTGAAGAACATAAAGTATGTTTTTCGAAAGACCTTTGGCGTGAAGTGAAGAAAAATCCAGTACCTTGTAAATAAGGGACAAGTTTGTTTTATCATGAATAACCACGTGACTAGAATCAAACTGGGTATAAATCAAAAACCAGAAGTTAACAGTTGGGTAGTAGTACTTGGTTACAATGAATTTATCTGAAACTCGGTCATCTTCGTCTTCCAAGTATGATCTGAAAGAATCAGTAGACATCCACGCCAACTCTCTAACGTCATCTTTGTCTGCTTTAGGTACTCTTTGCCATGAAAGATCAGTTCCGAAATGCGGATCAGAGGAGGTGATAAACCATAAAAAGAAAATGGTAAAACCCAGATACTTTAAAATCATCTAGGGCTCAAAATCTGCATAGTTCGTTTATAGCCAGCTTCAACTGCATGAGCTGAAACCTTTGAGTTGAGTGAGAACGAATTTGCAAAAAATAATTTATAATCGTGATGGTCTGGAAAAATATCGATTAATTTAACTTTTGGATTGATGTTAAGTTTTCTCTCAAGAATCGCCATAAGTTCTCTTCGGTGAGTATTTCCGAACTTTTCTCTTTTCATGTAATCGTTCACCGTGTCCATGATGTCGATAGCTTTTGCTCTTTCAGCCCTGGCTGAAATAATTTTTTTCTGGATCATAAGATAGATGGACTGAATGGCTATTGGCTGCAGCCCGTAGTTTACTAATGACCCGACCTCATCATGAAAATGATAAGGGGTATGGGTCCAAGAGCTTATAATAACATCACACCCATTATCTTCAGCGACATGAGTAGAGAGAGTTTCTCTGATTTCACCATCAATATAATAATCAACACCCTTGGTAATGGGGTTTTTGATAGGATAAGGGCAATAAAAAGGGGGTACACTCATACTTGCAGCAGCAGCATGGGAAACATTGGTTCCCGTATAATATACTGACGTTGAGTCATGGCTTGGGTTTGGATAATTATATTTCGAAAAAATAACTTTTCTCGAGTGGTCCAATTGAGTTGCGACAATAAAAAGATCGGCAACGAAATCTTCAAATGTGTCTTTTTCAATAACATTTTCTAATAAATAGTTTCTCACACCTTCTGTCGAAAACAGACCCGGTAGAGAAATGAAGGGTTTAACCATGTTTTTGAGAAAGGGTGGAAACCCCTCAAGTGGATGATAGAGGTCACTTTTGGGGGCCTTAAGGTCCGGCCGTTTTATAGTGAACATGTCTTTGTAGTTTATTCCTCGGATCTTGGAGCCTTTGATTCCAAGGGTGGCCTGAATAATATCCTGGGGTGTATAGCCGCTGGCGAGGTAGACACAGATCATGGCCCCAGCGCTGGAGCCAACATACGTTCCAATTTCGAGGCTTCTTTGGTTCAATGTCTGAGTGGGAGATGAGTTTTTATTACTCTTGAGGTAAAACCCCAACTCTTCCAGAGCATGAGTCACTCCAAGGTGCCAAGCAGCTGCCTTAACCACGCCACCCGAAAGCACGAGGGCGATTTTTTTATTTTTTAAATCATTTAAATCAACTGACTTCATTGCTCAACTTTATATTAGATTTTGCACTTATTCATCGGATTATCTATCATTAAGCTTAATCCATAGGAGGATGAATGCATACCACGGATGGGGTTTGGTTATCCATTACTGACTATTCAACTTATAAAAAGGTGTCGATCTCAACTATTCGACGCCATATAAAGACGAATATCCTCAAACATAAAGAGGAAGACGGTAAGTATTATATTTATGTCGCAAGTGTAGACAGGGTTAAACTCAAAGAAGAAGAAGAGTTACTTCGTATAAAACTTGAACTTGAGCTTTATAAATCTCAGATTAGAGAATTGCGTGATGAAAATTCAGGACTGAGAATGCTGGTGGATCTCTACGAAAACAAACCATCGAATAATTTCACAACAACTGAGCCACCGGAACTTCCAGAATTTATATGAAATATATAGCACTACTGTTATTCGTATTTAGCCTTCAGGTATCTGCTCAGTCTTCAATGCGCAGATGCACTCTTCTTCCTGTAACTGACAGTGTAGGTGGAGCTATTGGCTTTAAAGTCTTCGAAGAGGTGGAAGAGGGATTAAAAAAGAGTAACTGGTGCACCTACGTTTCTAATTCAAGCCTGATTCACATATTCAGTCGTTACCGAGAAAATTTGCCACAATATTTAAAACAAAAAGAAGTGTTGAGAACCGTAGCAGAAAAACTACAAGTGGGATCGATCATCAGGGTTGCCCTTGTTAATGAGATCAATGGCGTTGAAATTCAATTAGAAGTTCACGGAGAAGACGGAGAAGATATATATTTTGGAGAGAAAACACTGGTCAATACCGATGAAATTGAAACAATTTCACAGACTATAAAAAACTGGCTGGACACTTATTCAAAAACGATTCCTTATGATGCAAAAATCAACGGAATTCTCGGTGATCAAATCACATTGGACGTCGGAAAAGGTTATCCTATTCAGGTTGGGCAAAGTTTCATTGTGAAAAGACCAGTTGTTAAGAAAAAACATCCTCTTCTTAAAAAAATCGTAGACTGGGAAACTGAGGTCTTGGCCGAAGGTAAAGTTTTTAATATTTCAGACAACCAAGCTTTAGGCATGGTCAAAGTTTATAAATCAGATAAAAAACTTTTGGCCGGCGACTGGGTAAGACTAGAGACATTTAAGTCAGATGCCTTTAGCGATGAAAAAATTGATGAGAAGAAAGAAGAAGAACCTGGAAAGCTTGGAATCGTTACAGTGGCACTGTTTGGTTCATCTTCAAGTGTAGACACCTCAACTCCAACTGGATCAAAAAGAGTAAGTGGTAATTTGTTTGGTTTTGACTTTCGAGGAGAGGGCTGGATTACAAGACAATATTTTGCCGCCCTTGAGGTCGCTCGCTCAATTGGAAAACTTTCGGAAGTATCAGGAAATCCAGAAAAGTCGTCAACTAACGCGCAATTTGGTGTGTTTAAATTAACTGGTGGGTATAAATATTTACCAATTGGATTCTTTTACGGGCCTCAAATTGATATTTATGGCGGATATGCCAACTATGTATTTGATTTGGATTATTCAGCTGCAGATGGTTTCGGAAAAGGCAATATTTCAGGCATCCTGTTGGGTGTCGCTGCTAATATCCCTGTCAACCGTGAATACCGGTTTATCGTGCAGGCGGATTTTCTTCCGTTTCCGAGTTTTGCTGATAGTGATGATATTTATGGTAGTGCCTCAAGTGTTTCCGCACTTGATTTAGAAATTGGTGTCAAATACCAATATACCCCAAGAATGACCCTGGATGGATCAATCGAGACCCTTGCTGCTAAGGCCAAATTTGATGGTGAGTATAAAGAAATTTCGTACCACGATAATATCAAATTAAAATTCGGTGCTTCCTTTAATTATTAAGTAGTGACGACTATAATGAGTCACCATGAAAGCAAATCGAATCCAGGAATTAGAAAGACTTATCCTCACTCATAAAGAGCTGTATTATCGCGGTAAAGCTGAAGTTTCAGATGAGGCTTATGATAAGTTAGAAGATGAGCTCAAAAAACTAGATCCTCAAAATCCCGTATTAAAACTTGTTGGGCATATGCAAATAGATAGCAACGTCAAAGTTGCTCATCAAAAAAAGATGCTTTCCCTTGATAAAACCTATGATGATAAAGAACTTTTCAAGTGGGTTGGCAAAGAGGATGTCATCAGTGTCTTTAAAATTGATGGCTCAAGCTGCTCACTAATTTATAAAGATGGTCACCTTAGCATGGCCAAAACTCGCGGTGATGGTCAGTATGGTGAAAATATTACCAAAAAAGCCATGTTTATCTCAGATATACCTAAGTGGATCCCGAATAAAGGTGAAGTAGAAATAAGAGGAGAAATCTTCTGTGTTGAAATTAACTTTTTCCACCTCTCTAAAGAAATGGAGAAAATGGGTCTTGAGAAGCCTTCGTCTCAAAGAAATATCGTCGCTGGTCTCCTTGGAAGAAAAGAAAATATTCAACTTGCTAGTTTTTTAAGCTTTAAGGCATTTGACCTCATCAGTGATGAAAAATACTCCAAAGAAAAAGATAAACTGGATGAATTGAAACGTCTGGGATTTGATCTGCCTGAAGTCGAGATTCATTCAAATAAAGAAAGTATTGAGAAGCGGATACAAGAAGCCAAAGAATTTATGGTTAAAGGGGACTACCTCGTTGATGGTCTCGTTTTTATCTATAATGATCTTAAGTTACATGCGGAACTTGGGGAAACCTCTCACCATCCTAAATACAAAATTGCTTTTAAATTTGCCGGTGATACAAAAGTAACGACCATTAATGAGATTGAGTGGGGAGTTTCCAGAAATGGGACCCTGACTCCTGTGGCGATCGTAGCGCCTGTTGAATTGTCAGGGGCTATGATCTCAAGGGTTACCTTGCACAACTTTGGTCTCGTTCAAAACTTCGAGCTTAAAGCTGGGGATAAAATAGAAATTATTCGCTCAGGCGAAGTGATTCCAAAGTTTTTGGGTATTGTTGAAAAAGCCCCTGGGCAATTTATCTACCCGACAAAGTGCCCGAGTTGTGAAAAGAAGCTGGTCGTACAGGATATCTGGCTTTATTGCGAAAATGAAAAATGTCCAACCAAGATTAAAGAAGAGATATTGAATTATATCCAAAAATCTGGAATTGATGACCTCTCGGACAAACGACTCGATGAAATGATGAGCAAGGGTCTTGTGGAAGAAATCCCTGATCTTTATAAATTGGGCATGAATGATCTTTTGACTCTTGAGAAAGTAAAAGAAAAACTAGCGACCAAAATATACGACAATATTCAAAAATCTAAAGAGCAGTCTCTTGCCAAGTTTATTTCTGCCATTGGGGTTGAGGGAGTTTCGATTACTAAGAGCGAGAAAATTATCGCTCAAGGGTACAACTCATTAGATAAAATACTCTCGCTCACAATGGACAAAATGCAAAACATAGAAGGTTTTGCAGAGAAGTCATCTCAGAGCTTCCTTGATTCTATCAAGAAAAAAGAACCTCTGATCCATAAACTTCTCAAGCTTGGTGTTCATGTTAAAGCAGATGAGATCAGTTCTGGAGAGGGACCCTTAAAAGGCTATAAGTTTTGTATCACTGGCGAGCTCAGCATGGGCCGCACGGAATTTGAGAAGTTGATTAAGGGAAATGGCGGAGTGATGGTGACTTCGGTTTCAAAAAACACCAGCTACCTTATCACAAATGAAACAGATAGCTCTTCCAGCAAATTTGTAAAGGCCAAAGACCTCGGCATTCCGATAATAAGTGAAAATGAACTTTTAAAGATGATTGAGGGATAAATGGCCAAGATAAAAACAGTTTTTACATGTCAGGAATGTGGATACCAATCTGCCAAGTGGTTAGGAAAATGTCCGGATTGCAACCAGTGGAACTCATTTAGTGAAGAGGCTACGTTCAAAGAGAGTAAGGCCGCTCCCAAGTCTATTGCCGGCAGAGAAACTAAACCTAAAACCATTGGTGAAATTGAACATGAAAATGTTGAGCGCTATCACACTAAGATCGGAGAATTTGATCGGGTGATGGGTGGTGGTGTAACTCTTGGTTCTCTAACCCTCATTGGTGGTGAGCCTGGAATTGGTAAATCGACACTTTTAATGGAAGTTTGTGGAAAACTTTTATCAGAGTATGGAAAAGAGAGAATTTTATATGTGAGTGGAGAAGAATCAGAATCTCAAATTGCTGGGCGTTCAAAACGCCTGGGTGTGAATAACAACAATTTTTATATTTACAATGAAACAAATTGGCAAAAAATTCTCGAGCAAGTTAAGCAATTAAAACCAAAGTTTCTAGTCATAGATTCAATTCAAACCACTCATTCAAGCAATGTCGATTCGGCTGCGGGGACTCTGACACAGATCCGGGAAGTGACTTACGAGTTAATGAACTACGCTAAGTCCTATGATCTTACTTGCTTCATCATTGGCCACGTAACTAAAGATGGGCAGATTGCCGGACCTAAAGTTTTGGAACACATGGTTGATACAGTTATTTATTTTGAAGGTGATCAGTTAGGGCAATACCGCATGCTTCGAGTGATGAAAAACCGCTTTGGTAACACCAACGAAGTGGGCATATTTGAGATGCAGGAGAAGGGACTCTTAGAAATCAAGAATCCATCTCAGTATTTTTTAGAGCAATCCCTTCCTGGCTCATTTGGTAGATCAATCACTTGTATTCTAGAAGGCAGCAGGTCTTTATTTGTAGAGATTCAGGCATTGGTGGTGGAAAATAAATTTGCCGTCGGCCGGCGGACAACTCAGGGACTAGATTCCAATCGAGTCGCTCTTCTAGTAGCTGTCATTGATAAGTATATCGGTATTCCCCTTTCGTATAACGATATTTATGTCAACGTCGTTGGGGGCATGAAGCTTACAACCAGAGAAAATGATCTATCAGTGATTGCTTCGCTACTTAGTTCCTACTATGCCATTCCTATTGCTAACGATACTTTGTTTTTAGGAGAGGTTGGTTTAACGGGTGAAGTCCGTTCGGTGCCCATGATGGAGATGAGGTTAAAAGAAGTTGCACAGATGAATTATAAACGCGTGATCACGTCTAAAAGAGCAGCTGATGATCTAAAAGGGAAATATAAACTCGAGCTGGTAGGAATAACCAAGGCCAGTGAGCTTAAAAATCTGCTGTTTAAGTAATTACTTTCTTTTAATAATAGAGATTCTTTATTGAAGAATCCCACAGCGCTTTTTTGTTTGAATAGTAAGGATGAGATTCCTGCTTAAATTCATGCTGAAGTTTCCAGAAACTTGATAAATCATTTATCTCAATTTCTTTTCTCCCGACCATTGCCCCAACTGCCACGCCATAGGCAGTTGTATCAATTACCTCTGGTCTGAGAATACTTTTTTGAGAGAAGTTCGCCTGCATTTGCATCAAAAGATTGTTGGCAGCCGCACCACCATCGACTCGTATATCGTTGAGCTGGGAAAAATCTTTTTTGAAACTAGAAACCGAGTCGTTAACTGAAAGTGCAATCCCTTCAAGGCAAGCACGGGCAATGTGACTATTATCAATTCCTCTCGTCAGTCCAAGTATTGCCGCCTTAGCTTCTGAGTTCCAGTAGGGTGTTCCTATACCGGTAAAGAAGGGCATAAATAGCACATGTTCCATCTGGGACAGGTCTTTGACTTCATTGGCGAGAGCTTCAACATCTACCGATGACTTAATGCTTTTTAAATTATCGCGCAGCCATTGAACAGCCGCTCCTGCAATATAAGCCGCTCCTTCAAGGGCGTAAACTTTTTTACCTTGGTGGTAATAAGCGGCTGTTGTGAGAAGACCTGTTTGAGAATGGATAATTTTTTCGCCGGTGTTTAACAGTAAAAAAGCTCCCGTTCCATAAGTGCATTTAATATCACCAACGTTTACGCAGGCCTGCCCAAATAAAGCAGCCTGCTGATCACCAAGAATTGATAACACTGGAATACCGTCAGGAAGAAATGGGCATCCACTAGTTGAACCGAAATTTGTAAATGACTCTTTAATTTCAGGAAGAAAACTTTTTTTAATCCCAAAAAAATTTAAAAGATCAGGGTCCCAATTAAATGTTTCAAGATTCATAAGCATGGTGCGGGAGGCGTTCGAAGCCTCGGTCGCAAAGCTATTTCCGCTGGTTAGGCGATACAAAAGAAATGTATCAACAGTAGATAAGAGAAGGTTATCTTTTTCGGCTGCTGCTTGGACTGATGGGACATTGTCCAGAAACCAGCGCATTTTTGTGCCGGAAAAATAGGGGTCTAGTGGAAGGCCAGTTTTTTTCTGACAAACAACTTTGTATTCTTCCCGCCGCTTGTCACAGTACTGAGCCGTTCTGCGGTCTTGCCACACGATAGCATGATGAAGAGGTTTTCCCATTTTGTCATAAGCGCAGGTCGTCTCACGCTGATTGGTTATTCCAATTGCCAAAATTTTCTTGGGGCTAATATCTTGTCTTTTTAAGAGAACATTGATTGAAGTGCTAACTGACGTCCAAATATCTTCTAGGTCATGTTCCACCCAAGATGGATTTGGAAATATTTGGCGATAATCAACTTTTTCTTTATCTACAACACTGAAGGTTTTTGCGTCAATCAGTAGAGACGTTGTGCCAGTAGTTCCCTGGTCAATCGCCAATAAATAGTTCATGAATCATCCTTGTTTCAAAAATTATTCTATTTTAGCTTGTTTTGGTAAGTCAGGGTTTCCGTCATTAATCACCAGATTCACACAGTGCTCCCAATAGGCGCCTATGTTTTTGTTCATGATCGAAACAAATCCATAAGATAAAGAGGAGACCACGGCCAGCAGCAGAACAAATTCCACTAAAGTCTGTCCCTTCTGGTTCATCCAGCGACGACAGGCGAGCTTAATTAAAGGCAGTCTATTCCATGGCTTCATAAATCAAAAAAAGTGGGCTATACTTGGCCTTATTATGGTTAAAAGACCTATGAAAAAATATATCCCCGTCCTCCTGTTTATTATGGCATTTAGTGGCTTTCTTTCCACACAAATTCTATGGGATACGTTCCATCTTAACGCCGAACAAGTAGATCAGGATAAACAAAAGCACTCAGTTTATGAGGCAGCTTTCCAAGGCCTTAAATTAACTACAACTAATAATACGAGCATTGAGCTCAAGAATGTCAAAGAGCCCATCGTTCTGCTTAATTTCTGGGCATCTTGGTGTGTACCCTGCCTGAAGGAATTCCCGAGTCTGGTTAAGTTTCAAGAGAAATTCAAGGGCCAGGTTAAGGTCATTGGTCTTAACGGCGACGAAGAGAACCCGCTTGAAGTGGTTAAAAAAACTGAAGGCAAATACAAACTTAATTTTGAATCTGCTACCGATGCTGATAGCCGAATCGCCAATCAGTTTTTGGTCGCGACATATCCTGTTTCAATTGTTTTCCAAAAAGGAAAAGTGATCTTTGTGAGCAAAAAGATTCATAACTTTATGGATGAGAATTTCATTTCAACTATTGAATCTGCACTTAAGGCAGACTAATCGCAAAGTTTTTTCCCCAATTATAAGTAATCTGAGAAAGTGAATCTGCTTTGAATAACGAAAAGCGAGGCTTCATGCCAGGTATTAACACACCTTGATTTAACAGGCCTAATGAGTGGGCAGCATTGAGAGTTATGCCACACCATAATTCGGCTTGGTTAAGTTTCAACTGGGCCGCTGAAATTGAGGCAATCAAAAGCAGGTTATCGCAGTGGCAAGAGCCTGGATTGTAATCAGAAGCAATGGCGACCTTTACTCCAGCATCGAGCATCTTTCGCGCTGGTGCCAGTGGTTTACCTAGAAAGAAAGCTGTACCAGGAAGCAAGGTGCCGATGGTGGATGTATCAACCAGTGCCGCAATTCCTTTATCAGAGATCTTGAGTAAATGATCAGCACTCAAGGCATTGAATGAAGCTGCTAGCTCCGCACCGCCATTGGTATTCAGTTCGTCAGCGTGGATTTTGCGAGGAATGTTTAAAATTTGCGCCAATAAAAAGAGCTTTGTCGCATCTTCTTCAGTGAAGTAGTTTTTTTCGTGAAATATATCAACCGCATCAATAATATTTAAAGGGGCCAGCTCTTTAAGAAGAGGCAGAACAACCTGTTCAAGATATTCCGTGGATGATTTAAAATTTCTGGGAACATCATGAGCGGCGAGATAGGTATTAAAAATCTGAACTGTGGATGAAAATCGCTTTTTCAAGCGGTCTATGACTAGTGAAATTTCTTTTTCTTTTTCATAGTCTAATCCGTAACCAGATTTTATTTCAATGGTCCCAATACCGTAAGACTTTAAGCATTCAATTCTATGGCTGGCAGATTGGAATAACTCTTCAGCCGAAGAATTTTGCGTCTCTTTCATGGTGAAAAGAATGCCTCCGCCACGCTTGGCTATTTCTTCGTAAGGAGTCCCATTTAAGCGGTCAGCATATTCTTGCGACCGATCGCCGCCGAAAACAATATGGGTATGAGAATCAACCATTTCTGGAGTCAGAATATGTCCCTTGAGTGAATGGGAAGGAAGTGACTTATATTCTGCAGGAATTTCTTTTTTTCTACCTACCCAAATGATATGGCTATCGTCAAAGATGATTGCTCCATCTTTAATGGTACTTAAATCTTCTGGTTTAAGTTTTCTTCCATCTTTTAAGTGGGCACTCTGAAGAGTGATAATCTCATTCAGGTCGGTATAAATTTTCATGTAAGTGAAGGGAACTTTATCTTGGTTTCTGGTTTTTTAGCGATATCTATCGCTATGTCATAGCCAGCATCAGCATGTCGCACAATCCCCATTCCAGAATCTGAATTAAGGACACGAGAAAGCCTGATATCCATTTCTGGAGTTCCGTCACACACAATCACCATGCCCGAGTGTTGCGAATAACCCATACCAACACCACCACCGTGATGAAGAGAGATCCAGCTAGCGCCATTATTGATATTGATCATGGCGTTCAATAGTGGCCAGTCTGAAACGGCATCTGAGCCGTCTTTCATGCTTTCAGTTTCGCGGTTCGGGCTAGCTACTGAGCCGCAGTCAAGATGATCACGGCCAATAACAATAGGAGCCTTCACTTTTTTCTCGCGCACAAGCTTATTTAACAGAAGAGCAGCTTTTTCGCGGTCCCCGTACTTTAACCAACAGATACGTGCAGGAAGGCCCTGGAACTTGATCATTTTCTGAGCTTTATCCAGCCAGTTAAGCATTGATTTATTTTCAGGGAAGAGTTCTTTTAGGGCTTCGTCTGTGACTCTGATATCATCTGGATCACCTGAGAGGGCGACCCAGCGGAAAGGACCTGAGCCCTCGCAGAAAAGAGGTCTAATATAGGCGGGGACAAATCCAGGAAAACTAAATGCGTCTTTAACTCCTGCTAACTCAGCGCCAGCGCGAAGATTATTTCCGTAATCAAAAACATGAGAGCCCTTCTTTTTAAAGGCAATCATGATGCGCACGTGTTGGGCCATACTGGCATAAGAATATTCGGTGTATTTGGCAGGGTCAGATTTTCTTAAATCAAGAGCTTCAGCTAAAGTCATGCCCGCTGGAACATATCCATTAAGTGGATCATGGGCCGAAGTTTGGTCAGTCACTAAATCAGGAATGACTCCTTGATCTAGAACAAATTCAAAAAAATCAACAGCGTTACCAACGACACCAACAGTTAGGGCTTCGTTATTTTTTTTGGCTTCCTGAGCAAGATGAAGCGCCTCTGAAAAATCTTTTGCTAAGACATCGAGGTACTTTGTTTTAAGGCGCTTTTCAATACGAGTGAGGTCCACATCGCAGCAAAGACATACACCATCGGCCATTTTAACAGCGAGAGGCTGAGCTCCTCCCATGCCACCGATGCCGGCAGTCAGTACAAGCTTGCCTTTGAGTGTAGCGTTTTCGCCGTAGTGCTTGCGGGCAGCTGCCATGAATGTTTCATAGGTGCCCTGAATGATACCTTGGGAGCCAATATAGATCCATGAGCCGGCCGTCATCTGGCCATACATCATTAAACCTTCATCTTTCAATTTATTGAAGTGATCCCACGTCGCCCACTTAGGAACAAGGTTTGAATTGGCAATAAGGACCCTAGGTCCTTGTGGGTTACTTGGAAAAATAGCAACCGGCTTACCGGACTGAACAATCAGAGTTTCATTATTTTCTAGATTTTGAAGAGAAGTAATCAAATCATTTAGTGCTTTATGATTTCTCGCGGCTTGTCCATTTCCACCATAAACAATTAATTCATCACGGTCTTCAGCAACATCTGGATGGAGATTATTTAATAAACAACGAAGAGCTGCTTCTTGATGCCAGCCTTTACAGGTAAGTTTATCGCCGGTTGGAGGCAGAGGGATATTGCTCATTTTAATTCTCCAGTAATGGATTCAACTTCTTTAATTATTTCATCTGTTTTTACTAACCGAGTGAGGTTTTCAATATCTTTATGGAAAACACGATCATCCTCAATTGGTTGAACGTGTTTTCGAACCAAAGTATAAACCTTCTCAAGTGCAGGAGAGGTCTTCATCGGGCGAAGAAATTCAATTCCCTGAGTATTACAGAGAAGTTCAATTGCCAGACAGTGCTGAACGTTTGAGACAACTTCGTGCAGTTTTCGGCCCGACGTCACTCCCATTGAAACGTGATCCTCTTTGTCTGTGGAGGTCGGAATAGAGTCAACTGAAGCCGGATGACAGAGATATTTATTTTCTGAAGCCAGTGCCGCCATGGTTACATGGGCAATCATCAGGCCTGAGTTGAGACCAGAGTTTTTAGTTAAAAAAGCTGGAAGATCAGAAAAATGAGGGTTCATCATTTTTTCAACTCTTCGCTCGGCGATGTTGCAGATTTCGGCCAGACCCATCGCCAGGTAATCCATGGTTAAGGCCAGTGCTTCCCCGTGAAAGTTTCCTCCGGAGACAACGTCACCAGTCTCTATGAAGACAAGTGGGTTATCGGTCACAGAGTTTAATTCAATTGAGAGCACTTCTTCCGAGTGTCTGAGGGTTTGTCGGCAAGCCCCGTGAACTTGGGGAATACAGCGAAGGGAGTAGGGATCTTGAACTTTTCCATCATCTTTATGAGATAAATTGATTTCAGAGCCCGTAATAATTTTGAGTAAGTTATAAGATACATCCACTTGACCTGGCTGCGGCTTGAGTTGAGAGATTCTTGCATCAAAGGCAGTGGCGGTTCCACGTACGGCATCTAAAGTTAAGCAAGAAATAATATCGGCAAGCTTTACTAATTTTTTAGCTTCAAATAATGCCAAGGCACCCAAGGCCAGCATGACAGAAGTTCCGTTAATAAGTGCAAGACCATCTTTGGGGCCAAGAACGGCTGGCTTAAGACCGGCATCATGGATGGCGAAATCAGATTTAACAATTTTTCCCTCATACTCCACTTCACCTTCACCAATTAATGCGAGAGCAATATGAGACAAAGGGGCCAGGTCGCCAGAAGCTCCGACAGATCCTTTTTCAGGAATCACAGGGTTAATATTGTGATTAATGAATTCTAAAAGGAGCTCAATGGTCTCAGGAGTCACTCCTGAAAAACCCTGGATGAGGCAATTGGCGCGCGAGAGGATAATGGCGCGAGTCACTTCTCTGGAAAAGGGTTTACCCACTCCAGTGCAATGAGATCTGATAAGATTATATTGAAGCTGACCCAAATCTTCGTTTGCGATTTGTTTTGAGGCCAAAGCGCCAAAGCCGGTGTTGATTCCGTAAACAGGCTTGCCTTTTTTAACAATATCCAAAATCACTTGGCGCGATTTTCTCATTTTTATTAAAGAGTCAGGATGAATTTCAAGCTTCACTTCTCCCGGACGAGCGTTGGCGATTAAGGCCACATCTTCGAGGGTAATATTGGTGCCTGTGAGTTGATAAGTTTTAGTCATGTTTTTGGGCCTTAGCGAATTTTATTAATTCTTTGAGCGTAATCTTTATTGGGTTCAGAAAAAATATAAGATCCAGCCACCAGGTTATTGGCACCGGCCTGGATTAGATAACCTGCATTGGCATCACTGATCCCACCATCGACTTGAATTTGAAATTGAAGTTTATTTTCATGACGGATTTGATCCAGGGCGATTATTTTATCAATTGATTCTGGCATGAACTTTTGTCCACCGAACCCCGGCTCCACACTCATAATAAGAATGACGTCAATTTTACTTAAAATAGAAAGAGGGAGAACAGAAATGGGTGTATTGGGTTTAAGTGAAATTCCTGCAGACGGATAGGTCATTTTAATTTTAGCAATGAGTTCTTCATGTTGAGAAACTGCTTCCCAATGATAAGTAAAATTATGTAGACCCACTTTTTTAAAGCTCTCCACGTAGAATTCGGGATTGGTTACCATAAAATGAGCATCAAGTTTGTGCTTAGAGATCGTTTGAATTTTATTGAGAACTGGTTCTCCAAATGTGAGATTGGGAACAAAATGGCCATCCATCACATCTAGATGAAGCCAAAGATCATCAACGCTATTTAAACGCTCTAATTCAGTTTTGAGATCAAGAAAATCAACAGAAAGTAAACTTGGTGAAATGATAATCGACATAGGAATCCTTAGCGTTCGCTAATAATAATTTCAGTTTTAATTCCATTTAAAAGTTCTCTATCAGAGCAGGCTTTTTTTCCTTCGAGCTGGATTTCGCTGAGGCGCAAACTTCCGTTCAGGCAGCCTACAATAAGAGAGCCCATATCGTTTTTGGCCACTCCTGGTGCTACTTTGGAATGGTAGGCTTCGGCCAAGAGAACTTTCAAACGCTTACCATTTAAGAAGCAATAGGTTCCAGGCCAAGGATCGAGGGCACGTATGAGGTTTAAAATTTCATTCGTTGTTTTGGTTGAAAATTTAAGCAGTCCATCTTCTTTTTTTAATGTTGGTGCAAAAGAAACGTTAGATTCATCCTGAACGGTATAGGTAACTTGATTATTCAGAATTTTAACAATCAGGTCATTCATCGCAAGAGCGGCTTGGTATTTCAATCTCGTGTAGAGCTGACCACCATTTTCAGTTGGTGTAATAGAAACCGTTGCAAAATGAACCAGGTCACCTGCATCCATTTTTTTTACCATCTTCTGGATGGAGACACCGGTTTCTGTGTCACCATTTAGAAGTGCATATTGTATGGGAGCAGCTCCCCGATACTTAGGTAAAATGGAAGTATGAATGTTAAAACATCCCATTTTTCCTATATTAAGCATTTCTGTCCCGAGAAACTGGGCAAAAGCCAGAACCACAACAAAATCAAGTTCTTCAGATTTTAGTTTCTCTAAAAAGCCAGGTTCTTTATTAATATTTTCGGTTTGGAAATAATTGAGTTTTTTTGCTTTGGCGTACTCAATGACCTCAGGAGATTTAAGTTCCATTCCTCGACCGGCCGGGCGGTCAGGCATTGAAATAATATATCGCAAGTCGATATGAGGGTGATTGGCCAATAAGTCGAGAGTAGGAACGGCAAAATCAGGAGTGCCACAAAACGCGACCCTAAATTTTTTCATCGAACTTTCTCTTTTATCATTTTCTTCTTATAGAAATTCTTTTTGAGGTTACTTAAGCGATCAATGAAAACGATACCATCCAAGTGATCATTTTCGTGTTGGATACAAATAGCCAACATGTCACTCGCTTCTAGTTCATGGAAGTTACCATCGAGATCCTGAAACTTTACGTGCACAGATTGATGCCGTTTCACATCCTCATAAACTCCTGGCACTGAAAGGCATCCCTCTTCGTGAATGGATGTCCCTGATGTCCCAGTGATGATGGGATTAATAAAAACCATCGGATTGAAACCGGACCAGCGGTATTCTTCCTTCCCGGAAGCGGTTGTCACTTCTTCACGGTCAAAATCAACGTCTAGCACAAAAAGGCGGATGCTATGGCCAATTTGAGGCGCAGCGAGTCCAATCCCCGGGGCATGGTACATGCTAAAAAGCATATTCTTAACTAAGTGTTTAAGATCCTTATTAAAATCTGTAACGGGCTTGGCCACCTGTGAAAGTACAGCGTCCGGATAGGTGAATATTGAGAGAAGCTCACCTTCAAGCTTATATTTTTCTAAATTCATAAAGCTTTTATAGCACAAGGGTGAGTGAAATTAAATTGAGAGTTTTCGATTCCTGAAATAGGTCCAAACCACAAAACTAAAGAAGCAAAATGGGACTATTCCGGTCGCCAGCCACGGAGATACATCGCCCGCCTTTCCAAAAGCGACTGATGAGCTGTAAAGCACCCAGAAAACCACGGTAATCAGAAGGGTTTGTATTACATTCTTACCAAATGAACTCGATCTACGGTTGGGGTTAAAAATTGAAGAGACGGGAATAAGACCAAAAACAAGGCATATAAAACTTAGGAATACCTTATTTAACAGAATGATTTGGTATTCACTGACATTAATACCTGTCTTAGAAAGTCTTGAGACAAACTGATAGAGTTTTACGAAGGACAGGGTGGTTAAGTCTGCTTCAAATTCCCCAAAATCTTCAGGGACCTCTTTCAAGTGGATGACTAGATCGGGTTTAGAAATCTGAAGGGGGAAGGAGGGACTGTCGAGGAGCGTGATCTCCGTGGCATTTTTAAGAGTCCAATGCCCTGCTGGATTAAATAAAGCCGCCTCAGATTTAATGATCTTTTCACTTTTATGGACATCATTGAAATAAAAAACTTCGAAATCTTTTAACAGAGACTGCTTGCGATCAAAGTAGGTGAACGAAGCAAAATAGTTCTGACTCTTATACCAAAACTTACCGCCCTCAATCGAGCTTCTTGTCAAATAGCGCCCTTCGGAGATTCGACTCTTTTGGATCTCTTGGCGTTTAACAGAATTGGCAGCTGGCTCTAAAAATCCCAGGTTATAAAACTGAATCGCCATCACAACTGAGGCGCAGGTTCCAATCAGAATGTAAATTTTCTGATAAGAAAATCCGGCCGCAAGAATTGATATGAGCTCTGAGTGTGCCTTCAACTTGTTAAGCGAGAAAAGTGTAGCAACGAGACAACAAATGGGAAGCATTTTACCCATAAGGTCTGGCATTTTAAGAATATATTCAAGGAATACACGCTGAATTTCTTTACCTTGTAAAAAACCATTAATTAAATCTGCTGTTGTAATAAGGAGGAAAAGGACGACGACTGCGCCAATTAGGCTTTTAAACCATTCTTTAACAATCAAACCAGATAGGATCAACATTTTTTAATTATAACTGGAAGAAGAGTTTTTGAGAACAATAGTAGTGCTGGTTTAGTAAAGGATATCGTGAATTTTCGTAAAAAAAGATTCTTTTCACAGAAAGGAACTGCCCTGGAAGACCAGTTATAATAATGGCGAACGAGATCCTGGCCGAGGCTAAAGGTAAGAAGCCAGTCCTTGAATTTCCTGCAATCAGCTGTTACCTGATGCTCATTTCCAAAACAAAAAGTAACAATATAACATTTCTTAGATTGAACATAAATTTGCTGGTAAGAATTGCGAAACATATCAGGATTTTTAAAATTAGATCTTTTGAGTGTTTTTCTGACCATTTCAGAATTAACCACTTGGTAGGGTTGATTAGCAGTGAAATGAACAAATAAATTTAAACAGCTTTGAGCATCAGGATGAAATTTTGGAACAGCATCATAGAGGCGTGCCATTTCAAAGACAATGTGACTAATCATTAACATTTCGGTTAGATCTCTTTTGGGATCAAACATGTGAACTTTAAGTTCATAGATGTCTTTAACTTCTTTGATTTCCGCCATGATAAAAAGATATTCACGAAATGTTTTTAAGGCGTTGCCGTAGTCGCCAGCATCCAGGGATTCTTTGCCATACTTGGCAATAGTAATACGGTTCTCATACTTGTGTTTGAGTTTTATGATTCGTTCACGTTCTTCACGTGCTGCTTTACCGGAACCTGAGAATGTCGCCATATGCTCGCTTATCAAATTTTAAGTCATGTCTTAGAACTTAATGATAGCCGAGATTGAAGTATCTACCAGTGTTTCGTTGTGATAAATATAAGAATTATCACTAAACTGATCTGATAAACTTTGTGCAAATTCCACTCCAAGTCGAGGACCGATCCATCCAGCACCCCATCCAAAGCCCTTGGTTCCACGAATATTGTCGTAAAATTTTCCCGCCCTAAAGAAAAAATCATCAAAAAGCTGAAGCTGAAGAGCTCCACGCCATAGGTATTTATCCTTCACATCTTCTGTGTACTGGGTCCCAATATCTGCAATGAGAGTTAGTTTGTCGGCAAATGCGTATTGAAGCCCAGCAATTAGGCGCTCTTCGTTGGGAGTGGTACGAGTGGGGTCTACTAAAACTAAACCCACTACGGTTTTTTCATCTACAATTTGCAGCAGGCCAGCGGTGAGTTGATGGCTGCTTTGGTGGCGATTCGAAGAGCCCTTGGGAAGAATATCCTGAAGGTATCGATAGGAAAGTCCCATGCTCGTAGATTCCCCTATGGGTGCTGCGCCATGGGTAATAATATGTTCGCGTTCATAATTATTTTCGTCCTGCTTCAGATACGCCACGCCGCCCTTAACTGGACCGTCATGGTCGGCCATAAATAGACCCTGAGTGGTATTCTGACCTGGAAAGTCATCATTGGCTGTTTGACGTTCTTCGCTCTGGTTGCGTAAAGATGTTGTATATCGTTGATAGGAGAAGCTTGAGCCTTCAAAAAAAGTGGATGTTGCAGGATTCAATATCGCCGCTTCCGTGCTTAGCACACTGGCCACTCCCGCACCTGCGGTCGACACAAGACGAGAAGTTTGAAATTCACGGATTTGGGCCCATGATGACTGGCCCATTAAGAGCATCAACGCTAAAATATAAACTTTCTTCATACAAAAAATGTAGAGAAAAAAAGTCTTTAAAACAAGGGTTTTATGAAAATCAAAAAAGCCATCATTCCAATTGCCGGTAAAGGTACGCGCTTTCTCCCAGCAACGAAGGAGATAGCCAAAGAAATTATTCCGATCATCAATGTTCCGATGATTCATTATATTGTCCAGGAAGCTGTTGAAGCAGGAATAGAGCAAATTATTTTTGTAACTTCTTCCGGGAAATTCTCAGTAGAAGATTATTTTGACAGAAATTTAGAACTTGAAGCGTATCTTGAAAGAAATAATAAAATTAAGGAACTCGAACTGGTAAGAAAAATAGGCTCAATGGTTGAAATTACGGCGGTAAGACAGAAAGAGCAGTTGGGATTAGGTCACGCAGTTTTGATGGCGAAAAATATGGTTGAGGGTGAACCATTTGCAGTGTTGCTTGGAGACGATATCGTCATAAATCCTAAACCGGCGATCCAGCAATTGATGGAAGTTTCTGTTCAAAATGATGGGGCAAACGTCATTGGAGTGATGGAAGTGCCAAAAGCAGAAACTGCAAAATATGGGATTGTTAAAGGCGAAGTCATTAATGAGCGAACCTTGAGAATGACGGGGATGGTAGAAAAGCCTAAACCTGAAGATGCCCCAACTAATCTGGCAACTCCGGGCAGATATATCTTAACTCCCGAGATTTTTGGAATCTTAGAAAAAATCCCACGTGGAGCAGGAAACGAGTATCAATTAACTGATGCGATAAATATTCTATGTCAGAAAAAAAATGTTTTTGCCTACAAGTTTGAAGGCGAAAGATTTGATACCGGGAATATTCACGGCTATCTTGATGCCACTATCGATTTCGCATTAAAAGATCCTGCGATAAAAGAAAAATTCATTGAATCGCTGAAATACCGAATGAATAAATATGGAATAACGTTATGATGAAGTCCTTGGTTTTTTTGTTGTTAATGATCACTAGTGCTTATGCTTACGTGCCAACAGTTGAGTCATTGTTTCGGCATGGTTCAAACCCGGATGTTACTGCCAACGGAGTCAACCTGACGTTTGTTGTAAAAAAAATCGACTTAAGTACCAAAAAAGCTACCAAGGGTGAGACCTCTTTGCTGAATGAATCAAAGAGCGAAGATTTCTATAAAATGTTTTTCACTCGAATAAACAAAGATGTCTTTAAGGTTGCTCAAACCCGATACTCAAATTCAACTTTTAGTGAATCATCATTATTGGAAAAAATCTATTTCCCCAATTTCACGTCCTTTACAAATAAGAGTTCTGTCGAAGAAACTGAAAAAGGCATATTCCAAGGAATGCTCATTTCTATGATTTTTAATGAGGGGGCATTTTTAATTAATTATTTAAAATCATTACCGGTTCCTGTAAAATTGAATAGCGAGATCATCAATCGGCAAAAAGTAACGAGCCTGGCGAGTTATAAGCAGTATTTGATTGCAATCAACAAAGACCGCAGTTCGAAAAAAACCGAGATTAATCCACTTAAGCCTGAAGACCCAATTGCCAGAGAAAAAGTTGATGCTGTGATGAATGAACCTTTGTATGTTGATCAACATCAGGTGAAGCTATCCAGAGAAAATGGAGAGATGGCATGGCTCATAAGTGCTGGATCATTTGAAGCCGTTGTTTCCTATAAGGACCGTGAGATTCAAAGAATTAAATATAAGTCTCAACTCGGTGATTATGAAATTTCTTGTAAAGAGCATTGGCTCGCCAATGGTACTCATGCACTACCTAGGTACATAGTTATAAAAGACTATAAGGGTGAGATTTTTCAAGTTGAAATCCTGAACCTTCGCCACTATATCGAAAAAGAGTCTGAGCTAATAAACCGGCTCAAAAAATGGGACGGCTTACTTAAAGGGAAAGAATCTGTTGAACCTAAGCCGTCATTTGTTCTTTAATGAAAGTAGCCAGAGTCGCCGTCAATTATCCGCTTAAAAATGCCGGCCTTCTCTATCACTATGAGGGCGAGCTTCATCGGGGTCAGGTTGTAGAGGTTCCACTGGGCAAGAGGAAAGCTCTAGGCTGTGTCATATCAGTCGATGAATCTCATTCCCAGGAATATAAAAATACTCCACAAGACAAAATTAAAACGATTCTCCAATTGATTCCTGACTCAACTCTTGATGAAAATGAATTGCAACTTTTTGAATGGATGGCAAGCTACTATCACTATAGTCTCGGACAAGTGATTTTTGATTGTTTGCCCAACTCACTTAAAAGGCCTCGAGCACTTGAAAAAACTCAGGGTGAAGGAAAAGACCTGGAGTTTATTCCCAACACCAAACAAAATTATATAACGGAAGAAATTAGAAAAGGGTTAACGGGATTTAACAGGTACTTAGTTCATGGAGTGACTGGAAGTGGAAAGACTGCGGTCTATCTAGATCTGATCAAAAAGACCTTAGAGGGTGGCAAAAGTGTTCTATTTCTCTTACCAGAAATTAACCTTACTCCCCAGTTTACTTCAACTTTTTCCAGGTACTTAAAAGCATCGATACTTTCATATCACTCAGAGCTTTCGGATTCTCAAAAATATCAGATATGGCAAACCGCACGAACCAACAGCGAACCAACTCTCATTTTGGGAGTTCGAAGTTCGGTTTTTATCCCACTTAAAAACCTAGGTCTTATTGTCATCGATGAAGAACATGACACTTCTTTTAAGCAAGATGACCGATGTCCTTATAATGCACGGGACGTGGCGACGAAAAAAGCCCAGCTACTCAAGATCCCACTGGTGATGGGATCTGCTACACCTTCAATTGAAAGCTACTCCGCTTTTCATAGTGATGCCGGTAAGGCCAACCTTTTTGAATTAAGGGAAAGAGCAGGGAATGCATTTTTACCATCAGTCGAATTAATTGATGCTCGAGAAAAAGTGGATAAAGAACTCGATATCTGGCCTCTGACACCTAAATCAATGGCCGCCATTGGTGAAGCACTCGCAAGAAATGAGCAAGTTCTGGTTTTTGTAAATAGACTGGGGTTTGCAAATTATATGCAGTGTCGTGCATGTGGCCACCAATTTAACTGTCCTAATTGTTCTGTGACTTTGAGATATTATCGCCGCAAAAGTATTCTGGCCTGCAATCACTGTGAATACAAAGAGCCTCTACCAAATCAATGCCCTAAATGTTCTTGCCTGACACTTTCCCATAAAGGCTTTGGTACAGAAAAAATTCAAGACGTTCTGGTGAAACAATTTCCCCAAAAAGTTATTGAACGCTTTGACCGGGAAGAAATAAAAACCTTCAAGCAACTAGAGACAAGGTTAGATGATTTTCACCAAGGTAAAGTTGATCTCATGGTGGGAACTCAGATGCTTTCAAAAGGTCATAACTTTGAAAAAGTGAAACTAGTTTTGATCCTTGGAATTGACAGTCAGCTTAATTTTCCCGATTTTAGATCATCCGAAAGGGTTTATCAGACACTCACTCAAGTTTCTGGTCGCGCTGGTCGCTACTCTCAAGATGGCCGAGTCATGATTCAAACGCTGAATCCAGAAAATAAACTTTTTGAGATTATAAAAAATCACGATTTTGATCAATTTTATAAAGAGGAACTCAAAATTCGTGAACTTTGTGAATGCCCACCTTATAAACGTTTGGCGATGATTCATTTTTCATCTCGTTTTCAGGAAAGACTGATTCCACATGTAAGCGAACAAGTGGGGCCTATGCTCCGTTCATTGATTGCGACCAATTTTCCCGAGGTCACGATATTAGGACCTCGCCCGGCCCACATTGAAAAGAAATCAAACCAATTTAGTTGGTCAATTCTTCTTAAGTCAAAAGACCTGACTCAACTTCATAACCTTTTGAAAACATTCGAAATGAATTACAAGTCCCTAAGTTCAGTTAGCTACAAAATCGATGTCGATCCCTACAATATGCTCTAAATGCTTAAGTTCTCAGTGTTGATACCCGAATAGGAATTGGGTTAACTCAACTTTGAGGCGTTTATGAAAATGTTTGCTGTAGTCATGTTGTCCGTTCTCACTATCCCTAGCTATGCTCAAAGCGTACTTGGTACTCTTGAAAAATATCAAAGTGAGATTGTTCCTAAGCCTAATTCAACCCAGACCAGCTCAACTGAAGTCAAAGTTGAACCTGTGGTTAAAACAAAATCTTCTGGTGCTTGTACTGAAAAGGTACAGACCTCTCTTCCTTTAGCCTATATTACAGCTTTAATTTTAGAGAAAGATGGAAAACTCGAACTTCAACATGACCCTAGAAATGGCAAGTTAACTGTTAAGTCGGGAGATATGATAGGTAACTGTTCTTCTATGATTGAATGGGTACCAAATGTCCGAGTTGTAGATGAAAAAAGAATCTATTCAATCGAAGCCAGAATTAAAAGTGGAGAAGATTGCGTAGATGGATTGTGTAGTTACGATGTTGCTAAAGTAGAAAAAGGTCAATTTAAAGATTTTGAAAAAATTAAAATGGCTCCTACGATGCAAGGGTTTGAGTCTTGCCTTGAGAAGTCGGGGGTTGTGAAAGAGGGGAAGGTCGTTGCTGATGCTATCTATCCATCTGCTGTGAGTGAGAAGTTTGATGGATATAAAGAAAGTGGCGAATTGTTGTTCGTTTCTCATGGTCCTTCATCAAAACTGGTTAAACCTAAGTATGATAAAAACTTTGTTGAAATCGACAAGTGTGATCATTACGAGAAAATTTCTGCAGAGGGTTTAACGATTAAATCCCTGGCCCAAGAAGAAAATGAACGCATCCAAATTGAAAAAGAAAAAGTCAGTACTTGCGGAGATTATGAGCAGATCGCTCATTTTATCGAAAAATACCAAGGGTATTCAGAAGATCTAAACGCAATTAGAGACAATCTAATCATTGAGGCCGTAAAAAAAGCATCTAAAGCGATCACTGAAGGAAAATATACAGAAGATGATCTAAAAACGATCGCTGACTTTGAAAGATATGTTGTTCAACCTAAAATCGATCTCGCAAACATTCTTTATACTGAAGCCGAAGGTTTAGAAGGTGAAGAGAGGGCGGTTCGTATTGAGCAGATGAAAAAAGTATTAGCTGAGGTTTCCGCCTTCAATAAAGCGCCATTTATTTCTACTGCTCTTGTAAGAAAGCTTGAAAGTGATGGAAGATTCACTGAAGCAGCTCAAGCTCATAGTATTTACGCTCTGGTTGTTGCCCACGCAAGGCTTGGAGCTAAAGATGCAGGCGTTGTCATTACTCCTGAGGTCGCAAAATCTCGGGTGCAAAACTTTAAAGAAGCTTATGCTCTTGAACTAGAGTCGACGAAAGAAAAATTTGAAGTACGTACTGGTCAGACGACTGGACAGGCCCAGAATTATTCTGCGCTCGCTTCAAGAATGAGACAAAATATTCAGACGCGTTCGCAAAACTTTAGTCAGGAAATCCAGGAAGAGTATGCTCGCACTCAGCAGGGCGGCTATTGTTATAAGAACCCATTCAGAAATGTTCAACGTTGTATTCAGAACTCAATGGAGAGAATTCAGGAGCTTCAGGCACAGTTACAGCATTTTAATAAAGTAGATGCCGAGAGAGCTGTTGAGTTTGATCAAAAAGCAACTGAGTATGCAGCACTTGAAAAAGAAGGACGGCAGTACGTCGCCAGACAAAATGGTGAAGAAGTTAATGAGCCGACTCCACAGGTGGACAACACTGTTCCTGTTAAGAGAAATGAGCAGGAGTACGCCAATAATGGCCAGCAATCCTATACAAATCCCTATCAGCAACAAGGGATGTTTAATCAACAAACCAATCCTTATCAGCAGCAGCAACAACAACAATACAACCCTTACCAGCAACAAAACTTTATGGGTCAGCAAAACTATGGCGCTCAGTTCAATGTAGGTGCTAATTTTGGTGGAAATATGGGTGGCGGCCAGTATGGATACTATGGCCAGCAACAACAACAGCAGCAACAATACAACCCGTATCAGCAACAGGGTATGTTTGGTCAGCAGCAGTACTCGAATCCTTACCAGCAGCAAGGACAACAGTATCAACAAGGTCAACAAGGCCAAGGTTACTGGAACAATCCATACCAGGCCTATGGCGGCTATAATATGTATGGTGGTAATCGTTAATTAGTATCAAATAATAAATTTCCAAAGCCCTCATTTTGAGGGCTTTTTTTATAGCGAGCTAAAATGTTTAAAAATATTTTTATACTTTTGAATTTAATGTTCGTTTCTGTCGCGATTGCTCAAACTCTAACTTTCGAAGAAAGAATTAAAGCCATTGATCAATTCATCTCCGAGTCTGATCGAATACAAAACGAAATAAAGGAATTCAAGCAAGAACTTGAAATTTATTCAACTCCCAAAATGCTTAAAAAGGATACTGATGTTCTTTCATCGATTTTAAATGCGGTGGGAACAAGTGAAAAAGAAGTCTCTTTAGCTAACTACTTTGTTGAGACTTCAAGAATTAAAAAAGAGTTGGCCGAATTAAAAGAAGTTATTAATGAGCGTGAAACATATAAGAAAAATCAAAAAAAACTCAAAGAGCTTGAGTACCATCAAGCTTATTCCAAAAGATTAAATCGTTACATCGAGAGTGTTAAAGCGGGTAAGTATAATCAAGCCAAGGCGCTTTTGTTCACTCTTAATGATATGGAGAAAAGCATCGCTGAAGATTTTGAAAAAATGCACGACTATATTATCCGCGAAAAAAATATGCAACAGTCCCTGGACCAAGAAATAGTGGACACCAAAGCAAAAATTGAAAAATCACTCTTCTACCCAGAAGAATCAGTGGCAAAGATTAAAAAAAATGAATTGTTAATCAATGATCAAAAAATAATTTTCCAGCAGCTTAAAGATGAACATGCTCTCACTCAGTACGACTTTAAGTTTGAAACTTGGTCACTAGGTCTATTTAATTGTGAATCTAAGGCAGAGTACCACAGGCCTGTTAATTTTCCAGATATGCTTATGCTAAAAAACGCTGGCAGTCTGATGAGTGTCATTAGACTTGATCCTGCTACACCAAATAAGTTTGAAATTATTTATCATTGTAATAAAAAAGGACGTTTTGGTGGATGTCTGGATAACGAGAAAAAAGAGTTATGCCGGTTGGATCCATCATGTCTGGGCGCCCTGACAGAAATGGAGTCCGCCTATAAACGAGATGAATATTTTTTGAGCCTCAAATCTACTCTACCTGCTGCGGTCTTGAGTGAAAGATTAGAAATGTACCGGGACAAAGATAAGTTCAATTTTCTTAAAGCCATGGCAGAGTCTAATAAACTGGGATACTTCTCGCTAGAAGAACTCTATTCCATGATGGCACCAATTATAGAGTTCTCCAAAACATTGGTCGCAAAAAGCCCTGAGGAGTATTATAAAAAGATCAAAGTCGAAATTGAAAAACAAAAAAATAAAGTGATGGATTCGATTGTAAAGAAAGCATCACCAAAGCCATCAGCAGTAAAAATTGAAGAAACCAAGACTTCTGTTAACTACGTCTACACATCTATGATTACAGAACTTGAAGTCATTTTGAATGATGACTTCATTCAGGAGCGAACTTATCAGACCTGCCCATCAATGACGGCAAAACCGGAAGCCGTTTTGAAGGAAAGTTTCGGCCAGGAACCATCCAATCAAGGTTGCTCTGATATCGAAGTTTTTTGTAAGGCGGGAGCTGAATGGAGAAATAAGGTCAAAGTTTTCAAAGGAACGGAAGAGTTTCAAAATCTCGTGCCTGGTGAGTGTCCTCGAGGGGTTTTTAGATTCAAGTAAAAAAAAAGCCCTCTTGCGAGGGCTTTTCTGTTTTAGAATTCTTCGCTGGTGTTAGTGAAGGAATAGTAGTCTCCCACTTTCCAATAACCATAGTAGGCACTGATCGTTACATTTGGATTCCACTTATAGTCGAATCCAAAATCAAGCTCAAATCCTAGATCGTTGTCCTGGTCTTCGGTACTTTGGAATGAATAACTTTCTTCGTGGTGATAAGAACGTTTTCCAGCTTCAGCTGTTTCCAGCGCTGTTGCCATAATTAAAGCACCTTTCCACGTCCATTTATCAGATTTGTAATGCCCGTGAAATTTATAGAATCGAGTATTTGTGATAGAAGAATCAAAAACACTTCTTCCGCCCTCAGTAAAGGCTGCATAGTTGTATTTAAACATCAGGTCAGCAATCTGGTAGTTCGGATGAAGATAAGTCGCTTCAAATTTACCAGTATCACCTTTATCTCCACTGACTTGGCCACCAGTAAATCCGACATCCCATTTAGGATTAAGTTCGTACTTCGCATCAAGGATATAGGCATTCGCTGAAAGCTTAGATGAGCCAGTATTATCTTTGTAAACATCACCATATTCACCCGACTGGATCGAGGCTTCAAGAGCAACTTTTAGTTTATTCCACTTTTTCGAAATGAAAGGCTCAATGACTGTTACGGAAGTTTTGCCACGAAGAGATGTCGCAGTACTGTCCTCTGTGTCTGAATTATAAAGGTTGTTTTTACTTTCTGATGATCTCTTGGCGTAAAGAACACTGACCACCAGGTCCCTATTTTTGTTATCATATTTTGCTGTCACACCAAGTTCACGCACATCATAACTTCCAGATGGTTCAGCTTTAGAGTTGTCATTATTTAAACTTGAAATCTTAGCGTAATAAGGAACTAGGCTGAAATTAGCAATCTTCATTTCTGCTTCAATCCCATCATACATTGAAAAGAAACGATCCCAAGGATCATTACCGGCGTCATAAACAATACCAAGACCATACTGTTTGCTCATGCGACCAATTTTAACTAAGGCAGTATCAGCATAAAGTTCCATGTACATCTGATTGACGTTCAAGGCGCTGTTTTGGGCCGGAGTAGTAAAGAAATAGGCGTTATTTCCGGATTCGTCTTGGTTATTGGCCGAATTGTCGCCGGCAATACCACCACGGATATGGCCAGTTGAAAGTTCCCCTTTAAGAGTTACACCATCATTGACGATGATCTGGGGATTAAGTTTCATAATATAGGTTTGAAAATTGGCGTCGCAGTCACCTGTAATACCCTGAGTACCATTTCTATTAGTAGAGACCTTAACGACATCATCACTCGTGCGACAAGTATTGCTCAACATATGAGTGTCCACACCAAACACCCCGGTCCAGTCGATAGGTAGGGCAAAAGCAGAATTGATGCTGAGAGTAGAAATAAAAAGACTACTAATTAAACGAAACCTTTTAACGACCACTGGAGCTCCCTGATAGAGACAAAAAATATATAGTGAAACTCTATAGAATCCGTCGGGATGTGGAAAGCCCTGGGGCCGAAAAAAGCTGCTAAGAAAAAATGGATGACTTGCAAAAAAGGGTCGAATAATCTATATTCACTGGACGTTTAAAAGAACTTTGTTGGGGTGTCGACAAGTGGTAAGTCAGCAGATTTTGATTCTGCCATACGCAGGTTCGAACCCTGCCACCCCAACCACTCTTTTTCTTTAAGGAGTTTACAGTGAGACGAATTGTCTTAGTCTCTGGTACCTCGAATCCTACTCTTTCTAAGAAAATCTCAGAATTTTTAGACGTTCCTCTCGTTAATCCTCAAATTAGACGCTTCGCAAATGGGGAAATCTACTGCGAAATAGAAAAAAACGTCCGCGGTGCTGATGTTTTTGTCATCCAGTCTACTTGTGCTCCTGTGAATGAAAATCTGATGGAACTTTTGATCATTATTGATGCTCTCAAGCGCGCCTCTGCTCTTTCAATCACTTCTGTTGTTCCGCATTATGGTTATTCTCGTCAGGACCGCAAAAGTGCACCTAGAACTCCCATCACGGCCAAATTAGTGGCCGATATGATGACTGTTGCCGGTGCTTCTCGTGTGGTGACAATGGATCTTCATGCTGGTCAAATTCAGGGATTCTTTAATATTCCGTTTGATAACATTTTCGCTTCTCCTGTTCTTTTGGACTATATCCAGAAAAATCTTAATCGTGAGAACCTCATTACAGTGTCTCCTGATGCTGGTGGGGTCGAGCGTGTTCGTCATTTCGCTAAAAAACTTCAAGCAGATTTGGCATTAATTGATAAACGCCGTACTGGCCCCAATGTCGCTGAAGCTATGAACGTGATCGGAGATGTGAAAGGTAAAGACTGTATTATCATAGATGATATGATTGATACTGCTGGAACATTGGTTCAGGCAGCTCAGGCACTTAGAAAGAATGGCGCCAATAAAATATACGCCGCAGCTACTCACCCTGTTTTTTCCGATCCTGCAATTAAGCGCATTTTAGATTGCGAGGAACTGGAAGAAGTCATCGTAACTGACACCATTCCACTAAGTGATGAAGCTCGCAAAGTTTCAAAAATTAAAGTCGTCTCGACCGCTGATATTCTCTCAAAAGCCATACACCGAACATTTAATCATGATTCGGTAAGTTCGCTGTTCATTTAATCATGTTTCAACTTGTCGTAGGACTTGGTAATCCCGGCCCCGATTATGCCAATACCAGGCATAACATAGGCTGGATGCTATTAGATGAGTCCCCGGCCTTTCGCTCCAGTACCTGGAAATCAAAGTTCAAGGGCATTTATGCAGAAGGCGCACACAAGGGTCATAAGTTTTATGGTTTAAAACCTCAAACTTTCATGAATCTCTCTGGTGAGTCGGTCCAACCACTAGCTGCCTTTTTTAAAATAGAGCCATCTAAGATTCTCGTCATTCACGATGAATTGGATATTCCCTTTGGTCAGGTCCATTTTAAAATGGGTGGAGGCCTTGCTGGTCACAATGGTTTGAAATCAATGGCCGCTTGCCTTGGTACTGATCAATTTGCTCGTATGCGAATTGGAATTGGCCGTCCGGTCCATGGGAGCGTGGCGAATTGGGTACTTAGCCCATTTAGCAAGGAAGAACAGGTGCAATTGCCTCTGTTAATCGAAAAATTACATGACCCTATGCTTTCCTGTGTGGTAGATGGTTTAAACAAAGTCGGAATTTATAATAAGAAGAATCTATTATCTTAGGAGATATTTATGGGTATGAACTGTGGAATCGTGGGCTTACCAAACGTTGGCAAATCGACCATCTTTTCGGCCCTCACATCGGCTCCTGCTGAAGCAGCTAACTATCCATTCTGCACTATTGAACCAAACGTTGGTGTAGTTCATGTGCCTGATGAGCGTATGGAAAAAATTGGGAAAATTGTTGGCCCGGAAAAAATGATTCCAGCGATTACAGAATTCGTAGATATTGCTGGTCTGGTTAAAGGTGCTTCAAAAGGTGAAGGTCTTGGTAACCAATTTCTTGGGCATATTCGTCAGGTAGGAGCTATATGTCACGTGGTTCGTTGTTTTGAAGATAACGATATTATTCACGTTGCTGGTAAGGTTGACCCAGCTTCAGATATTGAAGTCATTAATATTGAGTTGGCGCTGGCCGATCTTGAATCAGTTATGAAGAGAATCCAGACCCTGGATAAATTTTTAAAGTCTCAAGATAAAAAAGTTCAAGATAAAGCAAAAATTTCTAAACCAATCTTAGAACGTGTTCAGAAAGCTCTTGAAGAAGGTCTTCCTGCTCGATCATTAAATCTTGATGCCGAAGAAATTGAAGCCATCTCTGATATTCACCTTATTACAATGAAGAAAATGCTCTACGTGTGTAACGTCGATGAAGCCAATATTTTGAAAGAAAATGAGCATGTAAAAAAAGTTCGTGAAATTGCTGCCAAAGAGGGAGCAAGTGTCATCACTATTTGTGGAAAAATTGAGTCTGAAATTGCTGCATTAGAATCAAAAGAAGAAAAAGCAGAATTTTTAAAAGATATTGGGATTGAAGAATCTGGTCTTTCTAAAATGATTAAGGCCGGTTATGACATGCTAGACATGTACACTTACTTTACTGCAGGTGTTAAAGAAGTTCGTGCTTGGACCTTCCCCAAGGGCGCCAAGGCCCCTCAGGCCGCTGGTGTGATTCACTCTGATTTTGAGCGTGGGTTCATTAAAGCGGAAGTTTACCACTGTAATGATCTCTTTGCCCTTGGCTCAGAAGCGAAAGTTAAAGAAGCAGGGAAGTTCAGAATGGAAGGAAAAGAGTACGAAGTGAAAGACGGTGATGTCATTCACTTTAAATTCAATGTTTAAAACCTAACTTAACGTCAAAAATTTTATTGGGCTCACTAGGATCGGTGAGCTCAGTTTTATCCAGCAACAATTTGTAGAAGAAAATATTTCTAAAAATCAGTTTTACATAATTTCTAGTCTCAAGAAACGGAATCGATTCAATATTTTTAAGAATGGTCACGTCTGAATCAAAAAGATTTCCCTTCCAACGCTCTACTCGTCCTTCACCGGCATTGTAAGCTGAGAGAACGTAAACTAAATTTCCATCGTAGCGCTTCACTAGCCCCTTAAAGTACTGAGTTCCTAGATCGATGTTTATCTTTGGATTCACCAAATGTTTGTCTCTAACTGACCGTCTAAACCGACGAGCTGTCGCCGGCATAAGCTGCATCAGGCCCCTTGCACCCACAGGAGATCTGGCAAGAGGGTTAAAGACTGATTCCTGGCGTATTAAGGCCAGGACCACAATTGGATCTAGTTGATCTTTTTTAAGGGCGAGTATCAAATCAGAAAGATATGGATTTGGATAAAGTATTTCGAGCAGGGCACGACTAAAGACCACTTCTTTAGCTTCTAGCGCTTCGTAAAGGTATTTAAAAGTTGAAAGAAAGTTTTTGGATTCAAGAATAATTCTGGCATTAATCAAATGTAGATCTGATCTAGCCTCTAATTGTTTTTCTGTGGGAAGACTAACAAGAAATTTTGGGATGCTATGGCGTTTAAGTCGTTTAACTTCAAGCTTAATGAGTCTTTGTGAATCAATCGTCGCCCATGCTTTAAGTCTTATTAATGACGAGTGAAAATCTGGGTCTAAAAGTTTTGGATCAAAAGAAACACCTGGAGCTTTTTTCGTTGAATTTGAACTATAGAAATTAACTGCTGAAGAATCCGGCTTAAGAACCTGTATTTTTTTAACTCCCATAATGGCGTAATAGCTCAAGGGATGATTAAGAACAATATCCTCATAATACTTTAAGGCTTCCTTGTGATCATCCAATTCTTCGTAAATGTAACCAATCCAGAACTTCAGGCGTGGATCAAAAATCTTTGTCTTACCACTAAGTAGATTGTAATTTTTAGCTAAGGCCAGTGCTTCTTTGTATTCGTTTTGCGAAAGATAAGTCCAGACGTAGAAAAACAGAGCGTCTTCAAGGATTTCTTTATTATCTTTCTTAACAATATATTTAAAAATATCTCGCGAAAGATCTGTGAAAGTCGCCCTGAAAACAGATTTGGCAAAATCATTGAGACGGGTCAAACAAAGACCAACAGGTAGATGATCCTGATTTAATTCCAGATAATTCTTTAGAAAAGTGTAATGCTCCTTGGCCTTATCATTAGATTTTGCCTCTAGAACTTTATAGCCCTGTTCTAATAATTTTCCGAATTCAGCATAAAAGACATTTTGGTTTTGTACCAAATTCATTCCTTTGTCTTGAATGAGCTTGGTAATTTGTTCATTGATAACAATATCTTTTAAAACTTCTTGAGACGGAACAATTCCATGAACTACGCTATAAGTGCTCACTTCTTGTGAGAGTTTTTTTAAAATATCAGGTTTCGAGGTTTGTGATTGAATAAAAAAAGCAAAGTTCTTTTTGTTTTTCTTTGTCAGGTAAAACTTTAAATTTTCTTGTATGAACTGCGTGGCTTCATCTGTAATTACTTTCTGAGCATCTATATCTCTTGAAATGGATTCAAGTGCTCTCTCCCGACAGTAATTACCACCAATTCTTGCCAGTACTCTCTCGAGGGGAAGCGTTTCTTTTTTGAGGGTGTACTGTCTGCAAAAACTGATGAGATCGCTGGCCTTGTTAAGCTTCGTTATACTTTGTATCGCCAAAAGCCAGGGCGTGAATGGCTGAAAATGGGGAGTCTTAGAACTCTCTTGAATGACCTTGTTTAGAATATCCTTATTAACGTAACCATTCTCGGCTAATTTAATTAAATTAACTAAATGCTCCCCGATAATATGATTCGCTCGAGTGAGTTTGAGAGTGTCTGACGTAACGAAATGCTCATGAGATTGAATGACTGCAGGGCTTTGGGCCCAGGCATTTAAAAAGAGTAGTGGATAAAAAATTAAGAAGAACTTCATGGCCCCAAATCTTGGACTCCTTCATGGAGCCTAGAAAGAAGTATACCAAAAATCAGATATTTTACACGGATTAAAGGTTTTCTTTATAGCGAGATTTTATATCGAGTAACCGACGGGATATCTCACTTAGAACAGGTTTCTTATCATCGGGGACAACTGGGGCCAAGTTATCAATGTAAAGGGCAACCTCATCCAGGTATTGAAAATCACTCTCTTGGTTCGCAGAAAGTGTCTCGAGAAATAAACTAACTTCCTCAGCTACATCATGGAAATGATCCCCATTTCTAAATGTTAAAGGGGTGATGGGTCCACCTTGTCTAATGTTAGCTAAATGATTTTTTAATTTATGCATTGGTCCAGCTATTTTGTGAGTCAAAAAGATGAACATGATAAAAACCATAGAAATGAAAATAAGCTGAATAACACCAAGAAAGATTATAAGATCTGTCTGTGCTAACTTCATGTTCTCCTGAATTGCAGGGAAGCGATTCATCAGCTCAGTTAAAAAATCCATTAGTATGATGGGATAGAGCAGACTGGAAATGAAGATAATAGAACATACGATCAAGCTAAAGCTTAACTGGAAACCTGGATTAACTAGAAAGATGGAACGTTTATAAAAAGCCAATGCTTTATTCCTATTCAAGGTTTTATAAACCATCATAAAATGTTCTTGGAATTTGTACCAGCTAGAAGTTGCTGGCATTTCTATACTAAACAATTACACTCAGACTTTTAAAGGAAACTCAATATGATCGATGAAATTAAAAAGCGACTTGGACAACTTATTAATCCAGCATCTGGAAAAACTTTTGAAGCCGAGAAGCGCTGGATTCATATAGCGATGAATGGTGATAAACTAGTTGCCGAATATAACAGAGATGGCATTTCACCTGCTGAAAAACGATTGATCGAAGGAGAGGTAGGAAAATCTCTTAGTGATTTGGTTGGTATTGATAACATCATGCTTAAAACCACCTCAAATCAATCCCAGGACGTTTTCAAAGCTCTAGATAAACAATCTGCGGCGAGTGCCCCTACTCCTGCAGCTACGCAGCCTGCTCAAATAAAAGCAGGCCACGGGACAATTGATAAAAAGAAACCCGTTCCTGGAGTTGAAAAGATAATTGCTATCGGTTCAGGCAAGGGTGGAGTTGGGAAATCAACCTTCACTGCAAATCTTGCATTAACTTTGGCCAAGCAAGGTAAAAAAGTTGGTGTCATTGATGCAGATATTTATGGCCCGTCACTGCCCATGATTTTTGGTAAGAGGGATGAAAAGCCAAGATCAAATTCAGAGAAAAAAATCATTCCCGTGGAAGCTTTCGGAATAAAATTCATGAGTTTTGGATTTTTTATCAACGAAGGGGATCCGGTAATTTGGAGAGGACCCATGTTAGGGGGCGTTCTAAATCAATTTCTTTTTGATGTAGATTGGACTGGAGTTGATTATCTTTTAATTGATCTCCCTCCTGGTACTGGGGATATTCAGCTTTCTATGATTCAAAACGCTCACGTTGATGCCGCAATCATCATCTCTACTCCGCAAGACATTGCTCTTTTAGATGCAAAAAAAGGTGCAGAGATGTTCAAAAAACTCAATCTTCCACTCATTGGAATGGTTGAAAATATGAGTTCGTTTATTTGTACTACTTGCGGTACCGAACATCATATTTTTGGAGAGGGTGGGGTTTCAAAGGCTGTTGAACAGCTAGAAATTCCATTTTTAGGGAAAATACCCCTAGAGATTGAACTTAGAACTGGTTCTGATAATGGTACACCTTATATGTCTCAGGAAAAGTTCAGTGAGCGTCCTGTTTGGAAAGCTTTTGAATCAGTTGGACAAAAGGTAAATGATTTTTTTCAACCACCAACAACAGAACAGGTAAAGAGTGGTTTCTTTTCAAAAATACTGGGATTGAATAAATAATGGATGCAGAACTTAAAATCTTGGGGACAATTGAGGAGCAGATTGCAGTCCAGTTCACCGGAAAGGTGAATGTGCTGTCTACTTTCAATCGACAGTATCTAGGCCACATACTTTTTAAGAGCGGTGAAATCTATCAAGTTGTGTTTCAAAATTTTAAAGGTCTAAAAGCTTTCTATCAGTTGATTATTCAAGAGTTTTCACTTCAGTCGTTCAACTATGTTGTTGAGCCCGAGGTCGTAGAAGATAAAGAACGGCAGATTCATTACCCCTACGCGGTGATGCGGAATAAAATGTCTGACGTGATCAAGCAGTACAGGGACTCTTTAAAATATAGACCTCCAGAAAACGTAAAAATCCTGGTGGATGCCGAGTTTTTAGAGGATACGCTGCCTGTAACACCTCAGGAGTTTGAAGTACTTGAAATTCTGACGGAATGGAGTTCACCTTATGACATCTATCAGCATTGTCAGCTGCTAGATCATGAAATCACGATGGCCCTGGTCAGTTTGCGTAAAAAAAGTGCATTAAAGATCATTGCCGGCCAGAACAAGGGTGATGACAGCCTCTAAAAAAGGGGTAAAATAGCTCAAAATTTATCCGGGGGCTCTATGAAATCTCAAAAGCAAAATCAAGGTGAGTTAAAAGAGATTAAAGTAAAAATCGAGGCGCAAGTCGCAGAGGATTTCGAGAAGATGGTGAAAAATACCAACATAACTCTAGATGACCTCGTCGTAATTGCAATGAAGCGCTTTCGGTCTTCTCACAACGATTATCTAAAAATTGTTCCAATGACTGAATAATGAAAGGCTCCTTAGGGAGCCTTTTTTTTTGACACTTGATCTTACTTTCACAATTTCGCCTTCAAAAATCTAGCTATTTAGGTGCCTTAATGTGGCCTTCGCTTTGCAAATTAAACCTTTGTCATGAAAAGAATTCTATTTTTAGCCTTAGTGGTCGCTGGAGTCATGTTTGAACCTTCTGTTGTAAGGTCGCAGACTTCTGTTCCACCAAAAGAAGAAGTTAAAATTCAGATGTGGCCTGATAAAATCTGGACTGATCTGTCGCGAGAACTGGACAGATCCGGAACTCAGTTGACCAACGTTATATTTGATCAGATTGATGATTTCACGCTTTTAACTCTCGGCTCAAATAACAATAAATTACAAGTCGCCGTAAAGCGTTCTGTGTTTGATAACCAGGACATCTTGAATACGTACACTGTTAACGATCAGCTTGCAGTCAATCTCGGAAGAAGTGCGACTGAATTTTCCATTCCACTTATACCCTCGGTAACAAACCCTTTAAATTTCAATTTAGGAGTTGGTGGTAAGCTGGTTGTAAATCACATCCGCCAGGTGTTTTCTACTAAATATCCTGAGCTACCCAAGGTTGATGACCTTAAGAAAGAATCAAATAAAGAGTCTGAAATCTATGAACAGGAAGAGAAAAAATGGTGGGATGTGGATTCATCTTGGAAACCAAGGCTTTCGAAGTTTTGGAACCCATTGGCAACCGTTTGGCGGATCCCTTGGACAAAGGAAGGTCTTGAAAAAATTAAGAACGGGGACCTCATTTCTTATACATCGAGTGGATATGTTTCAGTTGGCTTAGAAAGTGGATTTGTTCCAATGAGAGTTACCCCTGGAATTGATTTATCAGTGGGAATTGGAGTTCAAGTCTATGTTAAGGGTGAGTTCAGAATTACTCTTTTAAAAGAAAGTGAAAGATACGTTAGAGTAAAAGTCACAAAAATTAAATCCCTCGGGCAGGGTTTAACTGCGGGTGCACATACCAATGACATTAAGGTAATGGATGGTTTGTTATTATTTGAAGGAAAAAAGCTCGAATACCAAATCAAAGATCAGAACATCACCGTCATTCCCTTTAAAATAGGCATTGATCGTGAGAATAAAAATCAACTGGATGTCGGATACCGATTTGACCTAACAGATCCTATGGCCGAAGAAGCATTTGAAAAAGCCATGCGTGGTAACTTTAAATTTGCTGAAGATCTTTCCAAAACCAACCCCTCTGTTACTCATCTTTTAACTCGAGATGCGCTTGAAAAGCGCCGTAGCGTTTCCTACCAGCTAGGACTTAAATGGATCTATAATTTTGGCAGAAGCCGTGAAAAGAAGGATTTATGGGCCACTATCGAGAGACCAGATGGCACAAAAGAAATTTTTAAAAGTTCATTACAGATGGCGAAGGGATGGACAACTCTTTGGGGAAGTGGTGAAAAACAAAACTTTCTTTTTACAACTCTTTTTGATCAAACTGCTTATGAGAAGAAGGATGAAAATAGTTTTCAGCTTGTCTCAGAGGCCCTCTACGAAGATGTTAATACTTCCGGTAAAGAAATGAGACGATATATTCATGATATTCAATCAGTACTAGGGGGACGTCAGGTTCTTCCAGAACTTCCTTTGATGGTTCCTAAGGAAAACTCAAATGAATTGAAACAAGCCAGTTACAAGAGATCTTCATTTTATTTTGGTCAGTATTTTACCCAGAAGCAGGTTATGAAGTTTTTGATGACTGATCCAGAAAAAGCCTGGGTTATTTCTAATCGCAGTTTTGATTACCTTCCAAGCGGTGATCAAAAATCTGGAAGAGTGAAGCGATTCTACAACCACTGGATGAAACTTCAAAAAAAATTCAAGCAAGATCTATCGAGCGAAGAAATGATTGAGGCCCTACAGGATTTACGTTTATTATTTAGGTTCCAGACCCGTGCGATCCATGCCATGAGGGCCCTTGTCCTCGGTCTGGATGGTGAGGAAGTCGATTTTTTTATCACTGGAACAAATCGCTCATTTGGTAGAATCCAATTTAGAGGTCGAGTCCAAACAAATGCTGAAAAACTCCTTCAGATTGCAGATGAAACGGTGGACTTTGAAAATAGGGTTGGCCTTTTTAGACCGGATCTTTCGGCCAAGATAAATGACCTCAAAGTAGAACAACGACCAGATCTACAAATCAAGGTCTCTTTTATTCTGCCCAAGGGAATTAAGTATCTCTACTTCAAGCTCCTTAGATCGTCGGGATGGAAAAAAATTAAAACTGCCAGGGACCTCATTTATGTTAATAAAGACCGATTTAAGGAAGGACTGAATGAATGGGTCATTGGCCCTGATTCTAAAGACCCCTTGGATCAGGCCATGTGGACTGCCCTGACTAAGGAAGAGTATTACACCCTCCAAATGAGTGGCTCTTTTGAAGCTCAATCCTGGGGGCGTGTAGAGTCGTTTAGATTCAAATTTGAAATGGATAAAGTACTGGACCCTGTCACGAAGTAAGCCTCACATAAGTGTCTAAAACTTAGACACCCCTATAAATTATCTTCACCCGCCAACCACCATTCAAAATGAATTCCAGCGTTTACGTCTTCTTCGAATTGGCACTGTGATTGCTTTATCTAAGGAAAATGTATTCATGGGGTAATTTATGAAATCAAGATCTAATTCAAGACAAATCATTGCCGGACTGGCCTTCGGCTTTTTTGTTGTGACTGGAACTTATAATGCTATTGTCATTAATTCCGAATCAGCGATATCCGGAGATAGCATCCGATTTATTAAACGTCTTGATGAAGCCTATGGTGTAGTTGCTTCAAAACGAGAAGTTGCGAACTCTATGCCTTGGCAAAAGTTATCCGTTAAACAAGCTGCAATATTTAAATCTAAAATACAAAACAATGACCAACTTTTCCAACAAGGTTCAGCATCGGATCAGGCACCAGAGGTGGCGGCACAAGCAGCCGTTCAAGAAGATCTTAACTTGAGTCTGACGGGAGTGATAAATCCTAAAAAATGGCAGCAAGGACTCAACGCAACCCAGTTCAATGGTAGCCTTTCCACCAATCAGGGAGTCATTGAGAGTCTAAGTGTTTCTCTCCCTAATGATGAAGGACTTTCAGTTTCATTTTCTGAAATGACAGGAAACGTATTTGAATATGATTTTAATGGAGAACTCTACAGCGGAATGATGTACCAAGAAAATCAGAATTCATATGTTGTGACTCTAACGAATGGTCCTCTTGAAGGAACTCGTCTTACATTTACTGGAGAAGCCTCAGCAGAAAATGTAGCTCAGCAAGAAGAAGCACAACGAACTCTCGCTGAAAGCAGTGAAAGTGATGCGGGTATGCAACAGGAGCAAGAAATTGCCCAGCCGGATACAGCGGCATTAGAAAATTCACAGATCAATGATGCTTATGCACAGGAGCAAGGACAAATAGAACAGGCCCAAGGTTTTAATTTTGATCAAACTCAAGCGTCTATGTAGTAGAAGTTTTTCTTAGAAGGAAAAAATAAGTTCCGATTAGGATAAAAATACTTAAAAGACCAATAATGGAGGAGAAAATTATCTCCTCTTTTAATTTTATCGAACCATTGCGTCCAATAGTCTCTAGCCTTTTTAAAATGGTCAGATCTATTTCGTTGAGTTTTTTTATGTACAGTGAACTCGCCTCAAAATAATCCCTTCCAAGATCAATACCACCACGAATCACGGGGTCCTTCTGATCGAATTGGGCCCGTTGAGCTGTCAGGGCCGTACGCTCCGGTGAGGCGTAGAGCATCGTTAATTGAGTTTTAATCTCTCGATCAATAGTTTGATCAAGTTTTTGTTCATATGAAAAGTGATCTACGATCATTTGCCTAATGATCAGGGTTTCTCCCAGAGGGATATTTTTAGATATTGTCCCTAAAGTGGTGCAGGTTATCTGCCCCTACCGTCAGAACGTTTGTTTGTAATACCCAGATTATT
>JFJP01005468.1_pt1 | contig 69266 bp, 61 predicted proteins | sample 431651 | NCBI WGS metagenome assembly JFJP01 (sample SAMN02602958, study PRJNA72255) | Microbial mat metagenome, whole genome shotgun sequencing project. | biome: fresh water; feature: sink hole; material: water; isolation source: purple microbial (photo- and chemosynthetic) mats found in... | reverse complement strand
ACCGGCAGCCCCTCGTCGATCAGCTCCTGCACCATGCGCTGGGGCAGGTTGGCACGCGACTGAAACTGGTTGACGATGATGCCTTCCACCGTGAGGTCGGCGTTGTGGTCGGCCTTGATTTCCTGCACGTTCTCCAGCAGGGTGTACAGGGCGCGGCGGGAAAAATCGTCGCAGTCGAAGGGAATCAGGCAGCCCTGGGCAGCGATCAAGGCGCAACGGGTGTAAAAGTTCAGCGCGGGCGGGGTGTCGATGTAGATCTGGTCGTAGCTGTCCGACAGTTTTTCCAGCGCGTCGCGCAGCTTGTAGATCTTGTGGCGCGACTCGAGTTTGCCATGCAGTTCGTCGAGCAGCGGGCTCGAGGGCATCAGGTCCAGACCCTCCCACTGGGTGTTTACGATGAAGTCGGCAGCGGTTTTCTCGCGGATGGTGAATTTGAGACTTTGCTCGAAGAACTCGGCCACATTGGGCAAATCCTCAGGCATCTCGGCCCCCAACAGGTAGCGCGTGGAGTTGCCCTGCGAGTCCAGATCGATGACCAGCGTACGCAACCCCTGCCAGGCACTGATGGCGGCGAGGTTGCAGGTGATGGTGGATTTGCCCACCCCACCTTTTTGATTGAAGACGACGTGCTGCATGGGTGTGATTGGGTGAAATGGCGACAGCCACGAGTTTACCGGGTGGGTTTTCGTCAGGGTAAATACTGTGTGTTGCTGATGGGATCAATTGTCGGGCTGCGGATATGCTCACCGCAGGCGGACAAACGCCCCATTGCCAGATGAATCACAACAAATTGGAGACCCCTATGCCCTCTGCACAATCCTTATCACCCTCTCGAAACCGTGTTTTCCAATACGGCGCCTGTGCGCTCGCAGTTGCGCTGCTGGTGGCCTGCGGCGGCAGTTCTATAGACCCCAGTTCGGTCCGAGTGGAGATCCGACGCACCGCCTTTGGGGTGCCACACATTGCAGGCCAAAACCTGCGCAGCGCCGCGTACGGCATGGGCTATGCCTATGCGCAAGATAACGTGTGCATCGCAGCGGACCGGTTCATGACCGTGGCGGGCGAACGCTCCAAATACCTGGGCGGCGATGCAGCGAATTTGCGCAGTGATTTTTACCACCGCAATGTGCTGGATCAGGCAACAATTGATAAGGCGTTTGCAGCCCCAAGCACAGTGACGGCCGATTCGGTCTCCGGTTATGTGGCTGGCTACAACCGGTTCCTGACCGATGCCAAGGCCGCCGACTTTGGCGAATGCGCCAGTGCGGAGTGGGCCAAGCGCCCCCTGAGCGAAAACGACTTCAAACGCCATCTTCTGGCGCTTGCCACTCAATCTGGCGCGGGCGCCTTCCTGGCTGCCATTGCCGATGCCGCGCCGCCCGCCGGCGTATTTGCCGCAAGCGAGTCGGATCGGTCGGTGCAACTGGCCAAGGTCAAGAACCGCCCGGTGCATCTGGCACAGCTCAAGCGCAGCGCGGCAGAGTTTTCCCGTCAGTTTGACGAGCGCCCCATGGGCAGCAATGGTCAGGCTTTTGGCAGTAGCGTCACGGAGAACGGCAAAGGCCTGCTGATAGCCAACCCGCACTTTCCGTGGTCGGGCACCTTGCGCTTTTACCAAGCCCATGTGCAAGTGCCGGGTCAATACGACGTCATGGGTGCAAGCCTGGGTGGCGTACCGCTACCGCAGATCGGGTTCAACAACGATCTGGCCTGGACACACACCGTCTCCACGGGTCGGCGCTTTACCTTGTTTGAGATGGCACTCAACGGCACCAATTACCTGGTGGACGGTGTTGCGAAGCCCATCATCAGCAAGAAGGTGACGGTCGATGTGCTGACAAACGGAGTCATTACCCCCCAAACGCGCACCTACTACTCCACCGAGTACGGCCCCATTGTGGTTTCCGCCGCGCTGGGAGCCACTTGGACGAGTACCAAGGCCTTCGCGATTCGTGATGCCAATCTCGACAACGGCCGCATCATTGAGCAGGTATGGGAGATGGGCCGTGCAACCAGCACCGAGCAACTGCGACAGGTCATGGCAAAGCGCATGGCGCTGCCCTGGGTGAATACCATCGCCGCTGACAGCGCGGGCAACGCGCTGTACGCTGACTATTCGGTGATCCCCAACGTGGATTCCGCCCATCTTGGCAAGTGCGCAATGTCGGCCCAGGCGCAGGCACTTGCCGCTGCACGGACCTACCTGCTCGATGGCAGCAAGGCTGCTTGCAATTGGCCGGTAGACAGCACTGCAGCGTCACCCGGCATCATGACAGCAGCCACCTTGCCCAGCGCGACCCGCTCCGATTACGTCGGCAACCACAACGAAAGCGCCTGGCTGACCAACCCTGCACAGCTATTGACCGGCTTTAGTCCGCTGGTGGGCGATCAGGCGAAGTCACAGTCGCTGCGCACCCGCATGGGCTTTGTCCAGGTGCAGGACCGTCTGGCCGGCAAAGATGGCTTGTCGGGCACCAGGGTGTCGCCTGACAACCTGGAGGCCGTGTTTTTCCAAAGCCGGCTCATGAGTGCTGAATTGGTGCTGCCGTCCTTGCTCGGTTTGTGCCAGGCCACACCCAGTGCCACCGCAACCAACGGCTCCGTGGTCGACCTGACACAGGCGTGTACGGTGTTGGCTGCTTGGGATCGGCGCGCAAAGATCAGCAGCGTCGGGGCACCCATCTTCCGCGAGTTCTGGCGCAGGGCGCAGGCCATTCCTGGCCTGTATGCCACGCCGTTCAGTGCCACGGCACCGATCACTACACCGCGTGACCCGGCAGTAGCCACTCCCGCGGTGGCTGCGGCCATGCTCAAGGCGCTTGCAGACAGCGTGGTGGCCTTGAACGCCGCGGGCGTGCCACTGAGCGCGACCCTGGGTAGCGTGCAGTACGTGACACGCAACGGCGTGAAACTGCCATTTGATGGCGGCGATGAGTTTGAAGGCATCTACAACAAGATGACGCCACCAGGCCTCACCGCAGGCGGCTACACCAGCATGGTGAGCGGCAGCAGCTATATCCAAATCGTGTCTTTTGAGCCCAGTGGGGCGGTTGCGCGGGGCCTCCTGACCTACAGCCAGTCGACCAACTCTGCATCGCCCTATTTTGCCGATCAGACCCAGCAACTCAGTACCAGCAAGTTTGTCAAGCTGCCCTATAGCGAGGCGGATATCAAGGCAGACCCTAAGCTGAGTGCTACCCTGCTACTCACCGCCAACTAGCCCCGTCACAGACCCGGCAACACACAGGGGAACTTGCTTGCCCTGTGTGTTTTTTCTGGGCCCGAAAAAGTCGCGGGCCGGGATAGATCAGCCGGTGAAGTGCCGCCATACTTGCGGTTCACCGACTTGTCGGCCTGCTCGAGAGGGCCTGATCGAGCGCCTGCGCCATGTTTCTGGAGGCCACCTGCGTGCGCAGTTCATGGTTGCTCTTGTTCTGCTCCAGGTGAAATGCTATCCACGCCAGCGCCAGCAGGTTGAGGGCTGCCAGGCCACCCAGCAGCCACCAGCGCAGTGTTGGCAACCGGCGGCTCATGCCAGACGTGCCAACCTGCTCTGGTCGATCACCGCACACTCCATCAGAAAGTTTCCCAGTCGTCCGCCTGCGCCTGCTTTGGTGCCTTCGCCGCTACAGAAATCGCAGCGGGCGGCGCAGTCTTCGCGGGACTTCCCGGGTTGTTACTCTTGAAACCGCTGCCCTGACGCCGCTCGGGGCCAGCAAAAGCCGCGGGTTTGGCTGGCGCGGCACGCACCCGCGCCGCTTGCGGCTCATGGGTGCGCCCCGGCGCATCTGTCGCGAGCTGGAAGACCGCCACCGTCTGCACCAGGTCCTGCGCCTGGTGCTTCAGGCTATCGGCAGACGCTGCAATTTCCTCTACCAGCGCCGCGTTTTGCTGGGTGACCTGATCGATTTGGGCCACCGCGTCGCCCAACTCCACCACGCCGGCCGCCTGGCCACTGCTGGCGGTGCTGATCTCGCCCATGATGTCGGTGACGCGCTGGATGGAGCTCACAATTTCAGTCATGGTCTCGCCTGCTGAGTCCATCAGGGTAGTGCCCTGCTCCACCCGTTCAACGCTGGTATTGATCAGGCTCTTGATCTCCTTGGCCGCTTCGGCACTGCGCCCGGCCAGCGAACGCACCTCGCTCGCTACCACGGCAAATCCGCGTCCCTGTTCGCCCGCGCGGGCGGCTTCCACCGCTGCGTTCAGCGCGAGGATATTGGTCTGGAATGCAATGCCGTCGATGACGCTGATGATCTCGGCGATCTTCTTGCTCGACTCGTTGAAGCCCTGCATGGTCAGCACCACTTGCCCGACCACCTCGCCGCCCTTGATGGCAATGGCGGTCGCACTGTTGGCGAGCTGGTTTGCAGTGCGCGCAGCGTCAGCGTTTTTTTGCACATTGGAGCGCAACTCCTCCATGGATGCTGCAGTCTCCTGCAGGGCACTAGCCTGGCGCTCGGTGCGCGCGCTCAGATCGGTGTTTCCGAGCGAAATCTCGGCACTTGCAGCAGCCACGCTCTCAGAGCCCTGCCGCACGGCCGATACCACGTTGGCCAGGCTCTGCTGCATGTTCTTGAGCTGCACCATCAGGCTCTGTGCATCGCCCTGGCGTATCTCCACCGCCTTGCTGTGTAGTTCCTTGCTGCGCTTTTCGACATTGGCCGGCTCGGGCTGCAGCAACATGTCCATGATGAGAACCCGGTTTCTCTGGGTCAGATAGCCGATCTCGCCGATCTGCTCGAGGGCGACAACCCGGTCTTCAAATACTGTCTTGAGCGCGTCGTTGGAGCGTGCAATGCCCATGAGCCCCAGCAGGCCAATGCCCACCAGCAATGCCGAGAGAACGGCAATCAGAATCATCAACCGGGTGGAAACTTTGAACTGGTTCATACCGTGCTGGTCTTTCCTACAAGCTTGATCGACCCGGGCGGGTTTCACGGTTCAATAGAGCGCAAGAATTTCTCGTGCAGGTCTTGCAGCGGCAGCGCCTTGCTGAAGAAAAACCCCTGGAAGGAATCGCACCCTTCCTCTAGGAGGAATTGCAGCTGGCCTTCGGTTTCCACCCCCTCGGCCACCACACTCAGATTGAGCGTGCGTCCCAAAGCAAGAATGGTCCTGCAGATCGCCCTGTCGCCCTCGTCGAGATCGATGTCATTCACAAACGAGCGATCGATCTTGAGCACGCTGATGGGTAGCCGACGCAGGTACGCCAGCGAGGAATAACCGGTTCCAAAATCGTCAATGGAGAACCGCACTCCAATGGCACGCAACTCTTCCATTTTGGAAACCGTGGCATCGAAATTGTTTTGCAACAGGCTTTCGGTCAATTCCAGCTTCAAACACTTTGGATCGAATCCGGCTTGCCCGATCAGCGCTTTTGTCTCCTGCACGAAGGACGGCAGGCTGATCTGGCGTGCGCTCACATTCACCGACACGGTGAGGTCGCAGCGCGACGCATCGGCCGCCCACGCATGCAGCAGTTGGCAGGCCTGCTCCAGCACCCAGGTTCCGATGGGAACAATCATGCCGTTGAGTTCGGCAATTGGTATGAACTCTGCCGGCGAGACCCAACCACGCTCGCGGTGGTGCCAGCGCAACAGCGCCTCCACGCCACTTAGCTTGCGGTCCCGGTTCATGATGGGCTGGTAATGGACCGCCAGCTCCCTGGCCTCAAACGCCTGCTTCAGGTCGGCCGCCAGCAGGCTGCGCCGCAGCAGGGCAGCCTGTGTCTGCGGATCGTAGAAACGCCAGGCATTGCGCCCGGCCGCCTTGGACTGGTACATCGCAAAGTCGGCCCGCTTCACGAGTTCGTCGGCGGTCTGCTCCTGTTCCTTGTCCTTGTCCCTGAAGAGCGAGATGCCCAGACTTGCCGTGGTGGAGTGCTGACGACCGTCGAGCTCATAGACCCGCCCCAGGCTGGCGATGAGTTTCTCGGCTACCTGCTGCGCGGACGCCGCAGCGTCCTCGATGTTTGCACTCAGTCCTTCGAGCAGGATCATGAATTCGTCGCCTCCGAGCCGGGCCACGGTGTCTTCCAGGCGCACTTCGGAGACCAGCCGTATGGCGACCTGACGCAACAATTCGTCGCCAACATGGTGGCCAGCGGTGTCGTTGAGATCCTTGAAGTAGTCCAGGTCGACAAACATGAGCGCGCCATTGCGACCGTAACGCTTGCTGTTGCTCAAGGCTACGCGCAAGCGGTCCATCAGCAACCGTCGATTGGGCAAATTGGTCAGGCTGTCGTAGTAGACCAGCTTCTGAATGTCCATTTCCGCACGCTTGCGCTCTTCTATGTCCCGCTCTATCGCCACCCAGTGGGTAGACCATCCGGCGTCATCGGCAATCGGGGCCATGCTGATTTCAGCCCAATAGGGCTCGCCGCTCTTCTTGTAGTTGACCAGTTCTACGGTCACCGGACTCCAGGCCTTGATGGCAGTCCGCAGGACGTCCAAGGTGGCCCGATCGGTCTGCTCACCCTGCAAAAAACGGGGTGAGCGACCAATCACCTCGGAACGCGTGTAGCCGGTCTTGGCAACGAAAGCATCGTTGACATAGAGAATGCGCGGGCCGGGCTCGTCCAGGCAATCTGTCTCCGTCACCAGCACCATGTCATTGAGTCGCGCCATACACGAGCCCAGCATGTGCAGCTCGGCTTGCATGACCACGTTGCGATAGTCGCGGTAGGCACCGCCCACTGCCCGGGCGATATCTGCCACAAGCGTTTTGTCGATTTCGGACCACGACTCACTCTCTTCGTGCACCGTTTGCGTCCAGGTGTCGAACGAATTTCTGGGGCCCAGCACGCGCAGTCCATTGGGCAATACCTCCGCGGTGGTGCTCGGCGCGCCGGCCCAGTGGATGTGTTGCACCAGTTCCTCGCGCAGCAGGACGAGAAAGCTGTCTTCGTGGCCGTTGAGCCTGATGATGGCCGCGCCCGCCCACGGCAGCTTGCCGGCGCCCCGCATCCCCAGGTCCGATGCCAGTTTATGGGTAAAGAAACTTGCATCCGCGCCCAGCTTGCGCGCCGCTTGCTGCAGCGAGTCCACCAGCGCCGGGGGAATCTGATCCCTGATCAGCCATTGGCCGGACACCATCAGGCCTACCGCGTGCACATGAAGCAGTTGGGATGCGTCGCGCAAGGCCTCCGATACCTGGGAGTGAAAACTCTGGTTGGGATCCAACGCGGTCACCAAACGCATCAAGATTTCATGCATGCCCAGGCTGCGGCTGACTTTGGCCTGGTGCTCCAGGGAGTCAATCCGTAGAACCGCCGTTTCTGCGATCAACGCGCAGAGCATTCGGGTGATCCGGCGCAAATGCACGGGTGGCGTCTTGGGCTCATGGTGATGGCACGACACCACGCCCCACAACGCACCGTCCTTCATCAGCGATGCCGTCATGCTGGCGCGCACACCCATGTTTTTGAGGTAGCCCACGTGCATTTGCGACGGTGCGCGCAACAGGCTGTGGCTTTGGTCCAGTAACGCCCCGGCCACTGCCGATTCCAGCGGCACCGGGGTTGCCTGCGTATCACCAATGATGCGCAGCAGGTTGATCCGGTACAGCTCGCGGGCTTGCGGTGGAATGTCGGAGGCCGGAAAGCGCAAACCCAGAAAGCGCGTCTCAACGCCAGCGTCGACCGACTCGGCCAGAACCTCGCCACTCCAGTCGGGAAGAAGGCGGTAGATGATGACGCGCTGGTATTGCGTCAATTCCCGCACCTGCAAGGCACAGGCCTGCAGGAACTCGGGCAAAGACTTTTCCCGATGCAGCGAGCCAATCTCGGTCAGCAGGTCCTCCATCTTTTCCCGGTCATGCACCGCGTCGATGGACTCCTCGCACGGCATGGCCTCTATCACCACCGTGTTGTCGACGCTGTGCGCCAAAACTTCCCAGCGCGCAGTCGAGCCGCCTTCGAGGCGGAACCTCAGATTGACCACGGCTGGCGTACCGGGCGCAATCTTGGCAAGAATGTCCATGACATTCGCACGCTCGTCCTGCAACAACTCGCCAAGGTACTCGCCCAGCAGCGATTCCCGCGCCAGCGCCAGTATCTGCGTGGCATTGCGCGAGGCAAAGCTGATGACGCCGCTGTACCGGTCGCAGGCGAGCAGAAACCCGTGGGTTTGCACCCGCTGGATTTGATGGATCGCCTCTTTGGCGCAATTGCGCAAGGCTTCAGGGTCAACCTGATATTCTGTGTTCAGACGCACAACGACACTTCATCTTGTATTTTTTTCGGTGCATGGATGCTAAGGACGCTGCAACAACCCGTCTGTAGGGAAACCTTGACACCTTTCAAAATACTTTTCGGCGTGATGCGGACTGTCGGTGCCTGGCAACTGTGCGTGCCAGCGCTCATAATCCGGGCAATGCCACCGAACGGCTCTCACATTGAATAGCATGCATGACCTGCTGACCTCCCGGCCCGACTATTCTTTGGTATTTCACGGTGCGCCCTGCGCCTTGATGTTGATCAATGTCGAGGGCGGCGCCATCGTCGACGCCAACCGTGCCGCGTTGACCCTTCTGGACTGCGACAGTGCCAGCGTGCTGGGCAAGACCACCATCGATATCGGCATGTGGGCACAGCCCATGGACCGCTCACGGCTGATGCATGTGTTTTCTGAGGACCGGCGTTTGACCAAGCGTGCGGTTCGATTGCTTAGGCGCACAGGCAAGGAGTTTGATGCCGAACTGTCGATCGAAGCGGTGAACTTCTCGGGCGCGACGTGTTTTCTGGTGGCAATAGTGGATTGCAGTGACCAAATCCACCTGACAGAAGAACTCAGATCCGCTCGTGACCAGTTGTCGGTAGCCCTGCGGGGCACGGTGGCAGGTGCATGGCACTGCAACCTGGAAACACTGGAGGTGGAGTTTTCACCAAGCGCCTGGGAGTTGCTTGAACGGACCGGGGCGGCGCGTGGATCGGGCCCGTTTGCGGCCTATGTGCATGCCCAGGACGTGCCGACCTTGTTGGCGTCGCTCGATGCATTGAAGCTGGAGAACCGCGTTCTGGATTTGCCCCTGCGCCTGATCTGCGCCAACGGCAGTTTCAAGTGGTTTCGTCTGCAGGGTCAACTCTCGACCGCCCGCAGCGGCAACGCGGCGGCGGGTTATGCACGCGGCACGCTGGAGGACATCCACGCCAGCAAGGTGGCCGAGCTCAATCGCATCCGCGACAACGAGCGGGCCTGGCTGGCGATCACCGCGGCCAATATGGGTACCTGGGAGATGTTTGAGGACTACACCTCCATCTGGGACCCGCAAACCTATCGGATCTACGGTTACGACCCTGGCACTTCCAGACTGCCAGCGGAGATTTACCGGGACGCGCTGTCCGACGAGGACTATGCACGATGCAACCGCTGGCTGGCCAAGAGCCTCAAGCATGGTCTTTCGCTGTCGATCGAATTTCGAGTGCACTGGCCCGATGGGCAGACGCGCTGGCTGGCCTCCAGGGGCCACGTTTCCACCAACGCCGCCAGTGGCGCACGGTCCCTGCTGGGGATGAACTGGGACATCACGGACCGGCGTCGCTCCGAGCATGTTCTGCTGGACCACCGGCGCCAACTGTCCACCCTGACTGTGCAGCTGATGCAGCAGGAACAGCAGACCACCAAAAAGCTGGCACAAGTGCTGCACGATCAGCTGGGTCAAACCCTGACCGCCGCGCGACTGATGCTGGATTTGCAGCTGCAATCGCATCCTTCCGAGGCAGCCATCCGCATGGATGGACTGATGACCCAGGCCATGGAACAGGTGCGCGACCTGCTGGTGGACCTGCGACCCCCGATGCTTGAAGAGCGCGGTCTGGGCTTTGCACTGGACAATGAGGTTCGGCGGGCGCAGTCGCTCACCCAGGTGTGCGACTTGCTCTTTCATGTGACTGACGAGGCCATGGAACGTCGTTGGCCATCCGACATCGAGTACGCGTTCTTCATGATTGCGCGGGAAGCCATTACCAATGCACTGGTACATTCGCGCGCCAAGTTGATTCAGGTGCGTCTTGAAGTGGCGCACGAGGGCCTGACCGTCGAGGTCATCGACGACGGCTTGGGGTTCCCGGCCGCAGGCATGGAGCGGCGAGCGGGCCATCTAGGCCTGGTGGGTATGCAGGAGCGCGCGGCCGCAGTCAGTGCCCGCCTGTCCGTTGGCTCTGAGCCCGGCGATGGTTCGCGCGTCAAACTTGCATGGGAGCCACACAAGTGACGCGGCTTTTTTTGCTCGATGACCACCAGATGGTGCGCGAAGGGCTGCGCAGTGTTCTGCAGGCCTCGGGGCACGTGGTGGTAGGGGATTGCGACTGTGCACAAGGCATCACAGACTTGCTGCTCTCCTCGCAAGCCGAGGTGCTGATCCTGGACATTCATCTGGAGTCGGGTTCGGGGTTGACGGTCTTGCAGACGCTGGGGGATCTGAAGTTGCCCGTCCGCACCGTGGTGCTGACCATGTCTGCCCAGCCACGGCATGTGAGTGAGGCGTTGCGCCTGGGAGCTTTGGGCTACGTTCTCAAGGGTTCCCCCTCCAGTGACTTGTTGCAGGCCATCGAGGCCGTGAGCGCCGGACAGAAATACCTGAGCAAGGCCGTGCGTGCACTGGCGCAGGAACCCTCCGCCAACGTGGTGCAAGGCAACCCACTGGGCCGGTTGTCAGTGCGCGAGCTGCAAATTCTGGAGATGGTCATACGCGGCAGCACCAGTGCGACCATTGCCGTCAGCCTGTCTCTGTCACCCAAGACTGTAGAGACTTACCGCAGTCGCCTGATGACAAAACTCGATATCCCTGATCTGCCCAACCTGGTCCGCTTTGCCATTCGCTGGGGTCTGCTCAACGTGGACGCGGACGCGCCCACTTGAAGCCCCCCGCGGCAACTACAAGTGCCCAAGTGCCCAAGAGCCCAAGAGCCCAAGAGCCCAAGAGCCAGATAATCGCAGCATGACCGCATCGACCCCCAGAGTCACGCAGCCAACCTGGCAATTCATGCTGGCCCATCCAGCGCATGTGATTGCGCTGGGCTTTGGCGCGGGCCTGTCACGCATCGCACCTGGTACGGCGGGTACCCTGTGGAGCTGGTTTGCCTTTACCGCACTGTCACCCTGGATGGATGATGCCGGCTGGGCGGTGCTGCTGGCACTGACGCTGCCCATGGGCTGGTGGGCCAGCACGGTCACTGCGCGCAACATGGGCGTGCCCGACCCGGGTAGCATCGTGTGGGACGAAGTGGTGGCATTCTGGCTGGTGTTGTGGCTGGTTATGCCCACCGGCTGGATGGGGCAGTTGCTGGCGTTTGCCTTGTTTCGCTTTTTTGACGCCGTCAAGCCCGGCCCGGTGGGTTGGGCGGATGCGTTGTTTCACCATGTCGACCCGCAGTCGGACCGCTGGGCATGGCACAAGGCAGGCTCTGGCATCATGCTCGATGACCTGGTGGCTGCACTATGCACGATGCTGGTGGTGGCACTCTGGAGGTTTTTTGCATGACGCCGCAAGCACCCGATTTGCTATCAAAGTCAGAGCTGCTCACGCAAGACTGGTGCGCTCTATTGGCCGATTTGCTTCAAAGCCGCAACTGGTCGCTGGCGACAGCGGAGAGCTGCACCGGGGGCTTGATCGCGGCTGCGTGTACCGATATTGCGGGCTCAAGCGCCTGGTTTGAACGCGGCTTTGTGACCTACTCCAATGCTTCCAAGACTGAGATGCTGGGCGTTGACACCACGGTGATTGCACGCTGTGGCGCGGTGAGCAAAGATGTGGCGCGCGCGATGGTACGCGGCGCCTTGCAGCACTCGCACGCCCAGGTCAGCCTGGCGGTGACCGGCATCGCCGGTCCCGGCGGCGGTAGTCCGGATAAACCGGTGGGCACCGTCTGGTTTGCGTGGGCTACGCCGCAGGGCGTGGTGAGCGAAATGCGCACCTTTGATGGCGACCGCGCTGCGGTACGTGCTGCCACCGTTGCGCATGCGTTGCAGCGCATGACTGTGCTGTTGCAAAGCGAGTCGCATTGCGCATCCACCCAGGCTACAGCTTGATTTCCATCCCGAGATTGAAGTTGGTGCGACCACTGCGCCAGGTGTCGGTCGCATAACCCTCGGCCGTCACCACACGCGACGCCGTGTCCAGCGGTACCAGATTGTTGACCGAGAAACGTGCCGACAGGGTGCGGCTGAACACCCACTGGGCAAACAGGTCGATGCTGCGATTGCGCGACTGGTCCAGCGACTGGGTGAGAGACTGCTGCGTGGTGTAGCCCGGTGTAAATGCCAGACTGGCACCCATATTGACCGGAACGCTGGTAAAGCGGTAGTCAAAGCCGAAATTGCCCGACCAGGGTTGCTGGGAGTCCAGACGATTGTTCGGCCCAGGCAGCGCCTCCACCTCCGACTGGTACACGTTGAACGAGGCGCGCAAGTTCAATGGCAATTTGGGGTCCACCAGTGCAGGCAGCAGTTCACCGGCCCGACCCTTAAGCTCGACCTCCAGTCCACGGGTCATGGCGCGTGAAAAGTTGACGGGGCGCGACACCCAGCGCGGCACGCCCGACCAGTCCACCGTTTGCAGCGCCGTGACGCTGCGAATCAGGTCGTCCACCTGGCGGTAGAAAAGGCCCACACTGACCAGACCGCCAGCGGGCAGGTAGTGCTCCAGCGCAATGTCGAAACCGGTGGCCAACTCAGGCAGCAAGCTGGGATTGCCCATGCGGTCGGGCGAGAGCTCGGTATTGGCCTTGCTGGTATCTGCAAACTGGCTGCTCAGCGCCGGGCGCGCCATCAGTGCAGACAGGTCCGGCGCCTTGTAGCTGCGGGTGACGCTGGCGCGCAGCAGGTCGCGCCCGGCAGCGTCGAACTTGTAGTTCAGGTGCACCATGGGTGTGAGCACATTGCTGGTGTTGGAGAGCGTGGCCAACGTGCCTTCGCTGCGGGTGGTGATCTGCTCGGAGCGCACCCCCAGGTAGGTGGACCACTGTTTGCTGATCTCCCACTCGTCCTGCACATAAAAAGCTTGGCGGGTGATGCGCGCGGCAAACGGCTGGCCTTCAAACTCGGCCAGCAGCGGCACACCGTTCTCGGTGACGTTGCGCATTTCATCACGCTGGCGCCATTCCAGGTCCCAGCCCACCGTCAGGCTGTGGGCTTCGTTGAGCAGGCGTGAGTAGTTGCCCGCCTGGGTAAAGCTCAGGTCGGCGTTGTCGGCGATGGTGCGCCGCTGGGGCTGCCCCATACGCAGAGTCTGTCCGTCAAAAGTTCCCTTGGAGGCCGACACGCCGGCCTTGAGTTCCATCCGGTCGGCAGCGCTCAGGTGATTCACCCACTGCAGATTGCTGCGCACGTTTTGCCAACCGCCCTGGAAGCCACCGTCGTCTTCCAGTGTCGGGGTGCCTGCCAGCACCTGGTTGCGGTACTGGGTCTGGCTGTTCCAGTTGCCTTTTTGCAAGAAGCTCTGCCAGACCACGCTTTCATCGTCACTGACCTTCCAGTTCAGCCGCGGCCCGAGGTTGAAGCCATGCCCGTAATTGAACTGTTCTGCCTGCTGCATGGCCAGCGAAGATGCACCATCCAAACCTGGCGCGGCGCGCTGCGTGAGCGAGTCGTTTCTGTTGCGCCACTGAAACAAGGAGATCGGCAGCGAGAGCGAATAGCCATTCCACTTCTCGCCCAGGGTGAAACTGCCCGAGACGGTGGGGCGGTCCACGTTGTAGCCCAGCCCCACGCGCAGGTCGCGCTGCGAGACCTTGGGCGCGTCTTTCATGATGATGTTGATGGACCCCGCCACTGCCTGTGCACTCTGATTGGCCGTCGGCCCCTTGGTCACCTCGATGCGCTCCACCTGGGCAGGGTCCAGCTGGTCCAACGCGAAACCGGGGGGTGCCGGGTCGCCGTTGATGAGCATGAGGGTGTAGCCAGAACCCAGGCCACGCATGCGCGGCGCGTTGCCCTGCATGGTGACACCCGGCAGGCGTTTGAGCACATCGGCCACGTTGGTGTCGCCATTGCGGTCGAGTTCTTCGCGACCATAGACCTGTTTGGCGACCTGGGCGCGGCGTCGCAGGTCGTCGCTGGCCTGCTTGCCCGAGATTTCCACCCGCTCAAGCTTGGCACCCGCGCGGGGAGTTGCTTCGCCGCTGCCGAATTGTGCTTCCTGCGCCAGCACGGGGGCAGTGCACCACACCAGCAGCGCACCGGCATAGGCCATGGAGGACGTGTGCTTCATACGCCGCAACACTTCTTGAACTTCTTGCCACTGCCACAGTTGCAGGGGTCATTGCGGCCAGGTGTGTCGGCGCGGTGCACCGTTTCCACACGGGGCCTGATCGACTTCCACAGCTCCCGCAAGTCGTACACCGCCCACACTGCGTCGGCAAATGCGTTCAGGCGGGCAATGCTCATCGACGGCGGCGCGTCCTCGCTGAAGGGTGACACCTCGGGCGGGCCCTCATCGTCTTCGGTCAGGGCCACCAGCGCCTGCAGCGATGCATCGAGCCATTGCGCCGCTTTCTTGTCACGGGGTGCGGTCCACTCCTCGGGCCAGGCCTCTATGGCATACATAAAACCCAAGGCCCAGATCTGGCCAAACGCGGGCAAAGGTTCGCCGGCCAGCCCGGCACGTTCTTCGTCGGACAACTCGGCCACGGTGCCGCGAACGTCCATCACTTCCGGGTGGTACGCGGCCTCATCCTCGAGGGACTCTATCGGCGCGTCCAGAGCGGTCTGGACCTCGCGCCAGCGCAGTTCCCAAATCTCCATAAAGCGCTGGCGTTGTGCGTCATCGGCAAAGGAGCCTTCTGCCGTGGCGTCATCGGTTGCACCGACCGCCAGCAGCACGTCGAAGTATTCCGAAGCGGCAATGGCGCGGCGGCAGCACACCAGCGCGGCCATAAAGCCCTCACAAAACTCCCACTGTGGGGTTTCGTCAAAGCGCTGTCGCATGTCATCCAGGATGGCGTCGATTTCTTCAAAAACGTTGGGGGCCTGCGCCGCATCCGGATTCAGCGGGGCAATGGATAGGTTTTCTGTAGGCATGGGGAGCGATTGTGCCTTTTTCAGACACAACGCGTAGGCGCGCGCACCGAGCGGGTTGGCGAGGCTTTATAGCGCGGACAGAAACTGCCGCAGTTCCGGCGTTTGCGGTCGACCGAAGATCTCGTCGGGTGTTCCGGCTTCGTGGATCAACCCCTGGTGCATGAACACCACCCGGTCGCTCACCTTGCGGGCAAAGGCCATTTCATGTGTGACCAGGATCAGGGTCATACCATCCAGGGCCAGCATCTCCACGACCTGCAGCACCTCACCTACCAGTTCGGGGTCCAGCGCAGAAGTAATCTCGTCACACAACAACACCGTGGGGGCCATGGCCAGCGCACGGGCAATGGCCACGCGTTGCTGCTGCCCACCCGAGAGCTGGTCGGGCATGCGGTCAAAGAACTGGCCCAGCCCGACCCGTTCGAGCAGGGACTGGGCACGCACACGGGCCTCTTCCTTGGGGATGTCCTTGACCAGGGTCGGGGCCAGCATCACGTTGCGCCCGGCACTCAGATGCGGGAACAGGTTGAAACTCTGAAAGATCATGCCCACCTGCTGGCGCAGTTCGCGCATGGCGTTCGCATCGCTGTGCCGCAAGGGCTGCCCATCCACACACAGGCTGCCTTTTTCGAATGTCTCCAGGCCATTGATGCAGCGCAGCAGCGTGCTTTTGCCCGAGCCACTCTTGCCGATGATGCAGACCACTTCCTTGCGGCCCACCTGCAGGTCAATGCCCTTGAGCACTTCGGTGGGGCCATAGCTTTTGTGCAGACCCCGGATGTCCACCAATGCAAAGGGCGGGTTGGATGATGTTTCAGTCATAGGTCAGGCCAGGCGGCGGTTTTCCAGCCGCTGACTCCACCACGACAGCGGGTAGCACAGGGCGAAGTACAAAAGACCGACAAAGGTGTAGGCCAGGAAGGGTTGGTAGGTGGCGTTGGAGATCATCTGTCCGGCCTTGGTCAGTTCGACGAAGCCGATGACCGAGGCCAGCGCCGTGCCCTTGATGATTTGCACCATAAAGCCTACCGTGGGTGCAATGGCCACACGCAGGGCCTGGGGCAAAATCACATAACGCATTTGCTGCGTGTAGCTCAGCGCCAGCGTGGTCGAAGCTTCCCACTGGCCTTTGTGGATGGCATTGACACAGCCGCGCCAGATTTCGGTCAGGTAGGCGCTGGCATAGAGTGTGAGGCAGATCGCTGCAGACACCAGGGGCGAGGTGTCCATGCCCAGCAAGGCCAGCCCGAAGTACACCAGAAAGAGTTGCATCAGCAGCGGCGTGCCCTGAAAGATCTGTACATACCAGGCCACCGCAGTAGCCACTCCGCGCAGCTTGGTGAAACGCAACATCAAGAGGCCCATGCCGACCAGGCCGCCACCCACGAAAGCGATCAGGGAGAGCGCCACCGTCCAGCGCACCGCGCCCAGCAAAAAGGTAAAAATATCCCAGAGCGAAAACTGAACCATGCTGCTTGCGCTCGCTAACGTCGCGAAAAGATGAAGCGCGGCCCCACCCAGTACAGCAGTTGCCGCAGCGCAATGGCCAGCATCAGGTAGATGATGGTCACAATGATGTACGACTCAAAGCTGCGAAAGGTACGGCTCGATATCAGATTGGCCGCCTGCGACAGCTCCTCCGCGGAGATCTGGCCACACACCGCCGAGCCCAGCATGACGATGATGATCTGGCTCACCAGCGCCGGCCAGATGCGTGCCAGCGCAGGCGGCAGCACCACACGTGAAAAGGTTTGCCAGGGCGTGAGCGCCAGACTCATCGCCGCTTCCAGTTGACCCCGGGGTGTGCTCTGCAGGCCGGCGCGCACGATCTCGCAGGCATAGGCCCCGAGGTTGAACACCATCGCCAGCACACACGCCACTTCGACCGACAGGCGCAGCCCCAGCGAGGGCAGGCCAAAGAAAATGAAGAACAACTGAATGATGAATGGCGTGTTGCGCACCAGCTCAACATAAGTCCCCACCGCCCATTTAAGGAAGGCGCCGCCGTGAAGTCGGGCCCAGGCGCAGGCGGTTCCCAGCAAAGCCCCCAGCACCGCCGAAGCGGCTGTCAGGGTAACGGTGAGCACCAGCCCGCGCAGCAGCATAGGCCACTGGGCCAGCACAGTTCCAAAATCGAACTCGATCACGCTATGGGATCACACGGTGTGAGGGCTGTGCCGGACGGGCCCGCTGCGACGTTGGCAATTAGTCAGGAAGCACGCCAGTGCCGCGGCCCAGCCACTTTTGCGAGTACTGCTCGAGCGTGCCATCGGCCTTGGCGGCACGCAGAATCTCGTTCACCTTGTTCAGCAGCGCGGTCTCACCCTTGCGTACGCCAATGAAGTTGGGCGAGTCTTTCAGCAGCAGCTTGTATTCGGCCTGCACCTGTGGGTTCTTCTGCACCGCAGCCGCAGCCACGGCGGCGCCGGTGGCCAGCAATTGCGTCTGCTGCGAGATGAAGGCGGCAACGGTGGTGGCATCGTCCTCAAAGCGCTGGATCTTCAGTGTGGGCGGCGCGACTTTCTGCAGCACATCGTCCTGAATTGTGCCGCGCGTCACGGCAATCGTCTTGCCGGCGAGATCGTCAAAACTCTTGATGGTCAGAGCCTTGGGGCCAAACACCGCCTGGAAGAATGGTGCGTAGGCCACGGTGAAATCTATCACCTTTTCACGTTCCGGGTTCTTGCCCAGGGCCGAGACAATCAGGTCAATCTTCTTGGTTTGCAGATACGGAATGCGGTTGGGCGTGCTGACCGGAACGAAGTCGGCCTTGACGCCCAGCTTGTCAGCGATCAACTGCGCCGTGGCCACGTCCACACCGGTGAGCTTGAAATCAGGGCCCATATAACCGTAGGGCGGGAAGTCTGAAGCCACACCCAGCGCGATGGACTTTTTGGCCAGGATGGAGGAGAGGGAATCATCGGCCTGCGCGGGCGCTGCGAAAGCCAGAACGGCGCCGGCGAACACACCAGCGAGTGCAGAAAGCGATTTGAATTTCATGGGGATACCTGTCAATAAAGGATGGGGTATGCCTGCCGGGCGCAAGATGTATGCCACGCGCTGTGGCTGGTACGAGCCTTGCGAACAGAACGCTGACAATGTGCCTAGAATCGCCGCTCCGGCCCAGAGAAATTACCCGCTAGCCCCAAACTGGTGCGCAAACGCCCTATTCTGGGGATGCCAACAGGACACGGATCGCCGACCCCTCGAATCACCGCTTTGAAGCCCTTTATCCATGCCCTCATTCCCCCAACACCCGTTCACGTTGCTGGCCAACCCCCGCTTTCAGCCCGCTGAGCCCTATGGTGCACACCGCAGCGCGTTGCTCAGCGCAGCGGCACTGTCCCAGGCCAGCGATGTCATCACCTCCTGGAGCGGCTACGCGATCACCCCGCTGCATTCTTTACCGGGACTGGCCCGTAGCGCCGGTGTGGCCAGCCTGCACTACAAGGATGAAGGCTCACGCTTTGGTCTGGGCAGCTTCAAGGCGCTCGGCGGCGCCTATGCGGTGGCGCGTCTGCTGTGCCGCGTGCTGGGCCAGCGCCTGGGCCGCAGCGTAAGCCATGCGCAGTTGCGAACGGACCCCGCACTGCGCCTGGCCTGTGCAGACATCACCGTCACCTGTGCCACCGACGGCAACCATGGCCGCTCGGTCGCCTGGGGCGCAAACATGCTGGGCTGCCGCTGCGTCATCTATATCCACGCAACGGTCAGCGAAGGCCGCAAGGCCGCCATTGAACGATATGGCGCACAGGTGGTGCGCACCAGCGGCAACTACGATGATTCGGTGCAGCAGGCTGACCGCGATGCCAAAACCAACGGCTGGTTTGTGATATCAGACACCTCGTACCCCGGCTACATGGACATTCCGCGCGATGTGATGCAGGGCTACCAGCTGATGGTGCACGAGGCCGTCAGCGCCCTGCCGCAGTGGCCCACCCATGTGTTTGTGCAAGCGGGTGTGGGGGGCTTCGCAGCGGCCGTCTGTGCCTATTTCTGGGAGCGCAGCACAGAGCAGCGCCCGGTGTTTGTGGTGGTGGAGCCGCAGCAGGCCGACTGCCTGCTGCAAAGCGCGCGCGCTGGCACCGTGGTGGCGGTGAAAGGCGATCTGGACACGCTGATGGCCGGTCTGGCCTGCGGCGAAGTGTCTTTGCTGGCGTGGGACATTCTGAACACCGGTGCCAACGCGTTTTGCGCCATTCCCGATGCCGCCGCGGTGGACACCATGCGATTGCTGGCCAGCGCGCAAGGAGGTGACCCTGTCATCGTGGCCGGCGAGTCCGCTGTGGCAGGCCTGGTTGCAGCACTGCTCACAGCACAGGACAGCACCGCGCGCACCGCCCTGGAGATGGGTCCCGACAGCCGTGTGCTGCTGTTTGGCAGCGAGGGCGATACCGACCCGGCGCTGTACCAGCAACTGGTAGGGCGCAGTGCCGCGCAGGTGCTCCAGGACGGTGCCCCCGCATGACCACGCCACAGATCAACGGACCGCGCCTTTTGGACAGCCTGCACGCACTGGGCCAGATCGGCGCCTTGCTGGGTGGTGGCGTCAACCGCCTGGCGCTGACAGATGCCGACGCCCGGGGGCGCGACTGGACGGTGGCTCGCATGCGTGAACTCGGCATGCAGGTCTCGATCGACGCCATCGGCAACATCGTCGGCATCGCATGCGTGAACTCGGCATGCAGGTCTCGATCGACGCCATCGGCAACATCGTCGGCATTTTCCCCGGCACGGAAGACCTGCCCCCGGTGATGGTGGGCTCACACATCGACACCGTTCGTACGGGCGGGTTGTACGATGGCAACTACGGCGTGCTGGCGGGCCTGGAAGTGGTGGCGACTCTGCGCGACGCGGCCCTGCAGACCCGTCGGCCGCTGGCCGTGGCAGTGTTCACCAACGAAGAAGGTGCGCGTTTCCAGCCCGACATGATGGGCAGCCTGGTCTATGTGGGTGGCTTGCCGCTTCAAGAGGCGCTGGAAACACGCGATGCCGATGGCGTGTCGGTACACAGCGAGTTGCAACGCATGGGTTACCAGGGCACCGCTGCCGTGGGCGCGCCAGCGGTGGACAGTTTTGTGGAGCTGCACATCGAACAAGGCCCGGTGCTGGAACGCCTGGGTTTGCAGATCGGTGTGGTCGAGGGGGTGCAGGGCATCTCGTGGACCGAGTTCACGGTGGAGGGCCAGTCCAACCACGCCGGCACCACGCCCATGGCGCTGCGCCACGACGCCGCGCTGGTGGCAGCGCAGGTGGCGGTGTTTGTGCGGGAATTGACTGTGCGCATGGGCGCTAATCAATTGGCTACGGTCGGCGCCGTGCGGCTCAGCCCGAATCTGGTCAATGTCATCGCCCAAAAAGCCGTTTTCACCGTGGACCTGCGCAATACGGACAGTGCCGCGCTGGCGCAGGCCGAGCGCGACTTGCACGCTTATGTTGCGCAAGCAACCCAGACTGAGGGCACGCGCGTGAGCTCCCGCACCTTGGCCCGCTTTGAGCCGGTGGCGTTCGACCCCATGGTGGTGAACCTGGTGGAGCAGCAGACACAAGCCATGGGCTGCAGCTACCACCGCATGCCCAGCGGCGCCGGACACGATGCGCAAATGTTGGCCCGTGTCTGCCGCAGCGCCATGATTTTTGTGCCCAGCGCGGGCGGGCTCAGCCACAACGTACGTGAGCACACCGAACCGGTCGACCTGCATCGTGGCGCGCAACTGTTGCTGCAGGTGGTGCTGGCACTCGCCAATCGCCCGACCGACGGACCATTCTGATTCAACCCTTGTCGCTTTACCTCCATGCCCCGCTATCTCAACGTCGCACTCGGCCAACTCGGCCCCATACAACGCGCAGACTCCCGCAACCAGGTGGTGGCGCGCCTTTGTGAGTTGATGCGCCAGGCCCACGCCGTGGGTGCGCAACTGATTGTTTTCCCCGAGCTGGCGCTCACCACCTTTTTCCCGCGCTGGTACATCGAGGACGAGGCCGAGATCAACAGCTACTTCGAGCGGAGCATGCCCAATGCCGACACGCAGCCGCTGTTCGACTTGTCGCGCAAGTTGGGCGTGGGCTTTTACCTGGGCTACGCCGAGCTGGCGCAGGAGTCCGGCGGCGAGGTGCGTTACAACACCTCCATCCTGGTGGACCACAGCGGCCAGATCATTGCCAAGTACCGCAAGGTGCATCTGCCGGGGCACAAGGAACACGAACCCTGGCGACGCTTCCAACATCTGGAGAAACGCTACTTCACTGCGGGCGACGGCTGGGGCGTCACGCAGGCCTTTGGCGGCATTTTGGGCATGGCCATTTGCAACGACCGGCGCTGGGCCGAGACCTACCGCGTGATGGGCCTGCAAGGCGTGGAGATGGTGCTGATTGGCTACAACACGCCTGTGCACAATGCGCCGGCGCCGCAGCACGACGACCTGTCGTTGTTCCACAACCAGCTCTCGATGCAGGCCGGTGCTTACCAGAACGGTACCTGGGTGGTGGGTGTGGCCAAGGCGGGTGTTGAAGAAGGCGTTGACAGCATTGGCGGCAGTTGCATCATTGCCCCCTCGGGCGAGGTGGTGGCGCGCTGCCTGACCAAGGGCGACGAGATGGCCATCGCACGTTGTGACCTCGACTTTTGTGCCATCTATAAACGCACCACCTTCAACTTTGACCTGCACCGGCAACCGCACGCCTACGGGATGATTGTGGAACGTAAGGGTGAGACGCTGGCAGCCGACGGGTCACCGCTGTAGTTGCCACGTGGTGGGGTTTCAGCACCGCATTGGTGCGCATGGAGATAGATTTCCTTGGGACCGCGCGGGCTGCGGGAGCAGCCAACGAAGTTTGCCACGCAAGCGAGCAATTCTCTGATCATCGTCAATGTCAGCACCCGATACACCACGAAAATTCAGGCTCTGAAGATCGCGCTCGACGGTCAGCCGGCACAACTGGTTGCATCGAAGTACCGCGAAGCGTTCCCTTGAATGGCCCGGAGCGGCCTGTGCTACGGAGATTGTGATGAACCTTCAAACCATGAGACTTACCCAGCGCTTTGCGCTGCTACTGACCGCAGTGGTAATCGCCTTTGCTGTCTATGGAGCCTGGTCTTTCAAGGTGTTGAATGAGCTCAAAGTCAACGGGCCGGTGTACCAGCGGATTGTTCAAGGCAAAGACCTGATCGCCGACATCCTGCCGCCACCGAAGTACATCATCGAGTCCTACCTCACAGCCTTGCAGGCAATGACGGCAGCGCCCGAGGAGCGCAAGGCATTTATTGAAGCACTCAAGTCACTCAAGAACGACTACGACACACGACATGCATATTGGGGCAAGGAAAATCTGGAAGATGCCCTGAAAGTGGAACTGCTGACCCATGCAGACAAGCCCGCACAGGAGTTCTATCGCATTGCGTTCGAACAGTTCGTTCCGGCGCTTGACAAGGGTGACAACGCGTCCGCCCAGGCGGCGCTCGAAGCCATGAAGAAGCACTACACGGTGCACCGCGTTTCGATCAATACGCTGGTCGAGATGGCCAATAAGCGCAACGCGACGGACGAGGCCAGTGCCAAAGACGAAATCGTGAAAAGTTCATGGGTCATGTTGCTGATTTTGGTCGGCGCCACGGGGCTGGTTGCCCTGTTTCTGCTCGGTATATCGCGCAGTCTTGTCCGGCAGCTCGGTGGCGAACCAAGCTATGCCGCCAAAGTGGCGGAGAGCATTGCCAGCGGAAATCTTTCGATTGCGATTGATACCGCCCCCCAGGACCATTCGAGCCTGTTGTACGCAATGAAAACCATGCGTGACAGCCTGGTTACCATCGTGCAGCAGATCCGTACCGGAACCGATACCATCGCCAACGCCAGCGCCGAGATTGCCCAGGGCAACCGTGACCTGTCACAGCGGACCGAGACACAGGCCAGCGCATTGGAGTCCACCTCCGTATCGCTGGACGAACTCAAATCAACCTTCGAAAGCAATTCGACAAGCGCATCGCAGGCCAACCAACTGGCCCGCAGTGCCTCGGATGTTGCAACCAAGGGCGGCGAGGTCATGGCCAAGGTGGTGGACACCATGAGCGGCATCAATGAAAGCTCCAAGAAAATCGCCGACATCATTGGCGTGATTGACGGAATTGCCTTTCAAACCAACATTCTTGCCTTGAACGCTGCGGTCGAAGCAGCCAGGGCAGGTGATCAGGGCCGGGGCTTTGCGGTGGTGGCCAGCGAGGTGCGCTCTCTTGCCGGGCGCTCTGGCGCGGCCGCACGGGAAATCAAGTCGCTCATCGGTGCCAGTGTGGAGCGGGTCGAATACGGGAATGGGCTCGTGGACCAGGCGGGAAACACCATGAACGAAGTGGTGGCGTCTATCAAGCGGGTGTCCGACCTCTTGGGTGAACTCAGCGAGGCCGACGCTGCGCAGAGCCGCGATGTGCTCAAGGTCAGTGATGCGGTGAGCCACATGGACGAGTCCACGGTTCAGAACGCCGCCCTGGTAGAAGAAATGTCGGCAGCAACCATCAGTCTGACACGCCAGGCGCAAGAACTGGTGCAGACGGTCGATGGCATACAGCTGCCACAAACCCATGCTGCGGGAGCCATGGCGCGGCACCTGTTACCCGCGCTCACATAAGGCGTTGCCCAAGCCGTGGCGCGCAACTTGCTTGTAACTTTGACGCTCTAGCGCGCCTGTACTGCGCATCAGAAGCGCGCGCTGGCCGGGCCCCACTGTGGTGGGTGACAGGATTTCCGGAGTCAAGGCTACATGGAGACAGACAACGCTTTCGAGTTGGCGGTGCATCGGCATGACGCGCGCGTGGCCGAACTGGGCTTGTCCATCTGGGTCGGGTCTGAGCCCACTTTTACCGACCGGGAAGCGCAAACGCCCGCGTGGCTGCATGCGGCGCTGGGCGACGACAAGGAGTTGCGCGCACGCGATGTCATCTGCGACCTGAGTCGGCAACGGCCGGGTGGCCTGCTCCTGCGCAGCGTCGGCCGGCTCTATCCCGGCGAGAAGTTGCCAAGGTGGAACCTGGGCTTGCTGCACCGGCGCGATGGCGCTCCCGTGTGGAACGGCCCCCCGGATCCCATGTTGAGTCCAAGTGTGGGTTCAACCAGCCCCGGGGAATTCTCGAGTTTTGCTACAACACTGGCGAACGCTTTTTCAGTGAAAGAATTGCCTGCTCAGTGCGTCGAAATCGAAGTGGGAGACGATACCAAGGCCTTGCCGGTCGCTGCCGATGCAGTGGATGCACAACGGCGATTACCCAGGTTTGTACTGCACCTGCACACGGACACCGTGGCGTCGCAGGCAGAACCACTCCACTGCATCACCATCGAGCTTCCACACTTGGAAAGCGTCGGGCTTTTCCTCTCGTATCTTTCCTGCATTGAAGACGCAGCACTCGCTTGCGGTCTGCGTGCGCTGGTGCTGACCGGCGCCACACCCCCAGTGGACGCGACGGTGGAGCTCACCACCGTCACGCCAGACCCGGCGGTGATCGAAATCAACACCGCCCCCAGCGTAAATTGCGCAGAATTTCTCAGCCGCAGCAACCAGGTGTACGCGGCCGCGGCGACCCAGGGGCTATCGCCTTACCGACTGTATTTCAATGGCCAGGTGGCTGATTCAGGGGGCGCTGGCCAGATTACCTTCGGCGGTGCTACGTCGTCGACGAGCCCGTTCGTCCAGAACCCGCGCCTGCTGCCACGATTGGTGCGGTACCTGAACCGGCACCCCGCGCTGAGCTATCTCTTTTCGCACGATTTTGTCGGCGGCAGCGGCCAATCGGTGCGCCCGGACGAGCGTGGCACAGATGCTTTCGACGATTTGTTGCTGGCATTGACACTGCTGGAGCGCGAAGGCGATGTGTCTCCCGAACTGCTTTGGAAAGCGCTTGCATCGTTTTTGTGTGACGCGGTTGGCAACAGCCATCGGGCCGAGATCAATATCGAAAAACTCTGGAACCCCTTCCTGCCCGGTCGCGGTTGCCTGGGCCTGGTGGAATTTCGCTCCCTGCGCATGCAGCACACCCCGCAGCGTGCCACCGCTGTCGCCTGCTTGTTGCGCGCCGTGATTGCCATGCTGGCAACGAGGCCCTACGACCTTCCGTTGATCGAATGGGGGCGCGAACTGCATGACCGCTTCGCTTTGCCGTTTTACTTGCGCGCTGATCTGGACGCAGTATTCGCCGAATTGGAGTTGGCCGACCTTGGGCTGGAGATGCCCCTGCAGCGCATCCTGCAGCAAAACGAATTCCGGTACTTTGGCAAAGTGGAGTTGCCCTTTGGCACCCTGGCGCTGTGGCGTGGTCTCGAATTCTGGCCGCTGGTGGGTGATGCAGCCAGCCCGGAACAAAGTGGCAGTTCCAGGATGGTGGACGCCAGCACCACCCGGATCGAAGTACGCTGGCTGCCGCCGTCTGCCGATAGGACCGACCAGCCCACAGCAACCCACTGGCTGGACTGGAGCTTGTACGCGGGCGATACGCGCCTGCCCATGCGGCCTGAACGTGACAGCCAGGGGGAGCTAAAGGTGTTTGGTGTGCGCTACGGCAGCTTTGTGCCGCGCTCCGGACTGCATCCAACACGCAAGGTGCAGGCACCATTGACACTGACGTTGCGCCACCCGGCTCACCCAACGCAGTATGTGGTGCAGCTGCACGAATGGCACCCTGAAGGCGAGGCCTACCCCGGGCTTCCCAAGGATCTGAACGAGGCCCGTGACCGCCGATCTGAGCGCATGACGGTGGTTGAGCAAGAACGCGCGCAGCAAGCTGACCCTTTGGAGTCCAGTTCCGACCGATATCGGCACCAGCCCGGACTGACGGCTTACAGCCTGGACCTGCGATACCGTTGATGCCCCGAACCGTGCGGGCGGGAAAGAATGTGGTCGAGTGGATTTGGAATGCACAATGCGGACAGGGAAACAACGCGCCAAATCATGACTCGGATCTTCGACAACATTGAGCAAGAACTGCTAACCACCGTGCGTGGGACGATGCAGGTTTCCAAGCGTGCTGGCTTTTGCGTGGGCTATCTGGACTTGCGGGGTTGGCAGGCGGTTGAGGATGTCGATGATTGATCTCTCCCCCGCCCAATCCGCCGATCGCATCACCGCATTGCTGGCGGCCCATGAGAGCCGCACGCTCGACTTCAAGCGCATCAGTGGCAAACAGGGGCGCATGTATGAAGCCATCTGCGCCTTTGCCAATACCGAGGGCGGTTTGCTGGTGATGGGTATTGGCGATGCCAAGGCCATGAAGCCGGGTGACAAGCCGCAAAGCCGTTTGTTTGGCATTGAAGAAAACCTCGAAGGCTTTGACAACTTCTGCGCCGAGTTGCTCACCCGCTTTACGCCTGCTATCACCAAGCTGCATTGGATTCGTGTGGCCTGTACGTTGAACACCGGTCATCCTGGGCATGTTGTGTTGTTGCGGGTAGAAAAGAGCAACCAAGTGCACTCCATTGTGGGCGATGGAACCTGGACGCGCATGGATGCCAGCAACCGCCAGTTGATCGCGGCAGAGATTGCAGACCTGGCCTACCAGCGTGGAGTGAAGAGTGCAGAGACTCTGCCCATGCCCGTCGAGCTGGACTTACTGAACACCGATGCCTGGCGCAGCTACTGCCTCACGCGCGGTTTGGCTGATATGGACTTGGCCGTACGCTTGCCAAAGCTGGGGCTGACGGCGTCGATGGACGGTGTGCAGCAGCCTTTGCTGGCTGCGCTGTTGTTGTTTGCGGATGAGCCAGGCGCTTTGTTGGCGGGGCAGGGCATGCGGGCGGACATTCGTGTGTTCCATTACAAGGGCAAGGTGATTTTGCGTGGCGAGGTGCCAAACTTGCTGCTGCCACCTAAGACCATAACCGGACCGGCGGTGGAACAGATTGCCAAAGCGCAGGCCTATGTGCTGGACCGCTTGGCCGTGGGGTTGACCATGGAGGGCTCGGGTTTCAAGACGCGCTATCGCTTTCCGGAGCGGGTGATCAAAGAGGCCATTACCAACGCGGTGGTGCACCGGGACTACCGGTTGAACCGTGACATACAGATTCGTATTTTTGATGACAGGGTGGAGGTGGAGAGCCCAGGCCGTCTTCCGGGCAGCCTGACCCCGGCCACGATAGAGAAGACAGGTTCCGTGACCCGCAACGGATTGCTGGCGCGGAACCTGCGCGAGTTTCCCAACCCACCCAATGTGGACGCAGGTGAGGGGGTGCCCATGATGTTTGCGCAGATGGCGCAAGCCAGTTTGTACGAGCCTTTGTACCGCGAGCAGTTGGACGCAGCGGTGCCCACTTTGGTGGTGACCCTGCTCAATGAAGAGCGCCCCCCGCTGTGGGTGCAGGTGAGCGACTGGATAGACCGCAATGGCCCCATCGCCAACGGCAAGCTGCGCGAAATTTCGGGGTTAGACACGTTGGCCTCATCCAAGCAACTGCGGCAGTGGGTGGCGCAGGGGGTCTTGGTGGCGTTGCCAGCGGCTTCACGCCAGCAGGCCAGCTACACCAAGCCGGAGCTGGCAGGTTTGATGGATTTGACGTATTCATTATCTTTTGGCCTGGATAATGAAAATGGAAATGACAAAAAACCTATGTAAATCAAAGGTTTGTGGATGCAGTCATTATCCAGCGATGGGTTAATTGAGGGAAAACCCTTGGCCGCAACGCATTGGCAATGGGATGGGCAAACCGTGCTAACTGGCTGTGGTCAGTAGATTTCACTCCCCACTGGAGCAGTCGGCATTAAAAGTTCTACTGGCGGCCGACAGCCCGGTCATGGTGGTGTTGGCTCACCCGGTGGCCCACAAGATTGTGGTGGCGTATACGAACCGGCAGGCTCGTTGGCGGCTCAGGTGCATCAATGGCGGCAGGTGGAATTGCAGCCAAACAACGGGCTTGCTTGGCCACAGATTGCTCTATTTCATTATCTTTGGCCCAAGATAATGAAATTCAAAAACGGAGAAAGTCATTTTTTTTCAACAAGTTAGCCGGTGCTTCATTATCCTTTGCTGGACAAATACGCAGCTTTTCCCCACAAACAGATCGCCCACAATGCCATGATCAGCCAGCACCACCACACCAGACTCCGTCAATCTATTCAATCCCAAAAAAGTAGCACTTCACGCAAATCCGCCGTGCGATGGAGGCCGATTGGACTGATATCTACTCAGCAACCTCCTAAAAAGCCTCCACCCCAAGGTCAATGAAGGCCCGGACCTTTGGCGTCAAGTACCGCGCACTCGGGAAAACCGCGTGCACTGGCATATCCGGCGGCTTCCAGTCTGGTAAAACGCGCACGAGCAAACCTTGGCTGAGCTGGTGCTGGATCACCACCAGCGGCAGTTGTGCAACACCGAGACCCTGTGCCACAGCATCACGAACGGCAAAACTGTTGTTGACCAAAAGCCGCGGCGCTGTCTCTACACAGGCCTCGTCTGATCCGTTGCGTAAACGCCAGGTCTGCGACTGCGTTCCGCCGCTAAACGCCAGGCGATCGTGGGCGGAAAGCGCAGCGGGCGTAGCCGGTACGCCGCGCCGTGACAGGTATTCCGGACTGGCAAACAACCCGTATTCCAGGCTACCCAGTTTGCGCGCCGCAAGGCTGGAATCTGGCAAATTACCCACCCGAATGGCCAGATCGAAGCCTTCGTGCACCAGGTCCACCAGGCGACCGGTGAACTCTGCCTGGACTTGCACCTGGGGGTAGCGTTGCAGGTAATCGGTGATCCAGCGGCTCACGGCAACCATGCCGAATTCAACGCCGCAGGTCAGCTTGAGCACGCCACGCGGCTCGGCCTGGGTTTTCTGGGCGGCGCGTTGCGCGTCGTCGACGGCGCCCAAAATACCCACCGCACGCTCAAACATTTCGCGCCCGACTTCGGTCAGTGACAGTGACCGTGTCGTGCGCTCCAGCAACCGCACCTCCAGCTTCTTTTCAAGTTGGGTGATGACGCGGGACAAATGCGCTTTCTGGGTACCCAGGCTTTCGGCAGCGCGGGTGAAGCTGCCTGTTTGCACCACCTTGACGAACGCGCTCAGCTCTTGCAACTCCATGACAACCTCCATTGTTGCTATATGGTGCAACAGTATGTCGCAAGTTGATGTATTTATCTAATTTCAGCGGTACTGGAAACTCCGGGCTCACGCTTTTTGCAGCGCAGTGATCAACCCCTACCGGAGCATTCCATGAGCCTGAAAGACCCCAACGTTTCTAACCCCAAGAGCAAAAAACGGGTTGCCATCGTCATCGCCAACCCGGCGGTGTCCACCACCACCGGCTGGCCCATAGGCTTCTGGTGGAGCGAGTTGACCCACCCCTACCTGGCGTTTGAAGAGGCCGGTTACGAAGTGGAAATATTCAGCCCTGACGGCGGCAAATGCGATGCCGATGGCATGAGCGACCCCAACGACGCCAGCGGTTACAGCAAGACCGATCTGATTACCCAGGGCTTTATTCACACACCCGAATTGAACGCTATGGTGGAGAACACCCGAAAAGTAGCCGATCTGGAGGTGGCCCGGTTCGACGCCATCGTGGTCGCGGGCGGCCAGGCCCCCATGTTCACATACGACAAGGCCAGCGCGCTGCTCAACAAGTTTGTCGCGTTTTATGAAGCTGGCAAGGTCACCTGCGCGCTGTGCCACGGCACTGCCGTACTCGCGTTTGCCAAACTGAGCAATGGCGACTACCTGGTCAAGGGCAAGACCGTGACCGGATTTGCCAATGTGGAAGAGGACTTTGCCGACAACGCCGTGTGGAGCTACGGCATGCTGCCGCGCGACAAGCATGTGATGCCGTGGCGCATTGAAGATCGCCTGAAGGAATTGGGCGGCAACTTTGTGCAAGCTGGACTGTGGCGCGGGTTTGCGGTGCGCGACGGCAACCTCATCACCGGGCAGCAGAACTTCTCAGGTGCGGACACTGCCCGTCTGGTCATTGAGACCTTGGGCCGATAAGGTTGGAGGATCATCATGCGTATTTCCATCATCGGTGCGGGTAATGTTGGCAAGGCTCTGGCCCAAGCGTTCATTCGGCAAGGCGAAGAAGTTTTCTTCGGCGTGCCCAACCCGGAAAAATACCAAAGCGCTGCCGCCGCTTTGGGCCCCATGGCAGCGCTTGGCACCGTGGAACAAGCCGTCGCGGCTAGCGAGGTGGTGATTCTGGCGGTGCCATTTGCTGCCACAGAGGCGATTGCCCGCAGCGTGTCGGACTGGCAAGGCAAGGTTTTGGTGGATGCCACCAACCCGCTGGCAGCCGGCCTGGCGGGGCTGACGGTGGGCACCACGACCAGTGCAGCCGAGCAACTTGCCCGCTGGGCACCCACGGCCAAGGTGGTCAAAGCGTTCAACACCACCGGGGCCGAAAACATGGCCGATGCCAGCTTTGCACGCGGTCTGCCGTTCATGCCGGTGTGTGGCGACGATGCGCAGGCGCGCGCCAAAGTCATCGCCCTGGCGGCGCTCATTGGTTTTGACGCCGTGGACTTGGGGCCTTTGTCTGCTGCCCGCTATGTGGAGCCGTTTGCAATGACCTGGATTCACATGGCGTTCAAGCAAGGATTGGGGCGCAACTTCGCCTTCGGCATCTTGCATAAAGACTGAGACCACCACAGACAAAGGAGTCCCCATGGGCAAAGGACGTTTGGAGGCATTCAGCGATGGTGTTATTGCCATCATCATCACCATCATGGTGCTGGAATTGAAGGTGCCGCACGGTGCAGCGTGGGCTGACCTTGCGGCACTGGGGTCGGTGTTTCTAAGTTATGTGCTCAGCTTTGTAAATGTGGGCGTGTACTGGAACAACCACCACCACATGCTGCATTCGGTCAAACAGGTCAATGGCCGCATTTTGTGGGCCAATATGCACTTGCTGTTCTGGCTATCGCTGCTGCCGTTCACCACCGGATGGATGGGGGAGAACCATTTTCTGCCCGCCCCGGTGGCACTGTATTCGACCAATCTGCTGCTGTGTGCCATTGCTTATGTCACCCTGCAGCGGCAGATTATTGCGTTGCACGGCAATGAGTCGGTACTTGCCAACGCGGTTGGGGGAGACACCAAAGGCAAGGTGTCTTTGGTGGCCTACCTGCTGGCCATTCCACTGGCGCTGCTGGGATACTCCTGGGCAGCCGGTGCACTGCTTATTGGGGTGACGCTGATCTGGTTTGTCCCTGACCGACGGATTGAACATGCGCTGCGCGAATAGTGGGTACGCCCTGAGCCCGAGCGCTTTCCGAACTGATTGCGCTACAGTTTTGCTAGCGTCTCACGCACATTCCACGGGCGCTGGAGGCTGATTTGCCTCTTACCCAGCGAGTTCCTGCGCCAGCCCCTCGCGCTCGATCGCTGCGCCCAGAAAGTCCAGAAACGCCCGTACCGCCGGCACCAGGCCGCGGCGCGAGGGAAACACGGCATGAAAGATACCGGGTAGCGGCGCCCAGCCGGGCAGCACGGGCACCAGCAAACGGTCGCGCAGCTCATCGCTGCACATGTAGTCGGGCAGGGCGCAGATACCGGTGCCGCGCAGTACCGCGAGCTTGAGCGTCAGCAGGTCGTCTGCCACGTAGCGCGGCTGGTGCACAAAGGCGTGCGTGGCGCCGTCCGGCCCCACCAATTGCCAGGTGGCGCGGTCACCCGCCATCGACATATTGACCGTGTCCAGCCTGCCGAGGTCCATCACGGCCGCAGGGTGCCCTTGGCGCGCCAGCTGCGCCGGGCTGGCAACCAGCAAGGTGCGTGTGAGGCCAAAGTTCTTGATGACCAGACTGCCACTGTCTTCCAGCGTGGGGCGCACCCGCAGCGCCACATCGAAGCCCTCTTCCACCAGGTCCACGGCGCGGTTGCTCACCCGCATGTCGATGCGCACTTGCGGGTGGTGCGCCAGGAACAGCGGCAGGATGGGCCCCAGCGTGGTTTGCGCCAGCGTCACCGGGCACGCCACGCGGATCAGGCCACGCGGCTCGGTCTGCGCCTGTGCCACGGTATCGGCCGCAGCCTGCGCGTTTTCGCGCATGGCAACGCAATGCCGGTGAAATTGCTCGCCCACTGCGGTGAGTGACAGCTTGCGCGTGGTGCGCTGCAACAGCCGCACGCCCAGGCGCGCCTCGAGTTCCGCCACCCGGCGCGAGATGCGCGACTTGGGCAAACCTAAAGCGCGCCCGGCAGCGGCAAAGCCACCGCGATCTACCACCTCGGCAAAGTACACCAGGTCGTTTAAATCCTGCATTGCATGGCTCCATAGTCCTGCCAATAGAACAATCTAACGCAATTTTGCGTACTTATCAAATATTGGTGCCACCCGCATACTTTATCCATCGCTGCAACTCGCAGTAACCTTCAAGGAAATCACCATGAAACTGCTCCACATTGACTCCAGCATCCTGGCCGCCAACTCCACCTCGCGCCAGCTTACCGCCAGGATTGTTGCCAAATGGCGCGCCAGCCACCCTGGCACCACGGTAGAGTACCTCGACCTGGCCACGCACGCACCCAGCCACCTCTCGGCAGACTCCCTGGGTTTTCGCATGCCAGCGGGTGATGCCGCGTTGACCGATGTGCAAAAGCAGGAAAACGCCTTGTCGGAGGCGCTGGTGTCCCAGTTCCTCGCGGCTGACGTCATTGTGGTGGGCGCCCCGCTGTATAACTTTTCCATCCCCAGCCAGCTCAAGGCCTGGATAGACCGCATTGCCCAGGCGGGCCGCACCTTCACCTACACCGACAAAGGACCCCAAGGCCTGGCTGGCGGCAAGACGGTGATCGTGGCCTCGGCCCGCGGTGGCGTGTACTCCACCAGTGAGGGCGGACGCGCCATGGAGCACCAGGAAAGCTACCTGCAGACGGTATTTGGTTTCTTCGGCATTACCGATGTGCGCTTCGTACGTGCCGAGGGTGTCGCCATGGGCGATGCCGCCAGAACACAGGCGCTGGCCGCAGCCGACATCGAAATTCGCGCCGTGGCCCAGTTGGCCGCCAACCAGGCCAGCGCAGTTCAGGCAGCCTAAACTGCTGCACCACGCTGGCACGTCACAAATTTCGTCCTATACTGAAATTTGTGGCGGCACCAGTCTGCGCTTGTGCCCCAATCTCTTCTAATAAAGCAAGGAGTCAAAGGTTATGGCACTCAAGCATGTAATGGTCCACCTGGACCAGGATCCCCGCACCAGCGAACGCCTGAAACTGGCCGTAGCGCTGGCAAAACGTCACGGTGCACGGCTGGTGGGTGTGTTCGGCAAGAGGACACGTGCGCTGCGGGTGGGGGTAGTGACGTCGTGGCCGACGCCCGAGTTCACGCAGGCCTGCGAGGACAGCAAGGCTCTGTTCACCAAGGCAACTGAAGGGCTAGACGGGGCGGAATGGCGCTTCATCAACCGTGGTAGCCACACAGAAGTGCTGCGGCTATTTGTCGACCTGGCGCGCCATACCGATCTGGTGATTCTCGGCCAACACGAGCATGGCAAGGGAAATGTCCACGACGATCTGGCCGCTGAGGTGATCGTGGGCTGTGGGCGTCCGGTACTGGTGGTGCCGTACGTGGGCGATTTTGCGACGATCGGTGAGTGCCCTTTGATCGCCTGGAACAATGCCCCGGAAGCTGCCCGTGCTTTGAACTATGCGCTGCCTCTGATGGAAGGTTGCGCGCTGGCCCATGTGCTGTCGATCTCTGCACGCAAGGACGATTGCGAATCTACCAGCGCTGAAATTGCCAACCACCTGGGTACGCACGGCATTGCGGTCAAGACCGATATGTTCGTGGTCGAGGACTTCGGCATCATGGACATGGTGCTCAACCGCGCCAGTGATCGGGGGGCCGACCTGTTGGTGATGGGCGCGCATGGCAATATGGGCTTCCCGTTTGAGAGCCGCGGTGCCGGCACACGTTATATGCTGCAGCACATGACACTGCCAGTGCTGATGTCCAATTAATTGCGTTTCTAAATCACCCGTGTCGTTGTTGCTTCGCCTTGTCGTGCAACAGCACTGCCTTCGGCTTCGCGCCTAGACACGAGAGATTTGGAATCGCAATATTCCTGCGCCTTCAGTTGCTCGCGTCGAGCTGGGCCAGTAACGACTCGCAATACTGAACGCCCAACTGAAAGTCAAAGGCAGCCAGCGCCGCACCCAAGTCGACCAGCGTTGCTCCCAGGTCAGAATGTGGCAGCGCTGAGGCAAGAGGCAAAGTGCCGTGCACTTCCAGCGCGCGCAAGTCCGAGGCGCGCAGCAGTTCGAGCAGTTCCAGGGCATCTGCGCGCACGCGCACAAAGTCGATCGGTGCCGCATTGGCAGGCGCACCGCCTTGCGCTGCGACGGGCGCATATCGGTGGGCAATCTCCTCGATGGGGCCGAGCGTGGACAGCACGGCCTGGCGAAAAGCGGCAGCAAACTCCGGTGGTTGCGCTGCGCTCAGGTCCGCCTTGATAGTGGCTTCCATCGACTTGGCAACCGTCGACAGATAGTTCGCCCCCACGGTGGCAGATACGCCCTTGAGGGTGTGCAGCAGGCGCACCGCAGCGGTATTGTTGGCAGCCGCCAACAAGGCATCGAGTTGGTCCGGCAGTGCCGCCGTTTCCTGCAGATAGGCCTGCAAAATATCGGCATAAAGTTCGGCGTTGCCCCCCAGGCGCGCCAGTGCACCTTCGGTATCCACTTCTGCGGGGCCTATCGCGATAGAGGTCAACGGCGCCGACGCCCTCGATTCACTGGCACTTGGCGCTGCGGTGGCCTCAACGCTGCGCGCACGCCCGGTGTGGTTGCGCAGCACCTCCACCAGGTGGGTCAAATCAAAGGGTTTGCCCACATGGTCGTTCATGCCGGCGGCCAGACAGGCCTCACGGTCGGACGCCATGGCGTTGGCGGTCATCGCAATCACGGGCAGTTGTGTCAGGCCCAGGGTATTGCGCAGGATCTGCGTGGCTTCGTAGCCATCCATTACCGGCATTTGCAGATCCATCAGCACCACATCAAACGGGGGACTGGCGCTGGCAACCGCCGCTACACCGAGTTGCCCATTGCCGGCAAGTTGCACCACGGCACCTTCGGCGCTGAGCAACTCCTGCGCCACCTGCTGGTTGATCAGGTTGTCTTCGACCACCAGGATCCGCAAACCTAGCAGGCGACCGGACTGCTGTGCTTGCGTGCGCGGACGGCTGCGCAGATTGCTCAAACCGGCGCGGGCATCGGCGACGGCGTCATACAGCATCGAGGACGTGACGGGCTTGACCAAAAAAGCATTCAGGCGCGCCTGCTCAGGGGCGCTGCGCTGCGACAGGGACTCGCGGCCATGGGCGGTCACCATCACCGTGATGGGGGGCTTGGTGCCAGGCGCCAGTTCGTCCAGGCGTCGAATGGTTTCCCATCCGTCCATTCCCGGCATTTGCCAGTCCACCAGCAAGGTCTGGTAGGGCGTCTTGCCACTGCTGATGCGACGCTGGACCAATTCCAGCGCTTCCCGGCCGCTGGCCGCGGCATCCACCTGCCAGCCCCAGGACTCGACCATGGCGATGAGAAGGTCCCGGGCAAACGGGTTGTCGTCCACCACCAGAACCTCCATCGGTTCCTGCATCTGCTGCGCCAGATCCTGGCTGCCACGTTCTGCGTCGTCCACCACCGGCAGCACCAGGGTGAAGAAAAAACTGCTGCCTTTGCCCAGTTCACTCTCCAACGCCAATTCCCCACCCATCAGTGCCACCAGCCGTTTACAGATCGACAGCCCGAGCCCGGTGCCGCCAAAGCGGCGTGTGGTCGATGCTTCGGCCTGCGAAAACCCGTCAAACACCTGGCTTTGACTCTCGGTTGCAATGCCGATACCACTGTCACGCACGCAGAACTTCAGTGTCGCATCGGTGTCAGTGCGCTGCACCAGCTTGATCTGGAGAATCACCTCGCCCTGCGCCGTGAACTTGACGGCATTGCCCCCCAGATTGATCAGCACCTGCTGCAACCGCATGGAGTCGCCCAACAGGCTCTTCGGAACACTGCTGTCTACATCAAAAAGTACCTCGACCGGTTTGGCGCCGACATTGGCCGACAGAATCACCGACAAGTCGCGCAGGATGCCGTCCAGATGGAACGGTTGCGGGTCGATGACCATCTTTCCGGCCTCCATCTTGGAGAAGTCCAGAATGTCGTTGAGCAAGCCCAGCAGCGACTTGGCTGCGCCTTCGGTCTTGGAGGCATAGTCTTGCTGGCGCGCCGAGAGCTCGGTGTTTTGCAACAGCTTGAGCATGCCCAAAATGGCGTTCATCGGCGTGCGAATTTCGTGGCTCATATTGGCCACGAACTGGCTCTTCGAACGCGACGCCGCCTGTGCTGCTTCCGTGGCCTTGACCAGATCGGTAATGTCGGCGTAAGTGGTGACGAAACCACCATCAGGCATCGGGGCGCCGCGCACCTCCAGAGTCATACCGTTGGCACGGGAGCGCTGAAAGTTGTGGGCCTGCGCCAACAATTGGCGGTCCATTTTTTCACGCACGATCTCCTCAACGTCGCCATCGCCATATTCGCCCCGCTGGGCGTTGAAGCGCAGCAACGACTCGAATGTGGTGTGCGCGCCTTCGAACAAGGACGGCGGAAACTCCAGCAAGGACCGGAACATCGCATTGGACTCGACCAGCTCGAGGTTCGCATCAAAAACACAGAGCCCGACTGGCACATTTTCCAGAATGCTGTGCATCAGCGCGTTCTTATGGCGAATATCGACTTCCATCTGGTGCGCTTGCGTGATGTCCAGATCGATACCGTACATCCACTGCGGTTCGCCCCGGGCTGTGCGCGTCATCAACTTGCCACGTGTCTGCTGCCACATCCAGTGGCCGTCCTTGCATTGCACCCGGGCCTCAAATTCGTAATTCTCGCTGCCACCATCGCAGTGGGCCTGCAGTTTCTGATTGGCAACCTGCAAGTCGTCGGGGTGCACCCGCGTGCGCCAAAATCCTGCCGGATCATTGCCAACTTCCTCGGGCGTAAAGCCAAACAGCGCGTACCAGCGCGCGTTGACAATGCTTTCACCGGTATGCAGGTTGATCTCCCACGTGCCGGCACGGGTCGCTTCGATGATGTTCTGCAAGCGCGAACGCTCCACCGCGAGCGCTTCCTGCGCCGCCAGCACGTTGGTGATATCGGTACGAATCGAGATATAGCGCTCAATGTTGCCGGACTCATCAAAAAACGGCGCGATGACTGTATCCACCCAATACGGGGCACCACTCTTGGAGAGGTTGCACACCACATCACGCCACACATAGCCACTGGAAATGGCCTTCCACATGGCCTCCCAGTAACTGTCGCTCTGGACATCGGACTTCACAAGGCGGTGATTGGCCCCCAGCAGCTCCTCATTGGAATAGCCACTGACACGGCTGAACGTGGCGTTGGCGTAAGTGATGGTTCCCGCCGGGTTGGTCATCGACACCAGGGCATGCGCATCAATTGCGGTCATCAGCGTCTCCGACTCTCGCGCCGCGCTATCCTGCGCCAGGCGCGCGTCCCGGTTCGCCTGGTCGAGGGCGCGCAGACTGTCCTGCGCCAGCGCGAGTTGCCCCAGCACACTCATGCCGGTCCGGTCCTGCACGTCGATGGGCGTGGAAAAGTCGCCCCGTCCGATGCGTGACATGTGGGCAAACACGGCATCCACCGAGCCCCCCAGCGTATCCAACAGCGACCGGTTGGTGCGCGCCAGCATCGCCACCAATGCCAACCCCAACGCCACCAGAATCAAGCGCAACCCGGTGGCAAGCGCCCGAGCGTCCTTGACCGCCTGCAATGTGCGCTGGTCGAGCAAGCCATAGAAGGCGTCGATCGGCGCCATGATGGAGGCCTTGTCCCGGTGGTACTGTGCATCGTGCATGATGCTGCGGGCCCGCGCCTGATCCGCCTGCGCCTGGGCTCCGGTGGTTTGCATCAGTTCCATGGCGACAAACTCGGTTCGTGTCAGGCCGTCGGAATTGGCCTTGGCCACCTCCAGCATGCGGAATTCCTCGTCGGTAAATCCGGCCTGACGCATCAGATCCAGCAGGGCGACCGATTGACCGCCGGCCGGGCGCGGACCCACCCCCTTCGGCGTGTTTTTCCGTTGCGAATATCCAGAATGTCCTGGTAATGCTGTTGGTAGCTGGGATCCCCCGTGACCACAAACGTCCGCGCCATGCGCGTCAGGTCATCGGACGATTGGCGCAATTCGTTGGCCAGCAAGAGCGACTGCAAACGCCTCTCATTGGCTTGATCGACCCGTTGCTCCAGAACCATGTAAAGCACAATGGCAAACGCCAGGGCGAACAGCAGCGCCACTGTCGTCCACAGGTTTCGGGAAAACCGGGTTTGGTCTGAGTTCATGAAAGCTCTATTTTGCCTGCATGCAAAGCGCACCTCGCCTGGCTAGTGCCTGGCTAGTGCCTGAGCAGTCCAAAGAAGCGTGCCACTTTCTGCGCCAGTGTCTGCGACTCCGTCTTCAGAACCTGTGCGTTGATGGAATCGACCGAATGATCTGCGCCCGGGATCACCTGAAGATCATAGACCACCCCCGAGCGCTGCCACACTGTGGCAGTTGCCGCTTGCGATGTGAAGTCCATCCGGGCCAGACCCTTGCCACGGCCGCCGCCCAGCGGCACGTTGCGGTCCATCTCGCCATGAATGGCCATGAGGCGCTTGCCCTTGCCCGCCGGACATTGCGCAGCACCAGTTTCGAGACCCCCTGCGATCGGAACCGCAGCGGCAAACACGTCTGTCTCGCATAGCATGCGCTGCGTCATCATGGCGCCGTTGGAGTGACCCACTCCGAAAATGCGATTGCGATCAATGCCATAACGCTCGGCAATCGCGCCAATGGCTTGCGTCAGATAAGCCACATCGTCCACCCGCAGATCGGCGGGAAGACCGCAGCACGCACCGGCATTCCAACCAAGCATGTTGGGACCCAGCACGCTGGACACGCGCGTGCCGTTCAGATAGGCGACCATGAAACCCCCTGCATCGGCCACCGCATTCAGGTTCAGGCTGCCCTCAGACCGCAGGCTGGAAATGCGTTCGGCATTGCCCATTCCGCCATGCAGCACGACCACCAGCGCACGACTCCCCACTGGCGACAGGTTGGTCGGCTGGTACAGGATGGCGTTGCGCCCTGCGATGGTCTCGGTCAGAGTGGTTGCCGTAACCACGCACGGCGCTACCAGCGTCGATGCAACAGTCAGGACGCCTGCCAGCGTCGCCGCCGACGTCATACGATCAGTCATTTCACGGAACTCCTTCATGCATCGATAGAAGCAGAAATGTACCGCCGCTGGCGAACGCTGGCACGTCATAATTCGCCGGATCGCGGGCATGACGCCAATGGCCGCTCCCTACGCACCTTCGAAACAGGACAACCAATGCAACGCTATCTGACAACGACACTATTTTTGGCTGCGGCAGCACTCGCTGGCTGTGCATATTCTCCGGTTTCACCACCAGCACCGGCCGCCGTCTTCGCACCGAACGCCAACCTTTTTACACAGGGCATCCCGCCCATACCGCAGACGCTGGTAGATCGCGTGGCCAATTACACGGACTTTCGCGGTCATACTTTCGTGGACTGGCATCCGCAACAGCGCCAGATGGTGGTGGCACACCGCAAGGCAGGCGATACGCTGGCGCAGCTCTACCTCATCAAGTCACCCCTCGCAACGCCGGAGCAACTGACCAATGCAACGGAGCCCGTGACATCAGCCACCTTCGAGCCGCGCAACGGCGGTTATCTGGTCTTTGAGCGCTCCAGCGGCGGCAACGAGGCGGCGCAACTGTTCCGACTGGACCTGGCTTCTCGCCAAACCACCCTGCTGACCAACCCCGACGAGCGCCACAACACCCTCACCTGGCTGCATGGCCGTAGTGAGCTGCTCTACACGTCGCAGCCACTGGACCGTACGGCTCAGGGCGGACGCCGGACTGAAGTCACCACCACCTTCTGGTTGATGGACCCGCTGCAGCCACAGGCTCGCCGCAAAGTGGCCGAGCTTCCCGGCGGCGGCTGGTGGGGCACGGGGGTGTCCCGTGATGACCGCCAGTTAGCCCTCACACGCTACCTTTCGGCCAATGAGTCGCAAGTGTGGGTACTGGACATGCAGAGCGGCGAGCGACGTCAGGTGTTGCCCGCTGCCGGCGAATCGGTGAAAGCTGCACATTTTTCACGCGACTTTTCTCCGGACGGAAAAGCGCTGTTCTTCACCAGCAACCGCGCGGGAGAGTTCAGTGAAGCCATGCGCCTGAATCTGGGCTCCGGAGCCATTGACCGGATCAGCGCACACATCCCGTGGGATGTTGCGGGAGGTTCAGCCACCGAAGACGCGAGCTGGATCGCCTTGCAGTTCAATGTGGACGGACGTGACGAGCTCCGTCTTTTCAATGGCCGCACCCTCCAGGAAATGCCAACACCGAAGATTCCGAACGGCAGCGTAGGCTCGACCGATTTTCACCGCGCGCAACCGGAACTGGCCTTCTCCCTCAACAGCGCCCAGGGACCGAGTCAGCTGTGGACGCTGGATGTCACCAATGGCCGCGTGGAGCAGTGGACCCAGGCGTATGCACCGCCCGGCGTGGATATGACCCGCTTCGTCGAGCAGGAAATTGTCCGCTGGAAGAGCTTTGACGGTCGCACTATCAGCGGGCTGTTGAGCCAGCCGCCTGCGCAGTTCAAGGGAAAACGTCCGGTCCTGATCGACATTCATGGCGGCCCGGAGGGACAGGCCAAGATCGGCTTCATGAACCGCTACAACTACTTCTTGAACGAACTGGGCATTGCCATTGTTCAACCTAACGTCAGGGGTTCAAGCGGCTTTGGCAAAACGTTTTTGACGCTGGATGATGGCATGAAGCGCGAGGACTCGGTCAAGGACATCGGCGCTTTGCTCGACTGGATCGCAACCCAGCCGAACCTGGACGCATCACGGGTCATGGTGAGTGGGGGCAGCTACGGCGGCTATATGAGTCTGGCCGTCAGCACGCACTATGCCGACCGCATTGCCGGAGCGATTGATACGGTGGGCATCTCCAACTTCGTAACGTTCCTGAACAACACCGAAAGCTACCGCCGCGACCTGCGCCGGGTGGAATATGGCGATGAGCGCGATCCTGCCATGCGTGCGTTTCTGGAAAGGATTTCCCCACTGACCAACGCCCACAAAATCACCAAGCCGTTGCTGGTGATCCAGGGCAAAAACGACCCGCGTGTGCCAGTCACTGAAGCCGAGCAAATGGTCGAGCGCGCACGCGCGAACGGCACTCCAGTCTGGTATCTGCGTGCCGACAACGAGGGACATGGCTTCGCTCGAAAAGAAAATGCCGATTTCCGCTTCTACACCGTGGTGCGCTTTATGGAGACGGTGCTTAAACTCTAAGGATTGCGGAGTTCCCAAATGCATACGCACACGCCGATCCGATGCCCTTCCTGCCGCGACGCAATGGAAAGCCTGCGCCTGCCGGGCCTGAGTGGTGGAACGGTCGATCTGGACCTGTGCTTTGCCTGCCATGGCCTGTGGTTTGATCCGCAGGAAAACCTCAAGCTGACCCCGGCTGCGGTGGCAGAGTTGTTTCGCGTGTTGCACGACCGCCGTGAATCCGCGCGCCAGCCGCTTGCGGCCAAGGTGCACTGTCCGCGTTGCAACGCCGCTTTGGCACAGGGCTTTGATGTGGTGCGCAGCGGCCGTTACATCACCTACCGCTGCCCCAATCGCGACGGTCGCTTCGCGCCGTTTTCGTCGTTCATGATCGAAAAGGGGTTTGTACGACAACTCACCAAGCCGGAGGTTGACGACATCGCCCGGCGTGTGGCCGTCATCCACTGCAGCAGTTGCGGTGCTCCTGTCGATCTTCGCAAGGACCACGCCTGCCCACACTGCCGCTCGGCTTTTTCGCTGCTGGACCCCAAAGCAGTAGAAAAGGCGCTGCAGGGTTATGCCCGGGCCGTCACCACGCCCAACGCCGTCAAGGCACCCGAGTTGGCCGATGCCCTGATCATGATCGAACGCGACCGACTACAGGCACAGCGCGAAGCACAGGCACAGCGCGGCACACTCCTATCCACCGGCGCGGATGTCGATTTGTGGACGCTGGGCATCCGGCTGGTGGCGGCAGTACTGGACTGATGCGGTAGCCAGGGTCAGGAATTCTTCGCTTCCACGGCCAGCCAAATCTCGTTGCGCCGCAGAAACCAGGGTGTCATCGGCCCGTTGTAGCGCGACAGAACCGGCTCTCCAGTCCAGGCAACCGTAGCGGTTTGCATTGCCGACTGCAGTTTGGCAAGGTGTTCGTTGTAATTGGATTCGGACCAGAAGCCGGAATACTGAATCACAGCGACCTGGCGCCCTGGCACTTCACGCAGCACCACCCGCGCGTCGAGCGGCTCTGGCGCCGTATCCACCGTCACTCCGCGGGGCAAGACGAACTGCACCAGAAAGCCACCTGGCGCTGCAGTTTGAGTGACCGGTGCGGTCATTTCCAGTTTGACCGGTACTGCGGCCTGCGTGACGGGTGCCGTCATTTCCAACTTACGCTCACCCTTGTTCTTGCCAAAGATGTATCCGGCCAGTATCGGAAATGCCCGATTGCCGGCCTCACTGGCAGACCCTTGCACGACAGTTTCCGCCACAGTGAAGGCGGGATACTGGCGAATCTCGATACCCTCAAACTGACGCACCACGGTGTATTCGGGCTCTTCAATGGCGTGGCTAGGCATGGAGATGGTGAGGGCAACGAGGACGAAAAACACGGAAAACCACGCGTAAGACCAACGTAGCGGTTGCAGCTTGGACGTAAGCGCGTAGGGCATGGCGAGATTTTTCATGGATGTGATGGGTTTTTGGGGGCAGAAGGTGCACGTTGGCGCCTTCTGCCCACTATCGGATAGCCGTCTTACTTGGGCATCACTACGGTGTCAATGACGTGAATGACGCCGTTGTCAGCCGCGATGTCGGTCTTGACGACCTTGGCATTGTCCACTTTGACGCCGTCCGTCGTGGTCACCGTCAGCTCGGAGCCCTGCACGGTCTTGACCTTGCCGGCCTTCACGTCCGCCGCCATCACTTTGCCGGCAACCACGTGGTAGGTCAGCACGGCGGTGAGTTTGGCCTTGTCTTTGAGCAAAGCGTCAAGGTCGGCTTTCGGGATTTTGGCAAACGCGTCGTCGGTCGGCGCAAATACCGTGAACGGGCCCTTGCCCTTGAGTGTGTCGACCAGGCCCGCAGCGCCCAGAGCGGTCGCAAGGGTCTTGAAGCTGCCGGCTGCCACGGCGGTGTCGACAATGTCTTTGGCATGTGCAGAGAAGGCCATGCCAAGGGAAAGAATGGATGCAATCAGCGTTTTTTTCACAGGGTTCTCCAAATGTGTTGAGGTCATCTCAAGCCGCCAAAAATGTGGCGCAGGGAGAATTTACTACCAATTAGTATCATTAGAAACTTTGTGGTTATAAATAATACTTATCAGTATATTTGCGACCAATAAGTTTGCATTGATTCAAAAGCCGCGAACCTGCTCCATCACCACCTGCCGGGTCACCGTGTCTGCGGCAAACATGTGCTCCACACGCAAGGAGGCGAGGGTGATGTCTTGCGGGGTGCCAAACGTGGAAAAGATGCTAAAGAACGCCAACTCGCCGTAATCCGTTGCAAAACGGGTGGTAAGTACTGGAGCCATCTGGCGCGGCCAGGCAACGAGTCGCTTGTTGCCCAGACGCGATTGAAACTGGTTCGCCAGTTGCTCCACACGCGGCAGCAGTTCAGGCACCACGCTGGCGTCATCCCGAAGGTGGGCGAGCATGGCGGGGGCTACTTCCTCCAGGTTGGTGATTCGGCTGGTCATGCCTTGCGGATGCAACATGGCATCGAGCAAGTTGATCGGTTGGCCCTGCGGCAGTTGCACCATCCAGGGCATCAGGGTGATAGCGATCCACTGCGCACCCCGGTTCATCTGCACGACGTTCCAGGAGGCATCCAGCACCAGGGCAGGCATCGGGTCGTGTGCTTGCAGCAGGTGGCCCAGCGCCTCGCGCACCGGCGCGAGCACGGCATCGTGCAGCTCGCTGTCGCGGTACACCGGTGCAAAACCCGCCTGCTGCAGCGCCACATTGCGCAATGCCAACGGTGCCTGTAGCTCCAGCAACCACGCCAGCAGCAACTCGCGGCTGGGTTGGGACCGTCCACTCTCCACAAAGCTCACATGGCGTTGTGAAACACCGATCCGCAGCGCCAGTTCCAGTTGGCTCAACCGGCGCGACTTGCGTGCAGTTTGCAGAGTGTCTCGAAGCGTGGGGCTGGCGGTGTCCATCCATCCATTGAAGCACATACCCACATCGGCGCAACTACCTGGGACGTAATTGCATTGATTCACAGCGCCACGCACACTGGCCTTTTGCTTCAAAAGGAACCGTCATGAACAAAGCTGTCTTGATCGCCGTGCTCATCATCTTCGCTGCACTCACTGCCTACTGCGTGCACCACGCTGGCGGCGTTGTGGACCTGGTGCTCTTTCACCTGCGCCATCCAGAGGGCTGGCAAGTCCTGACCGATCTGGTCATCGTGATGTGCCTGCTTTTGGTCTTCATCCGGCGCGATGCCCAGGCAAACGGGCGCCCGTTCTGGCCTTGGGCGCTCTTTTCGTTGGCCGTCGGCTCATTTGGTCCCCTGCTGTATTTCATCACCGCAAAGAAGAAGCCATGACTGCCAAATTCGCGCAATGGACGGTCCACCTCATGCTGGCGCTCCTTTTTGCGCACGAACTCGATGCAGTGACACAGTCGGAATGGCGCCTGCTGTATGTGCTGCGCGATCTGAGCGATGTGCAGGGGCGCTGGTGGTTTGTGGCTTTGCATGTCCCGCTGTTCTGGGCAGTACTGACACTCGTATACCACCCAAGCGCCGCTGTGCAGGCTCGCAGCCGCATCGGCCTGGCACTGTTTGGCATCGTGCATTGCGCCCTGCACGTGCGGCTGCAAGCCGATCCGTTGTCAACTTTCAGCTCCCCGCTGTCATGGAGTCTGATTGGGGGCTACGCCGTGGCAGGCGCAGCGTATCTGTGCCTAGCCTGGGCGGCTCAGGGTGTTACGGCAATGCCCGACGCCAGTTCCTGACACAGTGCCGCCAGTGGCATCGCCACGATGTCATGTCCCATCGGGAACGATTCCGTACCGGGGTAAACCACCAGTTTGCGTTGTGGGGACAAGTCATCGCAGGCGGCATGGAATCCGCGCTCGACCTTGGGGTTCAGACTGCGCTTGATTTCAATCGCCCAGAGTTCACCACCCGGCCAAACCAATAGCAGGTCAACTTCTGCGCCACCGCTGGTGCGGTAAAAGTAGGCCTGCACGTTGTCTGGCGCACAACTCAGCAGGTTTTCAATCACAAATCCTTCCCAGCTGGCTCCCAACACCATGTGTGATAGCAAGGTTTCTTTGGATTCAATGTCCAGCAAGGCATGGACCAAGCCACTGTCGCGCACATACACCTTGGGCGACTTGACGAGGCGCTTGTTCAGATTGGTATGCCACGGCGGCAGTCGGCGCACCAGCAACAAGGCGCACAACAGGTTGATGTAGCTTTGTGCGGTTTTGGCATCGACTCCGATGTTGCGCGCCAGGTGTGCCACGTTGAGCAAACCGCTTTGATGGTGCGCCAGCATGGTCCAGAAGCGGCGCAACGTGTCGGCGGCAATGCGTGGTCCAAATTGGGGTATGTCACGCTCCAGATAACTGCGAATGAAGTTTTGCCGCCAGCGCAGGCTACGCGCATCGCCGCTTGCCATAAAACTCTCGGGAAAACCGCCGCGCAGCCACAGCGTGTCCAACTGCGCAGCGCCGATTTCCAGCAGATTCAGGGGGCCCAGTTCGAGATAGGCAATGCGCCCAGCCAAGGTCTCGCCGGATTGCTGCAGCAAATCCAGTGCCGCCGAGCCCAACAAAAGGTATTGACCCGCGCGCCGCCCAGAGCGGCGCGCCTGATCGATCAGTCCCCGCAATATGGGGAACAAATGCGGCGTGCGATGAACCTCATCCAGGATGACCAGCTTGTCGAGATGGTCCGACAAATAGAGTTCTGGTTGCGCCAGCTTGGCCCGATCGCGCTCGGATTCCAGATCGAGGTAGATGCTGGGGATGGATCGTGCGGCTTCGAGTGCCAATGTGGTTTTGCCCGCTTGCCGTGGTCCGAGCAGGGCCACCGCCGGTGAGTGTTGCAGTTCATCCGAAATTCTGGGTAGCAAGTGGCGTGTAAACATCCTTGCAATTATGGAGTTTCATTCCATGATTTGCAAGGATATCAACTCCCTGCCACATGCCCGGCAGCAAACGCTTCTTCAAACACGGAGTAGCCGGCCCAGTCGCTGTGGGCGAAGCGCAGGTGCTCCCATGCCAACACCGGTCGGGTCGCAGAACGCTCCGTTTTTGATAGCTGCTTACGCATATCAGACGAGCGGTACAGGCCGATTTGACCCTCAACGTTTGCCACCGGCACCGCCATGGCGTGGCCGTAGCGGGTGATCTCCAGTTGCGTAACCTTGCCAGCCAGGTCCGGGTGGGCCGGTGATAATTCGGCGATGATGTCGTCGCGCCAGGCCGCCCAAGGCTTGTGCAGCAGCAGTTGGCGACCGGCCAACGGGCCGCCAGCAACATCGCCCAGTGCCCGGTAATAGGTCAGCACCGTGGCACCGGCTACGCTCTGCAGGCTTTGGTGACGGGCGTCCACGTAGCCCAGACCGGGCGCACTGACGCTGTCACCGTAAACCACATTGTCCCAACTCGGTGCCGCACCGGGACGGTCATGCAGGGATTCGCGCAGGTGCAGGTTGGCCACCAGCCAGGGTGCCTGCACCAGCTGCCGGGCCGCCAGGGTGAGGAAATCGGGTGGGTTTTGCACCACACGGGCCGCCACATGCACTGGCAGTGCCACCACCGCCATGCGCGCCTGCCAGCGCTCCAGGGCCTGTGTGGCGGTGTTGAGGGCGTCTACTTCCACACCGCCGCGGGTGTTGGAAATACGCAGTACGACCCGCCCGGTATGCAAGCGCTCGCCCAAAGGAGCGGCCAGTCGACGGGTCAGCCAGGCGTTCCCCTCGGGCCAGGTGAGCACGCCTTCGCGTTCAGCCCCCTCCGACCCAGGCGCATGAAAGCCATGGCGACTGGCAAAGTAATGCAGTCCCGCAAAGGCCGATACCGTGGCAAGTCCGGCACCATAGTCGTCGCGGCAACAGTAGTCCAGGTACCAGCGCAGGTGGGGGTCGGTAAGACCATGCCGGTCCAGATACGCTACAAAGGTAATAGCTGCCAACGCACGCTGGGCGGGCGCTAGAGCACTATTTCCAATGGGAATACTCCACACCCCCACCTTGCGCTCCTGCTCCACCAAAACGGAAAATTTCTGATACTGCGCCAGCGTGTCGTGCTCGACCCCCTGCAGCGGCAGCAGGCCGTCTTGCCACGCATCGTTGAAAAACAGCCGCTCCTGCGGACTGTGGCAGAGGTGGCGCTCGTCATAGCCCCAGCGCCCCGCCAAGCGCTGGCGCAAGCCCAATTCTTCCAGCAGGTCCTGTACCTCAGGTGCATCGTCGCCAGGCACGGGCAGGTAATGCGCACCCAGCGGACACGCGATGCCACCGAGCGCGCCGCCACGGGCGTTGCCACCGGCGCTGTCTTCGAGTTCGAGCATGGCAAAGTCGTGTCTACCGCGCAGGCGCAGCGCGCGCGCTGCTGCCAGTCCAGCCACGCCGCCGCCGGCAATGAGCACTTCAGTCCTGAAAACTTTGGCGGGAGCCGACCAACCTGCGCCGCTTTGCAGGAAATCGCGCATCGCGTGACCGCGCTCGAGGGACATGCCAGAGAAACCGCCCGTGATATGCGCCAGACCTTCGCCTGCCTGACAGCCGCACAGCCCCAACGCGCTGCCCAACACTGCCTGAACAAAGTTGCGACGGCGCATTACGGATGCTGGCGAAAGCAGAAGTAGAGCGGGCGGCAAACAGGCATGCCAAAGTGTATCGCTGCGGTTTAACCAAGGGTTTCCGAGCGGCTATGGGGGCTTACATTGCCGTCGGCTTTGCTCAACAATGTCCCACTGACTCCCACTTGTCAAAGAAATAGCGCGGGTTCTGCACGGAGTTGGTTTGCACCATCAGGAGACGACTGTGTTCAACCTCAATGCACTGAGTATTTCCAAACGCTTGTGGGTCATCGTGCTTGCTGCACTGGTGGGAGTCATGGTCCAGGCCGGCGTGTCCATGTACTCTGAACGCAAGATCATGACCGATGAGCGCCAGGATGGGGTTCGGCAAAGTGTTGAAACCGCATTGGCGATCGTTGCGCATTTCCATAGCCTGGTCGGCAAGGGCAAGATCGACGAGGCCGAAGGCAAGAAACAGGCCCTCGATGCCCTCAGATCGTTGCGGTACAACGACGCCGAGTATTTTTGGGTCAACGATATGCACCCCAAAATGGTGATGCATCCGATCCGACCCGAACTTGATGGCACCGACCTGACCGATAACAAGGACCCCAACGGCAAACACCTGTTTGTCGAGATGGTTAAAACGGTTAAAGCCAGTGGTGGCGGACTCGTGCCCTACATGTGGCCCAAGCCCGGGAGCGCCGCCCCGGTACCCAAGATTTCCTACGTCAAGGGATTTACTCCGTGGGGCTGGGTCATAGGTTCGGGTGTTTACATTGACACCATTGATGCCGCCATGAACCTGCGATTGCTGACCATTGTGGTGGGTTGCGCGGCGCTTGCCGGATTCCTGGTCGGTGTCAGTATTGTGATCAGGCGCAGCTTGCTGCGTCAATTTGGCGGCGAACCCGGCTACGCGACCGATGTGACGCATCGCATCGCTGCGGGCGACCTGACCACCGAGGTAGCACTCAAAACGGGCGACGATTCCAGTCTGCTGTATGCCATCCAATCCATGCGCGAAGATCTAGCGGGCATTGTGGGACGGGTTCGTGAGGGTTCGCAACGGGTCGCGCACGCCAGTGCCGAGATCGCCCAGGGCAATAGCGACCTCAGTGCCCGCACCGAAAGCCAGGCGAGCACGCTCGAGCAAACCGCTGCATCCATCATTGCTTTCCAGACCAACATCCTGGCGCTCAATGCCGCCGTGGAGGCGGCGCGTGCCGGTGAGCAGGGCCGCGGGTTTGCAGTGGTCGCCAGCGCGGTACGGTCCCTGGCGGGGCGCTCCGCTGATGCTGCCAAGGAGATCAAGTCACTCATCAGCGCCAGTGTGGAGCGGGTGGACAAGGGCTCGGCGCTGGTCGATCAGGCCGGCGTCACCATGGCCGAAGTAGTGCGCTCGATCCAGCGCGTCACAGAATTGATGGGTGACATCAGCGCTGCCAGCAGTGCCCAAAGCCAGGGTGTGACGCAGGTCGGCGAAGCCATTCGCCAGATGGATCATGTCACGCAGCAGAACGCAGCACTGGTCGAAGAAATGGCCGCCGCCGCCAGCGACCTCAAATCTCAGGCGCAGGAACTTGTCTCTACCGTGTCCATTTTCACCGTGGAGGATGTCGGGCAACCACTGCGGTTGCAACGCGCGTAACCCTACAACTTGAGATTCAAGCGGATGTAATAAAAAGCACCGTTGTAGCCAAACGGACTGATGGGTGCGTACTGGATGATGCCGCCGCCGCTGACAAACAGGTTGCTGGATTCCAAAAATTTATCGGGCAAGACGCCGAATACATTGTTGCCGCCCACGGCGAGTTCCACGGATTTACTCAATCGCAGCGCCAGGTCGAGGTCGGTGGTGGTCTTGGCCCCAAAGTGGGTGCCATTGAAGTAGTAATAGCTGCCCACGCGGTTGAGGTTCAACGTGGAGCGCCACGGCCCGGACTCGTACTGGGTCCACAGTTTGTAGCCGTCGGCCGGCTGCGCGGTTTCAATAAACGACTGCGTGGTGTCGTTCAACACCGCCGTGTTTATCTGGTTGCCCAGGATCGAGGCCAGCGGGTACACATCGGTAATCGTCGTCTGGTCACGGTGGTAGGAGGCGACCAACTTGAGCTTGCTGTGATCCTTGAAGACGTGCTTGTAGTTGAGGCGAACGTCCAGGCCGCGTGTTTCGGTGGCAATGGCGTTGGTGAAATAACGGGCGCTTTGCACACCATATTTCTGTAGCACTGCCTTGGCCTGGGCCGACACGGTATCGATGATATTGCCGGTGAGCATGATGCGGTCGTCAATGTCGGCGGCAAAGTAGTCCAGGCTGACCGAGAAATCGCTGGTGGGCTGGTACACCATGCCCATGGTCTGGTGCTGTGATTTCTCCGGTCGCAGCGGCTGCGAACCCAGCGCAATCGACACCGGATGGTTGACCGCAAAGGTACCCGCCTGGCGGAACGTGGAGTCGGTGCTGCTGAGGGTCGAGACGGTGGAGGTGTAGTTGGCCTGCGACAGCGAAGGTGCCCGGAAACCGGTGCTGGCACTGGCGCGCAACAATACATCTTCATGGGGCCGGTAGGCCAGGGCCAATTTCTTGTCCAGCGTGGCACCAAAGTCGCTGTAGTTTTCGTAACGTGCGGCACCCTCGAGTGACAGCGCGCGCGAGACGTCGTAGCGCGCATCCAGATACAGGGCCCGATTGCTGCGGGGTGCGCTGACCTCGTTTTCGGGCCTGAAACCCGGGAACCCCTGGGCCCCCGCAATGGTGCTGAAAGTGCCGGTCATGTACGAGGCTTCCTCGCCCCGACTGATCTGGTAGTTTTCGTGCCGCAATTCCGCCCCACCGGCCAGGTGCAGTGCGCCAAACTTCTTTACCAGGTCGAGATTGAGGATGTCCTGGGTGTAGCTGGTGGCACCACTGTCAAACGAGGTGGGCGAGTTGTTGCCCAGTGAGTCGTTGTGGGTGTTGCTCACGTAAAAATGGTAGTTGTTGCTGCCGCGCGTCAGGCTCAGATCCCAGCGCAGATTGTCAAAGCTCACGCCGCGCGCACCCACGCTGAGCGAATAGTCGCTGATCGTGGGCTCGATCATCGGCAAGAACCCGTTGGGGTACAGCACCGGGTTGTTGCGGGCTTCGGTGGGCAAGCGGTACAGCGCACCGGCGCTGCTGTTGCGCCGGTCCAGCGAGCCGTGGGCATACAGCGTCAGCGCATCAGAGGGCACTTCTGCGTTGAGCGCCAGTTGTCCATCCTGCGCACGGGTCTCGCCAATCAAGTGGTTGATGCTATTGCCCAAGCGGGGATCCGGCCCAGCACGGTTCGTGCGCCCACGGTCCCGGGTTTCCGCCGTCAGGTTGACGAAGCCATCGTTTTGCAGCGGCAGTGAGTAGAACAGATCCGCCTGTCGCACGATGCCATCGCCCTGCCCGGTGCGCCCGACACTGACCGAAGCCCGGCTGTCATGGCCATAGCCTTTGAGGATGATGTTGATGATGCCGGCGATGGCATCGGAGCCGTACTGTGCGGCAGCGCCATCGCGCAGCACTTCGATGCGTTCGATGGAACGCAAGGGGATGGTGTTGATGTCGACCCCCGACGTTCCCCGGCCCACCGAGATATTGACATTGAGCAGCGAGCTCTGGTGCAACCGCTTGCCGTTGACCAGCACCAAAACCTGGTCCGGGTTGAGCCCGCGCAGGGTGAACGGCGGCACATGGTCGGTGCCGTCGTGCCCGGTAGGCCTGGGCGAGTTAAAGCCCGGGACGAGTTTCATCAACGCCTTGCTGAGCTCGGTAAAACCACTGCTTTCCAACTGGGCTGCGGTGATCACGTCGATCGGCACTTCCGATTCCAGGGCTTCACGTGCGCCGGTGCGGGAGCCGACCTCTGCTTTGACTGCGGTCTCTACGCGCAGTAGTTCATCCAAAGGTCTGCGGTAGTAGTCATTGGCTTGCTGCAGCGATTTTTCCTGTGCTTGCGCAGATGCAGCCAACACGGCGGTGGTGATGGCCAGGGCAATGGTCTTCATGGTGCAACCCCCTTCACTACAGTGGCCAGCGAGAGCAGTGGCGCGCCAATGCGGATGTTGGACTTGAGGGCCGCCGCGTGGTTGATCTTGATGCGGGTCTGCTGCTGCAAAAAGTCCAGCTGGATGATGCCGCCGCGCTCGGCGAAGCCGGTGGACGTGCTGATGGTCAGAATCGAATTTTTGGCGCCATAGTCAATCGCTTCCTGGCGGGTGCGTGGGTTGACCAGGGTGATAAAGAGCAAGTCGCTTTGGCCGATGTCATCAATCCGTGTGGCATAGCGGATGACCACGGGTTTGCCGTTGATCTGCTTGCCCAGGTAGAGATCGTCAAGCAAACTGCCAAAGGGGTTTTCGTCGATCAGGGTGATGGTGAATTGTTTCGATCCGCGGTCCGGCAATTCGATGTAACTTGCAAATCGGCCCAGGAACACCGCCATCAGTTTGTTTTCTTCCTGGCTGGCGAGTGCCCCCCCGGAAAACAGCTGCGCCATCAGCAGCAGTACCCACACACACGCTCGATTGCTCATTGCTTCTCCCAGTTGACTACCTTGTTTCGTCCTGCTTCCTTGGCCTGATACAGCGCTGCGTCCACGCGCGACAGCGACACTTTCAGATCTTCCGAATCGGGCACCGATGCGTACACGCCAGCGCTGGCGGTCACCTTGAGCTGCGTCCCGTCGGTGCCGGAAATAACGGCCTGCTCGATCGCGGACCGCATGCGTTCGGCAATCTGGTGGGTAGTCTCCAGATCACTGCTGTCGCACAGCACCAGAAATTCCTCCCCGCCGATGCGCGCCACCAGATCGATCTCGCGCGCAGCACGGGTGAGTGTCGTGGCCACCGACTTGAGCACCAGATCCCCCACCGGGTGCCCATATTGGTCATTGATACGCTTGAAATGGTCGACGTCGAACATCACCAGGCCAAACTGCTCCTGTTTGCGCCGCGCCCGCGTCACCATGGTCTGCATCACGTCCATGGCGTGGCGGCGATTGGCCAATCCGGTGAGCGGATCGGTCGTAGCCAGCCGACTCAGTTGGCTGTCGCGCTCATGGATCTCGGCAATCATGTCGTTGAAATGGGTGTAGAGCACCTTGAACTCGTCGTTCTGGATAGTATTCACACTCACGGCGTAGTTCTTGGTCTGCGAGATGGTGCGTATCGTCTCGATAATGTGAAAGATCGGGGTAGTGAAGACACGCTGCAACCGGATGGATATGAACGCGATGATCACCAGTGTCAAGACCGAAACCAGTAACTGCATCAATACAAAAGCGCTGATACGCTCCTTCAGAATCACATTGTCGGAGAGCAGGGTGAGCGTGCCAATGGTCCGACCGTCAAAGACGATAGGGTTGACTGCAAACATATAACCCATGGCAATGGATGCAAAACCTTCGTGCTGCAAGAAAAGCTGGGTGTGTTGCTGCCGGGCCAGCGCCGCCACTTCCGCAAGATAGTGCGCGACGTCGGGTGGCGAGGCCGCAGGCGAAACATAGATGCTGAACAGCTGCGTCTCTTCGTCGGTAATAAGCGCGGCCAGAATTCGTGGATTCGAAGCCAGAGACGCCAACATGCGGGTGGCACTGGAGTTGTCGCGGAAAGCCAGCGTGGCGGTCAGATTGTCCTGAGCGATGTCGGCGGTCTGGCGCAAGTGGCGCAGGGATTCGTCACGCACCGAGAAAAAGGTCAGCACCAGCGACAGGATTGCCGATACCACCAGTGCCATGGCGGCACTCACTCCGAGCAGTGCGACAAGCTTGAGGCGGATGGAAAGGTTACTGAACTTCATGTGGGTCCGATGGGGCCATTTTGCCCTAATCTTCGGCGCCAAGACAGGCTCCCATCCACCCGATCAGTCGTCGTGCCCGCCCTCAGGTTTGCCCTGTGCGCTGCGGTGGCATTTCACACAGTTGTCAAAGTTCGAAATACCTTCTTCGACGTGTTCTGCGCGTATCTTGGCGGGTGTGTGTTCGTGGCAGCCATAGCAGGTGTAGCGACTGTAGTCATTGTTGGTGTGGCAGGTCACGCAGTCGGTCTTGTGGTCGCTGTCAAGCAGGAACAGCTTGTCGTGCTCGAAGGTGGCGGGCTTCCAGGCATTCTGGGTATGGCATTGCTTGCAGTTGACGGTCACATCCTTGTGTAAATTGTTGCGTGGCGCGATATGGCAGGTCTTGCAATCCTCACGCACCGCCAGACGCAGCATGGCATGCGAGAAAGGCTTCTGGTCCTTTTGCACCAGCTTGGGGCCGGCATGGTCACTGTGGCAGGCCACGCAGTTCTGTTGCTCCAATTGCTGGTGGAACGCCACCTTGCGCTCCTTTAGCGCTACGGGCTCGCCCTTGGTAGTGCGCACACCGATATCTTTGAGGGTGTGGCAGCTTATGCACTTTTGCACGCTAACACCCCGCAGTGCGGTATGACACGCAAAACAATCGGTCGCCAGTGCGGCATGTTCCTGCACGAGGGGACCAGGTGCCACCATCAGATGCGGATAGATGAACACCAGCGCCAGCAAAACCAGCAAATTGCCGCTGATGAGCGCAAGTATCTGGCGACGCGTCATTTCCAGCCCCAGAAAAGCAGCGCGGCGATGATATGGGCCAACCCCAGCACACCAAACGCCAGCGTGATGGGGAAGTGCACGGCGCGCCACTGCTTTACGGCATCGAAGGTCAGGCTGTCCCAATACATCCGGTCTTCCCACTGTGCAGCAGGAGTATCTTGTTCGCGTACCGTCTGCAGGGCCTCGTTCATGCGGTTTCTGGCGCGGTCCAGCAGAAACTTGCCTGCCAGGCCACTGGCCACATTGATGAGCATTGCCACGACTGCCAGCCAACCCAGAATCGAGTTGAAGTGAATCCCGGCGTGCACCAGAATAAGCAGAGACCCCGCCCAGGCCATGCCTTCATGCCAGCGCAACAGGCTCACCGGATGACCGCGCTGAATCAGTTTGCGCTTGCGCAGTGAATAGCCAAATGAGCCGAGGATGAGCAGCGTACCCGGGATGCCGAGGTACTTTCCAATCCACACCAGATTGAACAGGTGCAGTGCCACATCCACCAACAGCGTGGCAAACACCAGCGCCGCAAAGGACAGCAAAAACGGCAGTACCTCGCGGGTCATCAGCTTGGGCAGTTTCAGACTCATGCCGACAGCCCCAAGCTGGCACTTGCCGGCCTGGCCACGCAGGGCAGGCAGTGGCCGGGCGCGGTATCGTAGTCGGGCGCATGGTCGTAGCGCACTTCGCCGTGGGTGATGCGTGTCTCACAACAACCGCAGCCCCCGGCACGGCAACCTGATGCCATGGCAATGCCATGCTGTTCGGCGAAATCGAGCAGCGTGCCATCGCTGGATTGCCACTCCAGTGTGCGGCCCGAGTCGGCGAAATGGATCTCTACCGGGGCGGCATCGGCCCCGGGGGTTTGCGCTGCGGCATCTCCAGGCAAAAGCACATTGGCCGGGCCAAACGCTTCAAAATGCAAGTCGCTGCGCTGCACGCCCCAATCGGCCAAGGCTGGCACCAGGTTCTCCATCATCGGCGCCGATCCACAGATATAGAACACATGGCGTCCGTGCGGCAACGTTTGCCTGATCCGATGGATGTCGACGTGCCCCGTGTGCTGGAAGTCCTGGCCCGAGGCATCGGCGGGCCCAGGGCGGCTGTACACCACATGCAAATGCACATTGGCCTGGCGCTGCGCCAGATTCTCGAGCGTCGCCTTGTAGGCGTGGTCGGCGCGGTTGCGCACACCATAGAACAGGTGCAGCACGCGGCTCGGATGTGTCTGCAGGCTCCACAGAAGCATGCTCATCATGGGTGTGATGCCAATGCCACCGCCGATCAGGACCGCTGGCGCCGGATCATCGGCATGCAGGAAGAAGTGTCCCGAAGGCGCACGCACCTGTAGCACGTCCCCTACCTGAACGTGATCGTGCAAGTAGTTCGAAGCAACCCCTGGAGCCACTGCGGGCGTCTGATCGGGCGCAATTGCGCGCTTGACAGTGATGCGAAAGTGCTGCGGATGCGGTGCGTCCGAGAGCGAGTAGCAGCGCGTCACCGTCGTCTGTGGCGACACTGGCAAGGAAAATGTGAGGAACTGACCGGGCTTGAACGGCTTGAGCGCCGCACCATCGACCGGTTCCAGGTAAAACGAGCATTGGCTCTGATTGGCGTCTTCCCACGCACGGCGGGCAACTCGAAAATCGCGCCAACCCGGCCATGCACTGTCCGCTTTGGTGGCAACCGGCGGGGCGTCAACCCGGGTTGGCACCACGGCGTTTTTTCTTTTCCACAAAGTGACCGCTGCCGCGAGCAGCACTTGCAGCAGCACAGCTGCACTGATGTAGGTCAACAACTGCGCGGCGGTCATCGGAGTCTTGCTGGGGAGGGGAAATGGATCGCAGGACGACGATTTCTTGCCCCCTTTGAATACTAGGCAGCCAGCCTTAAGGGTTCCTTAGGAGCATGGGCCTTTTGACCACATTGCTCTGTGCTCCAGTGCACTGAGTGGGCGAAGCGCTGTATGCTTGAAAACCAGCGGCTCCCAAACTACTTATGGCCACTCTTCCCACACGCTTCCTGACGCCAAAACACTTGCTATGGGCTTCCATTGCAGTGGCTGTCACCACCATCGTGCTCAAAACGCTGGCCTGGTACATCACCGACTCGGTGGGCTTGCTGTCGGATGCGATGGAGTCCTTTGTCAACCTCGCAAGCGCCTTGTTTGCCTTGCTGATGGTGACCATCGCGCAGCGCCCTGCAGACCAGGACCATCCCTACGGGCACCACAAGGCCGACCGAGTATTTCTCGTCCGGCTTTGAGGGTATCCTGATCGTGGGCGTTTCAGTGGGCATCATCTGGGCCGCCATTGCGCGACTGCTGGAGCCGCAGCCCTTGCAGGAGCTCGGCTGGGGTCTGGCGCTTTCTATTTTGAGCTCGGCACTCAACGGCCTGCTGGCCTGGGTAATGTTCAGCGTGGCCAAAGTGCACCGCTCGATTGCGCTCGAAGCCGATGCCCGGCACCTGGTCACCGATGTGTGGACCTCCGCTGGCGTGGTGTTAGGTCTGGCGGGCGTGGCGCTGACGGGGTGGCTGTGGCTGGACGCCGTGGCGGCTATTGGCGTGGCCTTGAATATTTTGTGGGAAGGCGGCCACCTGATGTGGCGCTCTTCGCAGGGACTGATGGACGAAGCGGTGGAGCCCGAAGTGCTGCGTGAAATTGCGAAGGTGCTGTCTGGCTACGACCAGCGCGCGATCCGCTTTGACCACGTCATCACGCGGCGCTCCGGGCAGCGCCGGTTTGTGGATCTGCACATGCACATGCCGTCGAATTGGACGCTGCAACGTGCCGCCACCTTGCGCACCAGCGTCGAACAGGCCCTGATGCGCAGCGTGCCTGGCTTGCGCGCCACCATCCAGATGCTGCCCAGTGGGGTGGAGGCGCACTTTGACGATGCGCAGGACCCGCAGTAGAGACACTTTTGTCAATGGGTTCAGGGCAGGGCCCGCCCCCATTCATGCTCGTAGGTGCTGACCAACACCTGATTCGACAGGCGATTCACCTCAGCGGGCAAGCGCACCATGTCGTTCGGAAAATCAAACAGCAAGGGCAGGGTCTGTAGACTTAAAAAACGCAGCCCGGGCGGCAGCGTTGTGGCGCCACACACTGCATCCGACCCCCATTTGGTCTTCAAAAGGGTTGTTACGAAAGGAACCAGCAAAACCCTATGGTGGCTGCAATCAACCAAATTGACCAATCCTGCAGCAACGAAACGCTTTGAAGGCCGGCAAGGTCTACGCTGCCTGATTTTGTGATTTCCAAAACAAGATGTGTCTTGTTTGGACCTTTCATGCATGCGCCACCCTGTTCAGCATGTTGAAGCCCGCAATAGGTACAGGTCCCAAGTTCAGTGGCCGCCAAGCGCGGTTTCCACTTGGAACCCAGTGCCCAAATCAAAAGCGATTCGGCGGGGGCCATGCGAGCCTTGCCGACTCTTGAATCTGGGGCTACCAATGCAAGGTCCAGGCCGAAGTAGACGAGGGATGCGACGATTCCGACGGGCGTACCGAAGATCTTGACGAAGAAGATAGCGAAAACCGCTGTCACCATGCCCCCGGCGATTTTGTGCAGCAGTTGCAGTTTTTCAATGATCTCTTCTCGACTCGGCGGCTTCGCCTCTGCGGGTTCATAAGCGTCCGGTGCGACCACTGTCGTTGCATTGCAGAATCCGCACACAATCGCAGCCTGGTCTTCACCTGAATACTGAAGATTCGCACCACACCCACCACATTTCAGAACCGCGTTTTCGTTCATCTGTTTCTCCCAGTCGTTGCAGAATTGATTTTGCCCATAGAACGCAAGCCCAACTTGTCGTCAACTTGCAATTGTCTGGCTCTGTGCGTCAAGTCGTGACGTATCCGTCTGAGCACAAGTTCAGTCACAGCCATATGCGGCCGAGCACGCCAACATCGTATTGGTATGTATCTTGAGAACTTCGTACAGCGAATCTTGATACCCGCCAGCCAAATTCCAGACTACGGGGACGCCCATCGCCTTGGCCACCGTAAATACGATTTGGTCGCGTCTGGCAAGTTGTTCGGTGGTCAGAAAACCACCCAATGGATCGTTCACATGCTGGTCTGCACCCGCTTGGTACATGAGCAAATCACAATCAACAAAGCTCCTTACCAACTCCGGTAGCTGGGCAATAAATGCTTCGGCTTCATCTGGGTCAACGTATTCTTTGGATAGGTGGCGAATCCAGTCGAGCCGCTTTGCCGCGATGATCTCAGCGGTGCCATCGCCAAAGTGCTGATCGCAGTCGAGAATCCCGACTCGACACACTTTTCCCTCGGCTTTCAAACTGAGCGCAGCCACCATCAAACCATTGAAAGTGCAGTAGCCAAAAGCGGTTTTCACACCAGCATGGTGAAACCCCGATGTAGGTGAGCAAGCCACCAGTCCATTTTCCAATGCACCTCGCGCTGCCGACAAAAACGAGCCGCAGGTCCAGGGCAAGGATTGCGCGACGTCCTTGTTCCGCCCCCGAAACCCATTCATCAATTCACAACTCAGAATGCCATCGACATAACGCGGGTGATGCGCCAAAGCGATCTGATCACGCGTGGCTGCAACGGGTGCTATCACCCGCACAGGCAGCTTGCGATACAACCATTCCTTCACCACCCACTCAGGCTTGCGGGGGCTAGGCGATGAACTGTCCGACGGGCATGAAACCTGTTGCGGGGTGTAGTACACATCAATCTGGTTCATGGTAATTCCGGCAATTTCAGGTGCAGCAAGTATCCCCAGGGATGTGACAGAACGAGACGCACGTCATGTTGTTGCGTGCGACACAAATCGTCGTTTCGGTATGGATACTTGGCTTTCAACTGAAAGGAAAGAGTCATGTCGCAACGCACAAACGCTGTCACCCCGGTCTCCACATTGGCCTACACACTTCAACTCGCGCCTTTGGGCAAAGGCGTATCCACAACTTGTGGCGACGACGCTTTGATGCCTTTGATTCAACGCTGGGTCCTGGCCTTGATTTTGAAGTACAACAAAGCTGATCGACTCCCCCAAGATTCAGACCTGCGCAGACTGTTCAAAGTTGGCAATCCGGATTATTGGCATGGACGCGATGACGATCCGATCAACTACGACGACGATCAGGAGCATGGCCCAGAGGCGGACCAGCGTCGCAAGAAGCGCTGGACCGCAGAATTGCTGGCAGCAGCACAGAGCAACGTTAGCAGCAAGGTACTTGAGTTTTCTCACCCCATGTTTGAGAACGTGCAGGCGCTGGGCGAGTTGCTGAATCTCACAGAGACCGACATGGTCATTCTTTGCGTATTGATATTGCTGGATGGCGACGAGCAATTCCACGATAACGTTGTTCCAATGAGACTGCGACTGGGCAGCGAAAAAGACTGCGTCGCTCTGATGGCCTGCCTCACGTGCTGCCACACTGCCGATCTGCAACGTGCCTTTCGCCGGCACGGCAATTTGCGCGGCACCGGCATACTGAAGCTTGCCAAAGACGCACAAGACCTCGAAGACTATCTGGAGCTGCCTCGTGGTCTTGCCGCCCTGATGCTGGATCAGCACGAATCCATTGAGCCACTGGTCGGTCATTTCTTCACACCGCGCAGCCCAAGCGCGCTGAATCCATCGCACTTTCCACACCTGGCCGATGAGGTGTCGATCATCTCAGGCATCCTGCGTGAGTCCATGCGTCAAGGTCTTCATGGCACCAATATCCTGCTGTACGGTCCACCCGGTGTGGGTAAGACTGAATTGGCCAGCGTGATTGCCCAGGTGCTGCAAGCTGACCTTTACGAAGTGGCCTGTGCAGACGATGAAGGTGCTCCAATTCGGGGAATCGAGCGCTTGCAAGCTTTCAATTTGTGTCAACGCCTGTTAAGCCGTCGAAGCAACGCTCTGGTCTTGTTCGATGAGGTCGAAGACATGCTCGAACGTGGTGAGGTTCCCGGAAAAGCGTGGGTGAACCGTGCACTGGAGGAAAACCCGGTGCCATCCATCTGGATCACCAATGCTGTCAGTGCACTGGATCCGGCATACCGCAGGCGTTTTGACTATTCAGTGCATCTCACCATGCCGCCAAGGGCTGTGCGCCGCGAAATTGCCTGTCACCACCTGCAAGGGATTGTCAACGCCAACGCGGCCAATTCCGAAATCGCCAAACAGGGTGATGACGATTCGTGGCTTGAAGACTTGGCTGAATGCGCCAACCTCACCCCAGCGCAAATGCAGCGGGCCGCCAAAGTCGCCAGACTTGTCGAGACTGAAACACTCGCTCAAGGCAATGCTGCTCCTGCGCAAAAGCGGGTTCTGCAGGTCTTGGAGCGATCCGCCAAACTATTGAATCAGCCCAGGCCGCGCGCCAGTCGCCCGATGGCCACCGCGTATGACCTGGCCTACCTACACACCAACGTACCCATTGCCCAACTGGTGAATTCCTTGCGAGTGGCACCAGGTGGTTCCATGTGTTTCTACGGCCCACCGGGGGCTGGCAAGACCGCTCTGGCACGCTACTTAGCGCACGCGCTAGAACTGCCCGTGGTACTGCGGCGCGGCTCGGACCTGTTGTCGATGTATGTTGGCGGCACTGAAAAGAACATTGCCGAGATGTTTTCTGCGGCCGCAGCCGAGCCCAGCGTATTGATTTTGGACGAAGCCGACTCCTTCCTGCAATCCCGCGCCGAGGCCAGGCATTCCTGGGAGATCACCCAAGTCAATGAGTTGCTCACCCAGATGGAGGACTACGAGGGCCTGTTTATCTGCACCACCAATTTGCTGGAAAAGCTCGACCCGGCAAGCCTGCGTCGCTTTGACTGGAAGATTGCATTCCATGCCATGACCGCCTCACAGTGCTGGGCGTTCTTTTTGCAGGAACTGCACTTGCTCGGCGGCAGCATGCAAGCAGCAGCACCGCTGCAGTCGCTGGTGCGCCAGCGGCTCAATGGTCTGACGCCGGGCGACTTCGCACCTGTCACTCGCCAGTTTCGCCTGCTGCGCCACATTCCCACGCCGCAGGAGCTGTTGGAGCGGCTGCATGCCGAGTTGGTGAGCAGGCGCCCCGGTCAGGCAGGTTCATCCGTGTACGTGAGCGCCTATGGCATGCCCGCAGCAAACAGAAATATCCCGGTGACCGCCTGAGCGGTCACCATCCACAAGAACGAGGAAAAACCATGGCACCCAAATACAAAAATGACGCAGCTTTCAGCCACCTGCTTGACAACATGCTCAAGAGCGCGGACCACACGGCTGAACTTGCACAAGAACTGGTCAATGATCGCGATGAGAACCTGCTGGCGTTTCAACGTCGGTTTGCGTTGGCGCCCGCAATGGGTTTTCACCCAGGCCAGATTGTTCAGTGGAAGTCTGGCATGCAAAACAGGGCGCATCCATCCTATGGCGAACCTGCCATCGTCATGGATGTACTCAATCCACCGGTTCTCGACACCAGCAAGGAACTCGACGGAACCAACCTGTACCGCGAGCCATTGAATTTGGTGCTTGGCATCCAGGGTGCTGATGGTGATTTTCACACTTGGCATTTTGATGGCCGTCGTTTTGAAGTGACGCATGATGTGGAGGTATCCAAATGAATCAACGTCGTAGATTGGATCCGGCCGTGCAAAGCATGCTGCATGGTCTGGCTGCTGCAAACACTCAGCCCGAACTTGATGCGCCGGGCGAGGCACGGGCACAAAAGATCGAGGCACTGCGCGATGCGTACCGCCGCATCCATGGTACCGAGCCTGGCAAGTTCCGCCCCGGTGATCTGGTGCGCTGGCAGCCAGGTTTGAAATATGTCAAATGGCCGCAGTACGGAGAATCAGCGGTGGTGGTCGAATGTCTGGACCCACCGGTGATGGACGATGTCTCTGCAAGCTATTCGCCGTACTTCAGATCACCACAATCATTGGTGCTTGGCCTGCAGCGGCAAGACGGCTTTCATTGCTGGCATTTTGATGGTCGGCGATTTGAGCTGGTTTCATCGTAATTCAGGGTTGTCTCGCAGCGTTGGTCGATGTGCCAAGTGGCCAAAGACATGCGACACAGCGCATCGCACTTCTGTGAACAATCAGTAGATCAACCCACAGGAACCAAAACCGACGAAGAAAAACTGTGGTTTGACGATGTGGACGCTTTGCTCGAGGCGGGTTGGGCGATAGACTGAGATCAAAAACAGGGAGGCACGCAATTTGCGCAACTTTTCAAAATCAAAACTGCTGGCCTTGCGCCAGTGCCCCAAGCGGCTGTGGCTGGAGATTCACCGACCGGAGTTGCGCGAGGATTCTGCCGCCACCGAAGCCAGCTTCCAGATTGGCCATCAGGTCGGAGACATTGCCCGCCGCATCTATGACCCCAAAAACCTGGGTGCCCTGATTGACGTGCAAAGCGATGGTTTCAAAAAGGCCTTCGAGCGCAGCACCCAACTGTTGAAACACCCCAACCCGATTTTTGAAGCAGGGTTTTGTGCGGCTGGTGCGCTGGCCTTTGCCGACGTCATGCTGCCCGAGACCATCGACGGCCAGCAGGTCTGGCGCATGGTAGAAGTCAAATCTTCCACCAGTGTCAAAGACTATCACCGCGACGACGTTGCCGTGCAAGCGTTTGTGGCCCAGTCGGCAGGTGTTATGTTGCACAGCATTGCCCTGGCGCACATTGACAGTTCATGGACCTATTCGGGCAACGAGGATTACAGCGGTTTGCTGAAAGAAAACGACTTGACGGCAGAAGCCTTCTCACGCACCGAAGAGGTCAAAGCCTGGATACAAAAAGCCCAGCTAACCAGCGCCAGTATTGCGCCACCAGCTATCGATACAGGAGCACATTGCGACACGCCCTATGCCTGCGGCTTTTATGACCATTGCAGCCAGGATGAGCCCAAGGCGCAGTACCCAGTCCTTTGGCTGCCGTACTTTGGTGCCAAGGCGCAGGAGCTGGCATCACAGGGCGTCATCGAGTTGGCAGATGTCCCTGACGACCTGCTCAACCCCAGGCAGTTGCGAGTCAAAGCCCACACCCTGGCCAACACGGTGTTTTTCGATGCCGAAGGTGCCGCCGCCGATTTGGCCATGCATGGGCTGCCTGCCTATTTTCTGGACTTCGAGACCATCCAGTTTGCCGTGCCCATCTGGGCTGGCACCCGTCCATATCAGCAAAACAGCTTCCAGTTCAGCCTGCATACCCTGTCTGAATCGGGTCAGCTTGACCACCAGGGGTTTCTTGATCTCTCAGGTGCTGATCCCGCTGAGCCATTCGCCTACGCTTTGATTGCAAGCTGCGGCACCAGTGGCCCGGTGTATGTTTACAACGCCGCCTTTGAGGCATCGCGCATTCACGAGCTTGCAACGCGATACCCAAGCTTGCGTGATGCGCTACTGGCTATCAATGCCCGCATGGTGGATTTGCTGCCCATTGCCAGGAAGCGTTACTACCACCCCAGCCAACAGGGAAGCTGGAGCATCAAGAAAGTTTTACCAGCCGTGGTGCCCGAACTGCGATATGACGCATTGGATGGCGTGCAAGACGGCGGCATGGCGATGGACGCCTATTTGGAGGCCATTCACCCCAAAACTTTGCCAGAGCGCAAGACCCAAATCGAACAACAACTGCTGGCCTATTGCTGGCTTGACACCTATGCCATGGTACGTCTGTGGCAGGTGTTTGCAGGCCGTACTGATCTGAAACTTTAGCCGCCCGACACCATGTCAATTCGCCCTGACTCCCTGGAAACCCTGCAACTCACGCTGGAGCTGTTGAAGCGCATCCGAAAGGACCGTGCCGTCACTGCCGCAGAGTTGCGCCAAAAGCTGATCGACACCGACACCCGGTTCACACGCGAGCTGCGCACCATTCAGCACCTGCTCGAAACACTGTCTGACCCTGATTTCAAAACACTCGATATTGAGCGCGATGAGCGCAGCAAGCCATACCGCTACCGCTGGAAAGAATCAGCCAAAGCCCTGAGCATTGGCGGCCTGAGTCCACAGGAATCATTGCTGCTGACACTTGCCGAACAACAGCTCGGCCATCTGTTGCCAGCCCGGCTCATGAAGTCCATGGAGGGTTTCTTCAGTCAGGCACGCGGCCGTCTGGATGATAGTGCCACGAAGCAGCTTGAACGGCAATGGCTCGACAAGATTCGTGTCGTCAGCACCGGCCAGCCGCTGCTTCCGCCCAAAGTCATGCCAGAAGTATTTCAGCAGGTCAGCGACGCCTTGTATGACAACCGCTGGCTCGATGTGACCTATCAGAACGCCAACGTGACAAAAGCAAGCGGCTACCGCGTAATGCCCCTGGGCTTGGTGCAGCAAGGCCCGCGCATGTATTTGGCCTGCCGCTTTGAAGGCTACGACGACAACCGCAGCCTGGCACTGCACCGGATCAAGTCCGCAAAAGCGTCAACCTTCCAGTTTGATCGCCCGAAAGATTTTGAATTGCAGCAGTTGAACGACGACATGGGGTTCGGTGACGGCCCGCCCAAAATGATTCGCTTGCGGTTTCGCATCGACAAGCCCAACGGGTTGCACATCTTGGAATGCCCGTTGTCGACGGACCAGACATACAAAGAACTGCCTGATGGGTATGAGATCATGGCGACGGTGGCCGACACTGATGTGCTCGGGCGGTGGCTCAATAGTTTTGGGGATGGGGTGAGTGAGGTCACGCGACTGGCTGTAACATATTGCCGTTGAAGCAGCGAAGCCATGCTCCCATTTCGAAATGCCGCAAATCTAGATAGCACTCAAGAATTTCTGGAAGCTTCAAATCAAAGGAAAAATAGTGGATACAAATGAACTTGTCAAAAAAGTTAGCGGACTGCTCTCTCAGCAAAACCTATTGAACAGAAGCGGTGCCGTTTTGTACAGCGCGGCCAAAACGATCACGAAAGGTGATGTCTACATTTTGGGTTTGAATCCTGGTGGGACGCAAGGTCCAACTCTTGCGGAACATCTTGAAAAGCTTCCCGCCAAAATTGACAATGACTATCTGGCAACAGACTGGGGTAATAGGGATGGAACGCTAGCTCCTCTTCAGATTCGGCTTGCCGAGCTACTGAAAGTCTGGAATCACTATATTGAAGATGTTTGTGCAAGCAATTTGATTTTTATGCAGAGCCGGGATGCGAGTGGAATTCAGTTTCCAGAAGATGCTGCCCTCTGTTGGCCCGTTCATGAAAAGCTATTGGAGATCGTTCAGCCAAAACGCATTCTTGTTTTCGGAAATTCCAGTCGATCACCCTATCGTTTTTTATTCGACAAGTTCGGTTCGAACGCATTTGAGTCAATTATCTTGGCTGGACATGGCAATTGGAAGTGTCGTTCATTCGTTGCGACACATCTCGGTCGTAAAGTTCGTGTCTACGGGCTTCCGCATCTGAGCCGTTACTCGCCATTAGACAGCCGCGGCAAAGTGAAAGAGCACATCGTGGAATGGCTCACACAAGATTAGTGTCGCAATCAAGCGGGCGGGCACCGTGGGTACCTCGTGTAGGTCAAATTTCCGATAGTTTGAGGCGCGAAAAACATTGCCCTCAATCGGCATTCAGCACCACAATCCAGCCCGATGTAACCCGTGCAAGCCACCACCCGGTCCCGGTGGTCTTTGAACTGCCAAGCGCAATCGTCGAGTGCAATCCAGTCTTCGCCTTGTCGATTGTTGACTCGCAACCAAGTGACAATTTCCCATTCCCGCACTTCCACCATATGGGGCGGTAAAGCCTCTGCAGCCAATGGAGTGGTGCCGGTGATGCGCTCCGCAATATCGGGCGAGAACTTCGCACGAAGAATGTCGAGGCTGAACTGCTCGCGCCACGTAGAACTGATGACTATTTCCACACTCGGAAAATCGCGCATGACGGTCTCAAAGCGCGGGAGGTGACAGAACGCCACGTCGACGGGCACTGGTTGGCCTTCGTATTGCGGGTGTAGGACACCGTCGAAGTCGAGAAACAGAATCATGTTTGCAATCCCCTATTGGCGATGGAGACGGACCCGACACAAAGTGACGCATTGCTATCCACAATCAAATGCGTCCGGTCCAAGCTGGAAACTGAGATGCCCCTGATGGGCCTATGCTCGGGACACAATGGGCGCACACCCTATAGAAAGCCAAGACAATGACCCCACACCTGCAGGCTGAACTGATACGGCAATATCCGAAATTCTTTCGCTCACCGGTTAAGCGGCTCGTCGATCCCGAGCCTGAGAACCAATCTTGCGCCGAAAGTCACTTGGAAGATGACACGGGTCCCTATGATGAGTGGGGAATCGAGTGCGGCGACGGCTGGTTCGGCTTGGTTGATCGTTTGTGCCAAGCCTGCGAGGCAGAAATTGATGGATTGATTGCTCTGGGTGTTGCCAAAGAGCGTTGGCCGCGGGTGGGCCAGATCAAGGAAAAAACCGGAACCCTTCGTTTCTACGTCACCGGACGGGTTTCGGAAGTACTGCAAGAACAAAAGGCGCAAGCTGAGCGCGAGAGTCGATGCATTTGTGAGCAATGTGGCGCTCCCGGCCTGCTGCGCGGTAGCCGTTGGAGAAAAACCTATTGTGATAGTTGTCATGACGCAGAAGTGGCGCGTCGGCGCCATTGAGCGCACTGATCCTGGTACGCGACCCAGGCTGGAATTGCCTGGTCTGTATTGAATGCATCCTCCAGCGATCGCGTCAAACGACAAAATGCCAAGTCAGTTTCGGCCTTGGTCGTGATTTCTTGAACTTGCACCCTTGGCTTGTCTTCAGAAACGTCATATTGAAAGGCAATCGTGCCGACCGCTTCTGAACCAGATCGCAGGCCGTAGAGCGCAACGCCGCCGGTCACATAGCGCAACGCAAACCTATGGTGTTGGAGGCAAGTGTTGCAGTCAGCGCCGTGAGCAACCACCAGATCCAGGCTGTTGAGCGGATACACGCTGAGATGTTCAGGGGCTACGAACGAATGAGGGAGCGTTGGATGTGCATCGAAGAGGCTCGCCAGGATTTCGCACAACGATTTGCCAGTGATTTGCGCGACACCCGCAGCAAGCTGCCAAGAGTCTTGTGCATCAAGGGACAAAGGGAAGTTTGTTCCATAAGGTCCATCGTCACCAGCCGCTCCGACCGTTTCCAGGAACTTGGAAACAACATCATCAAGAGTGACAGCCATATTGGCTAGCCCCTTGACACCGTTTGAAAGCGTCCGGGCGTGTGAAATGATCCGCTCCAACCGAGTGCCACTTCCTCGGACGGTCGGTCGGGTGCAGCACGTCAACAATTGCAGCGCAGTGGACTCCTTCTGGAAACCTTGCTCAAGAACAAGCTGAACAGTCCGGCTGAATTCGGTCCAGTCGTGTTTGTCGTGCAGTGGCACGTGCCGGGTCAGGCGCATCGCAGCTAACCAGTCCTGACCCGCCATCGGAAGATCGCTCAATGACGGTTCCGGCTCTTTCCATTGCTCGCTGCGACACACTGGCTTGCAGAGGGATTTTCGGTGTGCCGCTTTGGCGATCCCAAGACTCACAAAGGCATCCGGCAAGCTCTGGCCACTGAAAACAGCTTCCCGCACCTTTTCTGCGTCCTTCTTTGGGTTGTCGCTTGCAATCAGGTGCAGGAGTCCCTGCGATTCTGTTCGCATTGCTTGCAGAGCATATGTGACGGCCTTCGGGCTATGCCGTTTGGCCATGCACAGGATTTGGTGCGCGACCGTGATGCTCAACTTTGGGCGCTGCACCAGAATTTGGAAAAGTGCCGGATCAAGTGCCTGGAGTAAGCGGCGCACGCCAAATGCAATTTGCTCGCAAGCATGCGCATGGGCTTGTGCCTCGATCTGCATGGGATCGGCAAGATCGTGGATAAGCCCCATTTCGGTCGGTCTGTAAGCGTGCAATTGAGAGAGTGAACGGACAGAGGCATGGACGGGATCACCACATAGTGGATTTGGAATCCAGACCAATGGGGATGACCAACTCTTCACGCAGTCGGGAGGCGTGCGGCACATACCGGGGTCCTTGGAAGACATAGCACTTTCGCAGGCTGAGGTGATGCTATCTACCACCCTCGTCCAAAACTCCCCCGGTGCCTCGTTAAAGAGAGTCTGCGGCAAGAACGCCAAGGACGCAAATGTTCTGTCCTCTGCGACAGCCAAGCATCGAACCACGGCACCTTGGGGAATATGCCAGCACCCAAGGCTCACCGGTCCAATCAAGGCCCGTGCTATTCCAGCGCAAGGTCTTTCGACAATGCCCACCACATGGCCGGCACCCCAAGGATCCAGCGGGAACAAATCATGCTGAAAGGCGTGGAGTTCAGCGGAAGCGAAGTTTGCGGATGAAAGGTCACTTGGCATAGACCTGCAATTCTCTGAATGTGTGCGACAGGGCGTGTCGCTGATGCCAGCCAGGTAGATCAGACCGAAGATCTTTGGGCTCCCCTTGCGCCGACTGCGCCGGTGCCTGGGGTCAGAGCCCGATTTCGTAGTCAGATTGAGCGCTCCGTCCACTTCACTGTCCTGAATCGGGATCCGACCCCACGCCCCTGTGTGCTTGCCAGCTAGAAAATCGCCGCGTGGTTTCATGCCCACCAGCCCGATTGGTCAGGGCAGCGCGCGTCCCCACTCGTGCTCATAGGTGCTGACCAGCACCTGGTTCGACAGGCGATTCACTTCGGCGGGTACGCGCACCATGTCGTTGGGAAAATCAAACAGCAAGGGCAGGGTCTGTAGACTTAAAAAACGCAGCCCGGGCGGCAGCACCGTCGGATTGCGCCAGGGCCGGTGGCTGGCAATGACGTAGCCCCATTCGCCAAAGCTCGGCACATTGGCGTGGTACGGCG
>JFJP01037087.1_pt1 | contig 69281 bp, 64 predicted proteins | sample 431651 | NCBI WGS metagenome assembly JFJP01 (sample SAMN02602958, study PRJNA72255) | Microbial mat metagenome, whole genome shotgun sequencing project. | biome: fresh water; feature: sink hole; material: water; isolation source: purple microbial (photo- and chemosynthetic) mats found in... | reverse complement strand
TTGACATCAATCTTGTTTTTGTGAGCAGCTTTATCAAGCTCTCCCGCCATGATTCTATTCTTTTCTTCCAAAATCAATTTCTTTTCTTCGAATAATTTAAGTCTGTCTTTGAGTTCTGAATTCTCATCATTAAGTTTTTTTCTTATGATAGAGAGTTCAATTTTTTTCTCGTCCAACTCCGCTCTCATCGTTAGTAACTGTCGACTCTGCAAGAACTTATCTTCTTCGAATTTTTGAATTTTACTCAGTAACTCTTCACGGTCAATTCGCAAGTTTGAAATGGTGGCCTGCATGCGCTCCATTTCACCCGAATAGGCCCCCGAAATTTCCTTGAGTTCCCTACCTATTCCGCCGTCGTAGGCTTCTTTATTCTCTTTGGGCTCTTTGGTTTTTTTCTTGGTTTTATCTTCTGCTACCGGTGCCGCAACAACCTCTTCCTCTTCTTCATTTGAGAAATCGAGACTTCCTAGATCCAGATCTTCTGAGACAAGTGACGTTTCGATATCACTGTCGACCCCATCACCAACCAGGTCCAGACCTTCCTCATCATCAAGCGAAAAGGCTTCATCTTCTTTCTCACTTTGAGAAGAATGATCCATTTTAATGCCTATCTGAGAGGCATCAAAATCCATGATGGCATCAATTTCCTTTAATTTTTCAAGCGCATCGTCTGACAAATCTACATCTGCACCGAGATCGGTTGAATCTTCTTCGTCTAAGCTTAGTTCATCATCTAAACTGAGGTCATCCGTCAGGCTAAGTCCGTTATCCTCATCATTACCTAAATCCAATGAGTCGTCGCTACCTAGGTCTAAGCCTACATCTTCCTCACCAAGACTGAGTTCGTCACTCAAATCCGGTGGTGATGAATTATCGTCATCCAATGAAAAGTTCAAGTCCTCGCTCTCATCACTATCGTCACTATCAGCTGATAGGGTATCAGCCGCATCATCATCTTCTTCAGTAGTATCATCCAGAGAAAAACCTTCATCCAGGTCTAGGTCCATGCCTAAGTCATCAGACTGGGGAGTTTCTGGCAATTCGTCAGGTGCAGATAAATCCAGCCCAATGTCATCGTCTAAATCGAGATCAAGGCCCGCCTCCTGCTGAAGTGCCACTTCATTTTCACCTTCAGCACTAAGCTCCAGATCTCCAAGATCATCAAGAGATAGTTCCTGGTCTTTATCACTCATATCTACTCCTACTTCTAGCTCTTCATTTTCTGAACCTGAAGACAAGTTGGCAGCACTTTGCCAGCTTGGTTTTTTTGGTTTTAATTTTGTTTCAAATATTTCATTAAAAATTTTTTCTATTTCTTTGCTTTTGGGGTGGCTGCAGAATCCTTCCAAACCCTGTTGTGCAGAAATTCGAACGTTGCCCATGTTGCCATTATCTAGCCGGTTGCCTCGTTGATTGATCTCCGGCGGCATCAGCCCTTCCAGTATCAAGTAAAGTTTTGAAGGCTCAATCTGTAATGGCACGTAGGCATCACCACCTACTGGAGTCATTTGATGGGATTTTAAATCCGGGGCTTTCCCTTCTTCCACCACGTAAACAATCTTGGCCGAAACCAAACCGTCACGAATTGTCAGTATTAGATCATCAATCGCTTCACGTTTATCTGTAAGATGGACAAAAAATATGGATTCTGCAGGCGGTGAGGCGATAACCTCTGCCAGCTGATTTTTATCATTTAGCCATACGGCATCTTCCAAAAAAGAAAATCTTTTTTGGAAATGTTTCATCCGCTCAGGATCAAAGCTAATAATGTAGTAAGCCATTAGGGTTTCCTCATTGATAATGATAACTTAGGATTAATCGAGGGGGCACATGCGGCAAAGATTGCTTTTAGAGATTCCTCACACCATCCTTGCATCCTTCCATGCGGCATAATACAATCTAGGGGCTTATGAGAGGGAGGCTTCTTGAAAAAAGTAATTATTTTTGCTTTATTGACCTTAATAGTCGGGAATGTTTTTGCGGAAGAATTTTATCCATCCAACATATTAATGATGGATGAAAAGTTCGCTCACCACGTAATCCTGGTTGAAAAGGCTACCCACAAACTTCACCTGTACGAAAACGGTGGAACAAATCCCAAATTAATAAAGACCTATAATACAGCTACCGGAAAATTTAAAGGCGACAAGTCCATCAATGGGGATCACAAAACACCTGAAGGAATTTATTCCATCAATGATTTTCTCTCTAAAGAAGAGTTGCTCAGACGTCACGGGAAGTATGCAGAGATCTATGGTGCTGGTGCTTTTCCAATGGATTACCCAAATTTCATAGATGAGCGTGCTGGAAAAACTGGCGGAGGCATTTGGCTTCACTCTACTCATGATGATAATCGTATTTCAAAAGGTCTTGATTCTCGCGGATGTGTCGTATTGCAAAATGCTGACCTCAGAGATATTTCTCAGTATATCGAAATCGATCACACTCCTATTATTGTCGTTCAAGATGTTATGTACCTCGCTAAAGCGACGTGGGATAGAAATCGCAGCGATATTAGTGGAGCCGTTACAAAATGGGCCAATGCCTGGAAGTCAAAAAACTTTGATTCTTATATTTCAAGCTATGATTCAGAGAGATTCCACGACCGCAGCAAGGGCAATTACAATTCATTCAAGGCCTATAAAAAAGCAGTTTTCTCACGAGCCGACTCTCCTGACATAAAACTCGATTTCATCTCGATCATGTCAAACTCTGAATATGCTGTAGTTCACTTAAAACAGAACTACCAATCCTCAATCATCAATGACATTGGTAAAAAGACACTCTATCTTAAAAAAGATGCTAATTATGACTGGAAAATTGTGGGCGAATTATGGTCAAAGACTGAGTCTGCCAACATTGCTTTCACCCCCTCGAAGCGTTTTTTCAAAGAATAAATTATGAAAGAACCGATACAACAGAGTGGCTCAGAGGTTTCCATAGTCATTTATGACTCCCCTCTTCCACCTAGGTATTTAAGGTTTTCAAAAAAGTTTTTACGTACTCTTTTTACAGTTGTTCCTATTTCCATCGGACTCATCTTCCTCAGCCTTCTTTTCGTTGGACTTGGCTCCAGAATTAAATCGACACCCGCACCAACTCTGCCGAGTGTATTGACCGGAAACGATACAAAGATTTTAACTTTAGAATCAGAAATTGAATCCCTTCAACTAAGTAACCAACAACTTCAGGATAAACTTTCAGGCCAAGGTACCGTCGAAGCCACCCAGGATGAGCCTTACCTTATGGGGATCAAAAAGCCCTATGGTATGCAGAATCTAATGAAAGAAAACAAACTCAATCTTGATGAGTTTGAACTTGTGAAAGAGCAAAACAAGACAACGCTCAAGTTTCAAATTATCAGAACGAATCCCGAAACAAAAGTCTCAGGCCATATTTTAGTTTTTATGATTTCAGATAATGGAATGATGGCCTACCCGGCATCAGCTAACCCTTCCATTGGTGGAGGAATCAAATTCTCGATGGGTGAGCCATTTTCTGTTTCGAGACTTCGTCCAACGAACGCCGAATTCCTCCACCGGGTCGTTGGTGAATCTGTTAAATTTGTTATTTATATTTTCACAAGAGAAGGAGACCTTCTCCTGATAAAAGAAACAGAATCCTATAAATTGGGAGACAAGTCTTGATCAACGACAATGATTTCAGGCAATTTCATTACAATGTTCTGGGTCACAAGTCCCAGGTGATTGGAGACCTTATCTTAAGTGGTGACTCTATCATCACGGCTTCAGTTGAGGGCAGCATCGAAGTTAAAGTTTCTGGAAAGCTTATTTTGGAGCGAGGATCTTTTGTAAGAGGAAAAATTAAGGCGATTGATCTTGAAATATTCGGTCAAGTTGAAGGCGACATTGAATGCAGTGGTTTAGTTTCCATTAGATCAAGTGCGCACGTTACAGGATCAATTAAATCTGCTCGCCTGGTTATTTACCCGGGAGCAGTCGTCGAAATGACGGCCAACTCCCAGGAAACATAATTACAAATAGTCTTGATAGTTTAAAATCCGTACCGGTCTGATTCTCGAGAGACTTTTTTCAAGACTCTTATCACCTACAACAACAATAGTTAAACGCTCCCATGGGAAAGCCTCAAGGTTGGCCTGTGAAAGCGCCTCTGGAGTAAGTGAAGCTATCAACTCTGGATAATTAACAAGCTCTTTTAAATCTCTTTGCTGGTGGTCATACAACATGATCTGAGAAAGAAAGGCGTGAGTTTCTTCAAAGGTAAAAGAGAACCCTCCAATTTGATGCCCCTGCTGATGTTTAAATTCCTCAGGCGTAAATTTTTTGGCAGTCACGTCTTGAAATATGTCCCTGATGATTGAGATCGCTTCAGCTGCAGATTCATTTTTGGAAAAGGTCATAATACCGGCGCGGCCATAATCTCTCTGCATTGAGACGTAGGCCCCTGCTGAATATGTAAGCCCGCGTTTCACTCGTAGCTCTTGCACAAGCTTAGAAGTAAATCCGCCCCCTAAAAAACCGGCCAGAAAACTGAAGTGATCATATTTGCCTTTTATCTCATCAGGTATTACATAGCGTCCAATTCGAATTTGCGCCTGATTGGCCCCTGGAACTGGGATCAGATAGATCGCTGATTGAGAGGATGGCTTTTTCAGAACTAAATTTTTATATGAAGACTTAGCAGTCCAATTACATTTTTTGGTAATCACTTCCTCTAATTTTTTTATGTCCGACGGGCCTGTGAGGTAGAGAACCTTTTTGGCATTATTCAATTCCGATAAACGCTCTTTAAGACCAACAGGATTAAGTTTGTCAAAAGTCGCAAGTGTTCCCTCGACTGGAACAGCGTAAGGAGTCTCAGTCAGGGAGATCTGTCTAAAAATGCGGTCGGCCAAAGCCGAGTGAGATGTCACAAGGTTTTTCAAGCGACTCTTGGATCGGCTCACATAAGAGACGAGTTCTTTTTGTGGGTATTGAGCATCACTAAAAAGCTCGCAGACTTTACCCATAACCGGCCCAATGTCCTTGGTCAGGCCCTGCACGCTATAAACTGAATACTCGTGAGTAACCGTGTGTTTTAAGTCTGCGCCGTAAAAATCGAAAAATTCAGAGATCTCTCTTTCTGATTCTTTGGAAGTTCCAGAAGAAATCTGATCAAAAGTTCCTTGAGTCAGACCAGAAAATGGATCACTCAGAGAACCGTCCTGAAAGTAAATGGCAGCATTAAAACGAGGAAATTTATTGTCCTCGATCCAAACGACGTCAAGATCTCCCCATTTCGTTCTGTTAACAGAATCAAGAAATGAAGCGCCCATAGCAGCTGTTGATAATAAAGATAGAAGCGAAATAGTAATTATTTTTTTCATGGTTATTCTCACTTATGCATATTCCAAACAGAGACAAAAACACTGGGCTTCGAGAAAGCTTCTTTGCAAACGGCTTTGACGTCATTCACAGTGACCCCCTCATACATATCAAGTTCCTTTTTATAAAAGCGCCAGTCATTAAAAATGAGCTGTCTTTCCCCTAAAAATGAGCCAAGACCCGCATTCGTATCTAGTCCACCATAAAGGCCTGTCAGGTAATTATTTTTAACTTTCTGAATATTTCTTTCCGTAATTTCTGAATCACAAAAGCCGCCCAAGCGTTTAATTAAGTCCTCTCGAAACTCCGGTAACTTCACCCCTCTGACAAGTTCTCCTCCGACAAAAAAGAACCCTGATTTTTCCAGAGACTGGTGGGCCGAATACATGGAAGTCGCAATCGGTTTTTCAATTAAAATATACTGATTAATAAGTGAAGCGCTTTTCCCTGAACCAATAATCGAAGAGAGGACATCTAACGAATATCCTTTAGGATGTCCTGCCTTGTAAGTCGGGAAGGCCAACATGAAAAGAGGGTTCGGAGACTCCCCTTTTTTGGCCAGAGTCTGATGAATTGTCCACTTAGGAGCAAAGTCTTCTTCTTTTAATTCTTTGTGGGCTTCCTCAACTGATGGGGACGAAGAAATTTTTCCAAACTTCTCTTTGATAATTGATTTAGCCTCGGAAATATCAACATCTCCTACCAGAATCAGAGTAGCGTTATTAGGAGCGTAGAAACGTTTAAAGTATTTAAAAATCTGTTCACGACTAACTGACTTAAGATCAGGGATGTCTCCAATGACTGAACGCCCGTATGGAGTTCCTTTATAAAGAGTTTGCATCATTTCAAGGTAAAGCTGACCGCGCGGAGAATTCTCGTAACGCATTTTTCTTTCTTCTAGAACGACTTCTCTCTCTTTATTAAAGTCATCTTCATCGAGCAAAAGGTTCTCCATTCTGTCCGATTCAATGTCTAGGATTTTTTCCAGTTGAGTGGACGGAAGATTCTCATAATAAACCGTCTGATCGTTGGTCGTATAAGCGTTGGTTGATCCTCCACTTCCTTCAATAATGAAGTCCATAGTACTCTTGCCATACTTTTTGGCACCTTTGAACATCATGTGCTCTAAAAAGTGACTTGCTCCCGTAATCCCTGGGACTTCATTCTTTCCGCCAACTTTATAAAAAAGCTGGAGCGAAAAGATGGGAAGCTTGGGATTTCTCACGATTAAGGCAGTCAGGCCATTATCGAGTTTTAATTCCTCAACATCGATGTGGATATTTTCGGATAAAGTCTTCTTTTCTGTCACAGAAGAGCAGCCCATGAGCAGGGCGAATAGCACTAACCAGAATTTCATAGTAACATCCTCATTGATGAACAAAATAACGATTTTGGGTTCAGGTACCAGTACGGGTGTTCCTATTTTAGGGTGTAACTGTAGTGTTTGCAAATCAAACGATCCAAGGAATAAACGCCTGAGAACGGCTGCACTCCTTGAAACGGATCAGCACAAAACGATTTTGATTGATGCATCACCCGATCTAAGGGCTCAGTTACTTCGAACGCAAACAACAAAACTTGATGCTGTGATTATTACGCACGACCATGCAGATCACACCCATGGCGTAGATGATTTACGCCCTTTTAGTTTCCAAACTTCCGAGGCGCTGCCGGTGTTTGCAGATGTCCACGCTCTTGACTCGCTGACAACCAAGTTTCCTTACATTTTTCAGAGGGAAAAGGTGTTTGCAGAAAGGCCCGTCATTGGTGGTGGTATCCCACTTTTGGATTTGCACCCCATTCTTCCCGGCCCCAATCTCGTGGCGGCCGAAAATTTTAATTTTCAGGCCCTGCCTCATGGGCACGGAGAATCCCTGTGTTTTATTCACCAAAAACTAGGCTACATCATCGACTGCAGGGAAATACCCGAAACCGTTTTAGAACGCTTCCGTGACGCTAAGCTTGAAATCCTTGTGATAGATTGCCTCAGGTATAAGCCTCACCAGACTCACCTGCATCTTGAATTAGCACTTAAATACATTGAACAAATTGCGCCTAAGATAGCTCTTTTGACCCATCTAGGTCATGAAATGGATTATCTTGAACTGACTAATCTGCTGCGGAAGCAGGGCAATAGGAATGTCTTTCCTGCTATAGATGGCCAGAGCTTCCTGTATTCTTAATATTAGAAAACAGGTAAAATACCTAAAATTATTACACTCTAAAAAATTGCTCATGCAGGGAGTTTCTATGAAGATTGCTGTTCCTAAAGAAATTAAAAACAACGAAAACCGTGTTGGACTTGTTCCAAGTGGCGCGCGACAACTGGTTCTAGATGGTCATGAAGTTTTCGTTCAACATAATGCTGGTATGGGCATTGGTATCACTGATGAAGAATACATTAAAGCAGGTGCTAAAATAGTTGCAACACTTGAAGATGCTTTTGCAGCTGGTGAAATGATCATCAAAGTTAAAGAGCCCCAGGCCAATGAGATCGCTTTGCTTAAACCTCACCATATTCTTTATACGTATTTGCATTTAGCTGCCGATAAACCTCAGACTGAAGGTTTGATGAAGTCAGGCGCCACTTGTATCGCTTACGAAACTATTCAGCTTGAAGATAACTCTCTTCCACTTCTCGTTCCTATGTCAGAAGTGGCAGGACGTATGTCAGTTCAGGTTGGTGCTACTTACCTGCAACTCGATAAGGGCGGGAAAGGAATTCTTCTTGGAGGCGTGCCGGGTGTTCGTCGTGCCAAGGTGACCATTATTGGTTGTGGTATCGCTGGAACTAACGCCGCTCAAATGGCAGTAGGAATGGGAGCCGATGTGACTCTGATTGATCTTTCGACTAAACGTTTAGCTGAACTTGATCAACTTTTCGAAAACAAAGTGAACACTGTTTTCTCAAACTCACATAATATCGAAGAATGTGTCCTTCAGTCAGATCTAGTGATTGGTGCAGTACTAGTTCCTGGTGCTAAGGCGCCTAAGCTTGTAACTCGTGACATGATTTCTAGAATGCAAAAGGGATCAGTGGTTGTAGATATCGCTGTTGACCAAGGCGGATGTATTGAAACGTGTAAGGCAACGACTCACGAAAATCCGACTTTTGTTATCGATGGCGTTGTTCACTACTGCGTGGCCAACATGCCAGGTGCTGTTGCAAGAACATCAACATTTGCACTAACGAACGTCACACTTAAATATGCCCGCATGATTGCTGCAAACGGTGTAGACCGTGCCATCATCAAGGACAAGCCCCTACGTGTTGGTGTGAACATCTACAAAGGCAAACTCGTCTATGAGCAAGTGGCCAAGGATCTTGATCTGCCATTTACTCCACTACAACTTGATAAATACCTTTAAGAATTTATAGGGGCCTTCGGGCCCCTTTTCGTTTCAAGCGATTGCGTTATTCCAGCTCCATGCTATGATTAATTATGGGTTCAGTTCAAAAGATACTTCTTATCATCAATCTTGTAGTGGTCGTGGCCGGCGCTGGTCTGGTTTATTACTCTCACAACATTCTAAAACCCAAGCCTACTGATCAAGTCGCAGAAGCCGAAAGCCTCAAAAATAGTGCGGTTGAGCAGTCTCAAGTGAAGAGTGTTCCGATGAAGAAATTTGTGGTTAATTTGCATTCAAGGGGAACTAGACTTCGCTACCTTGATGTAGAGATGAATATTCTTCCCTTTCACGATGATCAAGCGGCCCTAATCAAGGCCAGCGAATACATTTTTAAGGATGTTCTGATTGAGATCGCTTCGCATCTTTCACCGGATGATCTAGATACGTTGTCGGGGAAAATCTTGTTGGAAAATAAAATAAAAAAACAGGTTAACGCCAAACTGGGTGAACCTGTTGTGAAACAAATCTATTTTTCTGGATTTATCGTACAGTAAGACTACTGAAGATTTTTTACTTCTTCATGATCTAGAGGAACTGCATTCTTAGTTTCATCAGCAAGAGAATCCAGATATTTTTTTACTTCTTCCTTAGAGATCTTTCCTTCAGCTAGAAGGCGGTCACGAAGGCGAGCATCCATAAGTTTTTCTTCAAGAGCTAATCTTAATTTCATAAGTCCTCACTTTTAAACGAAACTTTTTGTACCACCGCGCAGAGACTTAAGCAAGAACTCCTCAGAATTCCTTACAATAACGCTTACTGCCAAAACTTGGGCGGCTTCTGATCCTCGTCTTTAACGACATAGAGATGGCTTTTGCTACGCTTCTTTTTCTCGAAACTGGCATTCAGGGCCTTTCTAATCAGGGGCTGGGTCTGAAATCGGATAATCAAGTAACTGATCCCCATCGCCAGTAAATGCGCCCAGGCCGACGACAGGCCAGAGAAGACCGCCATATAGGCTTCAATCCCGGCCAGAATCCAACAAAAGGTTCGGGCACGCATAGGAAAAATCATCATGAGTGACATTTGTCGATCAGGGTACAAAAGAGAATAGGCAATCAGCATCGCAAAGTTAATTCCGGTCATTCCATGGATAGGTGCCGAGTAGACAGGAGTTCCATAGAAAAAAAGCAAATTAACCAAAGCATATATAATTCCGACGCCAATAATATTGATCAGGAGGAATCTCAAATAAACTTTGCTTCCCCACTGCTTTTCCAATTCCGATCCAATAAACCAGACCACCAGTGAATTAAAAATAAAACCCATCAGATTAACTTCTATCAGTGGATACGAAATAAGCTGAAAAACAAAACCGCTCATGAGACCAGAAGCCGAAAGGCCTAGCAGTGAAACGAGATTAAAGGCTCCGACCGCTTTCAATAGAGAAAAGAGGATAAAACAAGTTCCAGAAGCAATGAGAAGGATTTTATTCGTTTTGGTTAATTCTGGTGCGCTGAACTGATGTTGATTCATGTCACGGGCCTTTGTGAAATCTCAATTAAAACGCCACCTGTGGATTTAGGATGCATGAAATTCACTAAGCACCCACCAGCGCCAATTTTGGGTTCAGGATAAATAAATTTATACCCTTTTTGGGTAAGCTCATCGGTTTTCTTTTTAACATCCAAAACTTTAAAACACAGATGATGAATGCCCTCACCCTTTGCTTCAATAAATTTATGAATGGTGGATTCTGATGAGGTCGGTTCAAGTAATTCAATATGAGCATTCTCATCGATCTGAGCAAATGCTGTTAAAACTTTCTGCTCTTTTACTTCTTCAATAACGCCCGAGAAGATCATCCCCATGTCCTCATAGATCTTCTGAGTGGATGAGATGCTTTTTACAGCAATCGCAATATGGTCAAGAATACAATCTTGTGACGTTGGTAAAGACATAAAGGCACTCTCCTGGAGCTCCTATTATGCCCTAGCTTGAAGGCGTGGATCAATGATTAAAAGTTAGGCGCAGGAACGGCTGCATCACAGGCGCCGTCGGCATTTGGATCAAAAGTTGGAATACTTTCCTGAAATGGAGCGATGCAAACTCCAGACTTACATTCTCCGTACTCACTAGTGGTGTAGCACTGTTGCCGGCAAGTCACCTCTCCCAGGGCATTGGTACCGGTATTGACGATCAAGCATCTTACTACCGGAGTTTTCTGGCACCACTCTTTAGCGATACAAAAATCCCCGATCGGTTTACTACAAAGAACAGCGGGATTAAGGATGGTGTTATGGGGTGAACATAAACCTGAACTGCGGTTACAACACATACTGCTGCACTCCAGATCAGTCAAACAACTCTCACCAACCTGTCTGTTACCTTGTGTACTGGATGAATCATAACATTGAGAAACCAGCGTCTGATCCCAACAACGGTTGTTGAAACAACATTCGTTCCCACCGCATGAGGCGTTGGAAGCACAAGTTTTAAAGTTAGAGTAAAGAACATCATTTCCTGTATCAGTGTAATGCTGAATTGGGCGAACCAACTGCAGCTTAACATCCTCAGAAAGGGCGATCACGTATTCGTTAGCGTTGTCGTCTTTTGCAATGATTTCGATGGAAGCTGAAACGTTACAAGAGCCGATGTGCTCAAGGTCAGAATTTTTACTCTGGGCGCGGGCATTTGAGCCATCCATCCAAAGCGTTTTCCCTGGAACAGCAAGTGTTGTTTCAGATCGCGGATCAGTCCAAACACTTGAACTCAAGTGTGCCACATTGGCCGCTAAGTCTAATTGAGTCGCTAATGGGAAAAGGTAAGACCCGTAATAAACGGTATTGTTATCCGGAACAGCAACCGCCGGCCCAGTGTAGGGACGACTACTGGAGAACAGCCGTTTGACACCAACAGGATCAGAAAATTTAAAATGCCACTCGGCTTTATTTATTAAACGGTAAGGGCCACGGTAGTGATAAGTAGCAAGATTAATAACCTTAGCTGCCCAATCGATGGTGTAAGGAGTAGGAGTCAAAAGGAAACTTAGATCGATGGCATCAGTGGCATTAAGAGGAACTGCTGCTTCACTGAATTTCAAAGGACCGTTGGTATTATCTGCCAGCGTTTTTTTCAAATGCTGGGCCATGGAATCTTGATAATAAGCGTTTCCAGATACACTTTTAACCTGCGGTAAAGTAGGAATGGAAGGAACGAGCACGGTCGACGATCCGCTCACAACCGATTTGACCAACCCTTGGTCCATGACTTTGGCATAAGAATAAAGGCATTCCTCATCCGGCTGAAGACCATCACACTGCCCCACACCTGTGAAAGTCGGATCATCTTCAACTCTTAAACCACGGCAATAGAGTCCCGAATCCCGGTTATCCTGCACTGGAGTTTGAGTTGAATCATATTCGTTATAATCAAAAAGATCGTAAGTCAGACGTATGTTGCGGAAAGGCTCCGAGCGCATATCCATCACTAGAACATGAATATTAGTTTGTGGAGTGATACCAGGAGCAGAAGAAACAACACCAGGAATGGTTATCGCATCTCTGCCAACTCCAAATTTAAACCGCACTTTAACGTGCCTGTCGGCCAAACTTCCAATATTAATCCCGGCCAGATACAAACGACCTTGGAAATTTTTAGGAAGTGTGAGTTTTCTAACGTAACTTCCCCCACCCGCATACCCAGTTCCTGAGGTGTAGGTAGGATCCGTCGAAAGATTTGGTTCAATTAAATGTCTGATTTCTACTTTGGGTGGAAGAGATGTTTCTCCGCTTCCAGTGCCAGTGGTTGTAGCACCTGCGCCAGCACCAGTTGTGCTTTCCCCGATAGGAGTGGCATTAAAGCCTTGGCGGGTTGAAGGAACATCTGACGGCATACAACCAGAGATGGCAAACGCCATCGCTAATATACTGCTGATAGATTTCTTCCCTAAACTCGAATAGACCATAATCCTTGATCCTCTAAAGGTTATATCGGACATTTCCCTTAAAATTCTTAAAGCTATTATCACTCAGAAATGACGATATTAAGCAGTTATATGCTGCTTGAAATGTCATTTCTGGGGCTTAGAAAAGCCGATAAATTTACTTCGGTGTTCAAAAGTGGCCACAATTCGGGGCTCAAGACCCAAGATTTGAAATCTCCCTAGGCTAAAGGGGCAAAAGCGTGTGATTATTTTTGGATGGAAAGTTTCACCGGACGAAATAAAATGATCACCCGTCTGGCGGTATTTTTTATCGTGGCCCTCGGTCTCTACGTTGCGGCCTATGAACTAGGAAAAGATTCTTACCATAATGACGAACTAGCTTTGCTGTATCAACAGGCCATGCCCCTCCCGAAGCTTCTGGAATTTTGTCGAAATTGGGCTTTTCATCCTCCTCTCTTTTTTTTCGTGCTTAAAGGCTGGGTTAATCTGGTCGGAGAAGAAGAGTCCGCTACACGCTTTTTGTCTGTACTATTTTTTTCCATTATGGCGATTTTACCATTCTGGTATAGAAGAATTCTTAATTTCCCATGGTGGCTATTCTCCCTCCTCTTGATTTTCAGCTCACCTCTCCTGGAAATAACCAGAATGGTGGAGCCCTATAGCCTGGCTTCCCTCTTTTGTTTAGCGACCTGGCTGCAAATCTTGAATTGGCGGGAGACCCCCTCAAAGAAAAATGGTGCCCTCATCATCACACTCCTGACCTTGTGTTTTTATACTCACTATCTGGCTTGGGTTTTCTGTATCATTTTTTCCGCAGTCATCTTCTTTCAACTTTTAATGAAGAAAGACACAAAAGCATGGCAAGCTTTTCTGTGGTTAGGATTGGCGCACTTGCTATTAATCATACCTTGGGTTGGCTACAATCTTTCTTTCAAATCCCTCGTCTTATCGCAAAATGTATTCTGGAATGTAAAAACCTCTATTTCGGAGTCTTTGAGAGAGGTTATTTTCATAATATTTTCCAAACGTATGAATTTGATCCGTCTCTGGGTTGTAGTTCTGGCCGCGAAGATTTTTTCCTCAAAGGAAAGACTGAAGTTAAATTCTCTATTTGTTATGTCCATGACCTTATTTTTCTTGGCCATCCTCTATCGGTCCATGGGTCCATACTCCTACATACTTCCTCGTTACTTTTTGTGGTTTGTTCCTGTCATTTATTTTCTTTTTCTAAATAATCTGCCTCGCAGAGGCCAGTTGGTAATTTTTGGAGTTTTCTTTACCATACAGGTGAGCTCATTGCCTCTTATGTATAGTGATACTTGGTCTGAGGTCCGGGAGCCATTTATTTACACAGCGATGCAAGGACAAGGCGAGCGTTGTGAAAATAAAGTCAGTTCTTACTGGTACAACAATCAATGGTTCAAGCCTTATATAAAAAGATATGGCCGCTGCGGTGTAGAGTTAAAAAACGAAGAGGCTTGTTTAAAGAGCTTTGATTCTCTGCTTAAAGAGATGACACCACCAAACTTGGTCATTTATCAGGAAAACTTCTGCCCAGAAGTTTTCGGTGGCCTATCACTATTAAATCCAGAATATGGCGGAATCATCTATTTCAAGAACTACCGTTTATTGGTCTTAGGCCAGTCAGCTGAGAGCTACTTGAAAGAGATCAATACGATTCCACAAATAGGCTGGTCATTCTGATGAGCCTTAACCCCATTGTCCGAATAAAACATTTTGTGAGAGTTCTGCTTCAGATTTCTCACGTAAGATTCTTGATACGATCACTGATTAGTATTTATGTAAAATATTTTGCTTCACGCTTCTTTGATGGGAAATACATCATTGAGGGCTCATTTCACACGAAGGCATGGATACCATTTGTAAGTGATATCGATCTAAAAGTGATTGGAAAAACTCTTACCGAAAATCAAAAGAAGATAAAGAAACAATTCTTCTATCTGAATAAATTTACTCGAATTGATATAACGGCTAAATTTACTAGCCCTGAGCTCGATCAACTTTGTTATCAGGCCGGTATTTATTATCACCATGACTCTCCTTGGATGAATAATAAACTCATCTCCAAACGACGAAACTTATGGCTGTGTTTGCGGGAAATCATCAATCGCTATCCAGAACATGCCAGAAGCACAAAAAACTTCATCTATCTTCCCAGCGCAAAACAAAAAGACCGGTGGATGGAATTGGCCAAAGACCTAGGTCTCGAGCAATTGGCAAAAAACATCACCACAGAAGAAAGCCTAAGTGTATGGACCAGGTTATCTGCCAAATCTTGTGAGAGAATATTTTGGGAGAATTACTTTCTTAAATTCCAAATCATCCAGAATATGCCAAAAGTTAACCAATATTTGGATCAGGCCGAAGAATTTCACACGGTGAGTGAAGAACATCTCAAATTTATTCCTATCCAGTTTAAGAATGCGAATGAATTGCGGGATTACTTCTCGCGGCCAGCGAAAATCACTCCATTCCCTGAAGGTCATCCTGATCTCTACGCCTTCTTGCCAAAAGTTGGATTGACTTCTATCAAGTTCGACTCTCCGACAATTCCGAAACTCGCCATTCTTCAATGGACTCTAGAGACGGTCGTCATATTTTACGATAATCCTTATCTATACGAGATCGACCCGGCCAGCTACAAAAGATTGGAGGATTGCATTTACTCTCGTCTGCCACTTCTTAACCAAATGATGAATCAGACCAAACTCGCAGAGAAGAAAGAAAAAATTCTAAATGATAAGATTATCCAGGATCATTTCATTCTGGCCGAAAACCTCTTAAGACAAGCGATGCAACTCAACAACCTTCTCCCCTAATACTCCAGCAGTCATATTATGAGAGACATAAATGATGAGAGAATTCGGGCATTCGTACCTTAACTTTTGAATAAGCTCGCTTTCTTGTGGTCCAAGAGAGGCAAACGCCTCATCCAACATGAGAATTTTTCGTTTTGAGACTAATAACTGCAAAAATGACAACCGCTGCAGCTGTCCTGTTGAGAGTTGCGAGGGAAGCATTTTGAGAAAAGCTTCTACTCCGATGTCGGGAAAAGTTTCTTGAATAATTTTTCTGTATCTGTCATTCGGTTGGTTTGTTGGGTCACTGAAAACAAAAACATTCTCCAACATACTGCCAGGGTAAACAAAGGGGGAAGTCCCCACATAGGCCATCTGATTCACATAGCAACCGGAGTCTTCTCCATTGACATTGATCTGGCAATTTTCACCGTGCCGAGAACCCAACAAGTGTCTCAGTAAAGTTGTTTTCCCTGATCCCGGGGCTCCTATCAGATGCACGAGATCTGGGGATTCAAAAGAGAAGTGTTCGCCTTTGTTCCAATCAATTTCAACTTTTACTTTCTCAATTTCTTTTTTTTCTACGTTAGATACTTTAGGTGTTTCAAATAATTCTATCTGATTATTTATTTCAATGGATTTATGAAGCAGTTGAGATTGTCCAAGAGCATACAAGGCATTTCCTAAATATTGAGATAATCTAACCAGGAGATAAACCATGGTGGTCAACTGGGTTACACTGACATCAGTGAACTGGCGATAATTGGTGATAAGGATAATCACGATACAGATGCCCACGAGTTCGGGAAAATTCCTCTTAATACCCTTAATCAGATCGATCTTAACCATTCCCCTGGCGAAGTTTTTCGATTCCTCTATGTTTTTATCAAGAATTTTATTGGAATCAACTGCTCCCAAGACATAGCTATTTTCAATCATAGAAACATAGTAGCGGTCCATAATTTGTTTACTGGAAAAAACGCTATTCACACCTTTCTTGAGGATTTTAAGGGCAGTCACCGCCGGTAAAACAAATAAGAGGGCAACGCCAATGACAACAAGACTTAATTTGGGTGAAAGCCACACACAATAGAGAGCGGTGGCCAGGGCAGAGACGATATTAAAAAAGAGTAAGCTGAGAGTAATAAAAAATTGGCCGCCGCTTTCTGCGTGGTAGCTGTATTTTTGAATTTCATCTGCAGTGATCGGATTCTTGGTCTGAGCGGCACGCCGAACTAAGGATTCTCGCTGTAGATGAGTCCAAGTCTGGGCCAGCTTTCCGGAAAGAAAAAATCTAAATACCCCTACCCCTAATCGCATAATAGCGAGTAGGATTAGAATAGGCACAGTTACTTTTATCGCCATGACAACCGTCTCACCCGGGATGAGACCAATGTCGGCCATCAGAGCATTGAGAAAGCGAATGAAAAAGACCTCGACAGAAAAAGCTATCAATCCAACGAAGCAAGTTGCAACGAACAGCTTTTTAATTGCTGATGGCAGTAAGCTCAGCCAAGTAACAAAGCCGCGCAGGCTTTTTATTAGGTCGGTTTTCTTATATCGCAAATCTTTATCAAAATTTAGATTCTGGCTCATCGACAATTCACCAACCTTTCTCTTTTCTACCTTCTACAAACATTGCTACCAATTCGCTTCACTATTGACTCCCCTTGTTAGCAACATTCTGGGAGCAACAAAAGTGAGAATTGGAGGGAGTTTTGCTAAAAAGCACAATTCCGACTTCATTCCACTCGTTAGCGACATTGATCTCAATATTTTCTTTGATAAGGATATCAAAAGAAGCAAGCTTTTTGCATTTGATTTCTTAGTGGCCTGTTTTCCCTTTCTTTCCATTCATATTCAACACAATCGCTCCCATTCAATAATCAGCTCTCTTTTACAGCATTCGAAAATAGAAGATTTTTATCTCAAAGACTGGAAGGCCTGGCGAATCCTGACCAAAATTCTTCCACAGTATTTTGCCCACGACCAACAAAGCCAGAGAATCTTCCTGCATACCTCGTTATTGGCAGATGCGGGAATGCTTTTAAATGATAGAAACACTGTTTTAAATAGCCGAAGAAATTTTCATCAACTCCGTAAGTCTGCTATCGACCGTAAGTCTGTTTGGGAGGATTGGGCCCATATTCTGAGATCACTTCCACCAAACTCAAAATTAGAAGAAGTGACTTATTGGGGTGGCTCCTTAGAAGGTTTAAAAGAGATTCATTTCACAGATGAAGAAAAGAATCAGTTTTCTGAAATCTTTCGTTTGGGCGCTAGATGCATCCTCATTGATTATCATCCGTGGAGATATCTGGATAAACACACGCTATGGGTTACCAGTGATGAAGTGAGCGGTAGTACCATCGAGCGCTTAAGCCAATACTACTCAAAGATGAGTTTCCCTATAACCAACTACTACACCAGTTACCCCGCGCCGATTATTATTTGCGAAAAACATCTGACTAATAGCTACCTTCCCAAAATGGCCTATCTGCCTCGCTATAAAATTAAAAGTGATCTTACGGTTGAATCAACGATGCCAAAAGTATGGCCAAAATCGCTGGTTGCAGAAGTCATCTATGAGACGACACTCTTATTGACTGATGTCTGGAAAATGAGTCGTGACCGTTTTGCTCGAGGACGCATCAATGACCTCGTAGACGGGCTCATTCCAGGTCTGATCTTGCTACTTAATCACAATGTTTTCATGGGTAATATTACTGATATTCAGACGAGATTCAAAGAACTCTACCCCAATCACCCGCTTTGGGACCTTCAGAAAGAAATTCGCATGCCAAGGCCCGACATTACTCGTGTCCAGAATCTTTTTCCGCCAGTGCTTGAAGAGCTGAGAAAAGCGATTCTTCAGACTGACAGTTAATTAATTTTTTCGAGGGCAATTTTTTATCTAGCCACGCCTTGTAGGTTTGGGAAGCGTATCCCATCACCAGAGTTGGAATATTTTGACGATAGCCTTGATAGACGAGGGCTGTTTGCCCACCCACAATCGCCCTCACTCCCCTTTTCAATTGGTTCCACTCAGTCACAATCGTGAGGTCTTTTTCTGGCAGCGGTCCAAAACTCTTCATCTGTAAGTCTTTCGAGTAGCCTGGACGCAACTTTACTGCGACGGGAAGTCCGCAGGCCATTGCACGCCGGATAGCCGGATTTTTAAATTGGTTATCACAAAATGCTTCCCAAGGGAAAACCACCATCCCCTCCTTGCTGAAGGGAATAGTAGCACTATGAGGTAAGTTCGATTCAGTGAAGGAAACTTTTAAACCTGAGTTCATTTCGCTGGCGAGTTCTGCCCATTCTTTGTCCCAGCAAGACCATTCAGCTTCATCGATCATTTTATATTTGGAAACGATCTGTCCCGTCACATGGATGTTTGTAAAAGAAGGAGCGTGCTGATGAACAACGATCCGGTTGCCATTGGACCCAGCTGCCAGCCTAAGGGGATAGGTGTAATTAAAGTCATCCCAAAAATGCATTTCTCCCTGGACACGAGGCAATGCCAACTGCAAAAATCTCGCCGAGAGCTGCATATTTTTAATGTGGGCAGTAACTTTTTGAGTGATATCTCCCACCAGTGAATATTTTCGCGGATGCAAAAGAGGCAACGAGCTTAACCAAGCATTCATGCGCCACTTGCCTCCACCTATTTTTAAAGAAGCCAGGGGAGTAAAATCTTTCCAGCGCTCGTCATCGATAGAAAGCCCCACTAACAATGGGCCCACAAATGAGTTCAGTCGAATTCGAATGAATGGTAAGTAGGCAAAAAAGTAGATCAGCCAATGGATTGGATTCCAGGCCTCTTTGTTTTGAGACCATGTTAGATAGCGGGCCAGATCCGTATCCGGATGGCACTTATAGTCGTAGCGCTCAAGCGGATATTTAGCGAATAATTCCTGATAGATTGTTTGTGGCCAGAAATAACTCCAGGCCAGATAACCTCTGGCGATGATTTGTTCTTCGCTCGTCAGCGCTTTCATTACCTCTCGATTAAAGAACGCATCTACTAATAGGCAGTACTGATTTTCATCAATGTTTTTTTTTATTTTTTCAACTTGCCCTGATCTATCGATCTCAATCAGACCACCTTCAATCTCTGTGATCCGGATTAGTTCTCTACTCATGCTGTTGTAGATCCTGCATAATCTGCAGAATCGCTGAAGCAAAATCCCGCGAGGTACTTGGACGAACAACGGCCGGAAGTTCACTTAATCTCAATGGTGTAATCGAGTAACGATTATGTTGGCCGGGGTTTAAATAGGTCATTTTGATGGGACGCTGGATGATCTCTTCTAATAATGAAAAAAGTCTCTTTTGGTCATACTGATCAAAACCTTGGATCATTGTCACTTTGTTCCAGCGCTCTTTACCTTGAGCAAGTTGTAGAACAATTTCTGCCAGATCATCAACATGGATGTAATTTCTGATTTCGCTACCATCTCCAGGAAACGCCAACTCTGATGTTTTTAAAATCTGCGCAATGATTCCAACCAGCCCGCTCGTGGTGCGGGCGCCTAAACCATAAACTGACCCGAAGCGCAGAATTTGGTACTCACCTTTATAAGACTTCACTATCTCTTCGGCGGCTTTTTTTGTCCTGCCATAGGCCCCACCTGCACTGCCTTCAGCGTAGATGCTGCTGGCAAAAATAAGCTTCGTCGTTGCCTTCAAATTAAGCTGCTGTACCAGACGGAGGGTCCCCATGACATTTACTTCATAGGCCTTCACCTCGTCCTGCTCGGCACTCACCATGTCAGAGACTCCTGCCAAGTGAAATACTAAGTCAGATGGTTGAGTAGAAAGCTGTCGCTGAAAATCACTTTCATCACTGATATCAATTTTCTTCCATAACTCTTTATATTCTTTGGGCTCACAGATATCCCAATTCTCAACCGTAAAGCCGGATGCCGCCAGCAGTCTCACAACTGCGCTTCCAATAAAACCCGAACCACCCAGGACGATTGCTTTTTTCGACATGACACTCTCAGTTTTGACGTGTGATTATAGAGATAAGTTTAACTCACATTATAAGTTTTTACCAAAAGAAGACTATGATCATCGGAATTCAGTTCGGAAGAAAAGGCAGCCAGGGCTTACCGGGTAAGAACAAAATGCCACTGGCGGGTCGGCCTCTCTATCAGTGGTCTGCTAGTGCGATGTTAAAGTGCAGCGCAATAAGTAAGTGCCTCATCTCCACTGATGATGAAGAGATTGAACAGGCCTTAGTGGGACAATGTTTCCTGAGCTTACCTCGGCCGGCCAAATTACTGAATAATGAGGCCCTACTGGAATCATCAATTGAGTGGGCCGCTCTCGAAATTCAAAAAAAATTCCCAGCGACACGCTATATTGTCATTACCATGTGTAACGCTCCGACAGTCACAAGTGAAGTGATTCAGCAGGGTATTTCCCACCTCGATAATAATCCGGAAATTGATTCTGCGATTACTGTCGCCCAACTTGGCATGTTTTCTCCTGAGCGCGCTCGAACACTTCAAGAGGGAGTTCTTGTTCCCTACATTCCGTTTGAAAATTTTGGCCACGCCATCACGTGTGACCGTAAGGACCATATGAAAACTTTTTTTGCCGATGGTGGTGCAACAATCGTGCGCATAGAAAGTCTACTCAATATGAAAGACAACATGCCGCCCTTTAAGTGGATGGGAAAAAAGATTTATCCATTAGAGCAGCCTGCAGGCGGAGGCGATCTGGATTATGAATGGCAAGTCCCTGTCCTTGAATGGTGGGTAAATAAATATGTTAAATAAGACGCTTATCCACATTACTTCTAAATCATTTTGTAAATCCAGCGCACTGGTCTCACAACTCGCAGCACTTGGAACCACTCCCGTGCTTTGGGACCAGCAGGAACCATTGGAGATTTTTTTAAAAGATGCAAAATGGTTAATTGTCGGCACAGAAAAGATTGACCAACATCTTCTTGGGAAAATGCCTCAGTTAAAGGGAATTTCTAAGTATGGTGTCGGAACCGATAACCTGGATTTAGATTTTCTCGAGAAAAGTCCTATTCATTTGGCGCTTAATCCAGGCACCAACCGTGTCGCAGTTGCCGAATACGCCCTGAGTTTTCTCCTCACGGGCATGCATCTCATGCACACCACTTCGATGAAACTCAGACAAAGTATCTGGCACAAAGATGGTGGGCAAAACCTTTCTTTGAAGACGGTGGGTATTATTGGCTTCGGCCACGTCGGTCAAGAGCTGGCCCGTCTTTTGGCACCATTTAACTGTCAAGTGTTAGTCAATGAATTGGATGAATCTAAACATGTTGGCAAAGTCAGGTTCGTAGACCTTAAAACGCTGCTAACTGAATCTCATGCCGTGAGTTTACACGTTCCCTTCACTCCAATGACGAAGCATTTGATTAATCAGCAAGCTCTGAATCAAATGAAAACTAACTCTGTATTGGTGAACACAAGTCGCGGGGGAATCGTCGATCACGATGTGATGGTTAATCACCTCAAAGTAAATCCTCATTTTCAATATCTTGCGGACACCCATTCACCTGAACCCTACCAAGGGAAGATGGTTGAATTGGAAAATTTTATGGGCACACCTCATAGTGCAGGAAACTCCGTTGAGGCGATTCAGGCGATGGGCCAAGCCGCCATCGATGGGATGAAAAAGTTACTTGAGCAAAATCCGACGTGAAAAAAACGAAGTGGCTTCTCATTCCTCTCGCCCTCATTATTCTTTTTGTCATCTACTGGAATCGACAGTCCCATCTTCGACTCTATTACTTAGATAGTGCAGCGGTCTCGCTCACAGAAATCACGCCACCACCGGCCTTTAATTCAGCTCAAGATTTATCGGATTTAGCGATTGTTACCGAGTGGCAAAGCCGAAGAACCCAAGGTGAATGCGAGCAATATGAGTTTGAGTCCAAGGCTTCAGCACTGGCATTTTTTGGTCCTCCCAATGGACCACTCACCTATGAAGAAACTCAACGTCTAGAGAGCTTTCACAAACGCTTATTCGACGAAGCGAACTACTTTACCAGAACGCTGAAAAAGAAATGGCTAAGACCGCGTCCCTTCAACCGCTCCGTGAAAATCAGGCCATGCATTCACGTTCATGCTGACTCTCTGTCTTACCCAAGTGGCCACGCAGCCGCTGCAAAACTTACCGCTCGTGTCTACGGGCAGATGTATCCTGCCCGAGCGGAAGCATTTTTAAAAAGATCTGAGGAAATTGGTTTTGGTAGAGTAAAAGGGGGAGTCCACTACCCTAGTGACATCAAGGCCGGAATGGAAGTGGGTGAGCTCGTTTATCGTTCACTCATCATTAATGAAAAATTCAATAAAGAAGGGCGGCCCTCCCCTTCTTTATGAAAAAACTATTTTAAATTCTGATTTAAAAGCATGGCGAGGCGAACACCGGCCTCATACAATCTTCTCTCAATGACTGGCATAAATTTGTAAGCATATTCATAAGACAATTTCGGCATTTCTTCAGGCAACACATCTTTTTTGCAATAATTCAGAATAGACATCTGTTCAGTTGAGGGAATGACATCCGCTGGATAAAGCGAGGCTACAATATTTTTAGATTCAAGGGCCCAATCTACAACAGAGCCCTTTCTGATCGCCTTTACTTCTTGAACTGTTCTGCCCTCTGAAACGAATCTGGATAATTCGGTAAAACTCAGGTTGGTAAAATCAATCATCCCTTCATCCCAAAGAGAATGAAGATTATAGGGTCTTCCCATGTAAGTAACCTTACACAAATTCCCACCTTGATCTGTTCCGGCGCCGACGTGAAGAGGCATGTGAACATCGCCAACCAAGTGTACGACGAACTTTAAAGCAAAAGCCTTCTCATCATCCGAAGCATTGGGATCACCGAGGACTGCCAATTGTTCATTAATTGATTTTAAAAGAAAACCCGTTGAAGTGTCTTCTTCGTCTTCGCTATGGTCATGATCATCAGTCTGCCATGTTGTGTAGTGCCAGTTAAATGTATGCTGATAAGTCGTTGGTTCAGACTTGATTTCGTCCGGCCAGGTTGAAACACGAGCAAGACTTTGACCTTTGAGAATTTTATTCGCTTTAACCAAAACATCAATGTCGAGGAATCTCGTCGCAACTTCCCCTACGACTCTATGGCCAGTATTTCCCCAGGCAAAGACCGCACTTGAAGATATGAGCATTATTCCTGCAATAAAAGTTTTCATAATTCAATCTCCTCGAAAGTCCCACGCTGTTTATTTTTTTTCACATTCGGCACGGTAAAAAGTTTTCCATGAAAAGTAACATAGAAGCCTGGCTTCAAGATTCTAGCAGCAAAGATCGCTTCGATCACGTTCTGGGCGGCATCAGAGTCATCAAAGCCAAGTGGTTTCATGGCGCCAGTGAATACGACAGGTACAGAAATATCTTTAAAATTTTCAAAACAAAATTTAGAAGTCAGATCCATAGTGTCTGTTCCATGAAGAACAACGATAGGATTTCCAAAACGAGCATAAGATTTAATAGATTCAAGAATCGAAGCACGATCCTTGTCATCCATCACCAAAGAATCTTTGGACATGATTTGCTCAACCTGAATTTCGGTATAAGGAAGTCTTAACTTCTGAAGGATTTTATTTTTGACGATAGTATCTTTATTTTGAAGAGACCCTTCAAATTCGTCGTATATTTTTTCAATGGTCCCTCCAGTCGTTAGAATGAAGAGCGGCAGTATTTCATTAGGCATTATTTAAGTACCCTTGACGATTACGTTTTCAATACCATCTTTTTAGTGGATTATTACGCTAAATGACAAGACGACAAAATGACACTACCGATGGAGGCGCCAATGAGCACACGTAAAGGTTCGATTTCAGTCAAAACTAACGACATTTTTCCTATCATTAAAAAATGGCTTTACTCGGAGCATGATATTTTTATCCGGGAATTGGTTTCCAACGCCTGTGACGCGATCACTAAGCGCTCCACTCTGGCCCGCTCGCAAGGCCATGAAACCCCGGCCGGTGCCGTAAAAATTGAAGTTGATAAGGCCACCCGTACCATCACAATTAGAGACAACGGCCTTGGGATGAATGAATCTGAAGTTGAAAAATACATCGCTCAGCTGGCCTTCTCTGGTGCGGAAGAATTCGTCGTCAAAATGAAAGACATGGGAAATACCACCGCCAAGGATGAAATCATTGGAAAATTCGGTTTGGGTTTCTATTCGGCTTTCATGGTTTCTGAAAAAGTTGAAGTAGAGTCACTTTCCATGGCCCCAGGTGCCGTTGCGACAAAATGGACCTGTCTCGGTGACACAGACTACGAATTCAGCGAATCTAGCAAAACAGACATTGGTACGACCATCAAACTTTATATCAACTCTGATTCAGAAGATTTCTTAAATGCCTGGAAAGTGCGTGAAACTTTAACTCGCTACTGTGATTTCATGCCTTACCCAATCGCTCTCGTTGATATGAGTGATAAAGAGGCCAAAGAAGAAATCATCAATGAAACAACTCCAGTCTGGAAAAAAGACCCGACAACTGTAACGGACGAGGACTATAAAAACTTTTACCGCAAGATGTTCCCGGCCGATCAAGAGCCCCTCTTCTGGCTCCATTTAAATGTCGATCATCCTTTCACTCTCCAAGGTGTCTTGTTTTTCCCTAAAGTGAACGTGAATAAACCAGTTCAAGAGAATGGAATTAAGCTTTACTCAAAACAGGTTTTTGTCTCTGATAACATCAAGAGTGTGGTGCCAGATTTCTTAGGACTTCTCAAAGGTGCAATAGATTCAACAGATATCCCGTTAAACGTTTCCCGGTCAGCTCTTCAGGGTGATCCAAATATCAAGAAAATCTCAAACTACATTATTAAGAAAGTTGCTGAGTCACTAAAAAAACTCTTCAACAATGATCGTGAACGTTATGAGAAAGTCTGGGAAGATATTGGCCTGTTTGTTAAATACGGCTGTATGCAAGACACAAAATTTGATGAAGTCATGAGAAATTATGTCCTCTTCAAAAACTCAGATGGAAAACTAGTCACACTTGAAGAATACCAAACGGCGATTCCTGAAACCTATAAAGAGAAACTTAAAGATAAATATGTGTATTTTGAAAAGAACCTCAGTGATGAGTCTCTTCGTAAGCAGCTTTTAAGTGAAGGTATCCAGGTGATTGAAACAGATCAATATATCGATCCTCACTTCATGCAGCACGCTGAAATGGCCAAGCTTGATGATAAAACGTTTAAGTTTGCTGCCATTGACTCAGAAGTTGAAAATCTTCTTGAGACGGCATCGACGACAAGTGATGACATCAAAATCAAAGAATTTTTCAAGCACGTTCTAGTTGGAGATAACAAAGAATTAGAAATGAAATTAGACGTGGATGTGAAAAACCTTAAGAATGCGTCATCAAGCGCCTACTTCAAAGTAGACGAGAACATGAAGCGCTTCCAGCAAATGACAAAATCCATGGGGAACACGGCCTTCTCAATGCCTATCAAGAAGACTTTGGTAGTTAACCCTTCCAACACTCTGATCCAAAATGCACTTAAGATTTGGGAGAAGGGCGACAAGAAGGAATTGGCAGAAAAAATAGCCCATCACGTTCAGGATCTGGCTTCATTATCGTCTGAGGGATTGTCTTCAGAAGATAAAGAGAAGTTTGTTTCTCGCAGTCAGTCTCTGGTTCAGGAACTTTCTCAATTCATCGTATAAAAAAAAGGGCCCGCTTTTGCGGGCCCTCTCTTAACCAATTTAAATATCCGCCTAGCTCACAATGTCCTGGTAATCCATATGACTTACATGAAAATTAGATGTTGATGTTTCGTCGCGCTGGTAACCTTTTTCAAGGTGCTCGATCGGAAGATGGCGTCCACCAATTTTAGTAGAAGCGCGGTTCTTGTTCACGAGCTGATTTTCTTCCTTTTCTTCGGCCTCCTTGCAATGGATACAAAGATCCGCTGTAGGTCGAGCTAAAAGGCGGTTATAAGTGATTTCTGCTCCACAGTCCTCACACTCACCAAAAGTACCCTCTTCTATCTTCTGGAGGGATTTACGAACTTTATTCATATAGATGGCGTTACGTGCCTGAAGGCGAAAGTCCATTTGGTTAGCTTTTTCGGTTGATACAATATCAACTTCGTCACCCTCAAGACTTGTAGGAGAGAGTTTTCCTTCAAAAACTTCTTCCTCAGATAAAATCTCGAGAAAAAGTTTTTTGAATTGTTCGATCGTTGCCTTTTCCATAAAGCTCTCCTTAATTGAGTTTCGTCCTTAAAGTTGATCGGTTTCAATCCATGATACCGACTGCCTTTCCGTGGCGAGATATAAAGGTGACGTCCTGCTTGTCATTTTTGGATCACTCAATCCTTGAGTGGTCCCTTACATCTCTCGGGATCACATTGAGCATGAATCATGCCAACTCCGCGCTCAGCCCTTTTCTAAGCAGTTACAGATAACCGCCATAACAACTTCTTACAAACAGGGGGCAGATTGGCCTTCCACAGTGCCGTTGGGACTCCGGTCCAAGGGCCACAAAGACCATTTGCGCCGGCCAAAAGCGCGTAAGACCCTGTAAGTTCTACTATGACCACTGGTGTCAAAAGTCAACTTGAGTTACTTACAGCACACAATATTTACGGAACCTACGGAGACATATCTTATGAAAAAACTTTTAGCGATTTTGTCACTCACACTTTCAGTTGCTTCATACGCTCAAGAAAGAGTTGTGATGAATAGTGAGACAGCATTAGTTAATGGCACAGAAGCGACTTTAGTCAGAACTGCCGAAACTCCTGACAAAGTAACTGTCTATCTTAATGTGCCAATGACCAGAACTGTATGCACTAAGTTCGTTCGCGTCCATAGAGGCAGAAGTACTACTTCTAAATGCGTTCAAACAAAACAAGTAACAACTAACGAAGCTGACAGATTAAAAATTAGTTTTAAAAACCTACCGGCACTTGGGGGAACAGAAGAAGAAACTTTCAAGGTCATTGCTCGCCAAAGAGGATTGGACCGCGAGAACGTAGTTTATGAAGTTAGTACCATCAAGACAACTCTTCCCTACTTCGTCATCTCAAAAGGAATTCTTGGATACGATAGTTACTCAATTGAATTGAAATAAAAACCCCGCTACTTATAAAGGACATTTATGAAAAAGTTAATCGCCCTTCTCGCTCTTACGCTTTCGCTTGCAGCTATTGCGCAGGAAAGAGTAGTTCTAAACTCAAAAGACATCAGCGTGAATAATGCTGAAGCCATTCTTGTTCGCACTTCTGAAACTCCAAGCGTCGTTGAAGTCGTGTTTCAGGTGCCAATGGCGCAACAAGTTTGCCAGGCCTACGGAACAAGAATCGTTGTTGTCACTTCAGGCAGTCAGTGCGGATATAATGAGAGAGTTACAGGTTACACAACTCGGACAGTTTGTACGCGCAAGAACCCTCATAATGGTCAGTGCTTAAGAACAGAAACTCAGAGAATCCCGGTTGTTCAACGTTATGCCCGTTCATGCTCAGTCTCTGAAACTTATTGTGCCTCTTACGGTACAGTAACAAGATACGAATCTGATAAAGTAAGAATCAAATTCAAAAACCTTCCATCGCTTGGTGGAACTGAAGAAGATACATTTTCAGTAAGAGCTCGTCAGCGTTCATACGATGGTGAGAATGTTGTTTACGACATCACTCCGATGCAAACTGTAGTACCTTACAATGTTGAGAAAAAAGGTATTCTTGGTTATGACTCTTACGTAATTGAAGTTAAGTAATTCGTGACGGGGGTCCTTCGGGGCCCCTTTTTCTATACAACCACTGGGAAAAAAACACCAAACATGCGATTCCTATTATTGCCACTATTCTTATTATCATTTACTTCATGGGCACAAGACGATGCACTAAGTTTACGTTTAGAAAAGATAAGACTGCAATATAACCTGCCTTCCTTAAGTGGCGCGATACTAAAAGATGGTGCGATCAGTAGGATCGGGGCAACTGGCGTGAGAGAGATTGGGAAAGATACGAAGGTCACTATAAATGATAAATATCATCTAGGTTCAGCTACAAAATCAATGACTGCAACTCTTGCTGCAATAATTATTGAGGAGGGAAAGCTAAAATGGAAAGCAACACTTTCAGAGCTTTTTCCCGAACTTGTAATCCATGAAGCTTACAAGGATGTAACTTTTGACATGTTACTTTCACATCGTTCCGGAATGTTTAGAGGAATACCCCAATACGAAGAAATAAAGCAGGCCATGGAATCAGCTCCAGGAGTGATCGAGAAACGGTCCATTGTTAGTGCTCACCTTCTTTTGAAAAGTCCTGAATTTAAACCAGATACTAAAGACTCCTACAGTAACGTGGCTTACGTAGTTGCAGCTCATGTATTAGAACGGATTACGAAAAGATCGTGGGAAGAACTTATAACTGATAAGATTTTTTCAAAATTATCAATGAATAGCTGTGGATTTGGCCCCCTCGGAAATATTGACGAAGCAACGCCCTCAGCTCCTGTCGCCCACATTAGTAAACTAGGCACGCTTACTCCAATTTTTACTGACAACTCACCTATATGGGGTCCGGCCGGAAGAGTTCATTGCAATCTTGTCGATTGGTCGAAATATCTCCAAGCTCATCTGGATGGGGCGAATGGTAAAGATAACCTTCTTAAATCAGCAAGTTTTATTCCACTCCAAACGATCTTCCCAACTAGTGAAATGAGTTACACTGCGGGTGGTTGGTTCAAAGTGAAGAGAGATTGGGCAAATGGTACTGCTTTTGTTCATAACGGAACGAATCTGGCAAATTACGCAAAAGTGTGGCTCGTTCCTGAAATGAAGGCTGCACTTATGGTGGTAACAAATATGGGTGGCGATGAAAAATTCACAGGAAATGATCCTGTACTTGATAAAACAGCAGAAGCAGTGGAAGACGCTACTGCTGTATTAATTGATGAGCTTAGAAGTTCACTTTAAGGTAGTGCTCTTTAACATTGGCACCTCGCAAGCACCTGTTTTTTATTATGTTTTTATTCAGCTCAAATTTGAGCTGAATTACTAATTCCTTCTCACATTTCTTAATGGCACGTAACACATTCCTATGCTCCATCTCAAATTTTTAAGCAATTCTTAGTGAGTCTGTCACTGGTCCAAATGGAGTATCCCTTACCCAGACATCACCCATCACAAGATTGTTAATGAGATCTTTTAAGCGAGGTGGCCGCTTCTCAAAGGGAACATCAATTCTAAAATCATCAGTCATATTATTCTCCTCAAATATTAAAAGGAGAAAATAGTCTTTATGAAATTACTTTTCGAGCAGGACTTAAAGTCACGCGCGTGAAGTTCAGTAATGAAAGACTAATTATCAAATTTAGTCCAGCATCTATGGTAGAAACGTTTATGTCTTTCACTATTAGATAGATGCCATATCAGCAAGCTCTTGTTTTAAAGGAAGGAAGAACAGAATAAAATAAGTGCTCATTTCTAAGACCGTAAGCAACAAAACAGGATTGGGCGAAGAGTAGCCGCTATATGTCTCCATAGAATAGACAATCAAGAAAAACAAAAGACTTATAATGAATACAGAAAATTTGATTGAAGGATAAAACTTCATGTAAAAGCCTAGAAAATTATTTTTCAAGGTATAAAAAAAATATAAAGCGGTGAGGAATTCAAAGAGTAGAAACAAGTCGAGCAGTAATATCTCCTTAAGTTGGGGTTTTGGCGCTCCCCATTCCGAATTCAAAGCAAATTTATAAATTGCCCTTATTAGAATGTTAAGTAGAGGTACACCAAAAATGATGAAAAAGAATCCACATACCTGGCCGACAGGATTTCGATCCTGTCTAGTTTTATAATTCAGAGGATAATTAAATATTCTAAAAAAAGTTCTCATATACGCTCGCTTAATATCGCTACTCATTACATTGTTTTGGTTTTTTCTTATCTTCAATTTCTTGCTCACATTGAGCACTCCAATTCTGAGCTTCATCAGGTTCTACAAAAATACCCGAGCCAACGAGGCATCTTAATATTGAACCAGGACAACTGCCAAGAGTTGGGCAGAAGAGAATCGGAACCGGAAGATTTCCTGAAGTATCCGTATTATTTGTCGGATTATTGCCAACATAATTATAAAAATTGTTATCACCACTATGGGACCCTATCGGATCCTCACTCAAAAATCTCCCCGTCCCCGGATTATAATATCTGACATGGTATCTCCCGAAACATCATGCTGTGCACGTAAAATTTACTGGTCTTATTTTTAAGTGTTCAATCAATTGAATCCTTCCTGTAACTCTCTAATCCAGTAATATTTTTTCTTCTTTATTTGCTTGAAAAATAAATACAAACTGAGAATGAAGAATGAATATAAAAATGAGAGCCTTTGACAATTCAAATAAATGCTCAAGGAAAGGGATATTAAGGTTTAAAAAATTATTCAAAACGACAACACAAGTTATAAACACTAGATTTAAAACTATCGAAATTACGAGGTTCGGAATTATTAGAATAAAAAAGTATATAAAAAACTTCTCAAACTGAAGATACTTCTTTGACAGGGAATAGATACTGACTACTAAAAACAGACTCCCTAAAATCTCAATACATCTTTTACAGTATTCGCCCTTGTATACAATGAGGTGCCTTGTCTGAAAGATTAAAACCGAGAGGGAATTATTTTCTAAAAGTGCAAAGAAAAGAACAAGAAATAAAATAAAAGATACCTTTACTTCTATTTTTCTTGATTCAAAAAAAGAAATATACTTTCTTGAAGCACTACCTATAAATTGTTTCATACTACACCTTATAATTCCGCGCATTCGTTTTTTTCGGGAGGTGTTGCGGGAGGCGTTGCGGGAGGCGTAGGGGTTGGCTCCGGTTCACCTTTGGGAGTACACCATTCAGGAAACATTCTACAACCTGCATCACCTATTGATTCTGCGGCAGAACCACACTCTACATTGGGATTTGTTTTTTTCATTATTGCGCAGACTGCATCATCGATGGCGTTTTGCCCCTGGGGGTCAGTGAATTTTATCGAATTGCTAAGAACATATCGATAAATATTTGAATCTCCTCCATCAAAACCAATCGGATCCTCAGTAAGAAATCTCCCCGTCTCCGGATTATAATATCTCGCCCTATAGTAATAAAGCTTCAACGCCTCATCATATTCCCGGCTGGTATAACCTCTCACTGCTCCCAACTGACTTAATAGCGGAGACGGATCTGAGATCGTTGTTTCACCATACGCTGTATAACTTTGTTTCTGAATCAAAGCTCCCGTTCTTGAATTCGCCCAACCATAAACTGATCCCAAGTGATCCTTGATCGGCCCAAGAGCAATCCCCGGACTTGATTGATTTGAATCCTTAACTGTCATTGATAAAACTTCATCAATCGATACACCATTAAGGGTAACCGCAAGAACCTGTCCTAGCTCATCCATTTCTGTCCACTGGTCATCTTGAAGATAAGTCCAGCGACTTGTTTTAGTTGTCGCATTCGTAAGATCTTCAAATAGACGTTCAGTTCTTCTGCCAGTGGCATCGTATTTAAACGAAACTCTTTTGCTTGGGGTTTCAACTTGTACGAGCTTGTCGAAATAATCCCAGAAGAAATTTGTCACTTCAGGACCTATTTTGGCGGACTTCTGAGTGAGATTTCCGCGTAAATCGTAGCTGTAGAAATAATTTTGATCCTCAGTCATCTGGTTTGCATTGTTGTACACTTTTCCGTTAGCAGTCCAGTTGCCAAGCAGATCAAGATTCCAAGTTTCAATAGTCGCTCCGTGCTGAGCTTCTGTTAAGCGATTTTCTGAATCATAAACGTAGTTTTTAGGAGTAGTAAGTCCATCGACCATTTGGTCAATAGCTGTGATATTGGAATTGGGGTCGTAACCGAAGAGAAAATTTCCGACAGTCGCCTGCGAACGATCTTTTGTATCAAGGGCGGTCAGTCTTCCTGCTCCATCAAAAGTGCGAAGAACAGAGCCTCCGAGAGAAAACTCGGTAGAAATATTTCGACCGAGTTCATCTCGGCCCATTTTTACCGATCCAGAAACTCCGTAGTGTTTATAAGTCATGGATAAAATCGCTCCATCCTCATTATAACCCAAAGCTTCAGAAATTTGTGCACCTAAAGTTCTTCTTAGTAAAAGTCCCTTATATTGATCATAGTAAAATTTTAATGGGGCCGGAGCATTTGACTGAATCTCTTTGATAACCCGGCCAAGTCCATCATAGGCCCAAGAAATTGAAGAGTCATTGTCAGCGGCAGAAAGAGGTAAGCCATCTTTGTCATAGGACCAATGAATCACATCGTTTGGTGAGGTGACTTTTTTGAGTCTTTTATTTATATCAAACTCATAAAATATATTTTCACCACTTCGAAGCGTCTTCTGAATCATCAGTCCGTCTCCATCATAAAAATAATGCTCAACAAAACCTAATGGATTAGTTTCAGTAGCAACAAGATCCTGCTCGTTATAGGTCCAGCTTGTAGTTTTTCCCCTGGCGTCCGTTAATGATTCAAGTTTCCCAGAAGGCGTATAAGAAAAACTTGTTGTTCCATTTAAAGGTGTGGTTACGGTTTGAACTCTACCTTTATTGTCTCTGGTCATAGTCGTTTTCTGACCTTTTGGATCAGTCGACTCTAGAATATTTCCTGCGTCATCTCTGATGTAGACAGTTCGGTTACCTAGATTATCTTCTACAGCAGAAACGTTTCCAGCAGTATCTACTTCAAAAATTGTGGTTTCATTTTTGGCATTAGTAGAAGATGCGAGAGTCCCATTAGGATGATAAGAAAACGTTGTTACATTCCCTCTAATATCGGTAATTGAAATAGGCTGTGCCAAAGAATTATAAGTTAGTTGCATTGAACTGCCGTAAGCTTCATAGATCCTTGAGACTTTCCCGGAAGTCGAATCATAAACAGTAGTTGTGTAACCATTATGACCCACACGCGAAATCTCCCTGCCAAGCGAATCAAACTTTCTTATTAACTTTCTGCCCTCGTTTGAAATTTCAAGTTCCGGCATTCCAATGGCATTTCTGGAATACATTTTAAAACTGCCGTCAGCTGCGTATAGCCTATGGACTTGTCCAAATTCATCAACCTCCATTTTGGTTGATCTACCTTCAGGAGTAGTGAATTCTGAAACCTGCGACTCTAAAGTGATTCTTGGCATTACAGCATTTTTACTCGGGTCAAACCCTGCAAAAATAGCTGGGGATATTGGGCGCTCTCTATTCCCAGGGTAAATTTCTTTAATTATTCGTCCTTGTTTATAGATGTATTGCGTTGCTCTACTCTCTTCATCACTCTCACTCGTAAGCAAGTGATCAGCACTGTATGTGAATGACTTATTCGTATTATCAGGGAGTACAATTTGTTCAAGGTCGCCAGCCGAATTTATTGCGAACTCAGTCGTCCTACCTTGAGCATCTGTAATGGACTCCAAATATCCGCCTCCGCTGTAGCTTAAAGTGAATCCATCTCCGGCAGGGGTTAGAATTTGGACCAGTTTATCTTCTGAATAAACGTAGCTTGTAGTCTGACCGTCGGCCATTATTTGTGCCGTAATCAGACCAGCGGCATTAAATATAATCTTATTCTTTTCAACATCGACTCTTTCAAACGTCCCATCAGTTTTTTTTGTAAGAGTCGCAAAATGTAAAACGGGAGATTGATATATTAAATCGACTGCTTTTTTCTCATTGATTCTATTCCACCAAATCGACGAACCTTGGGCAACAATTGGCCCAACTTCCATTGAGTAGGCTAGGACGCTAATCGAATTTTTATTTTTTGTAATTCCAGATTTCATTTGCCCAGATTCAAAGCTTATTGCATCAATTCGAGAATGACCAGGTCCTTGCCAATGCCACATTTGCCCTGAGTTTTCTAATATAAAAAACCTCTTTAGCTTTTGATCTCTGACTAAGCGGTAAGGCATAAATGGTGTTTTAAGTTTTGCGACTTGAACTTTTGAACCGAGAATCACTCTTACTTCTCTAGTCTTCGGGTAAAGTTTATAGATTTTATTGCTGCCATTATCAACAATAACAAGGTTGTCATATGAATCAACAAGAATATCCGTTGGTGATTGAAATTCAGTCTTAATTAAACCTTGTGACCCAGCGTAATGAAAAATACTACCATCCCTTGGAGAAACAGTCTTAACGTCTGTTCCTGCTAAAAAATGCACTGCAAGCGCTCCATCCTCTACGATCGCTCTAATTGGTGCTTCTCCAAATTTCTTAGTATATGCATGAATTATTTCGCCATTTTTATTTAACCTAAGAATCTTTTCCCCACCCTCCACTACGACCAGTACTCCCCCACGCTTCGTGGGAGCAAATCTTGTAGGACAAATAATTGACCATGTTTTGTGGAGATGTCCTTCTAAAGTCATTTGCCGAACTTCGTTTCCTGAACAACTTGAAACCCACATAAATCCTTCATGGACCAAAATATCGCTAACATCGCCCTTAATTTTCTCTGTTTTCTTAGTTCCAACTGACCCCAGTGGTAAAAATGTTTGGGCCAATCCCTTACCATTTTCCCAGAGGATTGCGCCATCGGAGCCTTCATGCAAGCGTTCAAATCCTTCAATCATCCAACCTGCTCCAAAGGGACTTAGTGTCTGATCTTGAATATTCACTCGAGTCTCAAGTTTTTCTTTTAAAAGAGTTGGTTGTCTGGCGCTTACTCCGAGAGTCGAGATAGCCGGTCCACCAAAATAGGGAGAAGTGGCATATTCTCCATCGTAGGCAGCAGATAACTCGTGTTCAACTGGGTAAGACCCAGTTTTCATCAGCTCCCCATTTGGTCTAAGAGCTGAAATTATATCTTTCATTACAGATGGCTTGATATTGGAGTTGCCTTCATATGCACGGATAGATGTAATTCCACCGACTTTGAGGTTCGAAGTAACCTCTAGCGCAGTTGAAAGTGCAAGATGGTCCTGATTATTAATTGTGCTCATCGCAATTAGTGGTTTTACAGTCTCAGAATTGTATCTAAAGACAATATCGTAAGCCTTACCATTTCTAAAAATAGTGGGTACTGAAATGCTCGTCCCTAAACTACAACTTGTTCCTTTGATAATCGAACCCGACATTGTCGGACAGCATTGAACAGCGGGGTTACAATCACTATTCTCTGGTCCGCCGGGGACGGGATTTGTCGTTTGAGACCCATCCTTCGATATCGTGGAAGTATTTGCATCCGAGGCTGAGGCCCTCGCCAGTTTTTTATTTATAAACGACTTTTCATCAAAAGCAGAGAAATTATCGAGCAGATAAACTATCTTAGCACCGTCATTACTGACTCTCGCTACCCTTCCACTGTCCACCCATTGCCCAAGTGCAGAATCAGTTATACCCAAAGGAATTTCACTATTTGCTGGGAGGCCAATGTCATTATTAACTTCCACAGTCACAGGCTCGTTGAAAGAAATATTTGCGGGAATATGGTCTACTGCAAACGTGAACTCAGAAAGCTCTGGAAGTGGGAAGGGGAGATCTTTTCCAGATTTGGCTTCAGTTAAAACAATAGTAGCATCAGCTCCTAATGCTCCTGCAGGAAAACTCATACTCACCGTTCCTGTACTGTTAGAAGCAACACCACCATTAGATGCAACGATTGGAGTGACTTGAGCGTCCAATGGCTTAAGAAAAACACTATCAGTACTTGCATCTGCCCCTGCAAGAGTAGTTACATTTTTTATTGATGTGGTATAGCCATCCAACGTGTAGCTGAGTAAATAATTACCACCGGTACTAAAAGGAAGTGAAAACTTTCCGCTTGAATCAGTCACTGAAGAGCCACCAACTTCCCCGATAGGGCCATTTAAAATAGAGACTATGACATTTTCAAGTGGAACTCCGTCTGGTAAAGTGACAAGTCCCGCTATTACAGACTGAATTGGAGTAGTTCCATCATCAATATTGTACGAAGCTTCAAGTTGAGAGAGGTTCCCATGGGAATCCTTCAATTCGAAAGTAATCGTATGATCACCATTACTGAGAGGAAAAGCACTACTGAAAGCGAGAATCGCTTCAGAGTTACTTGCAGAAAGTCTGCTGCTTAAGTCAACTCCATCGACCCACACTTGGGCTGTACTAATATCAACACTGCTCTCAGCATCTGAATAGGAAACAACAAATGATGGAGTCGTCGTAATGACTGAGGCTCCACTAGTTGGCAATATTGACAAGAGAGGACCGGCATCATCAACATTTACTTGGACTGCGAATGTTTCTGAATCTGGGACGTTCTTGTTATCCCAGACAGTTAATGTCACATTGTAGCTACCCGCTTCATTAAAGACATATTGAGCTGTGCTCCCTTGAACAACAACGCTTCCTGGGAAAATCCATTCATATCTAGAAATTGAACCGTCTTCATCGGTGGACTGTGAGCCATCAAACTGTACTGTCAATGGTGCAAAACCACTTGAGGGACTTGCTGCAATTTGAGCGATTGGAGGTAAATTTTGTTGATATGTCTCAATTGAATATGAAATAGGGTCACTTAAAATGCCTTCATCATCTCTCACTTGCAATTGAGCTTCAAAAGTTCCGACAGATAAATATGCGTGCGCAACAACTGGCGAGTAAGTGACTAAAGATGCTCCGTCTCCAAAGGTCCACTCATAACTAATAACATTTCCGCCATCAGGATCATATGATTCAGATGCATCAAAAGAAACAAGCAGTGGCGAAGGACCAGAAGTCGGAGAATATTGAAAACCCGCGACAGGAGGAAGCGTCTCTCCCCCGTGATAAGTGACTTGGATTTGAGCAAGAGAAACATCATTGTTTTCTTTGTATTCGCAAGTGATTGCGTTGGCACCAGGATTAAGATGAAGACCAGAAACGGTCCAAGTCCTCGCAGTTAAATCAATGATTCCAGCGGCACCATTGCAGTTAACAGATCCCCTGATGGGTGGCTTACCATTATTGGGGCGGTAGAATCCCCCAATAATGGATATTTGGTCATTAGGCATTTGTGAAATCACAGCACCATTTTGAGGCGACGTTAACGTAATCTGCCATAAAGTGCCATTCATTAATCCAGTAGAAGCTAAAAGCCACGCAAACCAGCCAACAACAACTTGCATATATAATCCTTAAATATTCGACATTTTTTTATAATTTACAGGGACAGGAAAAGGGAAAATTGAATTGTTTCCATTTCCAAAATTTCCTTTGGTATTATTCCCCCAACACCAAAGAAGTTTGCTCGAATCTAGGGCACAAGAAAAAACATTTCCTAAGTCGAAGTGAATGACGTCTTCCATTACTTGAACGGGTTTTAAAACCTGAGCAGCTTCTGAACCAATTCCAATTGTTGAATAATAATTATCCCCCCAACAAAACAAACGGCTATCTTGCAAGAGAGCACAAGTGTGAGTTGCTCCTGCTCTCACTTCTAGTGCTGGGCCAGGTAAATGAACCGGGCGAGGTGATGTACTATTTACAAAAGTTCCATCTCCTAAATTTCCATAAAAATTTCCGCCAAAACAAAAAACTTTACCTTGTGAATCAATATAACATGTATGGAATAATCCCATCGTTATTGAAGCTGCGTCCGAGCCCCAGTTAACCGTGACGGGTGAAGATTCAAAAATAGTTGTGGGCTCATGGCCCAACTGGCCAGCATTGTTATACCCCCAGCATAACTTTTCTGCTGTTGATTTCGTTGCACAACAAAATGAACTAAATTTTGCACAGTTGAGATCAACAATACCTGACATGCCTGGAACTGCCTGGGGAACGGCTGTAGACACAAGAACACCTCCGTCACCTAGCTGCCCCCTATTATTTCGGCCCCAGCATTCTACCGTTCCATTATTAAGAAGGGCGCAGTTTGCATCAGTCATGGTTTGAAGCTTTAAAACAACGCCGCTAGGATAAACTTGAAATGGAGTATAAGTCGGATCCACCATCGTGGGATCTCCAGTCTGACCGGCATAATTTCTCCCCCAGCATTCGATGCCACCATTTATTTTTGTGGAGCAAGCGTGACCGCCACCAACCTGAACGAGTGCTGCTGGAGCTATAGCTCCAGAGTCAACGAAATAACTGACAGATGCGTTTTGACCAAATGCTCCCGTAGCGCCGAAACCAAGCTGCCTATTCGTATTGTTTCCAGTGGCGCGAACAATACCATCTGGAAATAGACCAAACATAAGATCAAATCCCAGGGCAATCGCCTGAAATGATCTGTATGTTTGCGTAAAAGTAAAGTCCACTAAAGAATTCATTCTTGGAACAGATGTACCACCGTCTCCTAAAAGCCCTTGTGTTCCTCGTCCCCAGCAAGTAATGCCTCCAGAGACTAACAGGGCACAAATTTCAACTTCTCCAGCTTCAATGTGACTAACTACATCTGTGCCCGATACAAGCCTAGGAGTATTTGTATTTGGCCCAATGCTTCCGAGAACAAGTTGAGTGTTACTTCCCCAGCAAGTAACTTCCCCAGTGGTCAGTCTGGCGCAGGTCGAGAGTGCCGTTGAAGCAACTTCGGTGGCATTATTTAAGCCGACAACTACAACCGGAATTGATGATGTAGGATTTGCCCCATTACCTAGTTGCCCATTAGAACCGGTTCCCCAACATTTAACTTCACCTGTATTTATGACGGCACATGAATGTACTCTTGAAACATCAAGCTGGGTGGCATTTGAAACACCATTGTGAATAAATGTTGAAGATTGAGAAATCCCTGAGACACCTAGCTGCAATGAGGAATTATCACCTGCACAAAGGATGTTCCCAGATTGTAATAAGCAGATGTGACCTGAACTTATAGAAACAGAGGAAACATTTGAAACGGGTATTAAAGTCGCTCTTAAAACAGTATTTGAATTTCCTAATCCTAATTTTCCTCGGTAATTATCTCCCCAGCAATAAAGATCGCCTGTTGTAAGAAGTGCACAGGTATTATAAGTGCCAGAAAATATTTGAGTGGCAAATGCTGGCAAACGAACTTCAATTGGTGAATATGCGGGAGCAACGTGACCCAGTCCAAGTTGTCCATACTGATTTGATCCCCAGCACTGAACAGAACCAGTTGTTAGAAGTACACAGATATGCTCATAACCCGCAGTAACCTGAGTGACTTCCGAGGTAAATTCTGGAAGTAGCACTGGGACAAAAGACTTCTGTGAGAATCCATCAAGAAAAAGTGGGAAATGATTCTGCCCCCAGCAAGCAACTCTTCCAATGGATGAATCAACGTCAACCACTGAGCAAGCGTTGAACCTACCAGAGATATCCAAGCTTCTGACATTTGTCGTTTTGGCCATTAACGAAATAGAAAACAGCACTGCAGTAAGCGTTACAAAAAAGCATCGCATGATTATTCCTCACAAATATGAATGACTTCATGATGGGAAACTATTTGAATGGGTGTCTACTTAAAAAGGACTTATTAAGAAATCTTGAGATTTTGCGAGGCGCAACTTATGCATGAGGGTATTCTTCACTTTTTCTTCAAACAATTTATTACGCTCAACAGGGTCATGGAAATTTTTGAATGATTCCCATTCAAGTGCGGCAAGTGAATAAAACCAGCTTTAACCTTCGTATCCTTCACATAATCCAGCAATCGATACATCACGTAATTACAAACGTAGGCACCAGCACTTAACGACATCTCTACTGGATATGGAGTCTGAAGTTCTACCATTTCATTTAAGGGCAAAGTTGAGAAATAGGCAGAATCCCCCCCGGCAATGATCGGCTTATCTTTTAAGAAGATGCCTTCGTTATCGGGAATATCACAATGGATGAGATTGATCGCCACTTTCTCAAGACTGATTTTCTGACGAGTACCTGCAAGCCCGAGACAAATTACGTAGTCCGGCCCAAAGCTATCAATCTCAGTTTTTAGTTTTTCGAAAGCTTGGGCAAACGAGACAGGAAGAATAACGGGATGAATGGTGATATCAGAAATCTTGGTATTTCCAAGAAGCTCCGCCATGATTTGCGAGCTATTTTCAGTATGAGTACTGAAATTGGTGAAGCCAGAAATCAAAAGCTTCAAACCATCCTCTCCGACTTATCTTTAGAAAGAATGATCTCGCCCTTCTCTCTAAGCTTCATAACGACATCCATGATTTTTTTCTGAGCATCCATGACTTCACTCAGCGGACGAGGTTTGCCTTTAAGGATATCATCAATGTCTCTCTTCATGCCGCTGGAAAACATTCCAATTAAATGATCGGACACTTCACGGCTGCAGCCTCTCAGAGCAAGACCCAAAGTATCCAGTTCTACGTCCTGGAGCAGGCGCTTCATCATAGATACGGTCAAATATTGGAGATCATCAAAAGTTACGAGTTGTTGTTTGAGTTTGATCGCCATCTCGGGATCACGGCGGGCGATGTCGGCCAGAAGGGTTTGCTGGGACGCCAGGTCCAGGCCCTGGAGCATCTCTACTGCTTGTTTAACACCATCAATTTTTTTACCTTTCATTTACCTTTTCTCATATAGGGCTCTTTCATTAAATGCTTAGTGACATAGTCACTGACGGCGTCCTCGAGCTTCATAAATTTAAATTTTGGAAGTGCACGTTTGAATTTGGCCATCTCGGCTTGGGTATAATACTGGTATTGATTTCTTAGTTCACCCGGCATATCGATGAAAGTAATTTTAGGTTTTTTCTCCATGGACTTGAAGGTTGCCTTTACTAGATCATGAAAACTGCGTGCCTCGCCTGTTCCTAAGTTATAAATCCCAGAAATGGTCGGCTTCTTCACGCCAGCGGCTATCAGTTCAACCATCGCCTTCACAACATCTTTCACGTAAACGAAGTCTCTGAGCTGCTCGCCGTCTTTGTAATCCGGACGGTGAGACTTAAAGAGTTTAACTTCTCCTACGTCTTTGATCTGATTAAAAGACTGGTACACAACTGAGCTCATCTTCCCTTTATGGTACTCATGAGGGCCAAAGACGTTGAAGAATTTAACACCGAACCAAACCTTAGGTTTTTTCTTTTGTTTTAAAATCCATTCATCTGTTAGTTGTTTTGAATAACCATATTTATTGAGAGGCTTGAGAGAAGGCATTCCGGCATGATCATCAAAATAGCCCTGTTCTCCGGCACCGTAGGTTGCAGCACTTGAAGCGTAAACAATGGGAATATTTTTTTCTGCAGCAAGAGTGAGAAGACGATTGGAATATTCAGTATTGTTCTTATACAGAAAATCCATGTTCAGTTCAGTGGTATCTGAACAAGCACCCATGTGATAGATGGCTTTGATGCCCCCCACTTTTTTCCAAATCTCGTGTGCAAAAAGATCTTCCACTTGGACAAAAGCGGTGTATTTCAAGTCTCTGAGGTTTTTCCATTTATCGCCGGACTCAAAATGGTCACAAACAAGAATATCTTCTTGTCCCAAATCATTTAAGTGCTTCACAATGACACTTCCGATAAATCCAGCTGCACCAGTAACTAAAATCATGACTTTCCCTTAAGAATTTGTTCCCCCCTATGATAGAAAAGTTGCGGTGCAAAAGTCTATTTTAAAGCACTTAGAAGCTGGACCGTTTTAGTGGCCTCTTTTTCTTTGGCCATAAGCGTCCTTAGGCTTGGAAAACTTTGAGTTTTAGTATAAAAACAGCTCAAATTTATAAGGAGCACCATGAACGTCGAAAACTGGATGATTGAAGAGTCTTTCCGCAATACATATGCCATGGGTTTTAAGGTTAAAGCGTACCTTCACTCAGAGCAGTCTCAATTTCAAAAGATTGAAGTGGTGGAAACTGAATCAGTAGGAAAACTCCTTCTTCTTGATGGCAAGACGATGGTTTCTGACAAAGATGAATTCGTTTACCACGAAGTGGTTTCTCATATCCCGTACATGGTAAGTCGCAACTGCAAAAAAGTTCTCATTATCGGTGGCGGTGATGGCGGAGTGGTTCGTGAATTCGTTAAACACAAAGACATTGAAAGAATTGATCTAGTTGAAATTGATGAGCGCGTAATTGAAGTGTCTAAAATTCATTTCCCTGATTGCACTTCTGGTCTTTCAGACAAACGTGTCCGCGTTCTTCCGGAAGATGGTTTTGCTTTCATTAAACGTGCTAAAAATGAATACGATATTATTGTAGTTGACTCAACTGACCCAGTAGACTTTGCTTCAGGTCTATTCACTGATGAATTCTATACAGATGTTCACAATGCCTTAACTGAAGACGGTATCATGATGAACCAAACTGAGAATCCATTTCTTGATGAGTGGGGAATCAAAAACATCTACAACAACATGAGAAAAGTATTTCCATTTGTTAATTCTTTCAACGCCCCAATGTTGATCTACCCTGGTGTTTATTGGACTTTTGGTTTCTCTTCTAAGAAATATAAAGCTACCGACATTAACCCAGATAAAATGTCTGCCATGACTGAAATTCAACGTAAGTTGAAGTGGTACAATATGGATTGGCACAAAGGCACATTTTCTATTTCAAACTTCCACAAACAAATGATCGGTCAGGAGTAATTAAGTGAAAGAACCTCGCCTGATTAAAGAAGTTGAAGGTCTCGAGCATGCTAAGGCCTTCATTGGTACAGAGTACGCTGCTGCGATTTTTTCTCACAGCACACACTTGTTAGGGTTTGCCTTCGACGGAACAACTAGCTTTCGTCCAGGGGCGCGTTTTGCTCCGGGAGCAATTCGTGAAGCTTCTTACGGACTTGAGGATTACTCGCCTTACTTAGACAAAGATACTCAAGACTATAACATCATCACGATGGGTGATCTTCCGATCTACCCTTCTAAGTGGAACCTCACCAATGATTTTTTCATGGAGATGGTAAAGGATCTGGATCTTAAGAAAGATGAAATCAAGTTTCTCACTATTGGTGGCGAACATTCCATTTCTTATGGCCCGATCGTGACTTATCTTAAGCACTACCCAGACTTAGTCGTGGTTCATCTTGATGCTCACACTGATCTGCGTGACGGTTATTTGGGTGAGAAATTTTCTCACGCTTCAATCATCCGCCGTGTTCTAGATCATTTCACACCTAAGAATCGTCTTATTCAGTACGGCATTCGTTCTGGACCGAAAGAAGAATTCCAGTGGATGAAAGAAAATAAAACTCTCGCGACTTCACTTAAAGAGTGTTGTGAGTGGCTTGAAGGGATTGATGATAATCGTCCAATCTATCTGACACTTGATTTAGATTTTTTTGATCCAGGATTCTTTCCAGGCACTGGCACTCCAGAGGCCGGCGGTGAAGACTTCCATGGCTTCATCAAAATCATGAAGATCTTGAACAAGAAAAACCTGGTCGGTGCCGATGTGGTGGAGCTCGCTCCCATGCTGGACTCAACTGGCAACTCCTCGTGTTTTGCCTCTAAAGTCGTGCGAGAAGTAGCCTTGGCGATGAACAAATAGTCTAAGTAGTTAAATAAACGTTGTTTTAGTTTTGCCCCTACAGAATGCTAAGGCCCTAATATTAGACAAAGATATTAGGGCTGTAGTTTTACCTGATTATACCGATACAGTACCTAGTGATCCTCTTCTAAACTAGGACTCCTGCATGTCAAAAAAACTCAGCCGCATGGAAAGCAACAAGGCGGCCCGAAGCATACTTAACCGTCACAGAGTCGATCTGGCCTACTGTCAGTACTCTTGCTGCGGCATGGAGATCAAGCTCACGGGGTGGCTGTGCAAGAGTGATGGTTCTGATTTTAACGGCCCACAAATTGAAGCCTTAATTTTTGATTTTCAGAGACATCTCACCGGATTCACAGTCTCGGGTGATTTTGATAATTGGAACTTTAACTCTGAGAGAATTTCTTACGTCGGAGAGAAAGAAGATCGAGGTAATGGTGGCGAGGACGAGCAAACCACCTATGAAATCGACATTGACTCCTACGATGATTTTGACGGCGGAGAAGTCGGCTAAGCTGATTCACCCATGTGTTTTCGCTTGAGGTATGGATGAACAATCCATGCCACGCCCAGAATACCAATCTCGTACAACACCATCATGGGAACCCAAACCACCATCATACTTAACACGTCAGTCGTAGGGGTCACGATAGCTGCAACCAGAGCAAAGATGACTGCTGTATATCGTCTCCAGGATCTCAATGAATATTTTGTCACGAGTCCCATGAAGCCCATGATCAGCATCACATTGGGAAGCTGGAATAGGATTCCGAGGAAGACTAGTATTTTTGAGGCAAGTAACAAGTAGTCCTGAAGATTCAGCATCGCTTCGACATTTCCAACGCCATAAGTGACCAGAGTCTTAAACGTAAACGGAAAAACGATGTAGTACCCAAAGGCCACACCACAAAGAAACAGGAAAAAGCCCACTACCAGAAAAGGTCTGATCGCATTAACTTCTTTCTCGTACAAACCAGGCTTGATAAACAGCCAAGCTTCTCTGAACCACAGGGGACTGGCAAAGAAGACGCAAGACCAGAAAGAAATCTGAAACTCGGCCATAACCTTGTCAAAAAGGCCTGTGAAGATAACCTTGCCCTCGGTTCCAATCGCTTCTCTAAGGGGAATTAAAAGAAATTCCGAAATTTCAGATGAGAAGTGGTAGCAGCCGGCAAAAGAAATCACGAGAATAATCAGAATTCTAATTAATCTGGTTCGCAGCTCTTCAAGGTGATCCATAAAAGACATTTCTTTCATGGCCATATCGTAGCACTTTTCTTTTTTTAAGGGTAGACTAGAACTATGAAATGGTTCGTCATATTTTCTCTTACTTTTGTTAGCCTAAATGCCCTCGCGACTCGCAATGAGCGCCAGATTATTAAGTGTCTGGGCGAAGAAGAGAAGAAGTTTCATCTTAAAAAAGATACCGGCCCCCTTTATGACTTGAACCAGCGAATGATCTCGGAAATGATTCAAATCCCGAAAGCTGAGCTGGATGCCGAATATTTTCAAGAGATGTGTGGCAAGGGAACTCCGTCCCCTTCTTTGAAGCTGCTGGAACTCTCCATCACCATGGGCAAAGAAATATTCGATGTTCCTCATGACATTGAGGGAAGCCAGAGACAAGTCGCTCAAGGAATGATTGATGACTACATTGAATCGACGAGAGAAATTTTTCTCAACTTTTTGACCCAGATTCAGACTCTCTCCCCTTCGGCTTCATGCCTAAAAGAAGAAATACCGCAATTAGATGCTTTTTTGACTGATATTAAGTATCTGCAGGAAGATGTAGATATGAAAAAAATTTTTGCGGGCCGCGATGTCAAAATTTTTAAAGGACTAGTAAATTACTCTCAGGCGTTCGAACGCTGTCGTGCGCGAATCAAGAAGAAACTTAAATCAGAATCCAAACCAGCGGCCAAAAAGTCCTGAAGACGAACTGAAACTTGCTCCTCTTCCGCCTGCGAAACATCCTTATCAAAAGTGATAGAAACTTGAGTCCCTTGAAAACTCTTAACTTCCATCTTCCAATCAGCTGCCTCTGGAAAACAACTCAACATATAATCGATTTCAAGCAGCCAATGGGCACGAGATTTTTCTTTGAAAAAATGAGCCAGGTTTTTGGGCATTTTAACTGATAACCACTTAGTGAGTTGGGGTACGCATGAGCGACACCCCATTCCCGCCTTTGAGGCCATTGCAAGACCCTCAGGCGTCGGATCATCAGTTGACCTGATATAATCCAGAACATCGTTCTCTCTCACGCCAAAACAGCGACAAATAAGCGCCTCGGGCTCTTTATAGAGATGCTCTCTTTCACGGTAGCTATCAATTGCAGCTTTCAATAACTCAAGAGGAGCAAAGAAAAACTCTTCTGCTTTCTCCATTTTGATGTCCCAGAAAGTCTGATCATGCTCAAAAGCCTGATCCCAATTTTTCCAGCTCAGTTTGGATATTTCACTCATGGTTTTACCAATGATGATCGAGCACATAGAGCCTAGCCAAGGATCAACAGGCCCAGCATAACTGGCGTTAGTCAGAATATCTTTATTATTAAATTTCAAATAAAGAGTTTGGCCAGAAGCCTGCGAAGTCACCTGAGCTGAAGGGTTTTCAGTTAAGGCATGATTAAGACCGGAAATAAAATCTTTAAAGTTTATCATCATCTGCGGTCCATTCTTCAGGTGAGAAGGTTGTCATAATTTCCGCGCCAGATTCTGTTATGTGGATGGTGTGCTCAAACTGAGCAGACCAGGATTTATCCTTTGTGACAACAGTCCAACCATCGTCTAAAACTCTTGAGTGCCGTTTTCCAATATTGATCATTGGTTCGATAGTGAAGGTCATACCCGGACGCATCTCAACACCAGTTCCGCGTTTTCCGAAATGAGTTATCTGAGGCTCCTCGTGGAAACCTCTGCCAATGCCGTGTCCACAGTACTCGTGAACCACGCTATATCCATTGTCATGGGCCATCTCTTCAATCACTGCACCTATATCACCGATGTGCGCACCAGCTCTACATACCGATATTCCGGCCAATAAACACTCATGAGTCACTTCAACTAATTTTTTTATTTCAGGCTTCACGTTGCCAACAAAAAATGTGGCATTACAATCGCCATGAAAACCTTTCACGATGGAAGTGACATCAAGATTAATGATGTCTCCATCTTTTAAAAAATCTTTAGCCGAAGGAATCCCGTGACAGATAATTTCATTACGAGAGGTACAGAGCGAAGCCGGAAAACCATGATAACCAAGGGTCGCTGGAATAGCATTCCGGTTAATTGTATACTGATGACACATTTTGTTAATATCTTCAGTACTCATGCCAATTTTAAGATTTTTGCCTAAATAATGGAGGGTCTTTGCAGCTAATTTGCATGACTCCTTCATGATTTCAATTTCTCGGGCCGATTTGATAGTGATCATAGTGCTTCACTTATACACTTTTAACCCAATTTAAGCTAGTTTGAAGCTATGAAAACCCAGTATACTCGAATGAATTGCTCCAAAATAAATGGGCCAAGGGAGAATTAAACTGAAAAATCTAAAACTCCTCCTAACACTACCGGGTTCGGGTGTATTTACAGTGCACACCGGGGCCGAAAAAAAAGAAAAATTACTTAAGGCCTACTACGGAACGACATCAGCCGAAAAAGCTAAACCGAAGTGGGAGAAAACTCTCGATGACTTGAATACCAATCTTCCATTGGTATTGGGTATTCCTTCTGATAACGGCGGGGGAATCCACCGCGGCGCCAATTGGGGGCCACTGGCCATTCGCCAGGAGCTATTAGCTGACAAAAAAAGCTTTAAGGATTTAGGGGATGTCAGGGTCATTCCTCACCTTCTTCATGACAAATACCTCAACGAAGAAACTCTTAAAATATGCCGAAAGGCACTTTATGGAAAAAACAACAAGCTTCCTGTCTCCCCTCTAAGTATTGCAGAACTCGCTCTGGCCGAAATTTACAAAAAGCACCCTCATGCCAAAATTCTGGGTTTAGGTGGAGACCACTCAGTGAGTTACCCCCTAGTCAGAGCGTGGTTATCAAGTCGCAAGCATAAAAAGAAGGCTGCCCTACTGCACTTTGATGCTCACACAGATCTCCTCGACCGGAGAATGGGAATAGATCTATGTTTTGGAACGTGGACTTATCAAATTTTGGATGACCTTCACAGCACTGATCACATAGTCCAAGTAGGCATACGTTCAAGCGGCAAAGATAAAAAGCACTGGAAAAAAAGTCTCGGCGTTGAACAGCATTGGGCGAGCGAAGTTAATAAATTAGGTGCTGAGAAAATTTATCAAAAAATTAAATCTCATTATCAAAAGATCGGTGTTGAAGAAATCTACATCACTTTTGATATCGATGCTCTTGATAGCCGATACGCGGCTGCAACAGGCACACCCGAACCAGATGGTTTAATCCCAACGGACTGCGCAGCTATCATCATGATGCTCTCGCACTCGACTAAGCTCCTTGTCGGTTGCTGGAGACATGGCAAAAATCCTTCTGAGATCAATTTCAAAATGAGAAGGATCGAATTTCCCCCGGTTGTGAATGCCACCGAAGATGGCCTGGTTGCCATTGGCGGCGATCTTGAGCTTGATACCCTTGTGACAGCTTACCGTCAGGGAATTTTTCCTTGGCCCGTGTCGCTGGAGCATCCTCTGGCATGGTTTTCTCCTGACCCGCGCGGGATACTTGTCATGGATGATCTCCACCTTTCAAAATCATTTTCTAAGTTTCTGAAAAAGTCCGAATACAAAGTAACCTTCAATCAAAACTTTACCGAAGTCATTAATCAGTGTGCGGCCAGCTATCGAAAAAATCAGTCTTCCACATGGATCACACCCGACATCATTCAGGGCTATGAAAAACTCTTCAAGGCGGGACTCGCCTATTCAGTTGAGGTATGGGACGGCGAGCAGCTTATAGCAGGCCTCTACGGGGTCTGTATGGGCGATTTTATCTCAGGTGAATCCATGTTCACCAAGGAGGATAATGCTTCAAAACTTGCCCTATACGAGCTCATCATCAGGCTTAAAAAAATGGGTATCCAATGGCTTGATACTCAGATGGTCACTGCGGTTGTTGAGGGATTTGGTGGAAAGTATATTTCCCGTCCAGAATTTCTTCAATTGCTCTCAAAGAAAGACTGGACGAAAAAAAGAAACGAAATCTTTTAGTTGTAACGAAGATTGAGACGCTGATTCGCCTTCAAGGTACGGATAACCTCATTCATAAATTCTCTGCATGATCTTTCAAGTTTTACTTTTTCGCCACGGCAATAAGCCTCGAGGCGAGCTTTGAATTCCTGGTAAGTGATGTTCATCTCACGGGCCAATTCTTCACAACGCTGCTTAAAGCGAAGATCACTCTCAATCAGATCAGACATTTTTTTAGAAAGTTCCTGCTTCAAAGTGGCAGGGGAATAAACATTCTTCAGCTCGGCCAAACCAAGAGCACTCAGGGCCTTGATATAAACAAAACCGATATCAAATTCAAACCAACGGTGACGGAATGAACATGAACGCATGTGACCGTGGTGATTATTATGATCGAGTTCGCCGCAGATAATGAAGTTAAGCGGGAAGAGGAAACCAATATTTCGGCTGTTATCAGTCGTTTTGTGGTTTCTATATCCCCACCAATGAGCGATGGCATTGACTCCACCAATAGCAAAAATAGGCGACGTAAGGAAATTTGTAAGACTAAGAATCCCACCCCAAATTGGGCCAAACATCACAACCATAATAACTGTCATGATCGTAGGTCCAGTGAGTGAGTTATTTTGCATGAAGGCTTCAAACTTAGTTGTTGGAATTGTTTTACGAATTTTAACAACTTCTGGAAGATTTTTTCCTTCAGCGTAATCAAAAACACCCAAGAACAATGCGTGCCAGATACCTTTTTGTACCGGACTATGAGGGTCTTTCGGAAGGTCTGAGTGAGCATGGTGAAAGATATGAGTCGAAACCCATTCAGCCTTATTCAAAGAAGTAATGAGCCATAACCAAACTTGCATGACCATATCAAGTTTCTTATTCAGGATCACACCTTTATGCGTGTGGTAGCGGTGATAAGAAAGACTCATACAAGTAATTGTGATGTGCGAGATTACAAGGGCGTAGATGGTAATAAAAATAAAAGGGTGTGCAGAAACATATTGCCCCAAGAAACCATTCATTCCGAGAGTTTTTTCCACCAAGAACCAAAGCCCAGAAAAAGCAATCGCAGACATCGAAAAAAATTTAAACATGACTTTTCCTTATCAAGACCGATGTAAGAGAGGGATATCGGATGACATTTCCAACAAACCTGGCGGTGAAAACTCTACACAAAGCCCACAACCTATACATCCACGATCATCAATTATGATGGCGTCTGCCTTCACTTCGATCGCTTGGGTCGGGCATATAGTCTCACACAATTTTGCGTTTTTCCACTGGGATAATGCTTCTGCTGAACCTATAAACAAAGGTTTACGTTTCAATCTCGGTGAGTAAAAATAAAGCTTATCGGGCCACACAGTTTTGTGTAATTTAAATACTTTAAACAGCTTTTCCCCAACGAGTTTATGTACTTGTCTTCTAAACCACCAGCCCCGCCAAATCGAAATCTTACTGTAATAATTCCTGTTTAAAATCATCTTATATTTCCTAGCGATCAAGCTCAAATTGTCGGATACCCAAACTCGCCAGATAGGGCCGAAGTTGCTCTTCTCGAATTCCTGAAACAAAGTGAGTCAGCGCCTGTACTAGCGGCAAGCTAGGCGTTTTAATTTTTACTCGATAGGGATTAACACTCTCGTTAAACATCACCAAAAATCCAGCCTCACCATTTGGTGATTCAATCCCCGTATATTGCCATGCCTGTGGTATCGGCATACTTGCTAAATAGTTTTGAAGTCCAAAAAAGTCCTTATCAAAGTCTGCACTCAGTATTTCTCCTAAAGGCAGATTATCAATCACCTGAGTAATGATGCGAAAACTTTGAAAGATTTCTTCATATCGTATGAGGTATCGGTCGTAAGCCGTTCCATTAATCCCGACTGGAATGTCGAAATCAATATCCTGATAAAAATAGAAAGGCTGGGATTTTCGCAGATCAAAATTGAGCCCGGACGCCCTCATGGCGGGGCCACTGATCCCCCACTCCAGGACCATTTGGGCACTGACTGCGCCCCCATTCAATTGTTCCCTGAATTTACTCTGGCTCACAAGCGAGCGATGAATCGTGCGAAGTGTTTTTAAAACGATTTCACAAACGGACTGATACTCTATGATCCAACCGTGCGGAAGGTCCTGCTTAACACCACCAATTTGGGCAATGCTTAGACCTTGTCTGCGACCACAATACTTCTCCATCAACTCGTATATCTTTTCTCGGCAGTTTATGAGCAAGCGATGCTCTTCAAGTTCAAGCGCGAATGTTAACTCATGCATGACTGTAAAGTGCTCTGCTATTCGGGCCAGCTCAAGAACCACAATTCTGATCGCCTGTGCCCTTTCCGGTAATTTTATTCGTAAGAGATCTTCCAGGTTTTTCGCCCACGCAATTCCATAAGTGGGGGCTGCTCCAACGTGAATTTTATCTACTAACTGAAGAACATGTTGCCAGTCTTTTTTCTCGAGAATTTTCTCCAGCCCCTGGTGATGAAACCCGATATTCATTTTTGTGTCGACTACATTTATGGGATCGTAACAAACCATCCAGTCAAACATCCCAAAGGTTGAAGGAGTAAAAACGTCATATTTTCTCCAAACGAAAGCCTCCTCTGCATAAGGGGCTTCTGATTTATTGGGATTAGTTTTAATCTGAGGTAAAGGTTCCTGTTCATCTACTGGCCAGTGATCAGTATTTGCCAGTTTCCTCAAAGGAAATTTCGTTTGTTTTTTGGGAAGGAGAAGTGCCTTCAGTGGCCGAGAGAATTTAATCCCCAGCGCTTCACCTTGCTCACGCTCCATCCAGTCAGAGTTTGAAAATAGATTAACAATGCTCGGAACAATTTCTTGAAGGTCAAAGATCACATGAATATTGAGTCTTTGATGATTTCCCATATTCAGAAGATGATAAGTTAGCTCAAAACCAAACTCGCTCTTATCAACACCAGCAAGATCAGCGCCCGCAATCTCCACCAATGTCAAAAAACCCAAATCATCCTTGGCCATTTCTACCCAGCGGATGAGATTAACTGGCCTGATAGTCACGTGATGCTGACCTACCAACTCTTTATAAGAACTATCCTGGGAAAGGATCGTTTTCGATTTTTGAAATTCTTTCCAGCTAAACATGTGTGATCTTTTGGTAACAGGTCTCTAGTGCTGAGAGAATTTCTTCAGGAAGAACCGACCAACCATTTAATTGAATCGTTGCGATCTCAGGATTGTCAAAGATCCTTACCAATGATCCCTCCTGGAAAAGTGTATGGGACTCCCCTAGAAGCAGAAGTACCTTGCCCTTTGAGAGCTGTTTTTCCAACTCTGCCTGCAAACTTCTAAGCTTAAGAGAGACCACTCCATCCCAGGCAATAACGGATGCATCCCCCATATTATCTGTAATGACATAATCAAACGGTAAGGCGTGACAATATTTGTCACCAAGTATTGAGCGCCATTCAGTTGTCATGAGTGGGTGACCAAAAGAAAATATTTTCAGGACAGGTTTATGCTTACTCATTTAGTAAATAATCTTTAGTTCGTCAGCAATGTCTGTTATTTTTCGAATTTTCCAACTGACGTCTTCTGGAAAAACCTTCACTTCTTTTTTTATTTCAAGATTTGGATCTGAGTAACAGTCATACTTTCTCGATTTTACTTTTACCCATGAATACAGTTTTTGATGAGTCCCAAAAGTGCGAGTATCGTAATCCACAAATTTATAATAAATATTTTCGGTGTTTTTGATACCTATCAAAAAATTGGGCAAAAATTCCATAGCGCGGTCAAAATCAGCATCTCTGCAATTCATCAAACCAGTTTTAATGTCATAAATAGGCTTCCCGACATTATCAAGTGTGTTTTTGCGCCATGACTGCCCCTTGCAATCATAATAATAACCATCTTTATGGAGTCGGAAGAACATCCCTGCATAACTCAAGAACCAAAACTTCTCAGGATTAAGATTAATATTTCCTGAATAGACGAATTTTTGGCAGGTCGTAAATTCAGAGTAGTATTTTTTCGAGAAGGCTTCAAAGCGAGCAGCAAAGCCAACGGGTTTCAATTTCTTGGTTAGTTCTGCTCTGAGCTTTACTTTCGCATTCAATTCTTCAACCGTTTTTGCCGCTTTATCTTCCGGCCGCTCAACTCCCACTTCATCCCATAGTTTTTCGTAAAGAGCGTGACACCCCTGTTTAATCTTCTGTGTTTCTTTTTCCGACAGGTAGATGGAGCGTTTTTTATAATACTCCATCGCCTCGTCTAGTTTTATAAACTGACCAATACGAATAGCGGGGTAACTTATATTCCCCCCCTCATTTCTTCCATCAAGATTTTCCATCACTGCTTTAGTTTGAGACCACTCAACCTTTGTTTGCAGGCCAGCAATATTGGTAATCTTTTCAAATTTTGGATCATTGGGATCAACTGCAACGAAGACCATTCTAGAGATCCAGTTATTCTTCCCAAGGCAGTTCCCCTGTGGACAGCTCTGCTCTATCACTGCGCCTATCAACCTAATTCTATACTCATGAAAATCAACTCTCTTGGAAAAACTTTTCGCGCCTCCAAAAATAATCACTTTCTGTGGCTCCCCTAGCTGATCTAAGAGACGTGGGATAACTCCAATACTAAAGATCGGTTTATTTATGGAGCCCGAGTAGTGACCCCAAATATCACTTTGTGGACAATAGGAATGAGAATAAAAACGCTGACCTGAAACGAGGTCCAATTGGTAACTATGATCGGATCCCTCGGGCACGATAACAACAGCATTTACATTCACATCATTTTTACTAAGTTCTGGATTCACATCAAAGAAGTGGTGGGCCTGAGGTTTACCTTGCTGATCGTAGAGGGCGTGCTGAGGATTATTGCCAAACCACTCATTCTTCATGGCAGAGAGCAATTCTTTGGCCTGTTCGTTGTTAGAACGAAAAAAAGAACAGCTGCTCACCACAAGAAGTGTCAGCAGTGACAGGCTTTTCAATTGACATAATCTCAATAGCATAACATCATTACTCTACTTTTCTGACGGCCTGGGTGGTGGAATGGTAGACACAAGGGATTTAAAATCCCTCGGATGAATAATCCGTACGAGTTCGAGTCTCGTCCTGGGCACCACTTTTTTAATTTCCAACGTGCTAAAATCATTACATTTGAAGGGTTCTTTGTATAGCGAGAATCTGAACAGTGGCAGCCTGTTTATTGCGCAGGGCTTAAAATATAAATTTAACAAGGTTTTGCACGATTACTTTCCAGGACATTCCTAGCGCCATGATCGGAATAAAAGGCAGGATAACTGCGACAACAAGACCGACGATTTCTCCTTGACCGAAAGGGACGACCTTCATCTCAGTTACGCGCGAGGAAATTGACGTGGAATCTATAATGCTTGAAAAATCCGGGCTCTCTAGCCACTCTTTTTCAGTCGTTTTCTTCAACTTAAACCACTTCTCCTCGTAGATCTCAAGCTGGTGATTGCCAAGCGTGCCATAAAGATAGATTGCCTCGCGCTTGCTTTTCACCATCGCTGGTAAAAAAAAGCAAAGGGGGCCAACAAATAGTATGAGCTGAACCGCAGCGATTGACCCAACAGTAAACCTAAGAGTCATAAAATTCATATTATCCAGAGTCAATAAATCAGCTGCACCAGCGGCAAGTGAGACAGAAATCATAAAGGCGGGAAGATAAAATGCCTTAATCGATTCACTCAGAAAACTTAGACCACCTCTCCCATCCCCATGACTTGCCCTTAGTTGAAGGTTCAGCCGGGAGGTTTTAAACAATATACGCCACCATAAATAGGACCTGAAAATGATCGTGAGAAGTATAATTGTATAAATTGGCTGGAGCACCAGATAGAACCACCATCCTGCCAATGATAGAGTTTGATCGCCTTGAAAACCTAATGTCCTCCATGTGGGTGCAAAATCGGCAATCTTAAAATTGATAAAATAATAACTCACAAAGCAGGCAATGAGGAACATCACGGCAAAGGCAAATGCAGAGCTTTGCAAACGTGTATTGGAGAGCAGAACATCTTCAAACTTTTTCTGATCTGTGGCCTGAACAGTTTTGCTCTTTATAAAATGATCCAGGACCTCATTCAGCTGCTGACCAGTGTCTTTCAGTACCAAAAGCAGCAAGGGCAAGGCAATCAAGTAGCGAATATGAACAACGAAATCAAATAGCATAGACTGTTGTCTTGTTGGGCCTATCGCCATCCCTTCCACCGCTGCAAGAAGTAAAAGTGGAAACCAGGTGAGAGCAACAACCAAAGGAAACTTTTTGTTTATATTTTCTTTACCAAGACTCAAAAAATTATCAAACAGACCTGGACGAGAGGATGTTAGATTCATGATTGCTCCCTTGGCATCAAACCAATAGACAAAGAATCATAATTGAATCAATCGGAATAAAAAAAAAGATTTCCTAAATGTGCTTTGTGACCTAACGCTCTTCTTCAAAAATAATGTGGCTTCCCATCACTGGGTAAGTGCGAAAAAAAACGTCAATTGTTTCTGCGGACCAATTTCCCTCAAGTGTCGCCAAAGGAGCACTTCCCAAAGGAATCTCCTTCATATTCACCGTTTTTTTATAATAGTGATTTAACCACGCCTGAAGCTCCTGATGCTGGCCAAAAATGGCGTCTTCCTGAAATGCCAGAACGATATTGCCACTCAGTTGAGTTTGAGGTACAGGGGGGGCTGGATAATTCTGAGCAAAAGTTTGAAGGTAGCTTTCACCAACGTGGCAATAACTCAAATATAGCTCACCCCATTTTCGATCAACAGAGAAAAACTGATTTTCTTCAGGAGAAATTGTCCCCATAAGTGTGAAGGTTAAATTGGCCTCGATGAAAAAACCTTTCATCTTAGATAAAAATGCCTCAACTCTATGAATCGTTCGATTAAGCCGGCTCAGGATAAAGAGTGAGGAGTGGTCTGGATTTTCTTTCGCCTTCTCTAAAGGAAATATTTCTTCAAATAAAACATGAGCAATATTTAAACAGTTTTGCTCGGCCGCAAATGGTTTACTCCGAATAGAGTCCCACTGGGACTCCTCCCACTCACTTGGGTAGTGAACTTTAATATAATCCAAACTTTCCTCAATCGTGCTCAGGAGTTCATTGAGAGGGAAAATACTTGAACCAAAAAAAACTTCCTGACCTTCATAGCTGGACCCGAATTTTTGAGAAGTTTTCACCAGTGTCATCCATCGCCAGGCAAGGGAATGATCATGGAGTCGGTAAACAAGCTGAGACTTTTGTTTTCCATCAATCGTTTGAAAAGGTACCAGAACTTTAATCATTTCAATTTCACCTGCAATCGGTCCTTAAGACTTAATTTCGAGAATTGAGATGGGGGTTAAAAACATTATCGTTAAACCATTCACGAGACAACAAATTGTCAGTCAGGTCGCTGACCTGCTCAAAATCAATCCGCCTGGTACGACTACGATAGAAAAGTAAGTCCCACATAGTACTGATAGGGAATCTGCTCAACGGTCTTCCCAGTAATTGCCGATTTCACCTTGTGCTCAACCATATGCTGAACTAGCTTAATCATCGAGGGATCCCCTTCCAGATTAAGCACTACTTCACCAGATCCCTCTGCCTTCACTTGACCAGTTATTTCAATTTTTCGGGTGATATCGTAAATATCCCCAAGCGTTGCGGTATTGAAATTACCTTTGTATGTGATCTTTCTAGCAATCATAGATCTGTCCTTACTTAGCAATCATTTTAATAAAGTGAATAATCGTTTTTGGAAACAACCCAAAATGCAGGGTTGCAGCCGCTGACAAGAAAGCCGCCACTGAGGCGCCAGTTAACTTCTGATATATGGCCGTGTCCTCTGTGCCTTCTTTCATAAAAAGATACACAATGACTCTAAGGTAATAATAAACAGACACAACTGAAGTCAGAACAGCAATGATAACCAAAGGAATTTCGCCAGCACTTACAGCTGAACTAAAAAGACCATACTTACCAATAAACCCTGATGTAAGCGGAATTCCGGCCATTGAAAGAAGGAAAATTGTAAATAAGGTACCTAAAACAGGGTGCTTCATTCCGAGACCAGCAATTTGTTCAATATGCAGATCTTTCTGATTCTTTTCTTCAAAAAGAGAAATAATGGCAAAGGCACCAAGATTAGAAAGCGCATAGAAGAAAAGATAAAGGACCAAAGACTGTCCCGACTCTTCACTTTGGTTCATGGCATATAATCCAAGAAGTAGGTAACCAGTGTGAGCAATCGTTGAAAACGAAAGCATACGTTTAATTTCATTCTGAGAGATCGCCACAAAGTTCCCGTAAATCATGCTGGCAGCAGCTGAAAGCCAAATGAAAACTTGGAACCACTTGAGGTTAGGAACTGTTTCGATAAAGATCAGATTCTGAGCAATTTTGGCCAGGGCAATGAATGCAGTAAATTTAACAGCTGCGCCCATGAATGCTGTAACGTTAGTTGCAGCACCTTGGTAAACGTCAGGTAGCCAGCCGTGAAATGGGAAAGCCCCTACTTTGAAAAGCATAGCGACCAAAATAAGACCAAGACCAACAAAAAAGATAAATGATGGTTGTGAAGTTGATCTAAGGGCCAGTTCTAGATTTGAAAGCTCAAATGAACCTAGCGCTCCAAAAACCAAAGACGTCCCGTATAGGAAGAGAGCGGAAGCAACACCACCCAAAATAAAATATTTGAGTCCTGCTTCTGCCGAAAATTGACTATTTCGTCTCATCGCAACCATGACGTAAACAGCTAAAGACATAATCTCCAGGGCAATAAACATGAAAAGAAGATGTGTTGTAGAAACCATTAAGATCATGCCCGCAGTAGCGAAAAGAATCAGAGCATAAATTTCCGATAGCAGTCCCTCCTTGAGGTCTTGACCGTAAGTCAGAACAACGCCTATTAAGGCAAAAAACATGATCATCAAATTGAGAGTTTTTGTGAAAGGACTAAATGTAAGTGTTCCGCCTAAAAGGGTGATATCGGAAGAGAAAATTAAATACCCACCCTGAATCACAGCAAGAACAATGAAAGAAAAAGCCATGATGAAAGCATATCCGCGTCCCTTCGTTTTATTCGTTCCCGCGAGTAAACTAAACAATGCCCCAAAAGAAATTGTGAATAGAGGGAGAAGATTCAATACTTCAGACTGTGTTAGCGCAACAAGTGGAAATGCAGAATTAAGGTCCATGTGGTCCTACTTTATTGATAATTGAATTTGAATATTGATCTAAAGTTACATCCGATTTCCCAAAAAATGTTTTTGGAAAGAAACCTATCCCAAACACAAAGATGGTCAAAATGATCATGGCGATGATTTCTTTCGCATTGAGGTCGTGCAAATGATCAAGATCAGATCTTGTCTGAGGCCCTAGCATCACCAACTGGTAAGCTTTAAGAGCATAGACGGCACCTAGGATAACCCCAGTTCCGGCAAACAAAACATAAAATGGGTTAACTTGAAAAGCACCAAGGAGAATTGGAAACTCTCCCACAAAACCGTTAGAACCTGGAAGTGCGACAGATGAAAGAGTCATAATCATAAAAGCAATCGCCATAACTGGAACTATCTTGGCCAGACCACCAAACTCATTCAGATTTCTAGTATGAAGGCGCTCATAAAGGAATCCAACGATTAAGAAAAGACCGCCGGCAGAGATGCCGTGATTGATCATCTGATAAAGTGAGCCGGCAAAAGCAATTTTCTGAAAAGCAAAAAGACCAACCATTATGTAACCCATATGCGATACCGACGAGTACGCTACGAGTTTTTTTAAATCTGATTGCCCAAGAGCACAGAAAGCTCCGTATATAATACCAATCACACCCATGAGAATGAAAAATTCTCTGAAGTAGAAAGCTGCTTCAGGAAAGAAAGGAATAGCTATTCTCATCAGGCCATAAGTACCAAGCTTTAGTAGGACAGCAGCCAGAAAAACAGAACCAACAGTCGGAGCTTGAACGTGTGCATCTGGGAGCCAAGTATGGAAAGGGACCATAGGAACTTTGATCACAAAAGCCAAAGCAAAAGCGAGGAACAGCCAAGTCTGTGGAGAGCTTAATACCGTCTGAAAAGACGACCCATCAAAAGCGAAATGAAGACTCTGAAGATTGTAGAAAGAACCATTCGCTACACCAGCTGTCTCAGCAGAGACCTTAAGCATATAGAAAATCGCAACCAACATGAGAAGGGATCCCACCATGGTATAGAGAAAGAACTTAACGGTCGCATATATGCGCTCTTTTCCACCCCAGACGCCAATCAAGAAGAACATTGGGATAAGAACAACTTCCCAGAAAAAGTAGAAAAGGAATATGTCAGATGCAAGAAAAGTTCCGTACATACCGGTTTGTAAAAACATCAGCATGATAACAAAGAACTTTTCTTTTTTGAGTTCAACACCCGCTGCTGGCCAAGTTCCAAGAATTGCGACAGGTGAAACGAAAGCAGTCAGCATAATAAGCGGAAGGCTGATACCATCAATCGATACGAGATAGTTAATCCCCCACTCCGGAAGCCACGCCACCAAATGCGCCATTTGCGGACCAGCTTGATTTCCATCAAAATTGAAGTAAAGAACAGTCGCTAGCACAGCTCCAACAAGGGTCTGAACTAGTGTAAGTGTTCGAAGTTTTCCTTCAAAAGCTGACGGGGTGAAAAATGCCAGCAATGCAAAGAGCAGAGGTGAAAAAATAATCCATGTAAGCAGGCATGAAGTTGTTTCCATATATTCCTTAAACCAAAACTTTTAAAATAAATAAAACGACAAGAACTAACCCCATGAGCATCATAAAAGCATATGTCTGGATGTCACCAGTCTGGAGAAAACGAAGCCCAGTTCCTAGTCTTTTAACCTTAGAACCAATTCCGTTCACTGCCCCATCAACCACGAACTTATCTATAATGTTGGCCGAGAATAGAGATATTTTCTTAATCGGGTTAACAACGATAACTTCATAGAGTTCGTCGACGTAATATTTCTTGGCAAGAATTTTTTCCACGGGGCTAAAAGCACCAAGAATGTCTTTTACAAACATGTGCTTCTTGAACAGGGCAACTCCAGTAAAATAAGAAATAATGGCTACGATTGAAGATCCCGCCATTACAACACCTTCATGTAGAGCAATTTTAACTCCCACAAGAGGCAGATGCTTAGAGGGAACGACAGGATCTAGCCAGTGCGACAAGTAGTGAGGCATGTGTCCCAAGTAATCCCCAAGTAAGTGAGGAACACCTAAGAAGCCACCTAAGGCTGCCAGGATTGCCAGGACATAAAGTGGAAAAGTCATAAGTGCTGGTGACTCATGCAAGTGGTGCTCAACATCGTGTGAGTATCTTTTTTGTCCGTAGAAAGTAAGACTCATCATACGGCCGGTATAAAAAGCCGTAAGAATCGCGGTAAGGACACCAATCACAAATAAGTAAGACACTCCACCGGGAAGAGCGATCGCAGAGTAAAGAATTTCATCTTTTGAGAAGAATCCTGAAAAGAATGGAATACCTGAGATTGCAAGAGACCCGATTAGCATTGTGAGATGCGTGTGAGGGAGGTGTTTTTTAAGCGCACCCATTTTCGTCATATCTTGCTCACCAGAACAAGCGTGGATAACCGAGCCTGAACCGAGGAACAATAGGGCCTTAAAGAAAGCGTGAGTCATTAAATGGAATACAGCTGTTTGGTAAGCTCCTACTCCACACGCCAGGAACATGAAACCAAGTTGAGAGACAGTTGAATAGGCGAGAACTTTTTTAATATCCGTCTGAGCAACTGCGATTGAACCAGCAAAGAGGGCCGTAATAGCACCAACGTGGGCAACTACAGAAAGCGCCATAGGTGAGAGTTCAAACAAAGGACTCAAACGAGCAATCATATAAACACCAGCCGTTACCATAGTCGCAGCGTGGATCAAGGCAGAAACTGGAGTCGGTCCTACAAAAAGAGCAAGGCAGATCATTGTCACTGAAGGCATGATTCTTGCCACAACCTCTGGGTTTGCCAATAGGGAGCTAATTTCTGGAAGAGTCAAAGTTCCTAATTCTTGGAAGAGCATGAACATACCGATCAGGAAACCAAGATCTCCGATTCGGTTAACAATAAAGGCTTTTTTTCCAGCGTTTGCTTTCTCAGTTTCCGTGTACCAGAAACCAATCAATAAGTATGAGCACAGACCAACACCTTCCCATCCAAAGAAGAGAAGCGGAAGATTATTACCCATAACTAATAGAAGCATGGAAAAGCAGAAAAGATTTAAGTAAGAGAAGTAGCGGCCGACGCATTCTTCCTCGTGCATATAACTTATAGAATAAAGATGAATCAACGTCCCGATACCAGTGATAATAAGAACCAACAGACCTGATAGCTTATCAATACGAAGTTCGAAAGGAATATTTAATCCTCCAAAATTGAACCACTCAAAACAGTTAATGAGGATCGATGGATTTGGATCGGTTGAACCTGAAAGTTTAGCAAAGGCAAATAAAGCCAAGATAAAACTAAATCCAATAAAAGCCGTTGCCACCCCACCAGCAGTATTCGCAGGGGTTTTTGCAAAACCTTTCAGTGAAAGAGGTAACACAACGCCGTTGATGAAAAATCCTACCAGCGGAGAAATCAGAATCAGAGCAGGCAGGACTGAATGCATAGTTTCCACAAGTCTATCCTTTAAGAGTAGTTGCGCTTTGAGTATTAATTGAACCGAAGTTACGGTAGAGGTTAACTAAAATAGATAACCCGATAGCAGATTCGGCTGCAGCAATCGTGATAATGAAAAATACCTGAACTTGCCCCTCGATCATGTGAGATGACTTTGAGAAAGCGACAAGGGATAAGTTCGCTGCATTTAACAGAAGCTCAATTCCCATCAAGATCATAATTGTATCTCTACGAAGAAGAACCACCAGTAAGCCCATGGTAAATAAGAAAGCGGACAATAATTGAAGCAGTATTTCGTTTGTCATAATAATCCCTTAATCCACTTTTCTCTTCGCAAGAACGACAGCACCAACAACTGCAACGAGCAGGGCCAGTGAAATGACTTCAAACGAGACATAAAATTGTGAGAATAGAGCGTGAGAAAGAACGATGGAGTTCCCTCCTAATTCGGCGATCTTCTCTGGTGAGTAAATACCCATTTCTTTTCCAGCAGCATGAGTAGCAAAATGCCGAATGATGGCGTAAGCAATAGCGCCGAAAGCCGCTAACCCCAATGCAATTCCAGCGATGAAGACAGCGGGATTTTGCTTAAAGTCGTTTTCACCTTCGGTGAGATTTAAAAGCATGATAGAGAAAATAAAGAGAACCATAATCGCGCCGGCATAGACCACAAGCTGAATCGTTGCGACCAAGTGCTCGCCAATCAACCCATAAACGGCTGCCGTCATGATCAAAACACCCAGAAGGCAAAGTGCTGAAGTAATAGGGCTCTTAGTAAACAACATGGTCAAAGCCAATACTGCTGAAACAACACAAAGAATGATTATTACTGGACTCATAGTTTTTCCTGTCTGCCGTTCATATTACGTTTTAAATGATCAAGATCGTAGATCGCTTCTTCACGGGAAGAAACAGCTAGCTCGTAATTACCAGAGAGTTTGATGGCATCTTTCGGACAAGCTTCTTCACAGAAACCACAAAAGCAGCAACGAAGAGCATCGATATCAAAGCTGACTGGTTTTTTTTCTTTTTTAACGCCGTAAGGGTTAAGTTCTTCTTCTCTTTCGTCGGCCACGATGTGAATGCATTCTGCTGGGCAGACCGTTTCACACAAATAACAAGCCGTGCAATTTTCTGTTTTATTCGGATCAACTGAAATAAAGTGCATTCCACGAAAACGGTCAGAGTACTTACGTCTTTGCTCAGGGTACATGATGGTGTCATGCTGTCTGAAAAAGAAACCTTGAATAAAACGCTTCAGCGTAATCTTCATCCCAATCAAAATTGCAGGGAGGTAAGACTTTTGCTTGGCCGTATATTTTTTTGAAATATTAATCGTTCCCATTTAAGGACCTCTTAAGAATTGAAGTAGTAAACGCCAATCGTTACTAGCACTAGGTTAATAAGTGATAATGGGAATAGAATTTTCCATCCCAAATCCATCAATTGATCAAAGCGAAATCTCGGAAGAGTCCAGCGGATCCAAACCATCACAAACATGAAAAACGAGACTTTGACAAAGAAGCTCGCAAATTCAAAAAATGCTTTTGTATTTTGAAGGCCAATTTCTCCGAAACTCATTTTATTTCCGATGACCTCTACTAATATCCCCATCCCAGGAAACATGTTGTAGCCACCGAAGAACATAGTCACTAAAAGGGCCGAAGCCATAATCATCGCCACATACTCTGCCATGAAGAAAGAGGCAAATCTCATTCCACCGTATTCTACATGGTAACCAGCTACCAGCTCAGACTCACCTTCTGGTAAATCGAAAGGTAGACGGTTTGTTTCAGCAAAAGTAGCAATCCAGAAAACCAAGGCACCGAAAGGGTTAACCAAGGCTCCCCAACGTGGAAGGAATCCAAATAAAGTGCCATTCTGCCAGCTCACCATATCGTGTGGATTAAAAGAACCGTAGACAATCAGCATAGAGAGTAATGCTAGTCCCATAGAAATTTCATATGAAACGATCTGACTAGATCCACGAAGCGCACCCAAAACCGAATATTTATTCCGGCTCGCCCAACCCGCAAGAATAATCGGATAAACCTCTAATCCTGCGAAAGCCAGAACAAATATTACTCCAGTGTCCATCTGGGCGACTTGTAGAACAACTTCCTGGCCATTAACGATGATTTTACTTCCGAATGGAATCACTGCAAGTGCACACATCGGAGCGATCAAAGCAAGGATTGGAGCCATAAAGTAATAAAACTTATTCGCATTTTTAGGAATAAATGTTTCTTTGAATGCAAACTTCATAACATCGGCAAGCGATTGGAGAAGTCCAAACGGTCCAACCCGGTTAGGCCCCACGCGTCTTTGCATCCACGCAGCCCCTCTTCGTTCAAACCAAACGATGAAAGGGGCAAGTCCCAGTGTACATGCGATGATGACTAAAATTTTTGCCACCATCATTGTTAAATCAAAAATCAACTGATTTTCCATATCACCAACTTAAGTTAAAGACTTCCAAAGACCAACCACATGATGAGCACTTAGTGCCCCACCTCTATGAATGATGGCCGGGTGAAACTTCTGAACGATACCGTCCACGTTTTTATAACTGCCTTCTTTTTCAATTGTGGCAAGACCAGCGATCACACCCAATATGTTTTTCGAAGGAAGCGCCTGAATTTCTTTTTGTGACCAAACACCCCAAAGAACAAGTTTCTGATCAGCTTTCATTTTAGGCACACCAGCGCGGCCATTTCTAAAAAGGATCACGACATCGGCACTTACTTCACCGTTTGCAAGTGGAGCGAGACCTTGATCTGCTACGCCAAGAGTATTAGGTGTTAGATCTTTCATCTTGAGTAAGTGATCGAGTTTTTTATCATCTTCAGGTGAAGTCACGCCGTTAGTACCGTTAAAGTACGAAACTGCAACATTCTTCCCAATTAAGGCCGGAACTTTTTCTTTTAATAATCCTGCTTCTTCCCGAGTTGCATCTGTACCAACAACAATTTGAACACTAGAGGCTGATTTCAATTGAGCATTAACCGAAGCCAAAAGAGCTTCAATTGATACCGAGTGCATTTTATCATTCTGGCGAAGCATTGGAGTGGTTACACGGAACGGATCCATATAAGAAACATAAGAGTTACGACCGCTATCACACATCCAGTGGCCGTTCACCATTTCGTTATGTATCGGCACGTAACGGTAAACCACGTCCGCATCTGAATGGACTTCAATGTTGCATCCCTTAGAGCAGCCGTCACAAAGAGAAGGCTTACGATTCAAAAACCAAGAACGTTTTTGAAAACGGAAGGCATTCCAAGTCAAAGCACCAACTGGACAAAAATCCGTTAAGTTACCCTGGTACTCATTCGTTAAACCAGCTTCAGTGGTTGTTTCAAGCTCTTTATGCCATCCACGGTTCACCATCACGAGATCATTGGTTTTAGTAATGTCGTCCGTAAAACGCACGCATCTTTCACAGTGAACACAACGGTTCATGTTCAAGGTAACAAGTGGAGAAAGTTTTTTCGTTGTAGCGTTGTCGTAAACACGCTTTTCTTCTTTAAAGTTTGACTTCGCAGGACCGTACTCAAAGTTATAATCCTGAAGCTCGCACTCCCCTGCTTTATCACAAACTGGGCAATCCAGTGGGTGGTTAGTCAGAAGGAACTCCATTACACCTGTGCGTGACTTCATTACTTTCTCAGAACGTGTATGAACAACCATGCCGTCACCAGCAGGAGTTGAACAAGAAGTCATAAGCTTTGGAGCTTTTTCCACTTCCACTGTACACATACGGCAAGTACCAGCAATCGGCATTCCTGGGTGGTAACAATATCTAGGAATTTCTTCGTGGATTCTATATCTCTCTGCTACCTGCATAATAGTATCGCCAGGCTTAAACTCGTAAGCCTTTCCATCGATAGTCACTTTAGGTAGTGGTTTGGCCTCAGGATTTGGATCACTGTGAACAGGCTTAAGATTTGAAGAATAATTCAAATCAACCTTAGGCTTTTTGATTTCGTATTCGTGTGTATTAGACATGGGCACCTTCTTTAGCATGCGAATGGGCCTCACCTTTTTTAGGGTGTAAGCCACCATTTCGGATCAAGTCTTCAAATTCAGATCTGAATTTTCTAACTGATGAGAGAGCTGGACCAGTAACAGCGTCAGCAAAGGCACAAATCGTTTGCCCGGCCATATTGCCACAAATTTTTGCGATGTAATCCAGATCGTCAGTTGTTCCACCGCCATCCAAGATGCGTTTGTTCATAGAATTTTAAAAGAACATAAACAGCTTCAACGATATTTACAGTCTCATCAAGAACAATCACGCCACCTGAACCTGACATCGTTCCAGCTTTTGCCAAAGAGTCATAGTCCATTTTGACGTCGATTTCATCTGCACGAAGCATCGGGCAAGATGCTCCACCAGGAATAACAGCTTTAATTGTATGACCAGTCCGAACACCACCGGCGACTTCGATCACTTCTCTCAAAGTCATCGTCATTGGAAGCTCATAAACGCCAGGCTTGTTCACATGCCCAGACACACCGTAAAGACGAGTTCCACCAGCTTTCTCAATCCCAAGTGAAGCGTACTTCTCAGCACCTTCATTTAAGATGTAAGGGACAGCGGCGAAAGTTTCTACGTTGTTTACACAACTAGGCATACCGTAGGCACCAACTTGGGCCGGGAAAGGTGGCTTAAGACGAGGCTCTCCACGTTTACCTTCAAGTGAGTTCAGAAGAGCAGTCTCCTCTCCGCAAATATAAGCACCAGCACCTTTATAAATAATCAGGTCACAGTCATAGCCAGTGCCCATAATGTTTTTACCTAGAAAACCAGCAGCTTTCGCTTCATCAATCGCTTTTTGAACGATACGAGTTTCTTTATAGAACTCTCCACGAATATAGATAAAACCTTTATTCGAATTAATGGCGTGGCAAGCAATGATCATGCCCTCAACCATTTTATGCGGAGTTTTCGTCATAATCAGACGGTCTTTAAATGTCCCTGGCTCACCTTCATCAGCATTACAAACCATATATTTTGGTTTTGGATTACCGTTAGCATCTTTAGGATCAGCAGGCATGAATGACCATTTCATCCCAGTTGGGAATCCGGCCCCACCACGACCACGAAGATTTGATTTCTTAACTTCATCTACGATATCCGCTGGCTTCATAGTAAGAGCTTTGCGGAGAGCTTCGTAGCCTTTGTCGTTTTTCACATAGTAATCAAGTGTGTGACAATTAGGCTCATTTACGTGTTTAGTAAGAACCTGTTCAACGTATTCAGCGGCTGTCTTCATGGCCAAACTCCTGGCACTTGAGTGCTTTTACCAACAGGCTTATTGTTTGCGAGATCTTTTTCTGCCTGATCAAGCAATTCATTCAGCTTAGGCACATCAATATTTTCGTAATAATCTTGGTTAATTTGAACGACTGGAGCAGTTCCACATGAAGCTAAACATTCAACTTCAGAAATGGTGTATTTTCCGTCTTTCGTAGTTTCCCCGCAGCTAACACCCAAACGTTTCTCAGCGCAGGCCACTAACTTCTCAGCACCATTCAACCAACAGCTAATGTTCACACAGAACTGAAGGTTTACTTTGCCGATGGGCTCTAATTGAAACATGGTATAGAAACTGGCCACTTCTCTAACTTTTGAGAGGGGAAGTTCCAGAAATTCTCCGGCGGACTTCATGGATTCAATCGAAACCCAACCCTGCTCTTCCTGAATCTCATGCAAGAGAGGAATGAGTAGAGCTTGAGTCGTCGGAAAGTGTCCTCGGATCCCATTAATCGTATTTTGAATTTGTTGTGATAACGCCATATATTTCTCTCTTATTATCGGTCTAGTTCACCAGCAATGATGTTCACACTTCCCAAGTGCGCAATCGCATCAGGAATTTTTCCACCCTTCACTGTTTTCTCAAAGGCCTGGAAGTTCATAAAAGACGGAGATTTCACTCGCATTCTCCATGCCTTTGGACCGCCGCGGCTGACAATATAAAACCCAACTTCACCATTAGGACCTTCAACACATGAGAAAGCCTCACCCTTTGGAACATCAATCCCTTCCATGAAGATTTTGAAGTGATGGATAAGAACTTCCATCTTGGTATAAACGTCCATTTTATCTGGAATCTGAACACGTTTATCATCAACCCATAGAGGGCCATTAGGTATTTTTGCATTACACTGCTTAAGAATTTTTACAGACTGCCTCATCTCTTCCATACGGATGAGGTAACGGTCATAAACATCTCCGTTTTCACCTACAACTACATCAAAATCCAACTCAGGATAGATATAATAAGGACGGTCGCGACGAAGATCGTGATTCACACCAGCTGCACGCAAGCACACACCAGTTACCGAATACTCCATTGCTATTTTGCGATCAATAACGCCAACGTTCTTAGTGCGATCAATAAAAATTCGATTTGAATTCAAAAGACCTTCCACTTCATCAATTGCAGCAGGGATTTCTTCGCAGAATTTCCAAAGACGTTCTGTAAAATTATCCGGAAGATCGTAGCTCATCCCACCGATACGTGCGTATGTAGTAGTCAAACGCATCCCACACATTGATTCGATCATGGTGTAGGCTTCTTCACGCCAGTGAACCAGCAAGAAAAATACTGTCATCGCACCGATATCAAGAGCGTTCGCAGCGACACAAACGATATGATCGATGATGCGGGAAAGCTCCATACAGATCACACGAATATACTGACAACGCTCAGTTGGAGAAATGTTCATGACATTTTCAACCGCCATCGCATAAGCAATGTTATTGTTAAGGGCAGAACAGTAATTTAAACGGTCAGTATAAACCATCCACTGGTGATAAGTTTTATCTTCACCTAGCTTTTCAATCGCGCGGTGAAGGTAGCCAATCTCGCAGGAAGCATCTTCAATAGTTTCACCGTTAAGACGACACATCACTCGTAGAGTTCCATGCATTGCTGGGTGATGGGGTCCCAAGTTAATAAGGACGTTTGGGTTATAAAAATCATTTAGACGATGTACGTCTTTTTCTAAATCTTTTACTGACATATTACTTGTTCCCTTCATTCGACGAATTTTCAACGTGAAGTGGATTAGCACCTAGGTTGAAATCGACATTGTCGTAAAATGGCTCACGCTGCTTGATTGGGTATTCTTTTCTGAGAGGATGTCCTGAGAAACGCTCATCCATTAAAATCCGTCGAAGATTCGGGTGATTGGCAAAGGTGATACCGTACATATCGAAAACTTCACGCTCTAACCAGTTAGCCGAAGGATATAGATCAGAAATTGTCTGGGCCTGTTGGTGTTCGCCAATTAAGCACTTCACCCGAACGCGAATATGAAGTTCGGTTGAGTATAGTTGATAAACTAATACAAAGCGGCCCTCGCCATCTTCTTCGTCTTTATTATCGTATGCCGTGAGATCAGAGATAAAGTCCACTTTGATGTGTTCATCAAGAGTAAACATTTTAACTAGCATCTTAGCGTCTTCAGGATTTTTGGCCCATAAAACCGGCTCAGAAAGTTTATCCGTCTCAAGTTTACGGTCAGTGGCATATTT
>JFJP01001148.1_pt1 | contig 69389 bp, 52 predicted proteins | sample 431651 | NCBI WGS metagenome assembly JFJP01 (sample SAMN02602958, study PRJNA72255) | Microbial mat metagenome, whole genome shotgun sequencing project. | biome: fresh water; feature: sink hole; material: water; isolation source: purple microbial (photo- and chemosynthetic) mats found in... | reverse complement strand
AGACTCAAAACTACGACATTCGGGGGAGGCCTTCATGGCCTTCCCCTTTTTTATCGCCTTCCGAATAGCTTTTTGTCGGACACTAGTGATTATGTAGATTTAGTCTTTTATCACTACTTACTTAATTGCTTTGTATTGATTGACCTAAAAGTAAATGAAGTGGAGCATAAAGATGTTGGACAAATGATTACATAGTTCCAGGCAGCCAAGGCCAGGGGCTAAAGGAAGACAGAGACCATCAAGGCCACCATCTACATCCTGACCAGAAAACTTGATTTTGCCCGTGTCAATCCTTTTTGCGCTACCCACTCACTTTTCTAAAAGACCGGATTTTGTTTATCTTAGCGTTTCACCCAATTCTTGGGGCGATGGACGACGAACCATGGACGAACCAGCATTTTGAAAAGCGAAAAGAGATGAACGATCCGCAGAAACTGACCAACGAAATCAAAGTGCCCAACAAGGATTTGGACGCGTTGAGAGCAAATTTTCCGCATTGCTTCGACAAGGATGGAAATTTCCAGTTGGAGAAGTTCACCAACAACCTGGCCGAAAAGCAGATCCGCTTCAGTACCGAGAGCTACGGCCTGGAATGGCTCGGCAAAAGCTACGCGCGCCTGCTGGCCAGCGACCCCGCCACCACCCTGCTCAAGGCCGACCAGGTCCACAACGGCCTGCCCGAAAACGCCAAGGCCGAAAACCTGCTCATCAAAGGCGACAATCTGGAAGTCTTGAAGCACCTGGCCAGCGCCTACTACGAAAAAGTCAAGATGATCTACATCGACCCGCCTTACAACACCGGCAGCGATGGCTTTGTCTATCAGGACGATAGAAGGTTCACCGTCGAGGAGTTGCAACGCCTGATCGGGATCGACGCACAAAGGGCCAAGCGGATCTTGGCATTCGTCCGGCAAAAAAGCAACAGCCACTCCGCCTGGCTTACCTTCATGTACCCCCGTCTCCACATCGCCAGGCATTTGCTCAAAGAGGACGGAGTCATCTTTATCTCGATCGATGACAACGAAGTCGCGCAGCTTCGCCTGCTGATGGACGAAATTTTTGGAGAAGAGAATTTTGTGGCCGAATTGATTTGGAACTCAAAATATACAACATCGAATGACGCCAAGTATGTTTCAAATCAACACGAGCCAATATTGTTTTACGCAAAGAATAAAGAAAAATTTAATATAGGTTTATTGCCGCGAACGTATAAGCACGATAAGGATTACAAAAACAAAGATAATGATCCCAAAGGTCCTTGGAAAGCAACACCGCTTCATGCAAAAAGTGGATCAGAAAACAACAATTATGAAATTACTTTTCCGAATGGGAAAACGTGGAGTCCTCCTAGTGGTCGGTATCCTCGATACGCTAAAGAAAGATTACAAGAATTATTTCATTCAGGCGAGTTGTACTTTAATTCAAATGGAGGGGTTGATAAAAAAACATATCTTACCGAGGTTAAAGATGGAATAACTGTTGGTTCTCTTTGGAGTTATGAGGATGTTGGACATACTCACTCAAACAATGAAGAATTAGCTGCTCTTGTAGGAAAGGGGATTTTTGACAATCCTAAAGGAAGCAAGTTGATCAAGCGAGCCATTATTGTTTCTAATTCAAGCTCAAATGAGATCATCCTTGACTTCTTCGCGGGTTCCGGGACGACGGGCGACGCGGTGATGCAGTTGAACGCGGAGGATGGCGGGAACCGGAAGTTCATCCTGGTCCAGATCGCGGAACCGATCGACCCGAAGAAGAGCAAGACCGCGCACGATTTCGTGCGGGACGAACTCAAGGCCGAGCAGCCGACGATCTTCGAGATCACCAAGGAACGCCTGCGCCGTGCGGCCCAGAAAGTCAACGAGAGCCTGGACGAAAAAATCCAAGGCTTGTCAAAGCGGATCGAGCAGCTCAAAGGCGAGCTCCCCGCCGCGGAAACCCAGCAAACGATCAAGGAGCTGGAAGCCGAGTTCCTGCAAAACGAGCAGCGAAAAGCGCGAAACTGCTTCAAAATCTTCGAGACCATGCCCATCTGGGACGGGTACAACTTAGAAGCCGAGCGCTTCGACAGTTCGCTGACGCTTTTCGATTCCGGCAAACTCTCCGAGGACGACCTCAAGGCATTGCTCACCACCTGGAAAACCTACGACGGCATCGCCTTGGACCAAGATCTGGAAGTCGTTGATTTGAAGGGATATAAAGCCTATTACGGCAGCCAGCGGTTGTATCTGATGCACAAGGGTTTCAGCACGGATCACTTGGTCGCGATCCTCGAGAAAATTGATTCGGACAGGAATTTTAGCCCAACTTCGATCATCGGTTTCGGCTACCACTTCCAGAGCGCGAGGCTGCGAGAACTTTCCGAGGGCGTGAAATCTTACGCCAACAAGAAGAGCACGGACATTGATTTTATCACGCGCTATTGACAAGCTGCCGACTTGGAAAAGGCCAAAGTTTCGTCGCGATATTTCCACCCACCTGAACAAAACGCGAGATGAAGGGATTTAACTTCGAGAAGAACCTGCTCCATCAGGTGAACGCGGTAGAAAGCACGTTGTCAATTTTCCAAGACTTGAAGGTGCATCCCGACGCGGTTGTGGATCAGCACTTGGTCAATCCGATGTACAACAAGATCCAAGTTGTCGGCAACTCGGTTGAAAACACGATTTCGCCTTTTGGCCAATATGCCAAAAACATCAAAAAGTGCCAAGACGACAATCTGATCGAGATCAAGCCCAACCCGAAGAGCAACATCATCGACATCATGATGGAGACGGGTACGGGCAAGACCTACACCTACACGAAAACCATTTTTGAACTCAACAAGAAACGCGGCATCTTCAAGTTCATCGTGGTCGTCCCGACGCTTTCGATCAAGGCCGGGACCATTGATTTTTTGAAGTCCGAAAGCAGCCGGGCACACTTCAAGGAGCAATACGGCAAGACGCTTCGACTGCACGTGGTGGAAAGCCAGCGGAACAAAAGCAAAAAGGCGATGGTCCCGCTCGCGGTCGAAAACTTTGTGAAAGCTGGAAAATCCGAGGAAAAGTCCATCCAGGTCATGATCATCAACGCCGGGATGATCAATTCGGAAACCCTGCAAAAGGAGTTTCATAGCAACTTGTTCTTGCAGTTCAGCATTCCATTCGAAGCGATCGCCGCGACAAAGCCCTTCGTGATCATCGACGAGCCACACAAGTTTGGCCAGGACAACAAGACCTGGGACAACATCCTGAAAATGAAACCGCAATTCATCTTGCGCTATGGCGCGACATTCCCCGACAAGCCGCAAAAGCAAAAAAATCCGTTGAGTGGCAAAATGGAAACGACCTATGTGAAGGACTATCACAACCTGGTGTATCAACTTACCGCCGTGGATGCCTTCAACAGCAACCTGGTCAAAGGGATAATCGGCCACATCACCGAATTTGAAGGCGGGAAAAACGCGATGGTACGATTTATCGACTCGGACGGAACGGAAGCGAGCTTCGAATTGGTCGAAGGGGGAAAGCGCAAAATCGTTGCCGTTTCCAAAAAAGAAAGCCTGAAAAAGGTTCATCCTGAAATGACGGATTTGGGAATTGAGAACTTGAACAAGAGCACTGTCGTATTGAGCAATGGCCTGGAAATGAAGAAGGGAGACAAAATCAATCCGTACTCCTATGCTGAAAAGTTGCAGGAAATCATGATCGAGAGGGCCATCAAACACCATTTCAAGCTCGAAAAAGAACTGCTGAACCGGGAGGCAAGGATAAAACCCATCACGTTGTTTTTTATTGACAACATCGAAGAGTACCGAAGCAAGGACGGCTATATCCGCAAAACCCTCGAGGCCTACATCCAATCGGAAGTGTCGAGCCTTCTGGCCGAAATCGACGAAGCGAAGGTTCCGGTCGAGAACCTTGACAAGCACAAAGCATTCAAGGCATACCTGGAAAAAACATTGGTTGACCTTTCCGCGACGCACGCCGGATACTTTTCAAAGGACAATACCGAAAAGGATGAAGCCATTGAAAAAGAGATCAATGAGATCTTGCACGACAAACAGTCCATGCTCGATTTGGAAAACCCCCGGCGTTTCATTTTCTCGAAATGGACTTTGCGCGAGGGCTGGGACAATCCGAATGTGTTCCAGATTTGCAAACTGCGGAGCAGTGGCAGTGAAATCTCGAAATTGCAGGAAGTTGGCCGCGGCTTGCGTTTGCCCGTCAACGAGTACGGAAACCGCGTCAAAGGTGAGCAGTTCTACCTGAACTACTTTGTCGATTTTACAGAGAACGACTTTGTGGACAAGTTGGTCCAAGAAATCAATGAGAAATCGGGATCGGTTTCCGTGGAAGCGAACTACGACAGCATCGAACCGTTAAAGAAAATCATTCTTCAAAAATATCCGGAACAATTTACAAACGAAAAAGAACTTTTGCGTTTTTTGGACAACAAGGAGATTATCGAAAGGGACAATAGCTTCCAAGAAGGAGGCTTAGCCCGTGTCAAAGAGCTCTTCCCGCTGATTTTTGAAGGTGTCCATTCGAACAAAGTTCGCAAAGCAAGCGATCCCAAGAAGAAAATTCTTGTCCGGACCGAAAAATACCAGGAACTACAACAGCTCTGGGAAAAGCTCAACGAGAAAGTCATCCTCGAGTACAAGTTTGAAAACGAGGTGAAGTTTCAAAATTTGTTCGCGGAGTTTCTCAAATCCCAAAAAAACAACTTCGCCCAGGAGCAAATCAACGAAAGGATCTCCAAGATTGAGTTCAACAGCCAGCAGGCCTTTGTCAGTGAGACGGAATCGATCTACAACCGCAAGACCGCGGCGATCACGACATTGAAATACAGCGAATTTCTGAAGCAGCTTTCTACAATCTTGAGCATCAACATGGTAAGTGCCCATCAAGCCATTGGGGATGCGGGAATAGACATCAACCGGCATTTGAACCAGGCGACACTTCGGGTGATCAAACAGGAATTCGACCATTTTCTCATGGCCAACGCGATCGACAGGTTCACGATCGAGTACAAGAATGTTTCTAACCAAATTCATCCCACCAAACTCACGAACGGCGAAGGAAATGTGCTGAATGAAATTTCTTCTTCGGATATTGGTGTTCTGTTTTCAGAAGAAGAAGTCGCGAAATCCTATTTGTTGGAAGGATTGTACTACGATTCGGATCTGGAAAGGGCCAACATCAAGGCAGAAATTGAGGAAGTTATCGTGTTCACCAAGATTCCCAAAAGCTCGATCAGGATTCCCGTCGCGGGTGGAAAGTCCTATTCGCCGGATTTCGCCTACGTCTTGAAATTCAGGGATGGTGGGCAGAAGCTGCATTTCATCGTCGAGACCAAAGATGTGAACAGCAAGGATGGGCTTCGCGATGAAGAACGCTTCAAAATCAAACATGCCGAGCAATTCTTCAACGGAAAACTGAAAATCGAATTCAAGACGCAGTTCTCCCACACCAAAATTCTCGATTTGATCAAGCAAATTCACGAAGGTTGAATGATCGCCCATCGCGCTTTTGCTAGGGTCCATGCTTTTGCGAATCGATCTTCACAACAACCACCACCCCATGACTGACGACAGCATCCTCATTGGCCAATCGCTCGCGGGCTTCCAGCTCGGCTGGCCTGTTTCTGTTTTGTTGGAGCGCATCGGGCAGTACGACGAGCGGGCCGACCTCGAAGGCTTCTACGTGCTGGCCAAGGGCGATTTCAAGTTTTGGATCGACGAGCCGAGCCAGACGCTCATGCAGATCGGCGCCGAAGGCGGTTTCCAGGGCAAGCTCGAAGGCAAGATCGGACTCGGTTCGACCCTGGAGGACGTGCGCGCCCACTTCGGCGACTGGAGCTCCGATTGGGATTGCTACCAAATCGCCGGCCGCGAGGGCTTCTGCTTCGAGCTTTCTGACGCCGAGCCGGGGGAGGCTTGGGTCGAGGAGGAGATGCCCATCCGCGCGCTCTACGTCTTCACGCCCGAAGAAGGCTGATAGCCAGCCGTTTAGCCGTCCATGCGCACGATCCGAGGCTGGAAGGTGCCCAGTATCTCGACCAGCTCGTCCTGCGCCTGCATCACCGCGCGGATGTCCTTGTAGGCGTGCGGGCCTTCGTCGGTGCCGCCGCCCAGCAGCACGACGCCCGCCTGCTCGAGCTCCTGGCGCAGGACGGCCGGGGCCATGCGCGCCTTCGCGTCCGCCCGCGACATCAGCCGTCCTGCCCCGTGCGAGGCCGAGTCCAGCGAGTCCGGGTGGCCTTTGCCCGCCACCAGGTAGGCGGGCGTGGACATGGAGCCGGGGATGATGCCCAGCGTTCCCTTGCCCGCCGGCGTGGCGCCCTTGCGGTGGACCACGAGCTCCTGCCCGCCGTGCTGTTCGAGCCAGGCGAAGTTGTGGTGGTTTTCGATAGTGGCCAAAGGCTTGATGCCCAGTGCCTTGGCAATGCGGCGGTGGATGTGCTGGTGGTTGGCCTGCGCGTAGTCGCCCGCTAGGCGCATGGCCTGCCAGTACATCTGGCCCTCTTCGCTGTCCAGGGCCAGCCAGGCCAGGTGCCGCGCCGCCTTCGGCAGGGCCACGAGCTGGGCCGCGAGGCTGGTGAAGTGCTGGGCGATGCTGGCTCCCAGGCCCCTAGAGCCGGAGTGCGAGAGCAGGCCCACGTATTGCCCCGCCGCCAGCCCCGGCAGGTGCGGGCTTTCGACCAGGTGGACATTCCCGAACTCGACGAAGTGGTTGCCCGAGCCGGAGCTGCCGATTTGCCGCGCGGCTTTCTTGTGGTGCTTCTTCAGGATGGGAAGCTCTTGAAAGAGAGCGCTTTCGAGCACTGGGTCGTCGAACGGCTTGTCGAACTCGCCCTCCAGGCCGAAGCGGGTGTTGTCTTGCAAGATGCGCGCGAGCTGCTGCTTGTGTCTGGAAATGTGGTTGGCGGGAAGCTCAAACAGCGACAGGTGCATCCTACACCCAATGTCAACGCCAACGGCATAGGGGATGACGACGCCCGAAGTCGCCAGGACGCCGCCGATGGGCAAGCCGTATCCGACGTGCGCGTCGGGCATCAGGGCGCCCGCCTTCGCGACGGGCAGGCGCATGGCTTCGCGCATCTGCTCAAAGGCCGCCTGCTGGATATGCTGGCGGCCGAAAGCGCGGAAGGGTAGGGGGCTTCCCAGTTCAATTTCTTGGGAATCAAGAATTTGGCCGCTTTCGGCGAGCAAGGCTTTGGCCAATGGCGCCAGGCGCTGGTGCTCGATGAAGCGGGCCGGGTCGCGCAGCAGCTCGCCCAGGAGGGCGATTTTGCTCGCCAGGTCTGTGGCGGGCAACGCGTTGGCCAGGTTGGTGGCCAAGGCCCTGGTCTTGGCGCTGGGGAAATTGAGCTGGGCCAGGTGCTTTTCCCGAAGCTTTTGGGAAGACTTCATGGCTTGGTAGGGGGATTTCAAGAAAACACCCGCGCCGGTGGGGGCGCGGGTGCGGAAAAAAGTTGAACCGAAAACTTGATGACAACCTCCGTCTTTCAGGACAAGGACTAAGACACTTCGAGAAAAAGACCTTGAGAAAAGACGTAATCTGACAAAAAAGGTACTTGACTAGAAACAAAAGCGGACCAAAAAGCGAAATTCTCAAAACCAAAAGGTAAGAAAACTAAGAAGGGCACTGAAGTCTCTGACAAAAAAACCTTGACAAGTTTCGGTAGAGCGGAGGTTCAAACTGAAATCACAAGCAAGATAAGAAGTATTTATGAGAAAGTCAATAGGGGGAGCGATTTTTTTTCAAAAAAAGTGATTTTTTTTTCGTGGGCATGAGCCCATCGTCGGGCGAGAGGGGCCAAGGGTGCTAGGCTTAGATTTGAACCGCTTGTTTATCAATCGTTTGCGCTCGGGCTTGCCTAAGGCGGCGGATCGTCGGTTCACGGCCGAGCATTGACAACTGGCCCGGCGGAAAGCGCGTTTGGCAGGAATTGGCTTTGGGGCGGGGGCAATCCGGCCTATGTTTGCATCAAGTTCAAACGATGGGACTGCCCGAGGGGGCGCCCCGAGAACTTAAAAGACAGAAAAGGCGCGCCAGCCCTTCGGCAAGAGCGGCCTTGCATTTTTCACCTTAACAAAAGAACACACCATGAAAAAGTCAATTTTTTCACTCGCCACCTTCCTTTTCCTGACCGGATTGTCCAGCTTTTCCTTTGGCCAGAGCGCCATTGAGGCCAGCTTCGTGAAGCGCGCCGAGAACGAGGTCAGCCTGCGCATCGTCAAACCCGCGGCCACCGAGCTGCGCCTGCTGGTGCTCGACCAGAACGGCAACATCGTCCACCGCGGCCTTGTGGGCACCGGCGCCAAGCTGCGCCTGCGCCTCGACCTTTCGCACCTGCGCCCTGGCAACTACACCTACCAGATTTTCGATGGGCAAGAATTGATTGGAGAGAGCCTGATTACCAAGAGCTTGGACAATGTCATCGAAGTGGCCGAGGTGCAGAGCAACATCCTTTCGACGGGCGAAGACCTGGCGCAGGTGCTGGTCCGCAAGCCGGTGGGCGAAGTGGTGACGGTTTCCGTGACCAGCCAAGATGGCCAAGTGCTGCACGTCCGCCGCTTGGGCCGTGGCCAGACCCACTACCGCTTGGGCTACGACCTGAGCGCCCTGGCCGAGCAGAGCTGTTCCATCGAGGTTCGCCAAAATGGGGATTTGCTCAACCAGGCCTACTTCGCCCACGAGGCGCCCAACGTTGAGAAATAAGCCCTTTTTACTACCCTACCCGTGATTTGTTGTTTCGTGTTTGACCTGTTAGGCTTGCCAGATTCCTTTGGCAAGCCTAATTTTTCATCTTTTTAGCATTCAATGTGTTGTTTTTGCTTGGGTTTTTGGGACTTTGCAGGCAAACCTTAACTTTGTAAAAAAACGTCATGTACCGCTCTACCTTCAAAAACAAGTGGGTTCGCAGATTGGTCATCTTCATGGCTGGGCTGGCGCTCAAGGGCGGCTTCGACGTGGTGTTCATGCTGCTGCTCAAGAATTACGACGACTGGTTCCTCCACAAGTACGTTCTGGTGGCCTTGCTGGTGGTTGTGGTGGGCGAGCTGCTGCGCAAGTTCGACACGAAGCTGGACCGGGTCATGCCCTGGGAAGGCGGCCCGCGCCGGCGCATCGCCTTTCAGTTGACGGTCAGCCTTCTGCTTTCGGTTTCGATTTTTGGTCTGGCGCGGGTCGGCTACATGTACTTGTTCGCAGACAACTTCCTGCTGGTCCTTTTTCATGAGGTGATAGCGGCTTCCTATGTCGTGGTCTCGACTTTTTTCTTCGTGCTGATGGATATGGGGCTGTTCTTCATGAAGCGGTGGCGGCATTCGCTGGCGGAGCTGGAGCGCTTCCGCACCGAGAAGGCCGAGTTCCACCTGGAGATGCTGCGGTCGCAGGTCAATCCGCATTTCTTGTTCAACAGCCTGAACACCCTGGCCTCGCTGGTCCATGCCGACCCCAACCTGGCGGGCGACTTCGTGCGCTCGCTTTCGAGCTTCTACCGCTACATCCTGGACCAGCGGAAGAACAACACGGTGAAGCTGAGCCAGGAGCTGGAGGCCATCGACGCCTATGTTTACATCCAGGAGACCCGCTTCCAGCACAACGTGCGCTTCCGCGTCTCCATCGACCTGCACCTGCTCGACAAGCGCATCGCCCCCATGACCTTGCAAATGTTGATAGAGAACTCCATCAAGCACAATGTCGTCTCGCGCAAAAAGAACCTCCACATCGAAATCTACAACGAGGGGGATCTTTACATCACCGTCCGCAACAATTTGCAACTCAAAAAGCAGAAGGAGTACTCGTCTGGCATCGGCCTCGAGAACATCCGCAGCCGGTACGCCTTCGTCACGGAACTGCCGGTGAAAGTCGAGCATACCGATGAGTTTTTCACTGTCAGCGTCCCGCTTCTGGATGCCGAGCTGGCCGAGGCCGTGGATGAGCAAGACAACCCCACTTCCAACCCCAACACCCTAGAACATGAGAATACTCATCATTGAAGACGAGCCTTTCGCCCAGGCCGAGCTGATGCGACTGCTGGCCAAGGTAGAGCCGGAGGTCAAGATCCTCGACTGCCTCGACACCGTCGAGGACAGCGTGGACTGGCTCGAAGCGAACGACTCTCCGGACCTGATTTTCATGGACATACAACTGGCCGACGGAAAGAGCTTCGAGATTTTTGAGCAGACCAAGGTCAGCGCGCCCATCATCTTCACGACGGCCTACGACAACTACGCCCTCGAGGCCTTCAAGGTCAACACCATCGGCTACCTGCTCAAGCCCGTCAAGGAAGCCGAGCTCAAGGCGGCCATGGACAAGCTCAAGAACATGCGCAGCAGCCTGGGCGGAAAGGCCGGGGATTTGCTCGACGAGCAGAAGCTCGAGAAGCTGCTCAAGCTCTCGGAGAAGCCCGAGTACAAGACCCGCTTCATCGCCAAGGTGGGCGACCGCATCGAGAGCATCAGCCTCGCGGAGATCGCCTATTTCTACGCCGAGGACAACGAGGTCTTCCTGGTCCGGGCCGACGCCAAGCGCTTCATCATCGAATACACGCTCGAACAGTTGGGCAACCTCTTGGATCCCAAGCTGTTCTTCCGCATCAACCGCAGCTTCCTCATCAAGATTGATTCCATCGCCAAGGTGAGCAAGTACTTCAACAGCAGGCTCTTGCTGGAGCTAAAGCCCAAGACCGAGCAGGAGACGATCATCAGCCGGGCAAAAGTCTCGGCCTTTTTGGAATGGATGGATGGTTAGCCAGAATTGCCTCGCCGTGGTCTTGTTTTCCACTTCGCCATTTCCATAAAGTTGATTGTCATGTCAATAGCGAATTTTCACAACTTTTACAACACGCTATACTGGCTGGTCTCTGTCCTTTTCTTGCAGTCTTGCCACGAGGTTGTGGTCGTGTTGGATGAGCTGCCAGCCAACACGCCCCAGAACGCCAGCCTCTACCTGGCGGGCAATTTCAACGACTGGGATCCCGGCGACCCGCGCTACCGTTTCGAAAAGGGAGCCGACAACCGCTGGACGCTCCGCCTGCCCAAGGCCATCGGCGAGCTGCAGTGCAAGGTCTCCCGCGGCGACTGGACCACCGTGGAGGCCAACCCCTGCGGACATTCCATTGATAACCATGCCTTTCGGTATGGTTCGGCGGATACGGTTTACCTCCGCGTCGCATCGTGGAGCGACCTGGAGCCTACGACCTGCGGCAGTGTCACGATCCTGGTGGACGACTTGCCCGCGAACACGCCGCTGAACCAGAACCTGTACCTTTCCGGGGCTTTCAACTCCTGGGATCCAGGCGATGAGCGCTTCCGCCTCAAGCGCGATTCGAGCGGAAGGCATTCCATCACCCTGCGGCAAGACCACGGCCAGGCCATCGAGTTCAAGTTCACCCGGGGCAACTGGCCCACCGTAGAGGTGGACCGATTCGGGCACCAGATCTCGAATCGACGCTTCGTGTTTGGCCAGGACGATACCTTGAGGGTCAAAATTGAGAATTGGGAGGATTTGGCAGAACCCCAGAACAACCGGGTTACCATCATCCTCAGGCGAATACCCCCGAATACCCCGAAGACGGACAAGATTTTCCTGACCGGGGATTTCAATGGCTGGTATCCCCGAGACATCAACACCAGCATGGCGCCAGACCGCGATGGGAATTTTTCCATCACATTGCCCAAAAACAAGAACGAAATCGCCTACCTGTTTTGCCGAGGTTCGGCCGAATCGTTGGAGGCTGGCCTCGATGGGAATCGGCGGCTGGCCCGCGTGTGCGATTTCAGCCACGACACGGTCTGGGTCGAGATAGACTCGTGGGTGGACATGCCCATTCTGCAAGACAACAAGTAGCCCGGCCCCGGCGGGGCGCATTTCGCCTTGCCGTTGTTTGCTTATGAGCCGCTTTTTCTTGATTTTCATCCTGGCAGATGTCCCATCCGGCTTTTTCATGTTTTGCCGCCTCATGCTTTGCTTTGTGGTCGATTGGCTTTTTTACTCAAAGATTTTTGATAATTTAGGAGGACACAATAAATTGGTTTTTGCATAAATTATTGAAAATGAATATTTTGCCATGAGGAAGAGTTTTTTTTCTGCGCGAATCGGGCTTTTTGGCGTCTTGATGGTTTGGTTTTCATCGCTTGGGATGGGCCAGGGCCAGGTCAACGTGTTCGGGGCGCCGCTGGTGCGCACTTACCAGCCGGAGGAGTACCAGGGCACGCCGGAGAACTTCTCGGCGGTGCAAAGCGCCTCGGGGCTGATGTATTTCGCGAACAACGGCTACATCCTGGAGTTCGACGGCTCTACCTGGCGGAAGATCTTCGTGGATCCGGACTGGGTGGTCTCGAGCCTGGCCATTGACAGCCTGGGCACGATCTACGCCAGCGCGGGCAGCCAGTTCGGCTACCTGGCGCCCGACCGATTCGGCAGGCTGGAGTACCACTCGCTCTCGGACGGCCTCAACTTGGCCGACCCGCAGGTGGATGGCGTGGGCAAGGTCTTCGCCGTGGGCGGCGGCGTCTATTTCCAGACCAGCCGCACGGTGGTGCATTACCCGAGCCTGCCAGTCCTCTCGGGCCAGGTGCGCGAGACGAACGTGGCGCTGGTCCCCACCGAGACGCTGTTCACGAACATCTACGCCGTGGGCGGGCGGATCTTCGTCCATGAGCGCGACAAGGGCCTCTCGGAGCTGGTCGAAGGCAAGCTGGTGCCCCTGATCCGGGGCGTGAACTTCATCGAGCGCGAGACCGTGGCCATGCTGCCCTTCAAGTCGCACCAGCACATCCTTTGCACGGCTGAGGAGGGAATGTTCTACTACACCGACAAGATCGGCTTTGGGCACTTCCACACCGAGTCGAACGACTTCGACGACTTCTTCGCGCTCCAGGCCACGGCCCTGCCCGACGCCTACGTGCTTTCGACCATCAACCGGGGCACCATCGTGATAACCAAGGAGATGGTCAACCAGAAGCGCCGCGTCATGGAAAGCTACGGCCGCGAGGCGGGCCTGCCCTCGGAGCAGATCAACCACATCTACAACAACCAGCAGTACGACCCGCGTCTGCTCTGGCTCTCGTCGCAGTACGGCATCTCGCGCACGCGGATCTACTCGCCCCTGCGCAAGGTCAACGAGGCCAACGCCGTCAAGGACGTGATCCTGGACCTGCACCGCTTCAAGGGGCAGATGTTCGTGCGCACCCTGGGCGAGATCTACTTCGCCAAGGACACCCTCCAGTCCTTCGCCTTCGAGCGGGTGCGCCACATCCGCGACAACGTCGGCTGGTTCGAGATGCGCATGACCCGCGAGGAGCAGGTCAAGGTGGGGCGCCGGATGCAGACCCGCCTAGTCGCGGGCGACTACATGGTGGCCGGCACACGGCAGGGCCTCTGGGCTTTCGATGGCCAGGGCGTTGCCGAGCAGGTCAAGATGGATTACCAGCGCCGCGACGATCGCGTCGTGGCCACCAACGCCTATTACGAGCCTTACGAGGTCTCCGCGGTGCTGCGTTCGCAGGCGCGCCCCGGCTGGGTCTTCGTCGGGCTGAAGGACGGCCTGGCCCTGCTGGTCCACCAGAACGGCAAGTGGTTCGACTACGGCCGCCTGCCCGAGATCGACCAGCCAGTCAACGACTTGGCCGAGGATTCGCTGGGCAACCTGTGGATGAGCTTCCACAACCAGGGCGCCAAGGCCATCGAGTTCGCCCGGCTGGGGCAGATGAAGTTCGGCCGCGCCCGCAACGACAGCATCGCCTTCGAGGTGCCCGACTCGTTGGTGGTGCGGGATTACGGCCCGGCCAACAACTTGCCGCCCATGCTGGCCGACGGCCTGCTCAGCCTTGAGGGGCGGCTGGTCTTCTCGACGCTCCGCGGCTTGTTCCGGCTGGGCGCCGACGGAATGTTCGAGCCCGAGGACGCCTTCGGGTTGGACGAGCGGACGCGGGTGCTGGGCCTGTTCGAGGACGGCAAGGGCGAAGTCTGGCTCACCGCCCGCGACGCCTTCCGCACCGAGCTGTTCCACTACGTCCGCACGGCGGAGGGGCGCTACGAGCTTGACGAACAGAGCCTTCGCTCATTGCCCGAGATGACCGTCCAGGCCGTCCACCCCGACAACGACAGCATCATCTGGATCAGCGGCACCGCAGGGCTTTTCACCTACAACAACCAGAAGAAGCGGGAAACGCCCAAGTTTTTCAACACCCTGATCCGCAAAGTTACCTTCGGGGCCGACTCGGTGCTGTTCTGGGGAACCGCCTACCACGGCCAGGCCTTGGCCTATGCCCAGGTCGCGGGCCAGCGGCCGGAGCTCCAGCACAAGCAGAACAGCATCAAGTTCGAGTTCGCCGCGCCTTTCTTCGACAACGAGGACAAGCTCGAGTACAGCTTCCGGCTGGAGGGCTACAACGCCGACTGGTCGCCCTGGACGCCCGAGACCCAGGTGCAGTTCACCAACCTCGACAAGGGCGACTACCGCTTCCTGGTCAAGGCCCGCAACATCTACGGCGACCAGAGCACGGTGGCCACCTACGACTTCCACATCCTGACGCCCTGGTACGAGCAATGGTGGTTCTACGTGGCCGAGGTCGGCAGCTTCTTGCTGCTGCTTTTGCTGGCCATCGTGCTGAACCGCAAGCGCAAGGCCAACATGCTGACCTCGATCCTGACGATGGTAACGGTTACGGCCATCTTCAAGCTGCTGGGCGCGCTGGTCTTGGGGCCGATTGTCCGCCGGGTAACTGGCCAGATATTCTTCTTCCAGATCTTGGGAGACACCATCGTCGGGGCCTTGCTCTTCCCGACCTGGTCTATCCTGACGCGGCTCATCGAGAAGGGCACGATCAAGGAGCAGAAGGCACAAGCGGATGCCAAGGCCGCGGAACTGGAAAAAAGCTGATGCGGGCTACGTTCCGCGAAAGGCCCTCGCCGCGCCTTGGGGCAGGGTGGGGGCCTTTCTTTTTTGCGGAATGCCTACCGCCCAGGCCGATTTGCTGGTTTGTGCGTTTTGGCCCATCTTTGCCCCACTAAATTTAACCCTCACGCCATGATGCTTTTGTCGGTAGTCTGGGACGCGGATCCCACCATGCTGGAAATTGGCCCGGTAACCATCCGATGGTACGGCCTGCTTTTCGCCACTGCTTTCGTGGTGGGCCTGCTGATCTTGCAGCGGATCATCAAGGAGGAGAACGCTCCTGAAACCTGGTCCGACACGGCCTTCATCTACATGATCGTCGGCACGGTCTTGGGCGCGCGGCTCGGCCATTGCCTTTTCTACGAGCCGGCCTACTACCTTGCCAATCCGGTCGAGATGCTGAAGATCTGGCGCGGAGGGCTGGCCAGCCATGGCGCGGCCGTGGGCATTCCAGTTGCGTTGTGGCTCTTTTCGCGCAATGTTACCAAGATGCCTTTCCTTTGGATCATGGACCGCATGTCGCCGCAGATCGCCCTCGCGGGGCTGTTCATCCGCACGGGAAACCTGATGAACAGCGAGATCTACGGCCACCAGACCGACCTGCCCTGGGGCTTCGTCTTCGTGCGCGACGGCCAGACCCTGCCCATGCACCCCACGCAGTTGTACGAGGCCATCCTCTACACCTTTTCCGCCGCCTTGCTGCTCTACATCTATTTCCGCACCGAGCGCAAGCACCAGTTGGGCTACCTTTTCGGCTGGTTCACCATCACCTCATTCGGCGGGCGCTTCCTGATCGAGTTCGTCAAGAACGACCAGGCCAACTTCGAGGCGGGCATGTTCCTGAACATGGGGCAGTTGCTCAGCATTCCGCTCATCCTCATCGGCATCTACCTGGTAGCGCGCAAGCAGGCCATCCAGCGGCTAGAGCCGCCCAAGTGGAAGCCGGTGGCCAAGAAGTGAACCGATCTCGGTACCGCTCCGGTATTTTTCCAACATCAACCATTATGAAAAAAGTAGCCATCATCGGCGGCGGCAATCTTGGCGCCTCCATTGCCCAAGGCCTGGCCAAAAGCGGCTGGACCACGGCCGAGAACATCATCGTAACACGGCGCCACCTCGACCGCCTGGCCGGCTTGTCCGCGCAAGGTTTCCGCGTGGGCGACGACAACCTCCTGGCCGTCCGCGAGAGCCAGTGGATCGTGCTGGCCGTCAAGCCCTGGCAGGTGCTGGAGGTCATTCGCGAACTCGTGCCCGTGCTAGTACCGGGCGAGCATCGGCTGATTTCGGTGGTAACGGGCATCACCATCGCCCAGATGCGGGAAGCCTGCGGGCCAGGAGTGCCCTTGTTCCGTGCCATGCCCAACACGGCCATCGCCATCCAGGAATCCATGACCTGCGTGGCGGCCGACAAGGCCAGTGGCGCCGACCGCGACCTGGTGCTCTCGCTGTTCCAGGAGCTGGGCGAGGCCATCCTGATCGACGAGGCCCTGATGGACGCCGCCACGGTGCTGGGCGCCTGCGGCATCGCCTACGCCCTGCGCTACATCCGCGCCTCCTCGCAAGGCGGCATCCAGATCGGCTTCGATTCGGACACGGCCCAGCTCATCGCCTCGCAGACGGTCAAAGGGGCCGCGGCCCTGCTCATGGCCAACGGCCAGCACCCCGAGCACGAGATCGACAAGGTTACCACGCCCAAGGGCTGCACCATCGCGGGCCTCAACGAGATGGAGCACGAGGGCTTCAGCTCTTCGCTCATCAAGGGCATCCTGACTTCCTTCAAGCAGATCTAGCCTCAAGTCCGCGGCGGGAATCCGCCTTTGAGCAAGGCGGACAGGGCCTCGGGCAGCAGCTCGGCCGGCCGGCCCAGCGAGGCTTTCAGGCCGAAGCGCTCACTGAGCGAGAGCACGGCCATGCCTTGGGGCGCGGCGCCTGCCAGGGCCTGGCCGCAGATGACGGCCATCGGCTTGCCCATGGCGCTGGCCCATTCCCAAAGCCGCCCGACCAGCTTCCCCTCGAAGGAGCTTCGGTCGAGCTGGCCTTCGGTGGCGATCAGGGCGTCGGCCTTTTGGAGGCGATCGCGCAAGGCGAAGGCATCGGCCAGCAGGTCGAAGCCCGAGCGGAGCGGGGCGTCGAGGAAGCTGGCCATGGCCCAGCCGATTCCGCCCGCGGCTCCGGCGCCCGGGGTCAGGCCGTGGTCGATGCCCGATTGCTGTGCCCAGATCTGGGCGATCCGCCGCGAGCCGGCTTCTAGCCGTTCCACCGTTTCGGGCGTGGCTCCCTTCTGTGGGGCGAAGAGCCGTGCGGCGCCCTTGGGGCCGAGCAGGGGGCTGCGCACGTCGGTGGCCGCGACAACGCGCGCCCGCAAGGGCCGCGCCGGGGGCCGGATGGTTTCCACCAGCCCGAGGTTCTCGCCCAGCGGTTCCAGCGCGCGGCCCTGCCGGTCGAGGAAGCGGAAGCCGAGGGCGGAGGCCATGCCCATGCCGAGGTCGTGGCTGGCACTGCCGCCGAGGCCTGCGACGATCGTGGCGAACCCGCGCCGGTCCAGCGCCGCGAGGGCTTGGCCCAGGCCGTAGGAGGAGCGCTTTTCGGGCTGCCGATCTTCGGGGGCGAGCTCCGCCAGGCCGCAAATCTGGGCCAGCTCGAGGTAGGCTGTCGGGCCGAGGGCCAGCCAGGGGGCGTCTTTTTCGCGGCCCAGGGCATCGCGGGCGGGCACCTTTCCCAGCGTGGCTCCCCGCAGGTCGGAAAGGCTGTCGAGGAATCCGTCGCCGCCGTCGGCCAGCGCGAGGGCGTCGGCCTCGATGCCCAGGCGGTGGCAGGCCCAGGCCAGGGCTTCGACGACTTGCTCGGCCGTCAGCGAGCCTTTGAACTTGTCGGCGCAAATCAGCAGTTTCATGGCGTTGGTTGGTTTGGGGTGCTGGACGAAAGCTGGATTCCAAGGCCTTGCGGGTTGGTGAGGCCGCGCGCGCAGGGTCAAATCCGTCCGAGGATGTCGCTTTCTTCGAGCTGGGTTTGGAAGGGCAGTTGGAAGGCCACGCGGGTGCCTTTGCCTTCGGCGGAGCGGATGCGCAGGCTTCCGCCCATGAGCTCGACCAGGCGCTTGGTGATGGAGAGGCCCAGGCCCGTGCCGCCGAAGTCGCGCGAGAATGAGATCTGGATCTGCCGGAAGGGCGAGAAGGCAAGCTCCTGGTTGGCGGCCGACATGCCGATTCCGGTATCTTCGACGAAGAAGAGCAGGTTGTGCTCGTCCTGCAGCTTGACACCGAACTTGATTTGGCCTTTTTCGGTGAACTTGATGGCGTTGTCGAGCAGGTTGTAGAGGATTTGCTCCAGCCGTGCCTTGTCGGTGACGAGCCGCTCGCCCGAGAGCTCTTTGTCGAACTCGAGTTGCAGCACGAGCTCGGGCTTGGCCTTCTTGGCGAGTCTCTTTTCGAGGGTGGCCAGGCGCTCCCTCAGGCATTCGTAGAGGTCGAAGTCGGTCTTGAAGATCTCGAGCTGGTTGGTCTCGAGCTTTGAAATGTCCACGATGTCGTTGATGACGCGTAGGAGCTGGTCGGTGTTGGAGGTGATGATGTTGACGTACTTCTGCCGGCTTTCGTCGGTGAGGCCGGGGTAGTTGAGCAGGGAGGAGAACCCGTTGATGGCGTTGATGGGAGTTCGGATTTCGTGTGAGATGTTGGCCAGGAAGGCAGTTTTGAGCCTTTCGGACTGCTCGGCCTTCTCCTTGGCGAGCATGAGGTCCTTGGTCTGCTCGTCCACAAGCTGTTGCAAGTGGTGCTGGTAGCGGTGCAGCTCGTTGTTCTGGGCCTCGATTTCCTCTTTTTGCTGGAGGATTTCCTCCTTTTGGTAGGCCAGTTCGGCGTTGTCGCGTTTCTTGACGGCGATGAAGTAGGCCAGGAGGAGGATGATGGCCAGGGCCAGCAGGAGAATGATGCCGGCATAGATCTTCCAGAGCCGGTCGCGTTCGGCCTTCTCTTCCATCTCTCGCCGGAGCTGCTCTTTCTCAAGTTCGATTTCCTTGATTTTCTGGCCCATGACGAACTGGGTGTTCAGGCGGGTGGCGTTGTCGAGCACCTCGCGGTTGATGAGGCTGTCCGTGAGGGCCTTGAGCCTTTCGGAGTACTCGTAGGCGAGTTTGAAGTCGCCCTTCTGGGCGTTGATTGTCTTGAGATGGTTGAGGGCGTTTTCGATGACGTTGACATGGTGGATGCTGTCGCCGATGCGGAGCGCTTCGAGGTAGTTGCGCCTGGCCTCTTGCAGCTCGCCTTTGACAAGGTGTATGGCTCCGAGTTGGGCGATCGCCTCGGCCAGCGCGACGGGGGTGTTGACTTGCCGGGCCATCTGCTGGGCGTATTCTGCCTGGAGGGCGGCCTTGTCGAGGGCGCCCATCTCGATGGAAATGGTCGAGAGTTTGACGAAATCGCTCAGCACCCCGCTGGAATCGCCGGCCTGCCGGTGGTGTCGCAAGGCTTTGCGGAAGTTCTCCTCGGCATCCACGAAGAGCTTTTGTTCGTACAGGATCAGGGCGATGTTGTGGTAGTTCGAGCCGAGCTGCGGGTTGACCTCCGGGGCGGCGAGGTTGATGTCGAGGGCCTTCTTGTAGCTGTCGAGGGCTTCGTCGTATTGCCTCAACTGGTAGTAGCTGTTGCCCAGGTTGTTGAGCACCCCGGCCATCTGGTCGCGGCTTCCGGCCCTCTCGTGCATCTCCAGGGCCTTGAAGTAATACTCCAGGGCGAGCTTGTTGTTGCCTTGCAGGTTGAAGACCAGGCCCATGTTCGAGTAGTTTTTGGCGGCCAGGGGCAAGTTGCCAATCTGCTCGTACAACTCGGCCGATTGGGAGAAGTTGCGAAAGGCGTTGGGATAGTCGTTGTCGATGCGGCCATAGATCAGGCCCAGCAGGTTGTGGCTACGGGCCATGCCCAGTTCGTAGCCTTTCTGCTCGCTGATCGAAAGGGCCTGCGAGGCCAGGTCGAAGCTGCGCTTTTTGTCGCTGGCGTAGATTTCCAGGCCCAGGCTGACCATCAGGTTCGCCTTCGCGGTGTCGTCTTGGGCCACGGCCAGCAGCCTTTCCAAGCTGTCGAGGCGCGGGTTCTGTGCCCAGAGGCAGGAAGGCCCCAGGAAGGCCAGCAGCGCCAGCAACACTAGCGTTCGGAAGGCGTTTTTCATGGCTGTGGTGGGTTTCTTGCGGAAAAGTATGGGTCAAGAAATTGATTGCCAGATGATTGAACAATTACAAAACGCAATGATGTCCTATTTTCGCACGCAAGCATTCCAAAAATAGCAAAAAATGAAAAGGATTAGCCTCTTGTGAAGGCCCTAAGTTGGAAATCATGCCGCGAATGGGCATTTCGGGCAGGGCAACGCGGGCCTTCCGAAACGATTGGGAACAGGCAAGACTGCCTTTGGTCGGTTTTTTTTTCCAATATTCGCGACCAGCACCAACCCAACCCAATCCGAACCCCAATGTTCAAACAGCGTACTCCATTCCTCATCCTCCTGGGCTTCCTCGCCGTGGCCCTCTCGGGCTCGCCCGCGCTCGCCCAGCGTGCCATCAGCCTGCAAAACGTCTGGCGAGAGTGGTTGTTTTACCCCAACACCGTCCGGGGAATCAGCTCAATGGCCGACGGCGAGCACTACACCACCCTCGAGCAGGGCCGGATCATCAAGTACCGCTACCGCGACGGAGCCGCCGTCGAGACCCTCTTTTCGGCCAACAACCATCCCGGAATCGGCGAGATTGACGCGTATGCCCTAAGCCCCGACGAGAAATACTTGCTGCTGACCACCAACCGGTTGGACATCTACCGGCATTCCTTCACCGCCGATTTCATGCTCTACCAGCTCGACGACAAGACGCTCCGCCCGCTTTCCGAAAACGGCGCCCAGCAACTGGCGACTTTCTCCCCAACTTCGGACAAGTTAGCCTTCGTGCGTGCCAACAATCTCTTTGTCAAGGACTTGACCACGGGCCAAGAAAAGCAGATCACCACCGATGGCGTTTTCAACGAAATCATCAACGGAGCCCCAGACTGGGTCTATGAAGAGGAGTTCGGCTTCTCGAAGGCCTTCGAGTGGGCCCCCGATGGCAGCCGCATCGCCTACTACCGCTTCGACGAGAGCCAGGTCAAGCAGTTCAACATGACCATGTACAGCGGCCTCTACCCCGAGTGGTACCGCTTCAAATATCCCAAGGCTGGGGAGCGAAACGCCACCGTCGAGCTCTACGTCCACGAGCTGGCCAGCGGCCGGCGCCAGGCCATTGACCTGGGCACCGAGCCCGACCAGTACATCCCCCGCATACGCTGGACCCGCGACCCGCAGACCCTCAGCTTCATCCGCCTCAACCGCCTGCAAAACAAGTGGGAGCTGCTCCTGGCCAACGCCGCCGATGGCCGTTCGCGGGTCGCCCTGGCCGAGGAGGATCCCCGCTACGTCGAGGTCAACGACGACCTGACCTTCCTGCCCGACGGAAAGCACTTCGTCCTGACCAGCGAGCGCGACGGCCACAACCACATCTACCTGCACAGTCTCGACGGAAACCTTGTCGCGCAGATCACCGAAGGCGATTGGGACGTTACCCAATTCCTGGGCTACAATCCTGATAATGAGCAAGTCTATTACCAGTCCGCCGAAGAGTCGCCCTTGCGCCGGGGCGTCTATTCCATCCGACTCAATGGCAAAAACAAGAAACTGCTCACCCCAAAACAGGGAACCAACAGCGTGGAGTTCAGCCAGAATTTCCGCTATTTCATCAACACCTACTCGGCCGCCAACGTTCCCACCGAGGTTACGCTACACGAGGGCGAGGGCAAGCTCATCCGCGAGCTGGAAATGAACAGCCAACTCAAGAACACCGCCGAGTTCTTTGGCTTCAGCCGCAAGGAGTTCATCCAGATTCCCAACCGCGACGGCCTGGCGCTCAACGCCTGGGTCATCAAGCCCCCTGACTTTGACCCCCAGAAGCAGTACCCTGTTTTCATGTACGTCTATGGCGGCCCCGGCTCGCAGACCGTCCTCGACAGTTGGGATTGGCGCCTGGGCTGGTTCCAACTGCTCGCCCAACAAGGTTACATCGTCGTCTCGGTCGATAACCGCGGAACGGGTGCCCGCGGTACCGAGTTCAAGAAAATGACCTACGGGCAGTTGGGCAAATACGAGACCCAAGACCAGATCGACGCCGCCCGCTGGCTGGCCGACCAGGACTGGGTCGATGCCAAGCGCATCGGCATATTTGGCTGGAGCTATGGAGGTTACATGTCCACGCTCTGCCTGGCCCAAGGCGCCGACGTCTTCGCGATGGCCATTGCCGTGGCGCCCGTTACCAACTGGCGCTTCTACGACAGCATCTACACCGAGCGCTACATGGGCTTGCCCCAGGACAACGCCAGCGGCTACGACAACAACTCGCCCATCCACCATGTCGGCAAAATCAAAGGCAAGTTCTTGCTCGTGCATGGCAGTGCCGACGACAACGTGCACATGCAAAACACGATGGAAATGGTCACGGAGCTGGTCGAGGAGGGCGTCCAGTTCGACATGATGATCTACCCCGACAAAAACCACTCGATTTCGGGGACCAACACCACCCTCCACATCCACCAGAAGTTGACCCAGTTCATTTTCGACAACCTCTGAAAACGTAGGCCCCGCGCCTGAAAACCATCGACATGAAAAAAACAATCCTCCTGCTGGCCATGCTCGCGCTGGGCATGGCCAGTTTCGCCCAAGACCGACACTACGACGAGCTGGCCCGCTTCTTGGCGGGTTTGCCCCAACGCGAGGGCAGTCCGCTCAAACCCTTGGAAGCCAGCCCCATGTGGCAAACCCACCAGCAGGCATACGACCAGATTTACGCCAAGGTAGAAGCCGAGCGGCTGCCGCCCATCCGGGCCTTCGTGCAGACCGAACTGGCCCAGATGAACCAGACGGCGCGCACGGTCTTCTATCCGTTCAGCGGGCCGGACTTCATGCACGCCGACCTCTTCTTCCCCCAGGCCCAGACCTTTTTCCTGATGGGCCTCGAGCGCGTCGGCAGCCTGCCCAAGGTCGAGGAGCTTTCTCAAAACAGCCTTAGGACTTTCCTCGAGGCCTTGCGTGTTTCTACGGAAACACTCTACCAATGGGGCTACCTTATCACAAGCTACATGAGCCGCGACTTCAACCGCAGCATGGAGCTTCGGGGCGTCATTCCCGTCATTATGGTCTTCATGGCCCGCGGCGGATACCAGGTCGAGCGGGTCGAAAAGTTCACTCTGGACAAGGACGGAAACAAGATTCCCTCGAATCCGGCCCTCGACAAAGACGATCCCAAGGACAATTACATCTCTGGAGCCTACTTCGAGTACAGAAAACCTGGCGAGCAGCAGATTCGCAAGCTCTATTACTTCTCGCACGACATCTCGAACCAGAAGCTGGCCGAGACGCACGAGTTCATGAAGTTCATGTCAAAATTCGACATTGATGCCAGCTACTTCAAGGCAGCGGCCTACTACTGCCGCTGGATGACCGACATACGAAACCTCGCCCTGCGCGAATCGGAATACATTTTCCAGTCCGATTGCGGCATCGACTACAAGCACTTCAAGCCCGAGGAGTGGGAGCTGACCCTCTACGGAAAGTACGAAAATCCCATCTCGCAGTTCGACTACGCCAACCAGCCCGACCTCAAGGCCGCCTACCAGCGTCCCGGCGTCCGGCCACTCGGCTTCGGCATCGACTACGGATTCCGCATCGACCAGACCAATTTGCAACTGGCCCACCGAAAACCTTGATCCCCACGATCCGACACCGCCTTTTTTTGCTATTTTTGAGGGAAACTCAGGTCCGAAAAACCTAAAGCGCGCAATCATGGCCAAAACCTTCGCCATCATCAACAACAAGGGAGGCACCGGAAAGACCACCACCGTGGCCAACCTCGGAGCCGCCCTGGCCCGCCTAGGCCGACGCGTTTTGCTGGTGGACCTCGACAGCCAGTGCAACCTCAGCTCGCACCTGGGCGTCGAGGCACCCGACGACCGGCACGCCGGAACCTTCCTGCTCGGGAAATGCCCTGCCGACAAGGCCCTGGTGCCCGTCGAAAACCTCTTCCTGCTGCCTTCCTCCGACAAGCTGCTCGACTACGAGAACCAGGTCAACAACGAGCCCGGCCGCGAGTTCCTCCTGGCCGAGGCCCTAGAGCCGCTCAAGTCCCAGTTCGACTTCATCCTGCTCGACTGCCCGCCCAGCCTGGGCGCCCTGTCCGTCAACGCCTTGGTCGCGGCCGACTTCTACATCGTGCCCATGCAGGCCGAAAACTTCGCCTACATCGGCCTCGACAAGATCCTGGCCATTGCCGAAAAGGTGCGCAAGCGCATGAACCCGCGCCTCGAGCTCGCCGGCATCCTCTTCGTCAAGCAGTCCATGCGCACCCGCTTCTCCCAGGCCGTGCTCAACAACCTCGACCGCGACCCGCAACTGGCCAACAAGCGCTACCAGACCCTCATCGCCCAGGACATCAAGCTCATGGAGAGCTCATCCTTGCGCCAGACCATCTTCGAGTACGACTCCAAGAGCCGAGGCGCCGTACAATACCTCGAATTGGCCCAAGAAATCCTGCAAAAACATGGCTAAAAAACGCGACGTCCGACAGTTTGAGAACGCGCTGGTCAAGAACACCCGCCAGATACAGCCGGCCTCGCAGGAGCCCGAGCCTTCCGCCGAGGCCAGCGTTCCCGTCGAGGGCATTTCGCCCCAGCTCCTGAAGCGCTTCGAGGAGCTGGCCACGGCGCAAGGCATTGCCACCCCGGCCCTGCTCGAACTGGCGCTCGAGCATTTCCTCCGGCTCGAACACTACTGGTTCGACGCTCCGTCTCAAGGTGCTCCTTGAGGTAGGACGGCCTTCGCGTTTTTCCAGGCAAGGACTCCTGCGCACTTCCATTTGTACCCCAACCGCAAAGATTGTGGAGCCGCAACCTCGGGTTGTGGGATTCTTGACCTGTCATTTTGAACGGCAGCCTTCACCGCTCCGCTCAAAATCTCACTGCAAACCCCAATTCCAATGCCCATGACACTTTACGAATCGCGTTTCGCCAAATTCACTTACGATCCTGCCCGCAAGCTGCTCTTGCAAGAATGGATCGGCTTCGCCAAGCATGAGGAGTTCAAGACGGCCATTGACAGCTTGGCTCCCCTGGCGCACCAATACGAGTTCCACTTGATCCTGTCCGATACGCGGAAGCAGGGCCTGCTCAAGCAAGAATCGACGGATTACGCCGCCGCGCTCATGCCTGGCTTGGTCGCCGCGGGTTTGCGGCGCATGGCCTTCGTCCTGCCCGAGAGCGTCTTCACGCGAATGTCCGTGAAGAGCTTCTCGGACAACTCGCAGAAAGTGGTGGGCCACAGCGGAATCATCGCCCACTTCGGCGACGTGGAGACCGCGATGGCCTGGCTGCTCGAGGCGGAAACGGTGGCCTGAAGGGACGCTTGTTTTGCCAAAAATCGAAAACCCCAGGCCTTGCGAGGGCTTGGGGTTTTCGATTGTTTTGGGTTGGTCGCTTATTGGACAGCTTAGTTGATTTCGCTCTGGAAAGATTGCCGGAAGGTGTTCCAGTCGGTATTCGGGAAGGCCTTGTCGCCGAAGTAGTGCAAGATGGGCTCCAGCGTCACCGGGTCCAGGTAGTAGGTCATTCGGTTGACGATGCGCTGGTTCTCGTCCATGAAGAAGATGGTCGGGAATTCGATTTGCTGCCCCAGGAAGGCCCCGGCCAGTTGGTGCAGGCTATACTCTCCTTCCCCGGCGTTGACAAAAGTTTGCCCCAGGAATTGGATGGGCTCGCGGCTCGCGGCATCGAATCGGACAGGGTAAAAATTGTCGTTGATGTACTGGGCGATGATAGGGTGTTTGTAGGTTGTTTTTTCCATCATGAGGGCCGTCGCGTAGATGTCGGCATAGATGTCGATGTAGAGCAGCTTGGGGTTTTGCCGCTGCAAGGCCTCGGCCTCGGCGAAGGTGTACCAGCGGACTTCGCCCGAGGTAACTTCCTTGGGATCGACCGATTTCACCGAATCGGGAACGAAAGAGAGCTTGAAGTTGTGCTCGAACAGGTCGAAGGAGGTATTCTGGTTTGCCGATTCGCCGAAAAAGTAGAGCAGCGGCTCGATCTGGCGGGTGTCCATGTAGCCGGCCACGGGGCTGGGCTGGTCGTCTTTGGATACATAGACGATGGTCGGGTAGGAGAGCCGGCCGGACATCAGCTCAATGGCCAGGTCGTTGGTCTTGCCGTTGGTGGCTCCGTAGGCCTTGCCTTTGTAGTATGTTGTATCAGTGCTTTCTGCATCCATTCGGACTGGGTAGAACTTGTTGTTGATCAAGTTGGCAATCTGCGGATTGGAAAAAGTGGTGCGCATCATGTGCTTGCACCATCCGCACCAGTCGGTATAAACGTCGATGAAGAGGGGCTTGTCGTAAATCTGGCACATGGAATCGGCCTGCTCGATGGTCAGCCAGTTGACCAGGCTGGTCTCTGCTTCTTGCGCCAGCACAGCGGGGCTGTTGCCCCCGAGCAATGCGAGAAGAGCGATGAAAAGAACGTTGTTTTTTTTGAAAATGGGCATCGGCATAGGTTGAAGGGATTATGGGTAAAGATGCGTTGTTGTCAGCGGGTTGGCCTCTCCGGGCCAAAGAGCGTGCCAAGGCTTGGCGGACATGGCTCTGGCCTGACAAGTTGGCAAGCAGAACGGCCCGGTCGCCGAAATGTTGCCCGTTCAGATCAGCCCCTCCTGCAATCGAAGCAGTTGCGCCTCCAGCTTTCCGATTCGGCTCTGCATGACCTTTTCGCGCAGGCGGGCGGCCTCCAGCTCGGCCCGCGCGCTCTTGAGCTTTTCGTCCAGATTTCGCTCGCGGGCCAGCATCTGGTCGGTCTTCTTCTGGGTCTGGCGCAGCATGACCTGCGTTTTGAGGTTGACGCGGACGGCGGCAACGGTGGCGGCCATGTTCTCGCCAATCTTGCGGACGAACTCGACCTCGTGCTTCTGGAATGTCTTGAAGGAAGCCATCTCAATGACTCCCAGCACTTTCTCTTGTACTATCATGGGCATGAGCAGCAAGCATCCTGGGGTGATTTCGCCCAGGCCTGAGGTGATTTTGAGGTAGCCGTCGGGCACGTCGTCCAGCAGGAGCGCCTCTTTTTCGAGCACGCAACTGCCCAGCAGACCCTCGAAGATCTCCACTTTGCGGTTGACCATTTTCCGCCGCTGGTAGGCGTAGGCGGCCATCATTTCCAGGAAGTGATTGTCAGGGTCATCGTCGTTGACCAGGAAAATGGCTCCCTGGTTCGCGCTCGTGTAGCCCACCAGCTCGGCGATGATCGTGTTGCTCAGCCTCTCAAGGTCGTTGCTGTCCGAGCGCAGGATTTCGGCGAACTTGGCCAGGCCGTGGGTCACCCAGTTCTGCTTGCGGTCTTCTTCCTGGCGCTTGGCCTCCTCTTGGCGAGCCTTGGCCAGGCCGTCGCGCATTTCGAGCAAGGCCTCGCCCATGTGGTCGTCCTTGCCCGAGGGTTTGTACCCCCATTCGAAGTTTCCTAGCCCGATTTCTTGCACGAACCGCGCCTTTTGGCGCAGCGCGATCGAGAGCCGAGTGAGCGATTGTATAAGCTTTCCGAGTTCGTCTTCGTACTTGCTTTGCAACACGGCATTGAAATCGCCGGCAGAAATTTTTTCCATGTGTTTGGATATTCCCAAGATCCGGAGAATGACCCGGCGTCGGATCACGATGAAAGAAACCAGCAGAACAACCAGCGAGAACCAGATGCTGAACTCCATGAACAGCGCGAGGTCGCGGTTCGCGCGCAACTGTTGGCGCAGGTTTCCATCAGTCCTCTCCGCCAGCATTTTTTCGAAATCCTCGATGGGATCCATGATCAGCCGCTTGTTGGCGTGGTATTGCTCGTCGAACATGACGCGGCGGGCCATCGCGCTGTCGGGCGCGGCCTTCTTGGTGAAGAACCCCGATGCGTCCTGGTAGAGGCCCTTGACGGCGTTCATCGCTACCAACTCGGTGTTGACCAGGTTGTTGGAATTGTCCTCGGCCTCCTTGAGCTTGGCGAACTCCTCGCGGCTGAACCCTTCCAGGCGCATCAGTTCTTTGAGCGCTACCTGCTGGCCGTCGGGGCGCGGGCGCTCGCCGTTGCGGATGGCCAGGATTTCCCAGTAGCGCGACTCGAACTCCGACTTTCCCGTAACCACGTAGCTTCGGGCCATGCGCGTCAGCTCGTCGGAGCTGGCGCGCAGCTCGGCGGCCAGCGCTTGCGAGTGCAGCCGATTCTTATAGAGCTCATCCAGAGAATCTTGCGCCGTGAGAAAGCGGATCCCCAAGATGCCGTTCATGGTTATCAGGCCGCCCACTAGCAGCGTGAGCATCAGGTAGAGCCTTTGGATGGAAAGCGAGCGGACTTTTGACATGGGGACGCTGTTGCGGTTTATCGGTTTTGGCCCGGCCCAAGCCGTGCGCGCCTGGGCCTTTCGTGCCCTCAAAATACGAAGCTTTCTCCAATTTGAAAAAACCGAGCGGGCCTTTCTCAATTCTAGCCCTCCCAACCTCTCTTAAAGTCTTGCGCCGGCCTTCAGCCCGCATGAATCTTGAACGACAAATTGCGATTCAATTTGTCGCTTTTGGGAAAGGTGGCCGTGGGTATGCATGGCCATGAAACATCATTCTGAAAAGCAATGCGAACTGGCAATTCAAACCAATAAAAAATAGTGATTCAAGACTCCAAAAAAAACGCGAACCTGTCCTTTCGTGGCAGGTTCGCGCTGGGGAGCTAGGAAGCGGAGGCTATGCCGAAGGCCCGATCATTCCGCTGACTTCATGATCTTGAAGACGCTGACGCCTTCGGCCGAGCTCACCCGGACGATGTAGAGGCCAGCGCTCAACGCGCTCAGGTCAACTTGCTCGATGCCCTGGAGTCCATCTTGCCAGAGCAGCAGTTGCCCTGTGGTCGAATAGACGCGCAACTGGCTGGCATCCAAAGGAAAATTGATGGTCAGCCAATTCTGGACAGGGTTGGGGTAATGCTGGATGCTCAGCGGTTCGGTCGTTTCGAGGACAGTCTCGGTCTGGCAGGAGCCGATGACGTAGTTGTTCGGGTTGGCCGAGTTGTTTCTTTCACCAAAATTGGGGAAAGAATAAGTGTAGTAGAAGTAAATCCGCGTTCCTTCGCTGGCATTGATCTGGAAGGGCACGTTCGGTACAACATTGTATCCGGGCATGCCTCCAGGGTCTGTGCCATAGTACAAAATGCAAGTCGGGCTACCGACGCCAGGCTGCGAAGGGATGAAGGTGATGGTCGGGTTGTCGTCGGCTGGCGAGAACCTGTAATTGAAATCGCCGTTCCAAGATGTGCCTTCGCAAGGAGGAGCGGGATCGACCAAAACCGATACAGCCGCAGAGCTGGACGAGTCGCCAAAATTGTCGAAGGCAATGGCTTTCAGGCTGTATGAGCCGACTTCAGGTGACCACATGGCCTCGTAGGGCGCTTGCGTGCTGGTGCCAATCCGCTGTTCGTTGACCCAAAACTCCACTTTGGCAATTGGGTCGTTCAGGTCAGAGGCCAGCGCCGTTATCGTGATCTCGTCATTTTCGAGAAAAACGGACTGGTCTGACGGGCTGAAAATGGAAACCGTGGGAGCGACGTTGGGGCTGTTGCTGGAAATGATGAACATCTCGTCCGTGTCCGAGTAGTCGCCATTGTCAACCTTCAGCTCCATCAGGTAGATTCCCTCCTCGAGGGCAGAAACCGTAGGCTCGGCCAAGGCGTTGTTGTTGAAAACCAATGTAGTAGGACCATAGACCTGTCGCCAGAGGTAAGTCAGCTCGCCTTGATCGGGGTCGGTGCTGGCTGTTCCGTCCAATTGGGTAGAGCTTTGCGGGAGCAGCACGATTTGATTGTTACCCGCGTTGGCGATGGGTTGGCTGTAGGCCAAAGGCGAGCTGTACGCGAAAGTAAGTTTCGCGATGTTGAACTCGCCCCCTTCAAAGTACAGCCGGAGGACCTGCTGCCCACTTTTGAGCGGAATGTCCCCGACGGTTTTGCTGGCCCATGTGTTCCAGTTGCCAGTAGTGCCAACGGTGATGTCAGATTTGACAGTCTGTCCGTCACTTTCGATGCGCAGCGGTCCACCTCCGGCGCTGTTGCCGCTGGCGTACCGAAACACGAGCTGGTAGTTGCCCGCTTGCTGCACGTCCACCGTGAATTCCAGCCATTCTCCGCCAGCGACCCAACCGACATAGTTGCCTTCGGTGGCATTGGTTTGGGCGTCAACATGCTCGTTTTCGCGGAAGTTGCCTTCGTTCTGGGCTGTCATGTCCTGATAGGCAATTCCGTTTCCGATTCCCCCTTCGAAGATGTCGTAGTGCGCGGCTTGGAAGTTTCCGGGCAGAGCGATGGGGCTTCCCGTGTAAGGGAGTTGGTCGCCAACGATGACCGTCAGCATGTTGCTCAGGTTGAAGGCTTCGCCCTGGTACATCCGGGCCAGGAAGGTATGCCGGCCGGCAGAAAGGTTTTCTGCGGTGGCCACGAACGGGGCTTGAGTGCTGGTAGCCAATAGGTTATCGCCTTTGTAGAACTCGACTTTGCTGGCAGTTCCTTCAGCGATGACCAGTTCCAGTTCGACGCTTCCGCCCAAGTACGCCTGGTTGAAGCTGCTGGTCAGTTGCCCTTGGAGGTCGATGTCCTTGCTGGTGGCAAGTTCTTTAGCAGGAACTTCAAGAACGTATCCATTGGAAAAAACAACGTTCATGTCCTGGTCGCCGTAGTTTTGGGCCACGTAAGTCGTGTCGCCATTGGTCATGAACGCGGCGGCTAGAGGGTGGTCGGCCGTCAGGTCTGCGCAAACTTTGCCCAGCACGTTCATCGCGTGCAGCCAGTGGTAGGTCTGGGCATCGCTGACCCCAAATTTCAGGCTGCGATCTGGGTACGATTCGTAAAGCTCCAAGGCTTTTGCCGGATCGATGAAAGCCAAATATTGCCACATGACATCGTGCCAAAGGTTGACGTTCGGCTCGTTGTCGAGGATACCCGTGTTTTGCTCAATTTCTGTCCAGAGTTTATCGACATAAGCCGTGTCATGGCCCAGGTAGAGCGAGCCGCCGTGTATCGGATACAGCTCGATACCGTAGCTGGCCGCGATGTCCGCCGTCCAGAAGGTCCCGTTGTCGTAGCTGTTTCCCCAAACCCTGGAAACCAGGCTGTACTGCTGGTTCGGGCCGAAATTCCGCTCGTACATGTCGAACCAATACTCTTCGACGGCCGTCTGCTCGGTGGTGTAAAGGTAAATCCCCAAGTCGCGGATGCTGGTGTTGTTCGTCACCTCACCCCAGTGGATGAGCGATGAATTGAACTGCATGCTCTCCGAGGTCGATTCTTGGTCATTTCCTTGCGGAAAAGTCGCGAAACCATTCGCCCAACAATGTCCTGCGTAAGGACTGAAGTTTCTCAAAAACGGAAACATTTCGTCGTCTCTGCTGGGCGAGGCCGCGTCGCGGACCAGGAGGTTGACCATGCCGCCCCACTCTTCGGCCCAGCCAGGCTGGTACTGTTCCAGAAACGCGGCGGCGTGGATGAAGTAGCCCCAGTGGAAGTGGTGGTCGTTGATGTTCAGGTCTTGGCCGTGCCCAGCCGGGTAGCCCAGCATGGCCGACCAGGTCTCGTTGTAGTAGAACAGAAAAGCCACCTCACCCGATGAGTACTCAAGCCAATCTTCGAGCCGGGTGCGCACTGTTGTGAGCAGCTTTTGCAACGCTACCGTATCGCCAGTCAGCTCCGCGATGCGGGCTGTCTGAATGAGCCTGTTCATTTCTTGTCCTTCGTTGTAACTGTCAGTCCACGAGTTGAGTTGGTCGTTTTCAAGCAGCTTGACCTTCTCGAACAGATCGCTGGCGTTGAAACTTTCGCTGTACTGGTCCAAAAAGGGTAGGGTCGGCAATATGCCATGAAAGGTGTTTTGAACCGTGAACGAGTTGGTTTCCATCATTTTGAGCTGCCCCCGAACAGTGGGGTAGCTGTGCGCCGTGAAATTGGGCGAGCCTGGGGCCAGGTTGTTCCATTGGTGTGGCAAAAGACCTACTAGCATCGTGTTTTCCGTTCCTTCCTTCACATCAACCGTCAGCTCAAAAAACGTGCTGACCACGGAGTTTGATTCGTCAAACTCCCAACTGGTCAGCGTGTTGCTGGGGAACACGTAGGCGTATTTCTGGAACTCGTTGGCCGTTTCGGCAATGTTTGTGGCCTGCGGAGGAAGAATCACCATCGACCAGTAGTCTTGGCCGTTGAGCGTGGAAGTGTAGGTGTTCCCCGATTGTTCCCAGGTGCTTCCTTGCGGGGCGTAAATCGCATAGTCCGCCCCGTTGCGGCTGTTTTCGACCAGCAGGATTTCTCCATCCAGGATCACATTGCCCACATTGATTTTCACTTGGGCAATGTCTTCCGAGTTCTTCCCGAAATAGATAAAAGGCATCCCGATTCCGGAAGTTGCGGTAAATTCATGATCTCCGCTGGCCCAATCCATCGTAACGGTCCAATCCGAAAAATTTGACACGTTCGCAGCCGGTGCGTTCAGGCCGCTGACGCCGACAATGACCGGCTGCACATCATCGATGGGCCCCCAAGGGATGAACGTTACCAAGAGGCCATCGTTGACCGTCTTCATCGTCAGCGGGTAGTTGAAGAGGTTGTCGCTGTGCGGATTTTTGACCTTGTTGCTCCACCAATCGTTCGTAGGAACAGGCTTTTCCGCTGCTGGCCCGATGGTGTAGGGCGTCCCTTGTGGGAAGCCGTTTCTTCCCGCTTCGTCAACTCCTGGGAAAGTGTTCGTGTAGCTGCCACTGCCGACCGGCGTGGTTTGGCTCCAGCCCACGAAAGGCAGGAGGCAGAAAGCAGTCGCCAGAATGCTCAGGCGCTTGAATCTGTTTGGGTTTTGTTTTTGCATTATTGAAAAATTGAGGGTTAAAAAAAATGACAAACGATTTTCTCGGCCATAGCCGACCATGATTGTTTGGCTTCGCTTGTTGTCGCATTCCAAGCGTTTGGAGGACTAGAAAACATTCGCGAGAAGTCGGGGACTTGCCAACTCGTTTCTCTAGTCCGAGGCTAGCAGCACAAGTTTCAGCGGCAGGCCACGAATGCGAATGGCAATTTTGCTTGGCGCTTTGGCGCGAGTCTCGCTTTGTCTTGGTTGTTTGAAAGTTACAAAGAAAAGTTTGGAAAAATTTTTTTCAAGGCAAATTGGCTAAAAACTTTTCCAAGTTCTTGTAAATAAGATAGATACGATCTACTGTTTTTCGTTTTTCCGGGGTCCGTGTCGCACAATAGCGATGGATTTCTAACAGAATATCGTTCCGCTTGCCAGTTTTTGGGAAGTGAATTACCTCGGAAGTCGGCCAATCTGTGGCGTCTCGACTCGGGTTATGCGGCCTGCGAAAAGTGGTTAGAGCCCTCAGGCAATGCAGGCCGGCGCGGCCAGTTGATAGGCAATAGGGGCCCACCCTTTTCGTTTTTCCTCTAATTGCATTACTTTCACGAAAAAAAAGATGAGAAGATACTTGCTGTCCATCCTCCTTTTGGGGTGCGCTTGCCTGCCCTCACAGGCCCAAAGCCATGTTCTTGCCGATTTGTCGTTCGTGAGGTTCAGCATTTCCAGCATGGGATTCAACACCGTGGAGGGCAAGATTGACAGAATGGCAGGTGCTGTAACTTTTGGCCCGGCAGGAAATATTCCTGTATCTTGTGATATTAGCCTTCCTGTCTCCAGGATAAACACTGAAAATGAGAGCCGTGACGAGCATCTCCTAAAGCCAGATTTCTTCGATGCCGCGGCCTACCCGAACATTCGTTTCCAGAGCCAGTCCATCCAATCCGCTGGCGAAGGTTTTTCCGTAGATGGGAAGCTGACCCTTCGGGGAGTAACCCGCCAGGTCAGCATCCCCATCAAAGCCTTTCCAACCGGTTTGGCGGCTGGAATTGGAATAGTTTACACCGGAACGTTCCGCATCAATCGGCTCGATTACGGAATCGCAACCGATACGGGCACCCTCATGGTTGGCAATGAAGTAGAAATTGACATATATTGTGTAGTGGAAGACAAGTGATACACAAACTCAACCTTCAAGACCAATGATAACACACGAAATCGAATTTCGGACGCGTTATGTCGAGACTGACCAGATGGGATACATCCATCATTCCAACTTCGTGCAATATTACGAGATGGGCCGTACGGAGTTGATGCGCGAACACGGCCTGGTCTATCGTGAAATCGAAGAGCTGGGCATGCTCATGCCGGTCCTTGAAGTCAACATTCAGTACAAGATACCAGCGCTTTACGATGAGCTGCTTCGCCTGCGTACCCGCATGGAGCAGCTCCCGACCGTCAAGATTCGCTTCGATTACGAAACCTTCAACCCCGCTGGGCAATTGCTCAACCTGGGCCACATTACCCTGGTCTTGGTGGATGCCAAAACCCGCCGTCCCATGCGGGCGCCGGAGCCTTTCCTCGAAAAGATACGACATCACTTCCCCGTTTAAAACAATTTGCCATGAGATTGATTCTTGATGATTATTTTGTTCACAGATTGGGCACACGGTTGGTTGAGTCCAAGAGAATTGTCATAATTTGCCATGTCAACCCCGACGGCGATGCCCTTGGCTCTGGCTTGGGCTTGTGGCACCTCTTCCGGAGAATGGGTTTTGACGCCCATTTCGTCGTGCCCAACGGATTCGCCAATTCTTTGGCCTGGATGCCGGGCGCGAAGTCCATCATCAACTTCGACCGCCAGGGCGATTGGGCCCGAGAGATCATTGCCACTGCCGATTTGCGGTTTTTCGTTGACTTCAACACCAACCAGCGCATGGGCAAGGAGTTGGCCGAGTACATCGAGAAACTTCCCAAGGCGACAACCGTTTTGGTGGATCACCACCCAATGCCTGACCAATACGATTTTGTCATATCCGATACCTCTGTCAGCTCGACTTGCGAGTTGTTGCACAGTCTCATGAATCGCATGGAATGGCTGCTTTGGCTGGACAAGGACGGCGCGACTTGTCTCTATCTGGGCATCATGACCGACACGGGCGGATTTCGGCACAATTGTGGAAACCCCATCACGTTTTTCACTGTTGCTGAGTTGATTACAAAAGAGGTGGATGTTCTTGAGGTTCAGGATCGCGTCAACAACCGCCAGAAGGAGCAGCAGCTTCGGCTTTTGGGCTACTGCCTCAGTGAGAAAATGGTCATTGTTCCAGAATTGGGATACGGCTACATTGTGATTGATAGCGAAGAAAAGAAACGATTCCAATACGAAAAGGGTGATGTGGAAGGCTTTGTCAACATGCCGCTGGCCGTCAAAGGAATCTTCTTTGCTGCGCTCTTCATGGCCGGCGACGGTGATATCAAATGCTCATTCCGTTCGTCCAACGAGTGGGATGTCAACCGGTTTGCCCGAGAGGGTTTTAACGGAGGCGGACATTCGATGGCCGCAGGTGGGCGCTTCACCGACAAGACCCTTGAGCAGGCAGTCGAGTTTTTCGTGCAACAAGTTGAAAACCATCGCGACGAACTTCGCCAACTCGCTCTTAAATTGCAAGCTGAAGACTAATTTTAACTTTTTTATAATGGACATGAAGCGTGTTTGTTTCGGGCTTGGTTTGGTGGCAGGCTTCTTTTTTTCTTGCGGCCATCAGCCGGACGCCGATTCTGCGGTGGGTACCGCGCCCAAAAACGACGGGCCAGCCTTGGATGAAAAGCTCGCCTTGGCCAACCAGGGCCTCATCGAGAAGGACTTGGAGGCCATTGGGTCCTATGCCGAGCGCCGGGGCTGGAACATGCAGACCACCGAGCGCAATTTCTATTATGAGATCTACGCTGGCCAAGAGCTTGAAGGGCCTGTTGCCCAGACGGGGGACACCGTCACGATCGCTTATCGGCTGGCCTTGCTCGATGGGACTCTTTGCTATACGTCCGATTCTTTGGGATTGTTGCAATTTGTCATTGGAGCAGGAAAGGTCGAGATGGGGCTCGAGTACGGAATTTCCTTGATGCGGGAAGGTCAGAAGGCTCGTTTCATCGTTCCGCCGCATCTGGCCCATGGACTGTTGGGTGACCGAAAGTGTATTCCGCCAAGGGCGATACTGGTCTATGACGTGGAGCTTTTGGCTTTGAACCGCGAGTTTTTCGAATCAGAAGAATGAAATTGATTTATATATTTTCAATTTGTTTGGCAATAGGCATGGCAGCAAAAAGCCATGTTTTTGGCCAACAGATTGTTCAAGATCCCGTTCGGTTCTCTGATCTGCACAACAGCGGCTTGAGCAGGCTTTTTCACAACGATGGCCTCTATGGTTTGAGGGATACCGCGGCGGCCATAAACTACCACTCGATAGGAAAGGCTGATTTGTTGTTTTTTTCACTTGGGCTTCCCCAATTTGAGATGCGTCATGCTGATACGGTCTCGATGGAGCAGGTATTGGTTTTTTTTCGGGCATTTCGCGATTCGCATGATTTCGACTTTCATTTTCTGAGTGTTGAAAAGCATAGAAAATCGCCCTTCAAAACCAATATCGCCTTTGCCATTGAGAATGCCCACTTGCTCGATGGGGAGGCGTTTTGGGTGGACAGCCTGGCCGCCGCAGGGGTTTGCGCGTTGGGTTTGGCGCATTGGTTCCACCACGCTTGCTTCGAGCCGCCTGCTGGGGCTCGGCCTTCCCCCGTCATGCCTTTGGCGGCCGGCAGTCGGCTGTCGGCGCAAGGGCGCGCCGTCATGGAAAGGGCCTGGCAGCTTGGGATGCTGTTGGACCTTTCGCATTTCCCCGACACGGCCTTTTGGCAGGCCGTGGAGCTGAATGTTCATGGCAAGCCCTTGATTGCCAGTCATTCCAATGCCCGTGCCTGTTGCGACAACGCGCGCAACCTCACGGACGAGCAGATGCGGGCAATCGCGGCTACTGGCGGAATGATTGGCTTTTGCCTGCACAGCCCCCTGATCGACGGCAGCCGCGAGGCCAGTTGGGAAGCGCTTGTGGCCCACCTGGAGCATATCCGTAGCGTGGTGGGCCCGCGGCACATCTGTCTGGGCACCGACTGGGAAGGCCGGATCAGCCCGCCCCCACCGATCAGCCGGCCCGAACAGCTCGAAAACTTGCGTCAGGTTTTGCTGGAAAGAGGATGGAGCCCAAGCGATGTCAAGCGGTTGTTCTACCGAAATTTGAACCATTTTTGGAAAAGGGCCTTTTGAACATTCGAGATGTTTCTTTCGTGTTTTTATAGCCCCTTTTGCGAATCGGTCGGCCGGAGGATCAGTCCTTGGCCACTTTTCGAAGTTCGAAGTTTTTCCCCAGGTAAACCTCGCGGACGCGCTTGTCGGCGGCCAGCTCCTCGGCTGTCCCTGATTTGAGGATGTTGCCTTCGTAGAGCAGGTAGGCCCTGTCGGTGATGGAGAGGGTTTCCTGCACGTTGTGGTCCGTGATGAGGATGCCTATGTTCTTGTCTTTCAGTTTGGCCACGATTTTCTGAATGTCCTCGACGGCGATGGGGTCAACGCCCGCGAAGGGTTCGTCGAGCAAGATGAAGCTCGGGTTGATGGCCAGGCAGCGGGCGATTTCGGTTCGGCGCCGCTCGCCGCCCGAAAGTTGGATGCCTTTGCTCTCGCGGATTTTGTGCAAGCCGAACTCATCCAGTAGGGATTCCAGTTTTTCGCGTTGTTGGGCCTTGCTGAGCTGGGTCATTTCCAACACGGCTTTGATGTTGTCTTCCACGCTCAATGTCCTGAACACGGAGGCCTCCTGGGCCAGGTAGCCGATTCCGAGTTGGGCGCGGCGGTACATGGGCTCGTCGGTAATGTCCCTGTCATCCAGAAATACCTGGCCTTCATTGGGTTTGATCAGGCCAACGATCATATAGAAAGAGGTCGTCTTGCCGGCGCCGTTGGGTCCTAGCAGACCGACGATCTCGCCTTTTTCCACTTCTACGGATACTCCTTTCACGACAACGCGCTTTCCGTATTTTTTAATGATGTTTTTGGTGTATAGTTTCATTTTTTTTATTGTCAGATTAAATGTTGTCCATCATTCAAACGCGATGGCTTTGGCCGGTGATACCTTGAGCACCATCAGGCTGGGCAAGAGCAGCATCGCCAGGATGGTCAGCAGCGCCCCGCCGTTGAGCAGCAGCAAGTGCGTGATTTCCAAATTGATGGGTACTGCCGAGACGTAGTAGGATTCCGGGTCGAGCGTAACCCACGACCAGCGCTTTTGCCCCAGGGCCAAGGCCAGGCCAATGGCATTGCCCCAGGCCAAGCCCTTGCCGACCAGAAAGCCCGCGTTGAACAGGAACACCTTGACAACCTGCCAGTTGGTGGCGCCCATCGCCTTGAAGAGACCGATGGCTCGGGTGTTTTCGAGGATCAGGATCAGCAGGCCCGAGATCATGTTGATGCCCGCCACCAGCAGCATCAGCACCAGGATGACCTGCACGTTGGTGTCGGAAAGTTCAAGCCAATCGAATATCTGCGACGAACTTTCCCGAATGCTGATGACTTTCAGCTTTTCGGCCCCAGGCTCGTAGTTGAAGGCGACCAGGTCACGCACTCTGTTTTCGACTTCCTCGATTTGGGAAAAGTCTTCGACCAAAACCTCGAACCCGCTGACTTGCTCCTCCGTCCAGTCGTTGAGCTTTTGGATGTGCCGAATGTCCACGAGAGCGTAGAGGCGGTCGTATTCCTCTAGCCCGCTTCGGAAGATGCCGACCAGCTCGAAGCGGCGGGCGCGGGGCGGGTCTTGGATGAAGTACATCGCGAAGGCGTCGCCGAGCTTGAGTTCGAGCAGGTCTGCGGTTTGTTGCGAAAGCAGGATGCCCTCGGTTCTTTCGCCTTGTGTGTCAAGGATTTGGCCCTCGGTGAGGTTGCCTTCGAAGAAGTCCCAGTCGAAGTCGGGGCCGACGCCTTTGAGCACGATGCCCTGGAGGGTCGAGTCGGTCTTGATGATGCCCGCCTTGGTGGCGTAGGGCTGTATGTGCAGAATGCCCGGCTCGTCGGCCAGCGAGGGGTAGAAGTGCTGTCGAAGATTGATGGGCTGGCTCTCGAAAGAGTTGTTCGTATCGTGTCGGACGATGCTCAGGTGCGAGCCGAAGCCGACGACTTTCTGGGATACTTCGCGCTTGAATCCGGTGAGGATGGCCACGGATAGAATCATGACGGCAAGCCCGAGGGCGATGCTGGCCACGGCGATGCCCACGATGGAGCGGGCCGCCGAGCGCTCTTGTCCTTTTTCCTTCCGGACCATCCTCCGGGCCACGAAGTAGGAGAAACTCACTGTTTCAGAGTGCTTTCCGGGTATTCTTTCAAGGCTTGCTCCAGGCAGTGCATGGCTTGTTGGAGCTTGTCTTTTTCGAGCACGTAGGCCAGGCGCACCTCGTCGCGGCCCAGGCCGGGTGTGCTGTAGAAGCCCGAGGCCGGAGCCAGCATGACGGTGCTGCCTTCGAAGGAGAACGAATCGAGCAGCCATTGGCAGAAGTGCTCGCTGTCGCGGATGGGGAGCCGCACGATGGTGTAGAACGCTCCTTTAGGGGTGGGGCAGAAAACACCTTCCATGCGGTTGAGGGCTTCGACGACCAGGTCGCGGCGTTCGATGTACTCGTGATAGACCTCGGCGAAGTAGTCGCTCCCGGTGCGCAGCGCGGCCTCGCCCACGATCTGGCCCAATCCGGGAGGGCTGAGCCGGGCTTGTCCGAACTTCAGGGCCGCGGCCACGACTTCGGGATTGCGGCTGACCAGGGCGCCGATGCGCACTCCGCAGGCGCTGTAGCGTTTCGAGACCGAATCGACCAGCAGGACGTTCTTTTCGAGGCCTTCGAGTTGCATGACCGAGAAGTGCTCGTGGCCGTCGTAGCAAAATTCGCGATAGACCTCGTCCGAGAAGAGGAAAAGGTCGTGTTTGAGCACAATTTCACGGAGTTGCAACAGCTCTTGCTTCGAGTAGAGGTAGCCTGTCGGGTTGTTGGGGTTGCAGATGAGGATGGCCCGTGTCTTGGCGCTGACCTTTTCTTCGATGGCCGACATGGGCGGCAGGGCGAAACCATCCTGGATGTGGGAAGTTACGGGTACAAGGTTTACCCCGGCTTCCACGGCGAACCCGTTGTAGTTGGTGTAGAACGGTTCGGTGACGATGACCTCGTCGCCGGGGTTGAGGCATGCCCAGAAGGCGAAGAGCAGCGCCTCGCTGCCGCCGGTGGTGATGAGGATGTCGCTGAAATCGACCGCGATGCCGATGCCTTTGTAGTAGTCGGCCAGGCCGCGGCGGTAGCTCTCGTTGCCGGCCGAGTGGCTGTACTCGATGACCTCCTCTTTGAGCCCGCGGATGGCGTCGAGGGCTTCCTTGGGCGTGCGGATGTCGGGCTGTCCGATGTTGAGGTGGAAAACCTGCGTTCCGCGCTTTTTCGCGGCCTCGGCGAAGGGGATCAGCTTGCGGATGGGCGAGGCGGGCATGTTCGCGCCGCGTTGTGAAATGGCTGGCATGGTGCGGGTTGTGTTGTTCGTTAAGGTTCGGTTCGATAATCCGCGAAGCTACGATTTCTTTCGGAAAGCGAGCGCCGAGGCGGGCTGTTCGGCTAGTGTTTTCGGGCGAAGATGCGCAGCACTTCGGCCCATCCTTCGTGGTATTGGCCCTCGTGCAGGAGGGTCTGGGTCTCTTCCATTTCCAACACGTCGAATCCTTCGAGCAGTGCGGCGAACTCTTGGGCTTGGCAAAGCATTTCGAGACTTTGCGGGCCTCCCGAGCTTTTGCCGAGCTGGTTTTTATCGAAAACCTCGGCAATGAGGTAGCCGCCCGGGGCCAGCGCTTCGAGCAGGCGGGCCCAGAGGGCATGGCGGATGGGGGCGGGGAAGTGGGTGTAGATCATGCCGATCGCGTCGAACCGCGCCCGCGGAGGCTGCCAGGTGTTCAGGTCGGCCAGCTCGTAGCGGATGCTGACGTCCCGGGCCTGGGCCAGCTTCATGGCCTTTTCGCGGCCCGCCTGGCTGTAGTCGAGGGCCAGGACGTCCCATCCGAGGGAAGCAGCGTGTACGGCGTTTCTGCCTTCGCCCTCTGCCGGGAGGAGCATTTTTCCCGGTGCGATTCCGGCCAGTTTTTGCGCGAAATAGACGTTGGGTTGGTCGCCGTAGGCGAAGCCTGGCTCGGCGTAGCGTTGGTTCCAAAATTCGAGCATGTCCAGGGGTGTTTTTTTCGTTCGTGTGTAGGGCTGTGCTTTCGCTCGGCAGGGTTCGTGGCCGCGGTGGGTTGGCCATGCCAGACGGTCGGGCGGGATTTGCCGAAGGTCATTGCCACTCGAAGAGCAGGGTGGGGGGGATGAGCGAAAGGATGCCGACGCCGATGAAGACGAGCATCAGGGGCCAGCACCATCGGAACCATTTGTCGAAGGGAATCTTGGCGATGGCCAGCACACCCATGGTGACGCCGCTGGTGGGGATGATCAGGTTGAAGAGCCCGTCGCCCAGTTGGAAGGCCAGCACGGCAGTCTGGCGGGTGATGCCCAGCAGGTCGCTCAGGGGCGCCATGATGGGCATGGTCAGGGCGGCCTGCCCGGAGCCGGAGGGCACGAAGAAGTTGATGGCCCCGTGGACCAGGAACATGATGGAGGCGGAGATGGAAGGGTGCATGCCTTGGGCTCCGCTGGCGATGGCTTGGAGCAGGGGGTCGATGAGGTGCCCATCCTCGGCGATCAGGAGCAGTCCGCGGGTCAGGCCGATGACCAGGGCGGCGGTCATCATGTCGCGCGCGCCCTCGACGAAGGCTTCGACGCTCTGGCGGGCCGAGAGCCGGAAAATGACGGCGGCCACCACGCCCATGCCCAGGAACAGCCCGGAAATCTCGTTGATGAACCAGCCCCACTGGTTGACGCCGACCACCAGCATGACCAGGGCCCCCAGCAGCGTGAGCAGGACCAGGCGGTGCCGGAGCGTGAAGGCCTCGGTCTGGTCGTTGTGGAAGTGCGAGAGGTCCCGTGTCTTGTCGAACTCGTACATGATGCTCAGCTCGGGCTTCTTCTCGACGCGGCGGGCGTAGAGCATGACGAAGACCACGGCGGCCGTGGTCATGGCGGCCCAGACCAGCAGTCGGTACTCGATCCCGCTGAAAGGCTGCACCTGGGCGATGCCCTGGGCCACGCCGATGGTGAAGGGGTTGTAGAAGGCCGCGCCGAAGCCGGCCCCCGCGCCCACGAACGGAATGGCCACGCCCACGATGGAGTCGTAGCCCAAGGCCAGGGCCAGGGGCACGGTTATCAGGATGAAGACCAGCACCTCCTCGCTCATGCCGAAGGAGCCGCCGCCCAGCGAGAACAGCACCATCAGCGAGGGGATGACCAGCGCCTTGCCCCGCGGCTTGTCGGAGACCCTGGCGATGAGCTGGCGGAGCGCCGCCACGATGGCCCCGGTCCGGTTGAGGATGCCGAAGGCCCCGCCCACCAGGAACACGAAGGCGATGATCTGCGCCGCCGCCGCGAAGCCCCGGATGGGGGCCGTCAGCAGCGCCGACAGGCCCTGCGGCGACTGCTCCACCCGCTTGTACGAGCCTTGGACGACCACCTCGCGGACCTCCTGGCCCACCTGGACTTCGGCACGGTCGAAGCGCCCCGCGGGCACGAGCCAAGTCAGGCCGATGAAGAAGACCATGATCATCAGAACGATGCTTATCGTGTCTGGAAATTTTTTGATCGCGCTCATGCTTTTGGGGCTTTGCGGCAAATATAAGACCTTGGCCCATAATTCCAAATATGTGGCAGGATCCATCGGAAGGCACCCTTGGAGGGCCACCGGGCAAATAATTGCCTTCGAGGCGTTGATTTTTTGCGGATTTGTTTTAATTTCAGCCATGAATACAAGGCCCTCGTTAATCGGAACCTCCATGAAACTCAGTACCAAGCTGATCCTCTACATCCTCGGACCCTGCGCGGCGATATACTTCATCGCCGTCAGCATCGTCAGCGTCAACGCGCGGGAGCACGCCTTCGAGGAGGCCAAGAAGCTGGCCGACTCCGAAGCGGCCAAGTATGCCGAGCAGACCAAGTCGCGCCTGGACCTCTACGTCGGGGCCGTCCGCACCCTGGCCCAGAACTTCCACTCCTTCGACCAGGTGCCCGAGGAGTACCGCCGCTTCCTCTGCCGCGACATGGTCCGCAACCTCCTGGTCATGAACCCCGAGTTCATCTCGGTCTGGACCACCTGGGAGCCGTATTCCATCGACAGGCTCGACAGCCTTTACCAGATGAAGCCCGGCAGCAGCGTGCTGGGCAACTTCGGCGTCATGTTCTACCGGCAGGGAGACCGCGTCGTCCTGGACGAGTCCATCGAGGAGGATCCCGAGGCCGTTTACGCGGGCGACTACTACGCCCTGCCCAAGCAAACCCGCTCCGAAGTGGTCCTGGACCCCTACGAGTATTCGTACAGCCGCCAGATGGCCCGCATCCTCGAGACCAGCATCGTGGTGCCCATCGTCAAGGAAGAACGGTTCATGGGCGTGGCCGGCATCGACGTACCCTTGGACAAGTTCCAGAATTTCATGGGCCAGCTCACTCCCTTCGGCGACGGCTATGCCTTCCTGCTCTCCAACAACGGCACCTTCGTGGCCCACCCGAACGACTATTTCGTCAACCGCCACATCAGCGAGCTGCTGTTCAAGGAAGAGGCCCTCTTCGCCATTTCCCAGAGCGTCCGCGAAGGCAAGGCCTTCTCGTTCGAGACCGTGGACTCGCTCAACCGCGCGCACTACGCGTCCGTCCACCCGATCGCGATCGGCAAGACCAGCACGCCCTGGGCCCTGGGCATCGCCGTGCCCATCGAGACGGTCGCCCAGAAGGCCCAGGCCAACTACCGCATCTCCATCACCGTAGGGCTGCTGGGCCTGGCCAGCATCAGCGTGCTCATCTTCTTCATCTCCAGCATCATCACCCTGCCCCTCAAGCGCATGACCACCAACTTCAAGCGCCTGGCCCTGGGCGACATCTTCTCGGCCGAGAAGATGAGGGTGGGCAACGCCGACGAAATCGGCGAGACCTCCCTGGCCATGAACCAACTGGTCGATAACCTGCGGCAGACGGTCGATTTCGCCAACGTCATCGGGCAGGGCAACCTCAACGCCACGCTCACTGTCAAAGGGCCTTCCGACAGCCTGGGCAACGCCCTGCTGCAGATGCGCGACAGCCTGCGCCGCATCGAGAGCGAGAACGAGGAGCGCAAGGAGCGCGAACGGCGGCAGGCCTGGGTGACAACGGGCATCGCCAAGTTCTCCGAAATCCTCCGCCAGAACAACGACAACATGGAGGAGTTCGCCTTCAGCATCACCAGCAACATGGTCCAGTACATCGGGGCCAACATCGGCGCCTTCTACCTCATCCAGGATGACGACCCCGACGACCTCCACGTGCGCATCCTCTCGGCCTACGCCTACGAGCGGCGCAAGTTCCTCAACAACCGCGTCGAGATGGGCACCGACCTGGTGGGGCGCTGCATCCTGGAAAACCTCAGCGTCTTCCTCACGGACGTGCCGCCAGACTACATCAAGGTCACCTCGGGCATGGGCGAGCATCCGCCCACCTGCCTGCTCCTTGTGCCCCTGAAGACCGCCGACCAGACCTTCGGATGCCTTGAGCTGGCCTCCTTCAAGCTGCTCGAGCCTTTCGAGATCGAGTTCGCCGAGCGCATCGCCGAGAGCGTGGCCTCCACCATCGCCACCATCAAGATCAACCTCCGCACCTCCAAGCTCCTGCGAGAGTCCGAAGACCAGGCCGAGAGCCTGGCCATGCACGAGGAGCAGATGCGCCAGAACATCGAGGAGATGCGCATCACCCACGAAAAGCTCAACCTCCAGATGGAAGAGAGCCGCCTGGCCGAGGCCGCCATCAAGGAGACCGAGAAGGAGCTCAAGAAGAGCCTCCACTTTTTCAACACCCTGCTCGACACCATCCCCTACCCGCTTTTCTACAAGGACACCGAGGGCGTTTACCTGGGCTGCAACGCCGCCTTCTCCGACTACATCGGCAAGTCCAAGCGCGAGGTCGTCGGCCATACCGTCTTCGAGATCAGCGACAGCATCGAGCAGGCCCAGGAGTTCCACCGCTCCGACCAGGAGGTCATGCGCACCGGGCAGCGCCAGGTCTATGAGACCCGCGTCAAGTACGCCAGCGGGGCCACCAAAGAGGTCATTCTCAACAAGTCCGTCTTCCGCGACTCACAGGGCGAGGTGGCCGGAATGCTGGGCATCCTTGTTGACAAGGTCCAGTAGGCCGAGCGAGTCTTCCAGCTCGTAGAGCTTGGCCATGGCCAGGCTGTCGCCCCGGTAGGCCACCAGCAGCCATTGGCGCCTGCCCTCGAACAGGTGCCCCGCGCGGCCCGCCGCGAACACGCGGTATCCCGCGGGCAGGCCCTCGAGCCGCACTGCCGGGCCCAGCGTGTCCTCCAGGTCCTCCGGCGATGTCGATGGCAGCACCTGGCCGACCAGCGCCCGCAGCATTCGCGGCCGCTCCTGGTCCGCCTTCCAGGCTTCCGGGGAGAAAGGCCTCGCGTAGGTCGATGCCCAGCCCACGAAGAGCAGGCTGAAAACCAGCACAGTGACCGGTATCGAGATGCCCACCAGCCGCCAGAAGAGCCCGCTCGACAAGGCCTTGCTTTGGGGATGCCTTTGCCGGAAGATCGCCGCCAGCAGCAGGAGCTCGAGCGCGAAGAGGAAGGAGAAAATGGCGGCCGCCTCGCGGATCATGGCTCATCCTCCTGCCACCGCCGGGCCGACAGGGCCTCGGCCTCGGCCTGGGCGCGCAGCCGCTGGCGCTGGTACAGGTACGAGACCAGGGTGGCCGTGGCCCCCAGCGTTACGAACGACACCACTTGCGCGTGCTCGTCGATGCGCCCCAGGTCCAGCACGGCCAGCTTCAGGAAGGTGGCCCCCAGCAGCGTCAGGGCCAGGCGGCGAAGCTCCTGGTAGCCGAAGGCCATGCCCAGCCACATGGCCAGCAGCGAGACCCCGCTCCAGAGCACCGTGTAAACCGTCTGGTGTACTTCGCGCTGGATGTGCGCCGGCAGGAAGCCCTCCCGGAACTCGGCCACCACGTAGTGGTTGTCGGCCTCGGCGCTCAGCATGAACAGCAGCACGAAGAAGGCCCACCACGCCCCGACGCGGCCCGGAAGGCTGGCCGCCCCCTTGAAGCGGACCAGCCCCAGCCAGCCCGACACGGCCATGAAGGCCACCGCCGCCACCAGCGCGTAGTGGAACTGGTACTGGCCCAGGCTGGCGTCGTTGCTCATCAGGTAGGCGTTGCGCACCAGGATGATCTTGTAGTTGTAGAAGAAAAGGTAAAGCAGCGACGAGAGGAACATCGCCCCGCCGGCCGCCGCGCCCAGCGCCGGAATGTCGCGCTTGAGCAGCGCCGGGATGCTGGCCAAGAACAGCAGCCCAAGGTTGTAGGCCCCCACCACCTGGCTGACCGACGGCCGGTAGTCGATGCTCTGGATGACGTGGTACTTCAGCTCCAGGAAGCCCGTGAAGTAGAAGGCCAGGCCCGCGGCCGCCCCCAGGAAAGCCTTCATCATCTTGACTTTCAGGAACGGGGCGAAGTACTCGCCCTTCTCGTTCTTCAGCAGGCTCAGGTTGGTGGCCAGTGCGCTCACGGCCACCATGTTGATCAGGAAGCCCCGGTTGAAGATCACGGCCATCGGCTCGGCCAGCTCCGTGGTCCGGACGTAAATCTGCCACATGTCCATGCCCAGGCTGCCCAGCATCGCCAGGGTCATCGCGAACGAGCCCAGCTTCATCAGCACCACATCGATCTTCTGGGCCAGCCACATCATCAGCACGATCTGCAGCGACCAGACCAGCGTGATGGTCTTGCCCACCAGTTGCACCGGCGGCACCAGGCTCGTGAAGAGCACCACCAGGCCCAGGAGCAGGTAGATCAGCTTGCGGTCGGCGTTCTCGTTGCGGAACAAGACCATCAGGTGGATGAAGTTGATCAGCGCGATCAAGGCCGTGAAAAGGCCCTTGAGGTCGTTGTTCACTTCCTCGATGATGGCCAGGCCCGCCGTGAAGTACATGATGGTCAGCGTGATGATCATCGTCAGCTCGAGCGGGATGAAGGGCCTCCGCTCGCGCACGTTGTTGAGCACGACCATCGTGAAGGTGATCAGGTAGAAGAAGGTCGCGAAGACGAAGGCCGCCAGGTAGGGGACCTGGTCCACCTGGAAGGCGCCCCGCAGCCATAGCCCGTAGAAGGCCAGCGAGCCGACGTAGGAGACCGCCGTGATGACCATCCATTTCTTGAAGTAGGCCAAGACCAGCAGCGCGATGTCCACCACCAGCAGGTAGGTCAGCAGCACCGTGTGCGGGATGCCGTTGAAGTCCACCATCAGCGGGGCCGTGAAGGCCGCCAGGGTGCTGAACACGGCCACCTCCATGCGGTCGTAGGCCAGGGCCAGCGAAACGGAGAAGGCGTTGATGCCCAGGAGGATGAGCAGGCCCGCCGTGGGCGAGAAAAGCTTGTACTGCTCGAATCCGATGAAGAAGGTGTAGAACAGCACCGCGATGCTGCCTCCCAGCAGCACCGAGCTGAAGGCCCGCATCCGGCGGCTGGCCAGGTGCGCCAGCAGCACCAGCAGACCGCTGGCCCCCAGGCCCACGGCCACCCGGCCCACCGTGTCGATCCAGTCCTTCTCGATGGCGTAGCGCACGAAGTAGGCCACCCCCAGCACCAGCAGGGCCATGCCCAGCTTGTTGAACAGGTTGCCCCCGATGAACTGCTCGCCCAGGTACTCCAGCACGCCGAACTTCTCGTCGAGGCGGCGGATCAGGCCGGGCTTCTGCGGCTTGCGGTTGATCTGCGCGCGGATGGCCGCCTGCTGCCGGTCGTCCTGGGCCTTGCCCGGATATTGCCAACGGGCCAGGCGGTTGGCCTGGCTCGCGCGGGGGCTTTGCAGCTTGGGCGGCATCTGCTGCGCGATGCGCTGCTGCAAGGCCGACTGCTCGCGCTGGCGGGCCTTGAGCTCCTCCAGCTCTTCGAGCAGCCGGCCGATCTTCCGGTGGTTCCTACCTTGCAGCGCGATCAGCGCCAGCAGGACCAGCAGGAGGGCTCCGACAATCGCCAGCAGGTAAGTCATTGTGATCTCCATTCTGGGAAAATTCGGGGGGAGGGAGAATAAGGCCGGCCCGGCCCGGCTTCGAGCCGGACCGGGCCGCGCAGGTCATTTCTTGCCGAAGATGCTCTTGATCTTGTCGAAGGTGACGGCGTGCTTCTCGGTGCCCTGGTCGCCCAGCAAGAAGGCGAAGGCCTTGAAGCGCTCCTCGTGCTCGAAAACGATGCGCATGACGGCCATGAACGGGACAATGACGAGCATGCCGGGGATGCCCCAAATCATCGCCCCGACGATCAGGCTAAGGATGATGACGATGGGGTTCAGGCGCAGGTTGCCGCCCACGATGCTCGGGGTCAGGATGTTGTTCTCGGTGAACTGCACCACGGAGAAGACCGCCACCACGCCCAGGGCAAGGTTCGGAGAGTCGCCCGTGAAGATGGCGAACACCAGCGGGAAGGCGAAGCCCAGCGGAGTGCCGAAGTAGGGGATGAAGTTGCAGATGGCCGAGACCACGCCCAGGATGATGAAGTAGTCCATCCCGATCAGCCAAAGCCCGAAGGAGTTGGTGAAGCAGAGGATGGAGACCACGACGAAAACGCCCCCGACGTAGTTCTTGGCCACGCTAGAGACGTCCGTGATGACCTTTTCCACCTTCTCGGTGTTGTGGCCCTTGGCCGCCATGAAGATGAAATCATAGAACTTGTCGCGGTAGTAGAGCATGAAGAAGATGTAGATGGGCATGATCACGAAGCTGCCCAGGGTGCTCGAGGCCGAGCTGACAAACAGTCCCGCGATGGCCCCGGCGCTCTCGAAGACCTTGTCCACCACCTGGCCCAGGTAGAACTTCTGCTGCGCCGCGTCGATGCCAAGCGACTCTTCCAGGCTGTGCGCCACCGACTGCATGTTGGCCATGGCCTTGATCTTGATGGTTTCGAAGTCGCTCACCAGCATGGCCAATTGCTTGTACATGAAGAACAAGAACATGGCCAGCAGCACGATGGCGATGATGAGCACCGTCAGGTTCGAGAGGATGCGCGGGAAGTGCAGCCGTTTCTCGAAGTAGTTCGCGAAAGGGTAGAGCAGGTAGGCGAACAGCAGGGCCAGGGCCAGCGGCCAGAGGAAGCCTTTGGCGATGATGACCACGTAAACCGACATGATCGCGAAGAGCATGTAGGCCGTGGCCTTGAAGATGGTGGGAATCTTGATGTTTTCCATGACGTGTTGATTGTGGGGTTAAGCCAGCCAGACGATTTGAACAGATCACCGCCCCGCCGCTCGGGGGGGCTGGTCGATCGGACGAATGCCATTGGTTGGGCAAATGTAAAAAAATCGGGGCAACGGGCACGGCCTGCCCCGCGAAGCTTTTTCACAGCGTGAGGCTGAAGACGGTCTCGCGGTCGGGAACGGAGACCACGCCGATGGAGCCGCCATGCAGGCGCATGATCTGCTTGGCCAGGCTCAGCCCGATGCCCGAGCCCTTGGGCTTGGTCGTGAAGAACGGAATGAAGATCATGTCCATGGCCTCGGGGAGGATGCCCTGCCCGTTGTCCACCACTTGGATGACCGTCCGCTGGCGCCGGTTGCGCAGGCAGCGCAGCTCCACTTTCGCGCCCTCGCGCCCGTTCAGGGCCTGGAGCGAGTTCTTGACCAGGTTGATCAGCACCTGCTCCAGGAGCTGCTTGTCGGCCAGGACCAGCTCCTGCGGGTCGTCGATCCGCAGCTCCAGCCGGGCGGCGGCCTCGGCCACCTCGGGCGCCAGCAGGGCGGCGACGTCCTCGAGCAGCTCGCGCACGGGGAAGTAGTTCAGGTTGGGCTTGGGCACCCGGGTCAGGTTGCGGTAGGTGTCCACGAAGTGGATCAGGCCCACGCTCCGCTTGTTGATGGTTTCCAGGGCCTTGTGGATGTCGTCGAGGTCCTCCGGGTCGAACTTGCCCGGCACCAGCTCGGCCAGCGCCCGGGCGTGCTCTTCCACCATGCCCCGCGTGGTCGAGGCCAGCGACGAGATGGGCGCGATGGAGTTCATGATCTCGTGGGTCAGCACCCGGATCAGCTTCTGCCAGGCCTCCAGCTCCTGCGCTTCCATCTCCGACTGGATGTCCTTGAGGCTCACCAGCTTGATTTCGCGCTCGTTGAGGCGGAAGATGCTGGCGTGGATGCTCAGTTGCAGCAGCTCGTCCTCGTCGCGCACCTTGACCAGCGCCTTCGAGCGGGGCCCCAGCTCGCGCAGGGTCTCCACCAGCTCGGCCGAAAAGGGCGCCAGGTCGTCCAGCTTGCGCAGCACGGGCGTGCGCAGCAGCAGCTTGGCCGACTTGTTGACCATCTCCAGCGTGCCGTCGGAGCGCAGGGCCAGGATGGCCACGTCCACGTGCTCCAGGATGTTCTTCAGGTAATGGTAGTGCTCTTCCTTCTGGCTGCGTATCTTCTGGAAGTCCTCCATGACGTTGTTGAAGGTCTCGCGCAGCTCGTCGAACGACTTGCCCGCGCCCGAGACGGGGAAGGTCCGCGAGAAGTCCGAGTAGCGGATCGACTCCAGGAAGCTCTTGAGCTCGTGGTTGCCCCGCTCGACGTAGCGCGCCAGCGAGAGGGTCTGGAACAGCAGCAGGCCCGCCAGCACCAGGGCCGTGAAGTGATGCCCCGACTGCCAGACCCATGCGTCCAGGAGGGCCGTTAGGGCCAGCAGCGCGACCCGCAGCATGACGTTCGTTCGGAATCGTTTGAGCATGTTCTTCGAGTTGGGGGGTTCGTGCGTGGGGCTGGGGCTTCAGAGGCCGAATTTCTCCATGCGGCGGTAGAGCGAGGTCCGCGTCAGGCCCAGCTCCTTGGCCGCCAGGCTGATGTTGCCGTTGTACTTCTTGAGCACCTTGGCCACCACGCTCCGCTCGAGCTCCTCGAGGTTGTAGCTCTCGAGCTCCAGCTCGTCCACCTTGCCCGGGTTGTCCTTGAAGTGGAAGTCCTCGCTCTGGAGGCTCTTGTGGTCGGACATGATCACGGCCCGCTCGATGGCGTGGCGCAGCTCGCGGACGTTGCCCGGCCAGGGATACTGCCGCATCTTCTTGAAGGCCGCCTGGCTGATCTCGCGGACGGGCTTCTTGTACTTGCGGGCGTAGAGCTCCAGGAAATGGCCGGCCAGCAGCTCGAGGTCGTCGCCCCGCTCGCGCAGCGGGGGCACCTGTATCTCCACGGTGTTGATGCGGTAGAGCAGGTCCTCGCGGAACTTCTCCTCGGCGATGAGCTGGCGAAGCGGCATGTTGGTCGCGCAGACCAGCCGGATGTCGATCGGCTTGGCCCGGTTGGCCCCCACGCGGGTCACCTCGCGGCGCTCGAGCACCGTCAGCAGCTTGGCCTGCATGGTGGGCGAGAGGTTGCCGATCTCGTCCAGGAAGAGCGTGCCCGACGAGGCCAGCTCGAAGCGCCCGGCCCGGTCGGCCCGCGCGTCGGTGAAGGCCCCTTTGACGTGGCCGAACATCTCGCTCTCGAACAGCGTCTCGGTGATGGAGCCCAGGTCCACGCTGGCGAATACCTTGTCGCGGCGGGCCGAGTTCTCGTGCAGGGCCCTGGCCACCAGCTCCTTGCCCGTGCCGTTCTCGCCCAGGATCAGCACGCTGGCGTCGGTCTGGGCCACCTTGCGGATGGTGTGGAAGACCTGCCGCATCACGGGCGAGTCGCCCAGGAAGTCCAGGCTGGGGCTGTCGGCCAGCGCGCGGTTCTGGGCCTTCAGGTCGTTCAGCTCGCGGCGCTGGAGGCCCAGCTTGGCCGCGGCCTGTATCGTGGCCAGGAACTTCTCGTTCTCGAAAGGCTTCAGGATGAAGTCCGTGGCCCCCAGCTTGATCGCCTGCACGGCCTTCGGCAGGTCGCCGTAGGCCGTCATGCACACCACCACGGCCTCCGGGTCGATCTTCAGGATGCGCCTGAGCCAGTCGAAGCCCTCCTGGCCGCTCATGGCGTCCTTCGAGAAGTTCATGTCGAGCACGATCACCGAGTAGTCGTGCTGCTCCAAGATCTTCTCGGTCTGGTCGGGGTGTTCCAGCAGGTCTATCTGCTTGACCTTCTTCTTCAGGGCCAGCTTCAGCGCGAACAGGAGGTCGGCATTGTCGTCGATGATCAGGATCTTGGCGTCTTTCATGCTTTGAGGGTCAAGGGCTTGGGTTTGCTTCGCCCTCCCAAAGATAAATTTTTTTCCCAATGCCGGGCCCGCGCTTCGCGGGGGCGGGTGGCCGGGGGCTAGGCTTTTTTCCAATTTGGCTTGTTTTTATTTCTAAGGAAATGGCCTTGAAAACATTTCCCATGATGGGCCTCCGGGCCATCATTTCATTTTCCTATGGACGGTCAAAAGCGTTGGACTCAAAAAAATGTGTTGTAAAAAATGTTTTTAGGAGAAACTGGGGCTTGCTTTTTTCAGGAAGATCCTCTATTTTGCGTCGGAACACTTTGTTATTTCAAGAAACATGCTTTCGACAGCCGAGATGAAGAGCGACTTCCCGCCGGAATCGCCCCAGGCGACGGCGGGCCTGGCGACAGCCTTTGCCCACTTCCAAAGCACCCGGACCATGTACGACATCATCGGCGACATACACGGCCACCACGACGAGCTGCTGCTGCTGCTCAAGGGCCTCGGATACCACCAGGGCCCCGACGGGCTTCCCGCGCATCCGCTGGGTCGCCGGCCGCTCTTCACGGGCGACTTCATCGACCGCGGGCCCCAGGTGCGCCAGAGCGTCGCCCTGGCCATGCGCCTGGCCCGCCGCGGTGGCGCCCTGGCCCTGATGGGCAACCACGAGTTCTACCTGCTCTGGCTCTGGCAGCGGGCGGGCAGCGTCCCCGGCCTCTGGAACCTTCCGCCCGACCTGGTCGAGCCCGTGCGCGCCACCCTGGCCTCCTACCTGGGCCACGAGCCCGAGCTGCGCGAGGCCCTGGCCTGGTTCGCCTCCCTGCCGCTTTTCGTCGAGGTGGACGGGCTGCGCGCCGTACACGCCTGCTGGGACGACCAGGTCATCGGCCGGCTGCGGCCCTACCTCCGCGCCGACGGCAGCCTCCTGCCCGAATACCTCCGCAAGGCCCTCTGGCCGGGCAATGGCCTGCACCAGCAGGTCATGGTCCTGCTGGGCGGCAAGACCCTCCGCCTGCCCGAGGGCCAGGCCTTCGTCACGGCCAACGGGCGGGCCGTCCGCACCATCAGGGCCAAGTGGTGGCTGGACCAGCCCGGCCTGAGCTACCGGCAAATGGCCGTCACCCAAGGCTGGGAGGTCAGCCTCGCGCCCGTCAGCGAAGACCTCCAGGCCCTCGGCTTCGGCTACCCGCCCCAGGCGCCGCCCGTCTTCGTGGGGCACTACTGGCAGCGCGGGACCCCCGAGCCCCTGGCCCCCAACGTGGCCTGCGTGGACTACAGCGTGGCCAAGGGCGGCGCCCTGGTGGCCTACCGCTGGACCCGACAGCCCATCGGCCCCGAGGGTTTCTTCTGCGTGCCCGCCATCCCGCGATAGCGCCGTTCCGTCCCGGTCGGAGGCCTGCTGGTCCGGTCCTGGCCAGGTCGCCCCGACCGACGCGGCGGGAGGCCCGGGGCTTTTTCGCGGGAAAACTTATTTTGGCTTTGAAAAGACCGCCCGCTTGGTTAAATTTGAGAATGGAACGCCAGCCCGCTGGGCCAGCAGGTCATTCCTCCCCGCCCTCCCAAACCACAAAAACAAACCGATGGCCGTACAGATTAGCCTTTGGAAAAGATTTCAGGCCGGTGTCTTGCGCAATGCCCTGATCTTGGTGCTCATGGGCCTTGTCATCATCCTCTCGCTCATGCTCATCGACTTGTCGTCAACGGTCGAGTCCTTGGCCAAGTCGCTCATCAACCGCACCACCTCGCGCACCACCGTCGAGCTCAACAACTTCTTCGGCACCGTAGGCGAGGACCTCCGCACCCTGCGCGAGTGGGACCAGAACGGCCTGCTCGAGGCCGCCGACGCCCAGACCCGCAACAAGCTCGTGGTGCCCCTGCTGCACAACACCACCCAGATTTCCAACGTCATCGTGGCCCGCACCGACAACAGCGAGTTCATGATCCACCGCGAGCCCGGTTCCTGGCGCGTCCGCACCATCGCCTTCCCCGCGGGCCAGAAGCAGGTCAGCTACCAGCGCTGGCACGAAGAGGCCGCCGGCCAGTTCGCCCTCACCGAGGAATGGCAGGAGACCATCGAGTACCTGCCCACCGGGCGCCCCTGGTTCGTCGGCGCCAGGCAGAAGCCCCAGGGCGAGCTCTTCTGGACCGACCCCTACATCTTCTTCACCGGAAAGCAGCCCGGCATCACCGTCTCATCCGCCTCCGACCGCGGAGACTCGTCCCAGAAGGTCATCGCCCTCGACGTGCTGCTCACCGACATATCCCGCTTCACCACCCAGATGCAGGTCAGCGAAAACGGCCTGGCCTTCGTCCTGACCGACAGCCTGCTCGTGGTCGGCCTGCCCAAGGACAGCCGCTTCCTCGAGCAGCCCGACTCCATGAAGAACTTCATCCTCAAGCCCCACGACGCCATCGGCATGGAGACCCTCGTGGCCGCCGTCGGGGCCTGGAGGGCCGTGGGCGGCGAGATGGGCAAGGCCTTCAAGTTCGACAGCCAGGGCGACAACTGGTGGGGCCAGATGCAGACCTACGCCCTGAGCCAGAACCAGCACCTGCTCATCGGCGTGGCCGTGCCCGAGTCCGACTTCCTGGTCGAGATCAAGCGCACCCGAAACACCCTCATGGGCGGCTTCGTCCTGGTGATCATCGTCATCGTGGCCGTGGTCAGGGGCTACTACCAGAAGCAGAAGGCCAACGTGCTCCTGGCCCAGAAGAACGAGCAGATCATCAAGCAGAACAAGGCCATCCAGGCCCAGCGCGACGAAATCCGCGAAAAGAACAAGGAGATCATCGACAGCATCAACTACGCCCGCTACATCCAGCACGCCATCCTGCCTCCGCCCCTAAGCCTCGAGGCCGACCTGCCCGAGAGCTTCATCCTCTGGATGCCCCGAGACATTGTCAGCGGAGACTTCTACTGGTTCGCCCACAACAGCGACGACAGCCTCATCCTGGTCGCGGCCGACTGCACCGGGCACGGCGTGCCCGGCGCCTTCATGAGCATGCTCGGCGTCTCGTTCCTCAACGAGCTCAACCGCACCGAGCCGGGCAAGCAGGCCCTGACGGCCTCCCAGATCCTCGACCAGCTCCGCGAGAAGGTCATCACCTCGCTGCACCAGACCGGCGAGGAGGGCTCGTCGAAGGACGGCATGGACATGTCGCTCTGCCTGATCGACCTCAAGGCCCGCAAGCTCCAGTTCGCCGGGGCCAACAACCCCCTGGTCTTCGTCCGCGACGGAAAGGCCATCGAGTCCAAGGCCGACCGCATGCCCATCGGCATCTACTCCGAGGCCAAGGGCGCCTTCACCAACCAGGAGTTCGACCTGCTCATGGGCGATGCCTTCTACATCTTCTCCGACGGGTTCCAAGACCAGTTCGGCGGGCCAAAGGGCAAGAAGTTCATGCGCAAGCAGATGAAGGAAATCTTCGTCAGGCTGCAAGACCAGCCCTTCAAAGAGCAGAAGGAAAAGCTCCGGGAGGCCTTCGAGGCCTGGCGGGGCGAGGAGCACCAGGTCGATGACGTCATTGTCATTGGGTTCAAGATTTGAGCTTGTTGTCAGCTCCCGAACGGAAGGCCTGCCCTATCCGGGGCAGGCCTTTTTTTTGTTTTCTTTTGAAATGTTGCTTTTTTTGCATCTTCGCTGGGCAGGCTTCCACCTGCTATTTCCTAACCGTGCCAAGACCAGCACCAACCCAAGCACTATCTTTCCAACATTTCAAAAGGCCACATGACAAGCACGCTCAAGACGAAAACCAGAACCAAGACCATGAAGATGAAGGAACTGAACCAATGGGTGATGGAGCAATTGCCCCCGCTCACTTGGAACATCCTGGCCCTGAAGTTCATGAAGAGCTTCAAAGCCCAAGGATTCAGTGTGTTGAAGTTTGACGATCCTCTGGATCTGCCCGAGAATCTGTTGGATGAGATCGATGGGTTCATCCAACAACAGTACAAAAAGAGCCTCCCAAGATGAAGAAGGTCGTTCCAACCCTCGTGGTGGATCCTGTCCGCCGGTATTGGTTTGCCCAATCCGAGCCGGTGGCGCTGCACTGCCACCACTACAACTGCTTCTTGCAGCATTCGATGGAATCGGCGGCCGACTTCGTGGACGTGCCCGCGCTGCTGCGCGACAGCGCCGAGGAGGTCGCCTTCGCCGAGCTGGCCTAGCTGTTCGCGGAAGGCGGCCAGCCGGAGAGCGTGCTGGCCACTGCCGCCGAGCTGTTCCGGCAAAGGGGCTTCGGCCTGTTCCGGGTCGTCGAGGCGGGGCCCGAGGGCGGCGTGGTGGAGTGCCCCTGGGAGCACTACGCGCACGGCTGGGTCCTCAAGTTCGGCCTCCGCGCGCGCGCGCAGGGCGGCGTGTCGCACTTCGCCGCCGGGTTCGCCCGGGCCGCCTTCGCGATGGCCTTCCGGGGCGAGCCGGGCCACTACGAGGTCGAGCAGACGCACTGCCGCAGCCTGGGCGACGACCGCTGCCGCTTCGTGCTGCGCCTGCGCCCCGAGCCGCGCGCGCTGGAGCCCAGCGTGGGCGCGGGCATCATGGGCCAGGTCGATCCGCGGGAGCCTTTCCCCGGCTGCCGGGTGGCCTCCGAGGCCATCACCCAGGCCGTGTTCGAACTGCCGACCGAGCCCGACGAGCGCGGGCTGATCCCCGCCTTCGGGGTGCTGCTGGCCAAGATGTACGCCAACTACTACAACCTGACCTCCTTCCGCTTCCTGGAGCGGATGGAAGCGGCCCTGGGCCAGACCGGCCAGGAGCTGGTCGAGAGCCTGCTGGTGGAGGCCGGGCACGTCTGCGCCTTCAACACCTTCGGAGGCATCATGGAGTCCGCCGAGTGGGCCGCGCTGGTCAAGCCCCAGCTCCACGACGCGGCCGACTGGGCGCATGGCATCGTGGCCGTGGCCAACGCCCTGGGCTGGGGAGCCTTGTGCGTGGACGAGCTCGCCCCGGAGAAGCTGCTGCTTTCCAGCCCCAACGGCTACGAGTCCAACTTCTACCTGTCGAAGCGGATGTCTGCCCGCGAGGGCGTCTCGTACATGCTGCAAGGCATCGCCAAAGGCGTGATGAACCTGATTTTCAACGCCGACATTCAGTCCATGCCCCAGCTCGACGAGGCCTACTACGCCGAGCGCTTCAAGTCCGGGCAGGCCTTCGGCGTCCGTCAGATCGATTGCCGGATTGGCCGCGACGGCTCGGATTCGTTCTTGGTGAACCGTTGAGAAACAGCATCCCGCCATGCGTTACCAGCTCAAGACCGTCCGCAACTGCCAGGGGCAGGCGCGTGCGGTCTTCGTCTTGGAGGGCCAGGTCGATCGGGCCTTGCTGGAGCACCTCTGCCCCGGTGGGCGCGTCCAGGTCTTGCCCCTGGCGGGCAAGGTGCCCGGCGCGCTCGATTTCTGCCGGGTGGAAAGCCCCGAGGGCTGGCGGCTGGCCGCCGGACTGGGCGGCCGCGAGCTGGAGCTGCTGCATCCGCCCGACGACCCGTCGCCGCGCGAGCGGGTCGAGCGGCTGCTGCGCGACTGGGGCGGGGCCTAGTCGGCCTGCCGGGGCTGGGGCCACTCGCTGACCTTGCGGACGGTGTAGGGCTTCTTCTGCTGCGACTCGTAGTAGGTGCGGGTCTGCACCTCCAGCACCAGGCCGATGGTGATGAACTGTATCCCGGCGATCAGCAGCATCAGCCCCAGGATCATCAGCGGCTTGCCCCAGATGTCCTCCCCGGCGACCTTCAGGGCCAGGAGGTAGAGGTTGATGAGCGCCCCGGCGCCGAAAATGGCCATGCCCCAGGTCCCGAAGAGGTGCATGGGCTTCTGGAGGTACTTCTGGAAGAAGAGCATGAGCAGCAAGTCGCTGACGACCTTGAAGGTGCGGTTGATGCCGTACTTGGAGCTGCCGTGCACGCGGGCATGGTGCCGCACGTCGGTCTGGGTGATGCGGGCGCCTTCGAGGCTGGCCAGCACGGGGATGAAGCGGTGCAGCTCGCCGTAGAGGCCCAGGTCCTTGGCGATGGGGCTGGTGAAGACCTTGAGCGTGCAGCCGTAGTCCTTGATGCGGACTCCGGTGGTGCGCTGGATGACGCGGTTGGCGATCTTGCTGGGGATCTTGCGCAGGAACATCCCGTCCTGCCGGTTGGCGCGGATGCCGGCCACCAGGTCGAATCCACCCTCGCGGGCGATCTTGAGCATCATGGGAATGTCCAGCGGGTCGTTTTGCAGGTCTCCGTCCATGGTTACCAGGTGGGTCCCCTGGGCATGTTCGATGCCCGCGGCCAGGGCGTAGCTTTGTCCGTAGTTGCGCCGCAGCTCGACGAGCTTGATCCTCGGGTGCCGCAGTTCTCGGACGCGCTCGCGGGTCTGGTCGGTGGAGCCGTCGTCCACGTAGATGACCTCGTAGTCGAAACCGTCGAGGGCCGCCTCGATCTGGCGCACCAGCGGATGGATGTTGTCTTGCTCGTTGAAGACGCAGATGATGATGGAAAGCTCTTTCATGGGTGGGGAAGGAGGAGTTTTTGGGCTGCCGTCCGCGAGGGCCGGCTCACTTGGGCGCCCTGCGGTAGAGGATCGCCGCGATGATGGCATAGGCGAAGTTGGGGAGCCAGACGGCCAGCAAGGGGTCGAGGCCGCCTTTGATGGAGAACTGCGTGGTGATCTGCATGAAGAAGATGTAGGTGAAGCTCAGGCCGATGCCCAGGCCGATGTTGGCCCCGGCGCCCCGGCGGCGCTTGGCGCTGGCCACGCTCAGGCCCATGATGGTCAGGATGTAGGTCGAGAAGGGGAAGGCCACGCGCTTGTACTTTTCGACGTAATAGGCGTTGATGTTGGGGTTGCCGCGCATCTCCTCGCGCTCGATGAACTCGTCGAGCTTGTCGCCGGTCATGGATTCGACGATGTTGTCGCGGCGGCTGAAGTCGAGCGGGTGTATCATCAGGGCCGAGTCGATGACGTTGCCGGTGCTGACTTGGACGCTCATCGAGTCGGCCGAGAACTCGCGGATGTAGTAGTTGTTGAGCAGCCATTTCTGGTTGGTGCTGTCCCATTTGATGTAGTCGGCCACGAGCTTGCTGACCAGCTCGCCGTCCACGACCTTTTCCATGGTGAACTGGAACCCCATGTGGTTCATGGTGTTGTAGCTGCCCAGATAGACGTTTACGCCCGGGGCCACCTGCTTGTGCATGTCGCGCTCGCTGTTGTGGTAGTGCGAGATGTAGGTGTTCTCGAACTCGAGCCGGACGGCGTTGGCCGGCGGGATGACGTAGTTGTTGAGCGCGAATGAGCCCAGGGCGATGACCGTCGCGGCCACCATGTAGGGCACCAGGAGCCGATGGTAGCTGACGCCGCTGCTCAGGATGGCGACGATCTCGGTGTTTCCGGCCATTTTGGAGGTGAAGAAGATGACCGAGATGAAGGTGAACAGCGCGCTGAAGAGGTTGGCGAAATAGGGGATGAAGTTGAGGTAGTAGTCGAAGACGATGGCCTCGGTGGGCGTGTTCTCCTCGATGAAGTCGTCGATCTTCTCCGAGAAGTCGAAGATCATGGAGATGCCGATGATGAGCACCAGCGAATAGACGAAGGTGCCCAGGAACCGGCTGATGATGTAGAGGTCGAGTTTCTTCATGGTGGCGGATTGCCGCGAATTTACCTTTTTTGGCAGGGGATGCAAACCCAGGGGCGGAGCCGGGCCTGCCGTCAGGGCGCCTTGTAGCGGAATCCCATGAGCAGGACGTCGTCCACCTGCTCGAACTTGCTGCCCTTCCACCGGTCGAACTCCTGGGCGAAAGCCTCGGCCTGCTCGGCGGTGGCCAGCGGGGCGAGGCCGCGTACCAGGGCCCTGAACGGCTTGGACTTGAATTTCTTGCCCTCGGGGCCGCCGAACTGGTCCTCGAACCCGTCGGAGAAGAGATAGACGCAGTCGCGGGGGCGCAGGCGGAGGCTGTGCTCGGTGAAGTCGGTGTCGGCCAGGGTGAAGATGCCCACGGGCATGCGGTCGGGGCGGAGCTCGATGAGGCTGGGGCCGCGGCAGACTAGCAGCGGGTTGTTGGCGCCCGCCCAGCGCAGCCGCCCGGTGGGCAGGTGGACGAAGCAGACCGACATGTCGAATCCGTCCTGGTTCTCGCCCGATTTGCCCGTTTGGCGCAGGGCGTCGATGACCTTGGCCCGCAGCTCGGCCAGGAGCAGGGCGGGGCTAGGTTCCTTTCGGGCCAACTGCCTGGGCGCCAGTTCGTTGAGCAAGGCCGTGCCGAGCATGCTCATGAAGGCGCCCGGCACGCCGTGCCCGGTGCTGTCGGCGGCCACCAGGGCCATGTGCTCGCCCTGGCGGCGCGCCCAGTAGAAGTCGCCGCTGACGATGTGCAGGGGCCGGAAGAAGATGAAGCTCTCGGGCAGGTCTTCGGCGATCTGCTCGGGCGGCGGCAGCAGGGCCTTCTGGATGCGCTGGGCGTAGCGGATGCTGTCGGTGATGTGCTGGTTCTGCTCCTCGATCTTGTCGCGCTGCCAGAGCGTCTTGAGGTGCTGGAGCTCGAGGCGGCGCTTCTGCTGGCCGATTTTGTCGCGCTGGGCCATGACCTCCTCCTTCTGCTGCTCGAGCTCTTGGTTGACGAGCTCCAAGTAGTCGCGCTGGCTGAGGATTTCCTCCTTCTGCTGCTGGATTTCGGCCGTCCGTTCGCGCACTTTGGCCTCGAGCTCGCGGTTGGCGCGCTGTTGCAGCCCCTGGTTTTCCTTGAGCTGCACGATCAGCCTTTCCTGCATCTCGCGCTGGCGGCGCTCGCTCTCGTTCCAGCGGAAGATCAGCCCGACGGTGAAGAGCAGCACCTCGCCGATGATGCCGAACTGGAAGACCAGCACCTTGTCGGCCACGAACCGCGGCTCGAGCATCGAGAAGATGTAAACCGAGCCGGCCAGCCCCACCATCAGCGAGCCCAGGATGAAGAAGCCCGACTGCCGGGACTTGTAGCGCGAGATGTAAACCAGGATGCCCGAGGCGGCCAGCAGCACGCCCAGGAGCACCATGTTGGTCATGCGGTCGAACAGGGCGTGGTCGAAGCTGGCCAGCAGGATGGCCACGCCCGCGAGCGCGTCGAGGACCAGCAGGGCCATCATGCCGAACATGAGCCGCGTTATCTTCGGGAAGCGCCGCCGCAGGTAGAGGTAATGGTCCATGAACAGCAGGTAGAAAAGCCCCAGCATGGCCGGCGTCAGGGCCCGCAAGTAGTAGTAGGCCATGGGGAAACGCCCTGTCAGCCAGGCCTGCGTCAGCCCGAAGCGGTTCATCAGGAACAGCGAGGCGAAGAGCATGTAGAAGACGTGGAACAGGAAGGTGCGGTCGCGGCTGGGGAAGTAGAGCAGGAGGTTGAACAGGATGGTGAACCAGAGGATGCCCTGGAAACTGCCCTGGAGCAGGTTGCGGCGGGCGATGAACTCGTCGTAGTCGTTCTTGTAGTCCTTGGGGCGCTGGAGCCAGAGGTCGAGCGCGATGGGCCAGGGGGCCAGGTTGCGGGCCCGGACGAGCACCACCAGCCGCGAGGCCTCGCCCTCGCGGGCGCCGGGCAGGACGATGGGCACGAGCTGGCGGCTGCCCTTGCCGCGGTTCTCGGCCACCGCCTTGAGCGAGTCGGGCACCAGCAGGCCCGAGCGCAGGTGCCGCGGCGGCAGGCCCGGGGCCAGCAGGTAGGCGTCGAGGTAGTCCACCGGGCCCAGGAAGAGCATCCACTCGGCCTCCTTCTTGTGCCGCGACTCGATCTCGAGCCGCAGCCAGTAGGCCTGGCCTTCGCGCAGGCTGTCGGCCGCCGCCGGGTAGGCCGGGGCCTGGCTCCAGTCGAGCGCCGCGGCCTGCTCGAAGTCCCACCCGTTGTCGGGCAATACCTTGACCCAAGGGTTCAGGCCTTTGTAGTGCGAGGCCACCGAGTCGTAGCGGAAAGCCTGGCCGAAGCTCGGGCCGTGCGAAAGCACCAGCAGCAGTAGGGCCACGCGGGCCAGGAGGTCTTTCATCTTTTCCAGGGTTTTGGCTGCACCAAGGTAGCTTTTTCGGCGCAGCATGGGCATGTGTCCACGTGCAATCGCCAAAGCCATGCCAAGCGGTGGCGGACCTCGAAACATCTTGCTTTGCCAACGCCAGGTCAGGATTTTTCCCAAAAAAAGAGGTATTCTGGCGATTTTTTTCGAACTTTGTTAACGAAAATGTAATTTGGCACCAACACGAAACCACAATATCGCATCCTGCATGAAACTCCGTAACATAATTCTCGGCCTGTCCTTCTTGGGAGTCTCTGCCGCGGCGCAGGCCCAAGAGCTGAACATCTACTCGGGCTTCTCGCCCAATGGCGACGGCACCAACGAGACCTGGGTCATCGAAAACCTGGAAAGCCAGCCCGAGCACCATCTGCTGGTCTTCAACCGCAACGGCCAGACCGTCTGGGAGACAAGCCGTTACGCGAACAACTGGGACGGGACCGACCAGAACAGCCAGCAGCCCCTGCCCGCCGGAACCTACTACTACCTGCTCAAGGTCGGCCAAGACACCCGCACCGGCGTGGTAACGATCCTGCGATGAAGCCCAACTCCCTAGAAACCAAAACCATGAACATGAAATTGACCCAAAGGATCGCGCCGCTGCTCGTGGGGCTGGCCTTGGCGTTGCCGCCCGTGGCCCAGGCCCAGCAGTTGCCGCAGTTCAGCCAGCGCGGCCTCGACCTCTTCTACTTCAACCCGGCAGTGGCCGGCTCCAACTTCGAGCACCAGGTGCAGATACACCACCGCTCGCAATGGCTCGGCATCGAGGGAGCGCCCATCTCCCAGATGTTCAGCTACAACGGCGCCGTGGGGGCCAATTCCGGCCTGGGCGGATACGTGCTCAACGACTCCTACGGCCCCTCGCGGGGCTTCTGGGGCGGATTGGCCTACGCCCGGCACTTCACCCTCGACGGCTTCAACCTCTCGGCGGGCCTCGGCCTGAACATGACCAACTTCTGGATCATGGGCAACCAGATCACCCTGCCCCAGCCCGACCCCCTGCTGCTCGACAAGAAGTTCGTCAGCCGATGGTCGCCCGACCTGAACCTCGGGATGCTGGCCTACAACCGGACTTTTTTCCTGGGCGTGTCGGCCTACCAGTTGTTCCAGCACTCATTTCGAGAGGATTACGATATTGAGACTTCCTACGATTCGTACCTGAAGACTTACGTTTCAGGCGGTTTGCTGCTGGGGCAGCACAAGCCGGTCATGTTCAAGCCCAATTTCACCCTGGGCCTGGCCGCGGGCGAGCCCCTGGAGCTCCAGGTGGGCGGACAGTTCACCTTCGGGCAGACCTTCGACCTGGGCCTCTCGTACCGCTTCCGCGACGCCGCCGTCGTCCTGCTGGGCTTGCGCTTCCAGGACTTCATGGCGATCTACTACTCTTATGACCTGATAACCAGCGAGCTCTCGACGGTCAGCAGCGGCTCGCACGAGCTGCGCATCGCCTTCACCTTCAAAAAGCGCGAGAACCACCCGGCCTACGAGACCGACGACATCCGCAACGACCTGCTGTGGTGAGCTCGTCCGCCTCCCGATTGTTTCCCACCCAACTAAACCTAAAACCATGAAATCCAACCCTATACTTTTGGCGGCAGCGCTCTGCCTGGGCCTGGCCCACCCCGACGCGGTGGCCCAGGATACGACCAGAGCGCGCTCCATGTCCGCCGGACTGGCCAACTTCAGGGCGCAGAGCCTCGCCTGGCGCAAGGCCGACCAGCTTTTCAACGCCCAGCGCTTCGGAGAGGCCATCGACCTCTACCTCGACGCCAACGCCGTCATCGCCAACAACCCCGCGCTCGACTACAAGCTCGGCCTGGCCTACATGCAGACCTTACAGAACGACAAGGCCCTCTTCCACCTGGGCGAGGCCGCCAAGGCCGACCCGCCCGTCTCCGAGAACGTCGATTACTGGATGGCCTTGGCCTACCACCGCAACTACGACTACCAGAACGCCCTGCGCCACATGCGCGCCTACCGCGCCGCCCAAAGCCAGTGGCTCGACGAGGCCTTCGAGGCCCAGTTGACCCGCTTCGAGGACGAGTGCCTCTTCGGGATAGTCCTGCTCCAGGACACCCTGAGCGTGATGATGCGCCCCCTCGACGAGCTCAACACCCAGGGCCCCGAGTACGCCCCCGTGGCCAGCCCCGACGGCAGCATGCTCCTGCTCGCGCAACGCAAGGACGGCTCCCTTGGCGACCTCGAAAGCGCCTCCGACAGGATGCACTACGAGGACATCTTCGTGGCCGAGCTTCAGGGCGAGCGCTTCGCCCAGCCCCGCAACCTCGGCCGGCCCGTCAACACCCGCAACCACGACGCCGCACTGAGCTTCAGCTTCGACGGCCAGCAGCTCTTCCTCTACAACGCCCGCCAGCAGGGCGACATCTTCGTGGCCACCAAAGGCCCCCAAGGCAACTGGCAGAAGCCCGAGCCCCTGCCCGAGCCCATCAACTCCCGCGCCCGCGAGCATTCCTTCGCCCTGCACCCCGACGGAAAGACGGCCTTCTTCACCAGCGACCGCGGCGGAAACATGGACATCTACACCTCCCGGCGCGACGAGCAGGGCAACTGGTCCGAGCCCGTGGCCCTCGGCCCCCAGGCCAACACCCCCGAGGAGGAAATGTCCGTCCGCATCTGCCAAGATGGCAAGAAGCTCTATTTCAGCTCCAAAGGCCACCAGACCCTCGGCGGATTCGACATTTTCGTCTGCCCGCTGCAAGACGACGGCCAATGGGGGCAGGCCCAGAACCTCGGCTACCCCATCAACAGCTCCCAACACGACATCTACTTCAGCCCCGTCGGACCCAACCAGGCCTTCTACGCCACCGTGGGCGACGGCAGCGAGCACAACTACAACCTCTTCCAGGTCATCTTCACCGAAGGCCAGCAGCCCGTCAAGTTCGACCAGGGCCTGATGGAGCAGTTGGCCCAGGCTGTCGAGAAGGGCGAGTCCATCGACCAGGTGCTGGCCGCCACCCGGCCCGAGCCTGCCGAAGTCGCCAGCACCGAGAACGCGGCCGAGCAGACCGCCTCGACCGAGCCTGCGACCGGGGCCAGCGACCAAGAGCAGGACGTGGAAACCCCAACGACAACCACGGCCACGACCACCACCACGACCGTAGCCACCACCGCGGAGCCCGCGCCCGTCCTGCCCAGCAAGGTCTTCGAGGCGTCCACCTACGGCTTCAACCTCACCGCGCCGCCGTCCTCGCTGGTCGAGAAGCTCGACAGGCTCGCCCTGCTCCTGGCGCGGGTGCCCGGCAGCTCCGTCTCGCTCATCGGCCATACCGACAACGTCGGCTCCGAGGAGGTCAACATCGTCGTCGGCCGACAGCGCGCGCAAGGCGCCGCCGACCTGCTCATGGCCAAGGGAGTCAGCGGCAGCCAGATCAAGGTCCTTTCGGAAGGCGAGGCCAAGCCCATCGACACCAACGATACCCCCGAAGGCCGTGCCCGCAACCGCCGCGTCGAGATCATCTTCCACGAATAAGCAAGGCTTCGCCAGCCTTCACTTTCCGCCGTCCGCGGGCGGGGCCTCGGGCCAGCCGCCCGCGGACGCTCGTTTTTGTGGCCTCCGGTCATCCGCCCCAGGCTTTGCGTTTCGCGCAAGCCGCCTATCTTCGCGGGGCATCACCCCCAAAACCTGCCCCATGTCCGCCCAACCCGAAATCTTCTTCCACGTCGGCCTCGGCAAGGTCGCCTCGACCTACTTGCAGTACCGCTTCTTCCCCAAGTTGGAAGGAATCCGCTACATCCAGTGTACGAGATACAAGCGCTCCATCGAGATCATCGCTTCCGAAAAACGCAACAAGTACCTGATATCAAGGGAGTTCGATCGCCAGCTCCAGAGCGAGGCCCAGTGGTTTTCGGCCTACCATCCGCAGGCCCGCCCCATCCTTCTGCTGCGCCGCCAAGACAGTTGGGCCGCCTCGCAGTACCGCCGGCACGTCAAGAACGGGATCCACGTCCCCTTCGAGGGCTTCATCGACATCGAGCACAACAAGGGCCTCTGGGACCGGAGCGAGCTCGAGTTCTACACGAAGATCGAGCAGCTCGAAAAGTGCTTCCAACACAAGCCGCTCGTGCTGTTCTACGACGACCTCCTGGCCGACCCCTGGGCATTTTTCGACCAGTTGGCCCGATACATGGGCGCCAGCTACCCCCGCGAAAAGATCAGCCTCAAGCCCAAGCACAAGTCCTATTCCGAAAAGCAGCTCAAGATCATCCGCGAGTGGAACAAGACCGTTTACGCCAAGCCGCGCGCGGCGAGCTCCAGCCCCGTGCTCACGCGGCTGCGCCGGATGGGAGAGAAGCTCTACCGCTACCCGGCCCTCTACCTGGCCGGAATCGCTCCCAGCTCGCGCGTGCCCGATGAGCCCCTGATCGACAAGATGTCCTTGCAGGCCGTCCGCGACGCCTACGCCGCCGACTGGGAAAAGTGCCTGGAGTACGCCCGCCTCAACAACCCCGCGACCCTGGCCAAGACATGATGCCAAGTCGCGTTGGTTGGTGAAATATCCGAAACATCAGTTTTCGACAAAAGCGGGCTGCTTTGCCCATCCTGAAGGGATGGAATGCAAATAGCCCCGGATGAAATCCGGGGAGTAGAGAACCGCAGCGAACCAGAACCCCGTAGGGGTTCAATGCGAAAACCAAGACCTACCCAATCAATCTATCACGTTGGAAAGCAACTTGGTATGATTCCCCCGCTCATGCGACTGCCCACCAAAACGCGCAGGCCCCTCCCGGCTTGGCATCGGCAGGGGCCTGCGGCTTTGGCGGGCCGGCCCTTTCAGGCCATGCACCAGGCGATGGCTTCTTCCAGGGTGTCGAAGTAGTTGTCGTGGTAAGTCTTGCTGACGTTTTCCTCGAAGAGTTGCTCGATGCTCATCTGGGCCATCATCTCGGTGCTCATGACATGCGCCAGCTTGCGCAGCGTGGTGTGGTTCAAGTTGGCAATCTGGCCCTGGTTCACCTGCTCTTGCACCTCGGGCGTCAAGGAATACATGAAGTTGCGATCGTCGCCTATCGCGTACCTGACGTTCAGGCGCTTGAGTTCTTGGATGAACAGGCCGATTTCCCGCATGAGACCTTCCTCGTCGATGTGTTCGGTCTCGGCTTTCCAGACCAGTACCAGCAAGGATTTTTCTTCGTCATAACGGAGGAACTGGTAAGGAGTTTCTGCGATGGTTTCCATAGGGTTATTTGTTTTTTGTGAAGTTGTACCGGTCCATTGGCATCTTGCCGAACGCCTTTCGGCTTGGGCGTTGCCCGGATAAAACTACAAAAGAAAAGTTTTTAAAAAAACAAAAAAGCAAAGGAGGGAACATGAAAAGCTGCCAGAGGCCCCAACAGGCTTCTCAATCCTCAAAAAACGAGGGTTGGAAGTTGACCCAGTAGAGCTTCTCGGTCGCGCGGGTCAGGGCGGTGTAGAGCCAGCGCAGGTATTCCAGGTCGAGCATGTCGTCCACGAAGTAGCCCTGGTCGATGAAGACGCGGCGCCATTGCCCGCCCTGGGCCTTGTGGCAGGTGATGGCGTAGGAGAACTTGAGCTGCAAGGCGTTGAAAAACGGGTCCTCGCGGATGAGCTTCTGCCGCTCGCGGGCGTTGCCCACGTGGGCATACTCCTGCGAGACCGACTCGTAGAGCGCGCGCTGCTGCTGCTCGCCCAGGCCGGGCGACTCGGAGTGCAGGGCGTCGAGCAGGATCTTGGCGTCGAGCTCCAGGTCGAGGCTTTTCAGGCGCAGCGTGGCGTCGCGGAAGTTCAGGCCGTGCCGCTCGCTGTGTCGGCCCAGGTGCAGGATCTCGGCCGTGTCGCCGTTGGCGATGAAAGGCGCCTTGGGGTTGTCGCGCAGCCAGAAGTAGTTGTTTTTCACGACCATGACCTGGTCTCCGCCCGAGATTTCGTCGTCGCGGTAGAGCACCGCGTTGCGGATGCCCTGGTTGAAGAGCAGGGCCCGCTTGTTGGAGCGCGTGATGAGCACCGTCTGGTCGATGCCCACCTGGTCGAACGACTCGTTGACCAGCTCCACCAGCTCGCTGCCGTTGACGCGGGCCACGTCGTCGAATCCCTCCCAGCGGAACCGCGGGATCTTCGGCTCGTCCTTGAAGGCGGGCAGGGCCTCGCGCAGCATCGTCGCGTTGTGCAGGATGCCCGAGTCCTGGGCCTGGCGCACCACGTCCGTCAGCTCCACCTCCAGCGGCTCCAGGCCCATCCGGCGCAGCGCGACCTTGTTCAGCGCCGGGCTCACCCGCGTGCCCACGGGCGGGAGCTGCGCGATGTCGCCGATGAACATGAGCTGGCAATCCTCGCCCGCCTGCACGAACTCCAGCAGGTCCTCCAGCAGTCGGCCCGAGCCGAAGGCCGCGTTCTCGTTCGACTCGTTCGAGACCATCGAGGCCTCGTCCACGATGAACAGCGCCCGCTTGTGCAGGTTCCTATCCAACTGGAAGCGAGCCCCGTAGGCGCCGGTCTCCTGCCGGTAGATCTTGCGGTGTACCGTCGAGGCCGGCTGCCCGCTCAGGTCCGAGAGCACCTTGGCGGCCCTGCCCGTGGGCGCCAGCAGCACCGGCCGCCGCCCCAGCGCGGGCAGTATCGACACCAGCGCCTTGAGCGAGGAGGTCTTGCCCGTGCCCGCGTAGCCCTTCAGCAGGAACACCTGCTCGGGCCGCGGCTGGGCCAGGAAATCGGCCAGGGCCTCCAGCAGCCGCTCCTGCGAGGGCGTCGGCGCGAAGGGCAAGGCTTGGCCCAGCAGGGCGCGGATCGAGGGACTGTCCATCGGTTGGGCATTTGTGCCCCGAAAGTAGTCATTCGCCAGCGAATCCTCAAACGGTAGAGACGTTGCGCGCAACGTCTGTACGGTTGCGCGCAACGTCTGTACGGTTGGGGTGCGTGGCCGCCGTCGCGGTAGAGACGTTGCGCGCAACGTCTGTACGGTTGCGCGCAACGTCTGTACGGTAGGGGTGCGTGGCCGCCGTCGCGGTAGAGACGTTGCGCGCAACGTCTCTACTGTACGGTAGGGTGGCCGCCGTCGCGGTACAGACGTTGCGCGCAACGTCTCTACGGTAGGGGTGCGTGGCCGTCGTCGCGGTACAGACGTTGCGCGCAACGTCTCTACGGTAGGGGTGGGTGGCCGCCGTCGCGGTACAGACGTTGCGCGCAACGTCTCTACGGTAGGGGTGCGTGGCCGCCGTCGCGGTAGAGACGTTGCGCGCAACGTCTGTACGGTTGCGCGCAACGTCTGTACGGT